>BNJU01000879.1_pt1 | contig 65993 bp, 66 predicted proteins | sample 8539281 | NCBI WGS metagenome assembly BNJU01 (sample SAMD00202456, study PRJDB9452) | human saliva metagenome | isolation source: human saliva | place: Japan
TCGAAACCAGATCAATTTCGCGGTCACGTCCGCAGCCATTACATCTAGTTGGCGTTTTTCCGTTTCCTAACCAAACCATAGCCACCTATTTCAACGGTGGTCACCCATGATTGCAACATATAGTCCAACAATCGTTTGACTTACATAGAGATTTTTCAAAGATGCTTCACGAGTTGCCTGAACAGTGCCCAGAATTCCACCGCCTTGAGCGAGGATGTTCAAGTAAGAAACACCCGCTAACTTTTTTCGCAAATTCATGTTCAGCTGACTGCCTATAGACCAGGGTGGGTGACAGTCGATCAAACCAGGAGCGCAAATCCTCTTCACAAGATTTTACCTGCATGGTCATCAATCGCCCTGATCCGCTGACCTGTTCCAACTAAAGAATTTTTCCCATCCTTACAGCAATATGCTATCGGATAGATTCGGCGCTTCTGCCATCTCTCTTTCTCCATAGAGATGGCCTAGATCATTTTGGACAAAACAACTGGTTAAAGTGGGTTACATTACATCAAAGTAGACATATGAAAACATTCCTTCATTTCCATTGTTATTCATTTTACAATTCACAGGAAAAGTTGTCAAAAAAGTCAAAAGTTTCTCCTCATTATTTTGCTTATTAAAATTAAATTTATTTCGACTTTATTGACGTTTCTGATACAAGAAAAGATAAATTCATAGTCTACACATAAGGAGTGTTCCTTACTATGTCATTTATAGACGATAAAGAAATTGCAGCTGCTATGTCTGTCAAATCCCACTTGATGTCCCACCTGGAAAAGGCAAACCTCAAGAAGGCATCCGTCGCACCCTGATAGTTTCGCTTTCTAACGTGCAAGCTCAGACTGATTGCTCTAAAACGCTCCGCGTTACATCCTCAAAAATTCCACCAAGAGTTGATCCTGTAATTTCTGGAAGAACTAAAACTCATGTCGATCTATGGCTATCGTCGGTCCAAAAGATCGTGGACCATGGCAAACCAATTATTTATACAAAGGAAATGCACCGCTGCTATGCCAGCAGGTTATGATTGACAACAACTTGAGCTTTGAAATCGTTTCATCCATATGAATTGGTCACGCTTGGAGAAAGCAGTTCTGTCTGTTAACTGGATGCAATACAACTTGATCAAGAACACAAAGTCATGACAGGTTGACCAAACCTTTGGGTGTTGAATCTGTCACCCTCCGCCTTTTCAGTCTAAACTAGAAGCTCTCGCGTCATCATTACCAACGGTCTCTTGATCGGTGAGTATGACAATATGCTGACTGGGAAATCGTTGAAGAAATGGGCGTTACTAACTACGGTCAGATGACGGTTGCGGCTGGATGTACATTGGTCCCTCAAGGACTGTTCATGGCACTTCAACACTCTCCTTACCGACGTCTTAAACTCGGTGTGCCTGATGATGGCGACTTAACTGGTAAACTCTTCATCTCTGTCTGGTCTCGGTGCAGGCGAGGAGCTTCAAGGGAAAGCAGCTGAAATTGCAAAAGCTGTTGCCATCGTTGCAGAAGTAGACCGCCTTTGGATCGAAACCCGTCACCTCTGCTGCTGGATTAGCCAAGCAACCGACAGTGCTGAAGAAGTTGTGAATTGGCTCACAGCACTGAAGTTGGTGAATCAACTTCATTGGGCTCACTATGGTAATATCGTAGACTTGGTTTGAATATGTCAACGAACACCAGTCCATTGTTCACCTCTTGTCTGACCAAAACCTCTTGCCACAACGTTCATGATGGTGGCTATTGTCTGTTGGATCAGCTTTGGAAGAACGGACACGTTTGTTGGCAGAAGACAAAGAAACCTTTCCATCGCTTTGGTCGATGAAACTCAGCTTCCGCCGCCTGCGGTAGTGATTAGAAAGCTTTGACGGCTGAGGTACCTACTGATCGACGGCGGTACGCCTTTATGAAATTCCGTTTGACGACCTCTGGGCGGTCAAGCGAAATTTCTAAGAATGGTCCTCGATGACAAGGACGGCTTCATTTGGCCATCTGGCGTAGAAGATATCAAGGGATTCTGCGTTTCTGGACCATGGTTATGGTCCATTCCGTTGCGCTCATGGTAAACACGAAGACTTGATTGCACTGACCACGTTGCCAAGGCGGGAAGCTGATCCAACCTCGTCAAAGCTACCAAGACCAAGCGAGCACCATGCACTCGATTCGCGATGCTGAAAAGAACCAATTAGTCGTTGGCACACAGGCTCGTATCCCTCTAGTCAAGATTGTATGACGTGTCAACATCGCTTTGAAATTTAATGAACTCTATTCGCCAAGGCAAGATTGACCGGTCATGATTGGACGCATCACCATGACGCATCTCGGTACAGATGCTCCATCTCGTGAAAGTCCTCCCATAATATCAAAAGATGTGTTCAAACTGTTACCTGCGAGCAGCGGCGGTTCAACGTTACGCCGGCATCAAACGCCGCTCGGCAGTCTGAGTCTGTGTGGCGTCACCGGTGGTGGTGGTCTGGTATCGGTATGATCACGGAGGATTTGTTCTGTTCTAGACGGTAGCCACTCGATCGACGAAATCATCAAATCTAGTGATTGCATGGGATACCAGGGTGGGGTTGCTCGTCGGAACTGGGCAAGAAATACCATGCCATCGAAACAGCCATCGAATACAACCGCCTCCATGCAGGAACAGACCACATCACCATTCCGTATCTGGCAGATGAAGATTTGGTCAAAGATGCGGTACAAAAATTGTTTTTAACATCAAAAATAAAAATTGAGAAGGGAGGAAACACAAAGACTCCTCCTCCCCAACTTTCCTATAAAAAGAGGTAATCATATGGGCAAAAATTGTTGAGTGTATTCCAAACTTCTGAAGTGACGCAATCAAGCTGTGATCGACGGATTAGCAGCCACAGCAAAAAGTATTCCAGGTGTTACGCTGCTGGACTACTCGTCTGACGCCAGTCACAACCGTAGCGTCTTTACACTCGTTGGGGATGAAGAAAGCATTCAAGAAGTTGCTTTCCAATTGGTAAAATACGCATCTGAAAACATCGATATGACCAAGCACGAAGGCGAACACCCTCGTATGGGAGCAACAGACGTTTTGTCCTTTTCGTTCCAGTCAAAGATATCACAACAGATGAATGTGTCGAAATCGCCAATAAAGTAGCCGAACGCATCAATCGTGAATTAGGTATCTCAACTTCCTTTATGAAGATCGTCTGCAACTCGCCGGGAACGAAAACCTGGCGAAGGTTCGCAAAGGACAATTTGAAGGAATGCCAGAAAAACTGTTGGAAGAAGACCGAAGCGAACTACGGTGAACGTGCATTCACCCGAACTGCAGTGTGCTACGCTGTTGATGTCCGTATGCCACTCGTTTGTTTCAATATCAATCCTTGACAGATGATGATCAGAAATCGCCAACAACATTTCTAAAATCGTCGTGGATCTCAGCGGTGGACACAAATACCGTAAAGCAAATTGCAGGCCATGCTAGTAGATCGCAACATCGCCCGTCTCATCAACATGCCAACTTGGAAAATTTCCACTGGTATCGCGTCGTTGAAAACCGTGTCGTGTTCTGGAAGCACAACGCGCTAGCCCGCATCACTGGAAACAGAACTCATTGGACCGGCTCGCTCGTTGCCGCTCTGATTGACCCTGCTGAAGACTAGCATTTGTACCAGAAGACTTTCGATCATACAGCAAACAAGTCTTGGAAAATCACTCTGTTGGGTTAGGAGTAGGGAGTTCTATGAAACCAGTTGACTTAAGTTATTACAGAGTTTGCCAAGGTCTCTTGGTCCGGATGCCCCAGCTCCAGGTGGCGGCTCTGCTGCCCCATCTGCTGCAAAACGGGATTTACCACTCATGGTCTGTGAACTGACCATCGGTCAGCAGCACGCTGAAATTTGAAGACCGTATCAAACGTGCTCACGAAAAAGTGCCCACCTCCAAGACCACTCATTAGAAAGCCATCGACGCAGATACAGAAGCTTTCAACGTGGTATCAGCAGTCTTTGGATCTTCCAAAGGAAACGGAAGAAGAGAAAGTCGCTCGTCGTAGCTGCAGCATGCAAAAGCTTTGAAACATGCGACAGCATCTCTCCTTTCTATGATGGAGCTCATCGTTGGAGTAAGCGCTTTGAAACAACAAAAAGAAGCTGCTATGGTAAGTCCAACACCAATGCGCGAGCGACCCAGGAGGGCGCTCGGCGTTGCTGGACTTCGGCTTAGCCAATGTCCTGATCAACATTTCAGTGAATTGGCGACCAAGACTTGTCCATAGCATGTTTACAGGCAAGGGACCTCGAACTCCTCCAAACAGGCTCTCGAGCTTGCAGACAACATTTACCAGCATCGAAAGCCTATCTAAACCTACCACTCACCAACGAATATAACTTAATTTCACAAAGAGAAGGCGATTCTATGGTCGTATCGGATATTGAAATTGCCACTGTCCAAATGAAGCCCATCATGGAAATCGCGCGAACTTGGATTGATCAGACGACATTTCGTGCCTTACGGAAAATACAAGGCAAAATCGATAGCAAACCAACTGGAACAACTAAAGGACAAGGGAAGATGGAAAGCTAATCCTCGTGACAGCCATCCTCCGACACTGCTTTGAAGGAAGGAGCACAACCACCCTTGCTGGACTCAGTGGATGCCTCTCTCTGCTATCTGTGAGGAGAGTGGTCACTGCCTCCGCGAAACCTTCTTCACTTGGCCCTCGTCTTTGGGATCAAGGGTGGTGTTGCTGGTGGGTACGCCTCATGGTTCCAATGGAAGATATCAACCTTCACTTTACCGGAGACTTCCATGCCATTGGGATTGCCACGACAACTGGCGCAGCCTTGATCGACAACCATCCATCTATCATGGCAGCTGAGTTGGGCATCGATTCTCGTCGCATCACCTGGGAACGGTGGTCGACAGAACGACCGGCAACTCCGCCATATTGTAGACTGCCTTCATGAAAGACAACGGAGTTCCTCGTGAAGATGGCTTTGGACATCACGGTATGTTTCGAAATCATGGCTATTCTCTGCTCCTCAGAAAAATATCCTCGACCTCAAAGAACGCCTCTGATCGCACCATTATTGGGTACAACCACCAGGGACAACCAGTGCGACAGCCAAAGACCCTCAAGGGCTGGAGGCAGCCATGGCAGCTGTCGTTCCAAAGATGCCATCCATCCAAATCTGGTACTAAACTCTTGGAGCAGGCTCCGGCTATCATCCACGGCGTGACCATTTATCAAATATCGGCTCATGGCTGTACTAGTGTGCCGGCTAACAACCAGCCTCCAACATGCAGACTCATGTCAGACAGAAGCTGGTTTTGGAGCAGACCCGGTGCGGAAAATCATCGACATCAAAGTCGCCGCATGGCTGACCTTCAAACCTGCTGCCGTTGTCCTCGTCGCGATCCAGTGCGTCAAGCTGCATGGCGGTGGTGTCGCCAGCGGACTTTGGCTACTGAAAATGTCCAAGCCGTGATCGATGGTCTGCCAAACCTGGACAAACACTTTTGCAACAACATCCAAGAAGTCTCACGGTTCACCGTGGTCGCCGCTACATCAAACAAACTCCTCGCCGGAGGCAGAGGCCGAGCCAGAAGCGCTCCGCGAATCTTGTGGGAAATGCACTGTAGACGTGGTCATCTCTGGATGTCTGGGCACATGGTGGAGTTGGCGTCGTGACCGCTGAATGCTTCGGTGTCATTCAATCCAGCCTCGAAGAAGAAACCACTTCTCATGTTGCGACCGTGAAGACAAGCATTGACCAAAATTGACCAAGATCGTCACAAAAGTCTCATGGTGGTAAAGGCACTCAGCTTGGACACTCAAGCGGCCAAATCGCGAACTAAAAGAATTGGAAGCACTTGGTTTCCTCCAACCACCCAATCTTGGTATGTCAAACGCAATACGTCTTCTTCGGATGATGCCACAGATTGGAGCGAGGTCTGAAAGATTTCACCGTCAAAATCAGCAACCTTTACAGGCGTGCAGGAGCTTGGCTTTTACCGTTATGCCCACAGGAACGATCGAGTGACCATGCCTGGCCTGGGCCTCAAAAGTTCCAGTTTGCAGTGAAAGCGATCGGCATCGACGCCCAAGGCAATATTACTGGTCTCTTTTGAAGACAGCAGGAGGTCCATGGTGACTCATCCTTCGATCTCACCCCCGCAGATTATCAGATTTCACTTGGTCTGGTGGTCAAACCACCTCAACTCTCTTCCTCTCCAAAAGAGGGAAGTTATCCAGATCGGGAGCTTGACCCTTTTCGCTTTCTCTCTACCGCAACGGTGGAGGCGAGTGATTTTACTCGATCTCACCATACCACTCGAATCTTGATGCCTCTGACTTCATCGATTACACTCACCCATCAACATAAAGAAAGTTGTTTTTCAGCTATACTAAAGCTACTTTTCGTGGACGGGGAGATCCTGCATCTGGCCAAGGACCTGCCGAAGATTTTTAATCTAATCTATAAAACCTCTCTATCAGCATATGAGCGTTATATCCTCAAAAGTAGTGCTGTCACGACAGAGTCGCTCACTGACTGATGCATGCTCGTCCACTAACACTTGAAATGGAAAAGAGTCAACTTTACTCCCCAAAACTCACGAGTTCCTGTTTATCGAACAAGCATCTCTCTTCAAGAGATGACAATTATTGCCACCCCTTCAGTCTGGGAAGTCAACCGATTGCCAAGTCTGATTCGGTGCTAAGATAATGTAAAGGAGAGACATTTTCAGAACGGAGCACATAAACAGTCGATTGAGGAACGCAGCGAAATTCAGCTCAGTGGTGCCACTCTATACGGTATCAACGCCGTGATTGTCTGGCGCATCTCTCTGCCCAAAAAGATATCCTTTGGCCTCACCAGCTTCCCGGCCGTCATGCTTTGGAGTATGCTCTCTGTCACGTTACCATCAGCTCGGCGTCATGGCTGAAACGGTCGTTACTTTGATAAAAACGGTGGAGCCATGCACACTCCGGGCAGCTGGAGACTTTTGTCGGCTTTTAACGTCGGATCCTCGGGATGGGCGTTACTGTTATCGTTTGGCGTCAGTGCTAGCTGGTTTTAAGCTAGAGATCTTCACTGTCACCTTCCCAGCATCTCGAAGGCTGCTAAACCTACAGAGCTTAGCATCGTTATGCTTGGTCTCTTGAGTCTTATGAACATCGCCGGTCTGGAAAACATCGGAAAATGTTCACAACTGAGCCAGCTACTGTTGCAAAACGTACTCCCACTGTCCTCTTACCCTCGCCATACCTCTTTATTCCCATGGAGTAAGCAAGGGCAACTTCACACCTTTCCTTCAATTGGAAAGTGGATCAAATCTCTTTAGTGCTATTTCTAGTACCGCTGTTTACATCTTCTATGGATTTATCGGATTCGAAACCATGTCCATCGTTGCAGGGGAAATGCGTAACCCTGAAAAGAACGTTCCTCGTGCTATCTTGGATCCATCAGTATCGTCTCAGTTCTCACATAGTTTGATCATCGCTGGAACAGTCGCTATGCTGGTGGAGGCATTATGGGAACCGAGGCACCAGTACAAGACGTATTTAAAGCAAAGATTGGCTCCCATCGAAAGTCCCTTTGTCTCCTATGGTGCTCGATTTTCCAACTCGCCGGTCTCAACATCGGTGAATCCATATGGTTTCCTTCGTTTGGTGCCCTAGCAGATGACTCTTGCCAGCAGAACTTGGAAAAACAAACTCCAAGAATGCTCCTGTCATTGCCATTATCATTTCCGGTTTCTTTGCATTCTTACTCTTGTTATCTGGATCTTTCGAATCCTTAGCAACTTTCAGTGTTGTTTTCCGTTTCTTCCAATATATCTGACTGCTTTGGCAGCGCTCCAAACTGCAGAAAATGTACCCAGAGAAAAGGTTACTTCCGAGTGCCATTCGGTCCAGTTATCCCAATTTTTGGCTGTTGTCATCAGTATCTTGATGATTGCAGGGATAATCTTAATGAACTTTTGTATGGGGAGCTATCGGTCTAGTAATCGCTGTGGACCTACTTTGTTTTTCCACGGTGACAAACTAGCTAAAATAAAACAGTCCTCACCAATTTCTATTTACACATTAGATGGAATCTTGGGAGAGCAGCATCCTTTGCTCCTAGCCCATCTAAAAGCCACGAATATCAAAACCTGAGCTCTTTTTCTAAGACTTCTTTCAATCCTTTCCTAAGAATCATAGACAATGGGCTCACGTTTGATATTCAAACCGAAGTACAAATCTACTACAGAACAATTCATAATCGGAGGTTTTATATGACTCAATTCGATTCATTTAGATGGTAACAGCTTAACACTCGAAGAGGTCATCGCCGTCGCTCGGCACGGTGCCCAATGTGAGTTAGACGAAGCAGCCAGCTGTTATCGCATCTCGTAAAATTGTTGATGATATCGTCCGTGAAAACGTATTGTCTATGTAGTGACCACTGATTTGGCTCTCTCTGTAATGTCAGCATTTCTCCAGAAGATACTCGTCCAACTGCAAGAAAACTTGATTCGTACCCACGCATCTGGTTTTTGGTGATCCACTTCCAGAAGATGCCGTTCGTGCTATCATGCTCATCCGGATCAACTCGCTCTTAAAAGGCTATTCTGGCATTCGTCTGTCAACTGTTGGAAAAACTATTAGAATTGCTGTCAACAAAGGAGTGACCTTTATATTCCAGAAAAAAGGATCACTCGCGAGCTTCGGAGACCTTGCCTCTTCTCATATGGTGCTCCCAATGTTGGGACCCTGACACCTACATACAAAGGTCAACTCTGAGCGGTCAAGATGCTCGACCGCTGGTATGGTGAAAAAGATCCAATTGGCGCCAAAAGAAGGGCTTGCTTTGATCAATGGCATGACTCGTCCCAACTGGTATCGGCGCTCTTGCGACTTATGATGGTATCCAATTGCTCAAACTGTCTCGACATTGCCGGTGCTCTTTTCAATGGAAGTCCACAATGGTATTACCAGCCTATTTGAAGAAGACCTTCATACCATCCGTCCTCAAAGTGAGACACCAGCAAACCGCTCGTAATATCCGGTAACCTCCTTGAAGGAAGCAAAACATCAACTGTTGCAGACCCACAACGGGTACAAGATCCTTATACACTCCGTTGTATTCCTCAAATCCATGGAGCCAGCAAAGACTCTATTGCTTATGTAAAACAAAAGTTGAAATCGAAATCAACTCTGTGACAGATAACCCAATCATCACCAAGGAAGACACGTCATCTCCGGAGGTAACTTCCACGTGTGAACCAACTGGTACAAACCATTTGACTTCTGGGTATTGCCCCTTCTGAGATCGGAAACGTATCTCGAACGTCGGGATGGAACGCTTGGTCAAACAGCCAGCTTAGTAAATTCGCCATCCTTCTGGTCAAACACCTGCTCAACTCCGGCTTCATGATTACGCAGTCATGCTTGTGCTTCTCTTGCATCTGAAAACAAAATCTTTGTCTCACCCAGCCAGCGTTGCTATCCCATCTTGTGAAAACCAAGAAGACTCTCGTCAGCATGGAAACTACAGCAGCCTCGTAAAGCGTTAGAAACTTAGAATCTCACGCCGCATCGTTGTTACTGAAATGATGGCAGCCTGCCGCCTGGATCTCAAACCAGAAAATCATGAACTTGGTAAGGTACAAAACCAGCCTATGACATGATTCGCGGCAAGTGTGCCTTCATTGAATTCTGACAGGACATCGAAATCTTTCGAAGAACTCAATACAGCATCTGCTGTTGTCGAAAAGTGAAGAATTCTTAGCAACCATCGAAAAAGCAGTTGACTTAAGCATTCAATACTGATACAGTAAGGATACAGCAGAAAAAGGCTGAGAAAATTTCTCAGCCTTTCCATTTCTAGCCAAATACAACAAACGGAGGCATGTAACGTGCTTAGAGATTATTACCCAACGACTTATCAGTTGTACCTAGGCAGTATTGAAGACAATCCTATACAGTCAAATGAATGTTGACGCAGTTTTTGGATTTGAATGATGAAACCTGACTCCTTTTTGAAGAAGTCACTGGAAACTCTTTGGTTTGGGCGATAAGGAGTCTGTATCAATAACGGTCAGCGTCGGTGCTGTCGAAAGTCTAATGCTATTCGCACGCAGTCCTCAAAACTTCCTGGCACTCGAGGGCACCAACGTCACAGTTTTTGATGTCGGAAATATCGATGGCCCCAATCGTTCTCTCTGAAGATTTGCAGAAAGCCTCTCTCGGTAACGTAAACGGATGTTGGAGCTAAATATTCAACCAATCGTCCTCGGTGGAGGCACGAAACGGTTTATGGTCACCTGGCCTCAAATCCTCCTTGCAACCAGATGAACAATTACGTCATAAACCTAGATGCTCACTTTGACCATGCGTCCTTACGACCAAACTGGTCCCAACTCTGAACAGGATTTCGCCAAAATGGCAGACCACGCAAAAGAAGAGAGCAAAGATTTCCTTACTTGATTTTGGAGCATCCAGAACACAGCAACAACCTGTTCCTATTCAACTATGTGGCAAAACACCAAGCATTGATTTCTTAACAGAGACTAAGATCTCTTCCGGATGAGCCACCAGGCCATTCTTGATCGGATTGATCAATTCTGAGAAAAACAGACAGCGGTCTACCTCTCTATCGATAATGGACTGCTTTTGCCGTTGGTTCTGCCTGGCGTCAGTGCCATCCAGTCGCTTGGGTGTGGATCCAAACTCAGCCCTAATGTTGCTCCAACACATTGCTGCTAGCAAACTGATTGGATTTGATACTGTGGAAGTTTCCCTCCTCATGATATTGACAACCACACCTCCAACCTGGCTGCAACCTTATCTTTTACTCTGACCCGAAATCTTGTCTCCAAACAAAATAAGATGCAAAACCTCCTGTAATATACAGGCTTATCAACATCCATCCTTTGGTGTTGATAGCCTTTTTATTCTTCCTTCGTGACACTTTGATGAGCTGCACTAGAGACTTTTAATCTTCTTGAGTGAAGGGACGGTCTCTATACAGGTCAGATGTTGCTCTGCCAGTTTCTGTAGTAGCCTTACCTTTCTTTCAAGAAAGAGCTCAAAGCAGAACCAGTTGCTCTCCTTGTTCCTTCTGGGCCGCCAGAAGGCTAAGAGATAACAAAACCATCCCCTTGTCTCGCGCATTCGTCGCTGTTTTATGGTTCCTTCTATTTCAAGATAAGTTGCCACCTTCTCTTGCTCGCCAAAATGACAAAGATTAGGGATCTGATAAAATTGAGCACTCTGCTTCCAAGGAAAAGGACGCTAGACAAAAACCTTGGTCCTGTCAAACAGAAGCGGGCTTGGACCAAAATCTCCTTCCAATAGTAGGCAAACTCACAGATCAATGATTTCAAACACCACTCGGACTGAATCAACAGATTGATCTCCCACCGCGTGGACCTCCTTCCAAATGGGATAGACACACTTGAAAATGCCCCTCTCACCTTGCTCTATTTCAGCCAGGTAGGCTAAAAGATGCTGAAATTTGAATGGCAATGGCCTGCATGCTACTGGTCAGACTAGCAATCAATGGAGCGATAGAGGTGGCGGGTTGCTCTCCTCATCCCCTACCATCAAATGGTACAAACCTCCAAACGTAACTGAATCGCAATCGTCATGGTTGCTGGCCTGAATCGCACCTTCTGAAAAGCCAAATCTGTGTAATAGGCCATTTCAGAAATATTTTCTGTTTGAATGCAATAATAAATGATTTGCCGGTATCTTCTAAAAGAAAGTCGAGCGTTTGAGTTCCGCGCATAGGAGATGACCTTTTGAATATCATGAATCCTCTTTTGTACTCACCACTTCCAGATGAAGTAGCGCCTTCTAAATACAAGTAAGCGCAGTTGCAAATACTTGGAGTCTCCCTATCTTTTGGTGTCGGAAAAGTTGATCCAGTTCTCGACGAAGACGAGAGTTCCCCAAAAATATCCAAATGGCTATTTTTCACCATCTGATATCCCCTTCTTCTCCCTTTGGAGCATATTGGAATAGTTCATGTTCTAGCTGGAGGTATTTTCCAAGTAGGTTAGCTCAGGGATAGGGAACACAGAGATTTTGGGACTGCTTTGTAGCTGAGTGTCTATTTTCCTTATAGAAGAGCAGGGTCTACCGAATCTTCTAAGGTTTTCCAGTGTGCGATTTGTTGATGGAAGAGACGCCGTCTGGCTGGTACTGGAGTTGGTAGAAATACAGGCTACCAATTGCTGCAAAATTGGACTAAGAGATCCTCCTCCCTCCCACTATTGAGATGATTCTCTTTGAGCTAAAGGATCTAATAATGCAGTTAAAACAGAAAAGATCTGTAGCTGTCAAATCACAAGATAGACATGGATATCAGCTTGCGAAAACAAGACAAACAATGAAGAAGGACTCCTCTTCACTCGCTCAAGTCACCCAGCTCTTGAGACAGATAGGCTTGAGTAATATCAGGTAAGGGCTCTAAACTTTCCTTCTTTCCATCCTTCTATATAGCTGGACAACAAGAAGGGACTACCTTCACTCCACTCCATCATTTGCTCGATCAGGGCTGGTTCTATCTGCCCCAGTTGCCCTTGTAAGAGTGATCGACTTTCACTCGGATCAAAATTGGTCAACTCTAGCTGGGACAACCGTCTCTCGACTTTTAAAACTCCCAAAGAAGGTGACCAAGAATTCCGGGCAAAGGCCCCTCAGCTGTAACAATCAGTTGCCATCTTTCCCGCCACTTTTCTCCTCAATTGCTTTTACTTTATTGAATGAGGCCGCATCCATCCACTGAGCATTTTCAAGCAGAATCAGGAGAGGTTTTTCTTGGCTGAGTCTTTTGAGAGGTGCCTCCGGACAGCAGGGAGATTGTCCGCTTTTCCTAGAGGAGGAGCTTCCAAGCCCCCACTCACTTTCTCTAGGGAAGCTTTGAGGTCGTCCCAGATCCCTCCTTCTTCTTGGCGACTGCCGACTTTGCCTTCCAGCTTGACAAAGCTAAAACTCCGATTGGACAGCAAGACCAATTGACGCATAAACGTTTTTTGCCTGTTCCAGATTGCCCCATGACCAAGAGAGGGCCAACCGCTTCCCCCTTCTCTACTAAGGATAGGTATTCTTCCAGTTGGGACAGTTCTTGTTTGCGACCAAAGAAAGGGAGTTCTCGGACATTCACACAGTGCTCTGTTTATGGGTTCGCTTAGCTTCCAAAACAGAATGATACAGTTCTTCTATCACTCGACTAGGACGAACATTCAGCTCACGATCCAATAAATCCACCAGCTTGTAATAGGTCTCAAAAAATTTCCCCAGCTGGTGATGAACTCTATAATACTCCATCAAGAGCTGGTAGTTCTTTTCTTCAAATTCATCCAGCTCTACTAAATGGTGGAGTAAGGACTCTATACCAGGGTCTCCCAGCCCCTCTTTGTCAATCTTTTGATAACAGCTCTCAATATAGAGTTGCTTATATGCCTCTGTTTGCGGAAGCCCACTGGTCAAAGTCCTCATCATCCCTTGACGTACAGCTTCTTCAGAAAATCTCCTGATAAAGATGTAAATTGCTTATCGGATCCCTTTCAAAAAGCTGGACATCCAAAGAAAGATTCAGCTCAGAATTAAGGAGCTACTCCTACTTGGAGAAACAATGACATCTCCTTCAAAGATTTTATTAGCTTGGTAAACAGTATTCCGTAGATTTTTCCGAGCGACTTGGTTTTCCTTGTCCCCCCAGAGAATGCCCGCAATTTCATCACGGTTGACCTCACCCGATACAGCTAAGTAATAAAATAAAGCCTCCATCTTCGAGAAGGAAAAACGGATGTCTCTGTTGAGAAAACAACCTTGAGGGGTCCAAATAACTTCAACGTGAGTTCTCTCTTCATTGCAAGCGCCTCCAAAAATCTTCATATTAATACTATAAAAAGTTGTCTTTAGCAAGCGATTAGCCCAGTAAAAAGAGACTGAGAAAAATTTTTCTCAATCTCTACAATTCTGCTTAGACTGTTGATTAAATCACTCCAAATTTGGTTAGTGTTCAAATAAGGCTTTTGTTGCATGGTGGACATGATAGGCTACATCTTCATTGTTCATGGTGTAGAGATGGTCACCGGCAACATCTTCGTGACCAAATCAACGATTTGATCCACCGCATAGGCTAAACCAGCCGCACTGAAGAGATTTTTGGATCATGTTCATACTATCCAGAATGGCTTTTGAACTTCCGTGGGATATGAACATTGTCACAAGTCTTCAACAAGCGAAGGGCCTGGTTTCTGTTAGAGAATTGGCATCACCCCTGCCAGAATGGAACATCAATTCCGCCAAAGGTACACTTATCTTGAAAAATCGTAGAAACGCTCATTGTCAAAGAAAGAAGCTGAGTCACTGAGGCTCGAACATCCAGCATCCACTTTCTTTTCAGATTTTGAATATCTGAAATTTGGTTTGGCGAATCTGGAGACTTTCTTGGGTAAGCAAGCTGATCACATCAAGTGAGGAGCTTCTGTTTTTAATAAATTCAATCAAGTCCGTTGCATAACGAAAGTCTTTTAAAAGGCTCAATACCAGGAATATATCACCACGAAGGGCCAAAATCTGATGAACCCCTACTTGATCTAATTCATGAAAGGTATCTGCTACTTTTTCCTTGCTTAGATAGATGGCAGGTAAGTGGGCAATGGTCGGAATAGACAATTCATTCTGAATATGATTGGCTAAAGCAACTCGTCGTCTTTTGATATTGTATTTATTATTGCTAGCTGTCACACTGATAAAGTGTGGAGCTAATTCCTACATATTTTCAAAGGCACGTAAGAGCTTTGGCATTGCCTACTTCAGGATTTGGAGAAAACCTCAAAAGAGAGCGACGGTGTTTGTTAGTCATCAAATGTATTCCTTTCTTGATTGAGCAATTCTTTGCTATCGAGCAAGCTTTTAGAATTTCTACTTGCTTTTATAGCGCTTTACGAGCAGCTTTTTGCCGCTTCTACAAGACGGATCAAGCTTTCTTTTGTTTCTTTAATTCCACGTGTTTTTCAAACCACAGTCAGGGTTGATCCAAACTTTTCTGCTTGGTACTTTGGCAAGGATAGCTTCGATAGTGTGATCGATTTCGCCTGCGTTGGGCATACGAGGTGAGTGGATATCGTAAAACCCCAGGTCCAACTTCTGTTTGGAAGTTTTTCGCTTTGAGTTCGTCCAAGATTTCAAGGTTTGAACGGCTAGCTTCAAATGAGATAACGTCTGCATCCATGTTGTCGATAGCTGGGATGATATCTGTAAATTCTGAGTAACACATGTGCGTGTGGATTTGTGTCTGGTGCTACTGCTGTAATGTACCAAACGGAAGGCTGGAATAGCCCAGTCAAGGTAGTCTTCACCAGTCACTGACGAAGTGGCAATTTCTACGAGAGCAGCCTCGTCGATTTGGATAATCTTCACGCCTGCAGCTCAAGGTCAAGAACTTCATCCTTGATAGCAAAGAGCGATTTGAAGAGTAGAATCCTTGATAGAGATGTCTTCACGTGGGAATGACCAGTTAAGGATGGTAACAGGTCCAGTCAACATACCTTTAACAGGTTTGTCAGTACGGCTTTGTGCGTAGCTAGACCATTTAACAGTGATTGGGTTAAGACGAGTGACATCACCCCAGATGATTGGTGGTTTAACCCCGCGCATACCATATGATTGTACCCAACCATTCTTAGAGAAGAGTAACCGGATCAGTTTTGACCGAAGTACTCAACCATGTCATTACGCTCGAATTCACCGTGTACAAGCACGTCAAATCCAACTTCTTCTTGCCATTTGATCCATTCGTCGATAGTTTCAGCGAGAAGGCATCGTATTCTTCTTGTGACAATTCACCCTTTACGGAAAGCCAAACGTTTCGCTACGAACTTCCTTGGTTTGAGGGAATGAACCGATCGTTGTTGTTGGAAAGGGCTGGAAGTTTGAAGGCATCTTCTTGGATAGCTTCGTTCTGCAAAAAGGCTGGCAAACGAGTGTAGTCTGCATCAGTCAATCCAGCGATACGCGCACGAAGCTCCGCATTTGCTCCGACACGTTCTGTCGCAAAGAGTTCTTTGTTTGCTGCAAGAGCTTCTTCACCTTGACCATTGCGGATAGCATCCAAGTCACGAAGTTCTTCCAATTTTTCAACAGCAAAGGCAAAGTGATTCAAGATAGCTGGTTCAAAGTCTTCATTGGCAGTTGTAAATGGCACATGAAGCAGTGAGCATGAGCTAGTCAAAACGATGTTTTCAGCTGGTACTTGTTTCAAGATTTCCAAGCTTGCTTCGTAGTTGTTGCGCCAGATGTTCTTACCATTGACAATCCCTGCATAAAGAGTCTTGTCAGCTGGGAAGCCACCTTTAACGAGTTCAAGAGTTTTCTTCCCTTCAACGAAGTCCAAACCAATCGCATCTACTGGCAAATTCACAAGGTCAGCGTAGATGTCACGTACATCACCAAAGTAAGTTTGGATCAGAACCTCAAGACCTTTCTTGTCAGCCAAGAGCTTGTTGTAGAGGTTCAAGAAGAGCGCTTTTTCTTCAGCTGATAAATCTTTAACAAGAGCAGCTTCATCCAATTGAATACGAGTTGCACCAAGCTCAGCCAATTTAGCAAAAACATCTTGGTAAGCAGCCACTAAGCTATCAACGAAGTCTTCTGCCTTCACGCCTTCTTCGAAGTCTGATAATTGAAGGAAAGTGAATGGTCCAACCACAACTGGACGAGTGTCAAGACCCAAGTCTTTCGCTTCTTGGTACTCATCAAAAATCTTGTGACCAGCCAATTTGACTTCTGTTGTTTTTTCAAATTTTGGAACGATGTGGGTAGTTGGTGTTGAACCATTTCTTCATTGGAAGAGCACGCACATCCCCTTTTTCTCCTTGGTAACCACGCGCCAAAGCGAAGTAGCGTTCAAGGTCAGACAAGTCCAAGTTTTGAACCGATGCAGGAACCACGTTGAAGAGGAAAGCAGCATCGAGGAAGTTGTCATAATGAGAAAAGTCATTTGATGGGATTTCAGTGATGCCTTTTTCTTTGACAATGTTCCAGTGTTTGGCACGCAATTCTTTTGCAGCATCCAACAAATCTTCAGCTGTAATTTCGTTTCTAAAATATTTCTCAGTTGTAAATTTTAGTTCGCGGAATTCACCCAAACGAGGGAATCCGATGATTGTAGTTGACATGTTTTGTCCTCCAAAAATTCAAGTTGAGTCTATCTTATCAGAAGAAGCCCCTTCTGTATAATTGCTTTTCAATGGTTTATGGTATAGCCAGAAGCTATAACCTTATAGATCAAGGGTTTCCGCCTCTTGCCATTGACCAGAACTAATAGTCCTTATAAAAAATAACTATATGGCTTCTACCAGACAGACTGAGCCCCCTCCCATTGGACAGACCTCGTCCCCTCTAAAACAAAAAAAGAAGCTATACGCTTCTTTTTTGTAGGAACTTATGCTCTAGTCAATTGCACACAAAAAGCATCCCAAGGTTCCAATACTTTTGTCTGTTTGACCCTGCTCTACATTGGTATTGCTAATGAGGACCTCCTGATAGTCTTGCTCAGTTTCAAAGCTCTGGACTTGACTAGACAAATTGACCACAATCAAATAGCGTTGATTCCCATCTACTCGTTGGTAGGCAAAGACCTGATCTGCTGTATCCAGTAGTTCAAAGTCGGCAGAGATTAACCAATCTTGCTCCTTACGGAGGGCAACCAATCGTTGGTAGGTATAAAAAATGGATGAGGGATCAGCCAAAGCCGCTTCCACATTGATTTCCTGATAGTTTGGATTAACAGCTAGCCAAGGGTGACTGGTTGCAAAACCAGCCTGTGGCTGCTTGGACCACTGCATCGGAGTCCGAGCATTGTCCCGGCCAATATGTCGGATCTGGTCCATAATGGTGTCTAGCTCCACTCCCTTTTCTAGGCTTTCCTTGGCGTAGTTAATAGACTCAATATCTTCGATTTCGTCTAGGCTCTTAAAAGGATAGTTGGTCATGCCAATTTCTTCCCCCTGGTAGATATAAGGTGTCCCTCTCATCAAATGAAGAAGAATGGCTAGGGCCTTAGCGGACTTCACCCGATAGACTTGGTCATCTCCCCAGGCAGAAACAATCTGAGGGAGGTCATGGTTATTCAAAAGAGAGAGTTCCAGCCTTCGTCCATGCCCAGCTCCGTCTGCCACTTGTTAAATATTTCTTTCAACTTAGGAACATTGAGCTTCTTCGCAAAGTGCCATTTGGGCTGGCCTTCCTGGAAGAGAAGCCCGATGTGTTCAAATTGAAAGACCATTGACAATTCTTCATTATCAGGACCAGAGTATTGCTTGGCAATCTCAGGTGTCGCTCCCCAGGTCTCCCCTGACCGTTAACAAATCTATCCCCGAATGTCGCTCGATTCATTTCTTTCAGATAAGGGTGGAGCATGGGACCATTGACTACGATCTTCTGATCAGGAATTTTCCCAATCATGTCGATGACATCCATCCGAAAACCACCGATCCCCTTGCCGATCCAAAAGTTCATCATGTCATAAATCTTCTGCCGAAGGGTCTCATTTTCCCAATTCAGGTCCGGTTGCTTCTTACTAAAGAAGTGCAAATAATACTGCTGGGAAGCCGGATCAAATTCCCAAGCTGAACCACTGAAGGTAGAGACAAGATCATTAGGTTGGTCCCTCCAAATATAGTAGTCCCGCTCTGGACTGTTTGGATTTTCCTTGGCCTCGATAAACCAAGCATGCTCATCAGACGTATGGTTAACCACCAAATCCATGATGATTTTAATACCGCGCTTTTGCCCCTCCGCAATCAATGTTTCCATATCTTCCATGGTGACAAAGATGGAAGCAATATCCTCGTAATCAGATATATCATAGCCATTATCATCCATAGGGCTTTGGTAGACAGGAGACAGCCAAATAGCCGTAATACCTAACTTCTCCAAATAATCCAGCTTACTGATAATCCCCTTGAGGTCACCGATTCCATCCCCATTGCTATCTAAAAAGCTCTTGGGATAGATTTGATAAATCACGGCATCATGCCACCATTTTTTCTTCATGCGCTTCTCCTTTTTGATTTCCTTGTAATCCCTTACATCATAACCAAACTTGAAAAGAATTGCAACCCTCAGCTGACCTATCAGTCTCCCTTAAAATAAAAAAGAAAGTCTCTTTAGAGACCTTCCTTTTCAAGACTTCTATTTTTCTTTTCTTTTTGCCAAGAGTGATAAGAAAGCATGACCAATCCAAAGAGATGACTTCCCAACAAGGCCGTCACAAAAATCAACTTGCCCCTGTCTGGATAAGAAAGCGGGAGATTACTAAAGCCATAGCGAGCCCATTCGATAAAGATCGGATGCGAAAATAAAGCGACATGCTCATCTGCTTTAAGTACTGCAAATCATAGCTTTTCAAAAAGGACGATCGCAGACAAGCATTAACCAAATAGACCGTCACAAAGGGAAGGAGCAAGTAAAAGTTCTTATCGATTCCTTCATGTTGAAAAATGATGATGCCTTCCATACAGAACAAGCCAAAGGCGAGAGATAGCTTTTCCCAACGGTGAACCCTAAAGGTTTGTGCATGAAAATGATCATAGAGATAGTAACCCATAAAGATAAAAATGGGCGTGTAAAAGAGACCATTTCGAGCTGTAAAAAATAAATTGCTGTAGAGCTGGTAACCCTTGAGAAGACTCGTGGTGTCCAGATAAGCTGAATAGGTCTCGATCAAGCCCCAGCAGTAAAGAAAGAGTAATCACCCCCGTCCAAACCATACCTAAGCGTTTGACCAATTGATTGACCAAAAACAGGCCCAGCAAAAAGGCAGGATATACCAGAGTTGGTAACACATTCCCAGATAGAGCAGAGCAATCAGAACGCCTGCTGGAAAGAGATAGACAGGGAGATGGAGACTAGAAAAAAAGACCCAGGCATAGGGAAGATAGACACAACTCCAAAATAAATAGGTTTTTACGATTTTGACCAGGTAGGCCTTCATTTTCCTTGCATCTCTTAGTGATGGCTTGAGGAAAAAGCTGGCACAGACGATAAAAAATGGCACCGCTAGCCGTCCAAGGATACTCTTGAGACCAAAATGCACCGGCTCATAGGAAGTTAAGCGACCACTATGCACCAAAATCACTGCAATCGCAAAGAGGTATTGAAAAAGACTAATACTGGAAGTGTTATGGAGGGAATTCTTTTTCATGGTCCTACTCCTTCGCCAAATGCAGATTCTATGGTTATTTTAGCATGAAAGAGAGGACCAAGCAAGGAATCCTTGCCTCCTTATCTACCTTTTTTCCTCTATTTTTGATATACTCAAAGCATGCATAAACAAACAATTATTGATTTTAAAGAGCTTGGATTGCGACAGTTTTTCACCAAGCCGCTAAAGGAATTAAAAACAAGAGACCTCGACCAAGTAGAGACTCTTCTGAGAGAGCGGAAGCCTATCAGAGACTGGTTATTATGCCGTAGGCTATGTCAGCTATGAAGCCGCTCCTGCTTTTGAGAAAAAATTAGCCGTCCACCCAGCACCACTCATGGGAGAGTATCTCCTCTATTTCACCATCCACGAGAAAGTAGAAACCCTTCCTTTCCCAGAGGACTACGAGGCAGTGGATCTTCCAGCCAATTGGCAGGAAGAGGTAGAGGCGCCTGCTTATCAAAAAGCCATCGAGACCATCCAGCACCACATCCGTCAAGGGGATACCTATCAGGTCAACTACACCGTCCAGCTTTCTCAAGAGCTAGAGGCTGATCCTTTGGCCATCTACAATCGCTTGGTAGTAGAACAGAAGGCCCATTACAATGCCTTCATCCAGCACGATGATGTGGCCATCCTCTCCATCAGTCCTGAGCTCTTTTTTGAACAAGATGACAGGCTACTAACCACCCGCCCTATGAAGGGGACGACTCGTCGTGGTCTCACTAGCCAAGCCGACCTCAAGGAAGCCGCTTGGCTAGAAGCCGATCCCAAAAATCGAGCAGAAAACATGATGATTGTGGATCTCCTCCGCAATGACATGAACCGGATTTCGGAAATTGGAAGTGAGCAGGTGACCCATCTCTGCCAGGTTGAGCAATACTCTACTGTTTGGCAGATGACCTCGACCATTGAAAGTCGCTTACGTCCCGAAGTCGACCTAGTCCAAACCTTCCAGGCCCTCTTTCCTTGCGGTTCCATTACAGGTGCACCGAAGATTTCCACTATGGAAATTATTCAACAGACAGAGGTTGCTCCTCGTGGCGTCTACTGTGGAACAATCGGTATCCTTCTTCCAAAAGGTAAACGAATTTTTAATGTGGCCATCCGAACCCTCCAAATGCATGGGAAGCAAGCCATCTATGGCGTAGGTGGAGGCATCACTTGGGACAGCAAATGGGAAAGTGAATACCAAGAGACCAAGCAAAAGTCTGCTGTTCTCTACCGACAAGAGCCTCGCTTTGAGCTCCTGACGACCGGCCGCATCCACCAAGGAGAGCTGACCTTCCTGGAGCAACACCTGACCCGTTTGAGAGAGGCCAGCCGCTACTTTGCCTACCCTTATGATGAGCCAAAACTCCTGAAGGAACTTCAAGAAGAGCTTGCTCGTTTGGATTCCAACCTTGACTATCGTTGCCGCATTGCCTTGCAAAAAACGGAACCGCCCAGCTAGAGATCACAGAACTAACAGACTTGCCAGCTAGCTATCTGCAGGCTCAACTGACCGAGCAAAAGTTTGATTTGTAAGCCATTTACTTATTTTCAAGACTAGCCAGCGAGCTCATCTAGCAGCTAAAGATCACGAGCAGATCTTCTATCTTCCTGATGGCAGCTTGCTAGAGACGACCATCGGAAATCTCATCCTAGAGATTGACGGCAAGCGCTATACTCCTCCAGCTCACCTCCCTCTCCTCGACGGGATTTACCGCCGCCATCTCTTAGAAACTGGACAAGTAGAAGAAAAACTGTTAACGCTGAAGGATTTAGAAGTCGCTGACCAAGTCTATGCCTGCAATGCCCTGCGTGGCCTCTATCCACTCGATTTCACTAGAGAGAATCAGAATGAAACTTATACATGGCCCTGGGTCAGGATGCTCACTCTTGGCAAAGGGGTCCAAGATGCACTTTCCCCCTTGCAATCTGAATCTTTCGCTATTTTCTCCCATCCAAGCGAAAGCTACCAAGAGGCCAGAAAGATTGACGGAGCACCTCCAGCAAGAAAGCGAAGCCTTTATTCTGGTTGGACTCTCACTGGGAGGCGTTCTCGCTCTTGATCTCTCCAGCCGAGACTTGCAACAACTCAAGTGCTTGGTGCTTTCAGGGACGCAATACAAACTCAACACCAATCTCCTCTATAGGCTCCAAATTCTCCTTTTTCGTCTGCTTTCTCAAGCGTGTCTTTTGAAAAAGCAGGGGCCAATAAACAACAGATGCTTCAAATCTTGACCGAATTAAAAAGTCTCAATTTAACCGATACCGTTAAAGCTTGCCCTCTTCCTAGCTTGGTTGTTTTGTGGTAGCAAAGATTGGGTCAATCAATCTTCTTCTAAAAATTGACTAGCTCCTGCCAAAAAGGCCGCTATCAAGAAATCGCAAACGGAGGCCATCTACTCAATACCGAGAAACCCTATGAACTCAATACAAGCCATCAAGAGTTTGTTGCTGAATTTTTAAAATGAAGAGCTAGCTTAAAAACAGTTCCTCTTAATGTAGATAACGTATTTTTCATGTTACATAACTTAAAAATCAAGAAATGTTTATATTTTTAAGTTATGCATGAATATCTAGAGGCTTTTCATGTAGAAAAGTGCCTGAAACACAATTGTTTTCCAGGCACTCGAGATCTAGAACCTTAGTCCAAAACTAAGTCATCAGAACTCTTCGAAGTTCGCTGACGTCCGTACTCACCTAAGGAAAGCCTCTGAAAAACTTATTCTAAAGTCACGGCTAACTTTTAAAAGGTTAGTCATTTTTAGAAATATTTTTAGAATTGCTTGATAGTTATTTGAAAAAGCAAGCTGTATACTAAGAGTGTGAAAAACAACTAGTCATTTGGACGAAGGAGAAAACCATGGAAAAAGTATTAGAAATTTCCATTTGAGTAAAAGTTCGGTCAACAATACGCCTTAAATGATGTGAATCTCACCATTCGCAAAGGCGACGTCTACGGCCTCATCGGTAAGAACGGGGCAGGGAAAACCACCCTCATCAAGGTCATCACCCAGCTGATTCAAGAAACTGATGGAAGCGTCTCCCTCTTCGCTTCCACGAATCGCTCTCAGTGGACACAAGCCCTGAAACGGGTCGGATCTGTCATTGAAAGTCCTGTGGCTCACAAGCATATGACCGCTTATCAAAACCTAATCTACTATTGCAAGGCACGCCATATCCCCAATCCCGACCAGGTCATCAAAGAAACCTTGAACTATGTCGGCCTGAATAATACGGGTAAGAAGAAATTCCGCGATTTTTCACTCGGGATGAAACAACGGTTGGGAATTGCGATTGCGCTCATTGCCAAGCCCGACTTCCTCATTTTGGACGAACCCATCAATGGTCTCGATCCTGTCGGAATCAAGGAATTCCGTCAGATGATCAAGCGCCTCAACGATGAACTCGGCATGACCATCCTCATTTCCAGTCACATCCTCTCTGAACTCTATCTGGTGGCCAATCGCTTTGGCATTGTCGACCAAGGACGCCTGATCAAAGAAATTAGCAAGGCTGAATTCGAAGAACAAGGAGAAGATTACATCATCCTCAAAACTAGCCAACTAGCTCTTGCCAGTCAACTGATCCAGGATCAGCTCCATCACCGTATCAAGGTCATCGATAAGGATGGAGAAATCCATATCTTTGGACAGACTCACGATATTAAAGTCATTGTCAAAGCCCTCGTTCAAGCAGATATTGACGTGGATGAAATCTACTATGCCCGCCAAGATCTGGAAAAATTCTTTACGGACTTGGTAGACTAGTCAAAACACCGTCTTCCTGTATTACTTATCCCACATATTTCATTTAGGAGATTTATCATGTTGCATACCATTCAAGCAGATTTTTACAGACTTTTTCGCTCTAAAGGTTTTTGGATTACAGAAGCCATTCTCGTTCTCAACATCCTGTCTGGAGTCATCTTTGGAGCTACCGGCCACGTCGGCGTCAATACGGAATCCAAATTACCCCAAGCGACCGAAGTTTGGACGGGCTTTAAAGCCTTGACCAACTACTCTTCCAGCATCAGTGTGACCATCCTCTTTACCATTATTGTCATCACCTTGGTCCTGGGAACAGACTTAACGCAAAACTTATACAAGAATAGTCTAGCCTATGGGGTTTCGCACCAGCTACTACTTTGCTAAAGCGCTGTTGTCCTGACCATTGCTCTCTTCCAATTTCTTGTTTCTTATGGTCTCGTCTTCTTGATCGCGACCCTCTACAATGGACTTGGAACCATGCCAGAGCACTTCCTTGCTCATTTTGGTCTGACCGTGCTGATTCAGTTCCTTTCCACCTTGGCTTGGGTCAGTATCATTACTTTCCTCCTTTACGCTAGCCAATCCATCACCTTGGCCTTCGTTGGCTACTTCATTGGAAATATCTTCTTAAGCCTTCCTGCGCTCTTCTTTAAAGATATTGATATTCTCCACTATCTAAACTTGGAATTCCAATATTCCATGGTCCAAAGTACGACAGCAACAAACAACACCCTCTCTATCGCCCTTGGATTCATCCTTGTTTTCGGCTTCCTAGGACTCGCTACGTTCAAACACAAAGATTTATAACAAAAGGCTGACCAATCGTCAAGCCTTATTTTCTAATGTAATGGTCAAGATAAACCAGTCTGCCTCTGTTGCCAGTTGCAAGTCTCCCCCTAAGATCTCTACAAAATTTTGAATGATGTAGAGACCCAAACCAGAAGACTCTTCTGTATCCGATAGATTTTCTGAGTAGAAGCGACTAGCCAGTTGGTCTAAGTGCTGAATCGGTTGTTGCACAATATTGCGCAGCTCGACCCGAATCGTGTCCGTGTCCGACATTAAGGTCAAACGGGCTTGCTCCTTCCCATGCTTGAGGACATTGCTGAGCATATTTTGCAAGAGGCGCTCCCAAAGCTCCGGATCGGTAGCATAATGGAGATGCTCTTCTATCTCTACCTCTAAGGCAATCCCCGCTTCAGACAAGCTATCATAATACTGGAACAACTGCTGGGTCAGCACTTGACTAAGATCGACATCTGAAATCCGAGGTTGAATAGCTCCCTCCATCAAGCGTCTGTATTCCAAGAGAGACTCTAGGCGTTTTGAGACGACTTGAAGATTGGAAGCAATTTTCTTCAATTTTTCCTCTTCCTGCGTCCCTCCTTTGATGATTTGTTGGGTATAGCCCGATGCAATGGTCAAAGGCGTCCGGATATCGTGGGCAATATTACTAATGGCCATATCCAAGGTCTTTTTCTCTTGAAAGGCAATCCGATTGGTCCGTTCGATCTGATCAAAGAGATCACTGACCTGCTTGGTCAAGGCAACCAATTCTTTTTTTGAAACACGTGACGTTAACCGTACCCCACTCCCATTTTGGAGCTTCTGTTGAATCTGCTCCTGCAAATCCTTTAAAGCAGAAAGCAAGCGAACATAGCCCAATCCCAAGAGAAGGACAAGGACGACTAGAATTAGAACCAATCCCCACATTACTTGTCTCCTTTCAAGCGAACACCCAAGCCCCAGACCGTTTCAATGTAATCCTCATTAGGATCAAGTTGGGCAATTTTCTTTCGGAGATTGCTCAACTGGGCATTGAGCGTATTGTCTCCAGGCAGATAAACTTCTTCCCAGACCGCTTCATACAATTCTTCTTTGGTAAAAATCTTCTTTGGATGCGCCAGTAAGGTCTCAAAAATTTGAAATTCTTTTTTGCCTAAACGAAGCGTCTGTTCCCCAGACTCCAATTCAAAGGTTTCTGGGTTCAGGACCAGATTTTTAAAAGTCAGCTTTTTCGATGATTGAGGTTCCTGTGCCGGAGTGTTGTTATTTCTCAGCTGCACCGTTACCCGAGCTGCCACTTCGTCCAGATTAAAGGGCTTGACAATATAATCATTGGCACCGGCAAGGAGATACTGGCTAATGAGGTGTTTGTCTCCAAGAGCGGTCATCATGATGACCGGCACTTGACTCTGCAAACGGATCTCCTCCAGGACCTGATCGCCATTTTTCCCAGGAAGCATGATATCGAGAAGGACCAAATCAATGGCTTCTTGCTGGAAGAGCCGCAGCCCTTCTGTACCTGAAAAAGCCTGAAGGACCTCATGGTCTTCACTTAGAGACTATATAAAATTTCTTGGATATCATTATTATCCTCAATTAATAAAATCCGTGCCACTTGCCTCACTCCTTTTTCCTTTAAACTCCAAATCATTTCTATTCCTCTAGCCTATCAAATAAAGGGACCTTCGTCAATGAAAAATGCAAAGAAAACACTCGATCAAGAAGAACATTCCTCCTAATCGAGTGTTGAATTTAATTAACAGAAGCTCCATTGGTCGCAATGACTTCTTTGTACCAATAGAAGGATTTCTTACGTGAGCGGGCTAAAGTTCCTTTTCCTTCATTGTCCCGATCGACATAGATGAAGCCGTAGCGCTTCTTCATTTCTCCAGTCCCGGCAGAGACCAGGTCAATACAGCCCCAAGTCGTATAGCCCCAGAGGACAACACCATCTTCGTTAATGGCATCTCGCATGGCCTTGACATGGGCAGCCAGGTAGTTAATCCGGTAATCATCAGCTACATAGCCATTTTCATCTGGAGTATCCACTGCACCAAGACCATTTTCCACGATAAACATCGGCTTTTGATAACGATCCCAGATGGTATTGAGGGTGATGCGGAGACCAAGAGGATCAATCTGCCAACCCCATTCCGAGCTTTCTAGGTAGGGGTTCTTCAGAGAGGCAAAGATATTGCCCGCTGTTTTCTCCCTTTCAGCTGGATCCCCTGAAGCGACCCGACTAGCATAGTAGGAGAAGGAAATAAAGTCCACCGTATGCTCTTTCAACAATTGAAGGTCCTGCTCGGTCATCTCAACCGTGATTCCCTGACGCTCCCACTCTTTCTTAGCATAGTTTGGGTATTCCCCACGCGCCTGCACATCGATGAAGAATAAGTTCTTGCGGTCTTCTTCTAGACCAGCCCAGACATCTCCCGGAGCACAGGTATGAGGATAGTTTGGTCCTGCTGCCAGCATACAGCCGACCTTGTTGTTCGGGTCAATTTCATGGGCAAGCTTGGTGGCAATGGCTGAAGCGACCAATTCATGGTGAGCCGCCTGGTATTTGACTTGCTCCTCATTCTCCCCTTCTTCAAAGCAGAGCCCCGCTCCCATAAAGGGGCGTGAAGGATCACATTGATCTCATTAAAGGTCAGCCAGTAGTTGACCAAACCTTTGTAACGAGTGAAGAGCGTTCGGCAGAGGCGTTCGTAGTATTCCAACATCTTGCGACTACGCCACCCTCCATACTCTGTAATCAAATGCATGGGGCAGTCAAAGTGGGTAATGGTCACTAAGGGCTCAATGCCATACTTGTGGCACTCCTTAAAGAGGTCTTCATAGAACTGTAGACCCGCTTCATTCGGCTCCAATTCATCCCCTTTCGAGAAGATCCGAGACCAGGCAATGGACAAACGATAGGTTTTAAAGCCCATTTCCCCAAAGAGAGCAATGTCTTCCTTGTAGCGATGGTACATATCAATGCCATCTTTAGCCGGGTAAAAATAGCCCTCTTCAAAGTCGAACATCTTTTTCTGACCCGTAATAATCGCATGACGATCAGGCCCAATTGGTACCACATCCACATTAGCCAAGCCACGGCCATCTTCATTATAAGCTCCCTCACACTGGTTAGCAGCCGTCGCCCCACCCCAAAGGAAACCATCTGGAAATTGAAGTTTATCGGTCATTTCTCTACCTCACTTGATTTGATAGGTCTATTATATCCCTCTTTAACCCGAAAGTCTTACAACATCCTAGGAAAAACTGATACTATTCTAAGGTATCTGCCACACTCATACAAGAAAAAAGATCGGATAGCTCCGATCTTTTTAAGTTCCACTCCAAGAACGTTTTGAATTTTTTTGATAATAGAATTACCTACTTTCATACGATAAAAATCAATCACTAGACCAGCAGGGACCTTCAACTAGCAAGCTTTCGGTTCCCCAATCGGTTACAACTGGGCCGTTTAAAATTTCAATCCCTAATTCTTTCAAACGCTTTTTGATTCTGTTCCGAATCTTCAACTTCAATGTGTAGAATGATTCCTGACTGAAAATTTTCCAGAGGTATCAAATGATTTTGTGAGAACATGAGACAGTGACTGCCAATCGTGAACTGAGCAAAAGCATCATCAACATAGTCTGCCTTCTTATCCAAGATATGCTCCAGTTCCGCACAGACTTGGGGTACATTTGAAACAATAATATCTAATTGATTTAAATTCATTTACTCTCCTCTAAAAAAGACCGGACTGCTCCGATCTTTTTAAGTTTCCCTCTAAGAAAATCAATGCATAAAATCTACAATGTTTACTTTTGATTTTCGACGAGAGGAATTATTTGATTGCGCGTGATTGCAATCCTTCTTCTTCCAAGAAGAGGCGGAATGGTACAAGCTCTTCAGCTTCGTATTTTTCCTTGAAGGCTTTGATAGCTTCTTCTGAGTGTTGTTTTGGATCCAACTCAAGTACTTCTACTGGAAGTGGACGATGTGGAGTGATGTGAGCATCGATAACAACAGTTTTACCTTCTTTGTTCAATTTAACAGCTTCTGCAACAACTGCATCGATGTCTTCGATACGGTCAACTGTAAATCCTACAGCACCTTGCGCTTCAGCGATTTTCGCATAGTCAGCATTAGGGAAGTCACAACCAAACAAGTGTTTGTTTGTGTCTTCGTATTTGTCCTTGATGAAGGCATATTTACCATTTGAGAAGACAACGTTGATAACTGGAAGGTCGTATTGAACGTTTGTGATAACGTCTGGGTAGCACATGTTGAATGCACCGTCACCCATGATGTTCCATACTTGGCGATCTGGATTGTCTTTCTTAGCAGCGATACCACCAGGAAGGGCAATACCCATTGTCGCAAAGAGTGGAGATGTACGCCACATGTTCTTAGGTGTCATGTGAAGGTGACGAGTAGATGTTTGAGTAGTGTCACCTACGTCGATTGAGTAGATAGCGTCTTGATCAGCATGTTTGTTGATTGCATTGTAGACTTGGTACAATTGCAATTCACCCTCAGTTTTACCTTCGAGTTTGTTCATGTAATCACGCCAGTTTTGGTTGTTCTTAACGTTTGCACGCCACCATGGAGTAGATTCAACTGGGTTTACTTTATCAAGGATAGCTTTAGCTGCTTGACCTGCATCACCAGGATTGAAGCGTCAAAGGGCGTGACGTTTACCAAGTTTGTGAGGTCGATATCCACTTGGATGAATTTTTTCAGTGTTTTTGAATGCTTCGTAAACTTCAGCAAATGGGAAGTTTGAACCAAGGAAAAGAACTGTATCTGCTTCAAAGACCACTTCGTTGGCTGGTTTCCAACCAACACGGTAAGCAGAACCTGTCAATCCTTCGTAGTTCCATTCAAAGGCTTCAAAGTTTTTACCAGTTGTAATGATTGGTGCTTTGATTTTACGTGACAATTCAGTAATCACTTCACCAGCTTTAACACCACCGTAACCAGCGTAGATAACTGGACGTTCAGCATTGTTCAAGATTTCAACAGCTTTGTCGATTTCAACTTCGTTCAAAGCAGGAGCGATGAATGAACGCTCATATGAACCTGATCCATAGTATGAGTTTTCGTCGATTTCTTGGAAACCGAAGTTTACTGGGATTTCAACAACAGCTGGGCCTTTTTTAGAAACTGCAGCACGGCAAGCTTCGTCAATAACTTTTGGCAATTGCTCAGCGTAAGCTACACGTTTGTTGTAAACAGCGATACCGTTGTACATTGGGTTTTGGTTCAATTCTTGGAAGGCATCCATGTTCAATTCGTTAACTGGACGTGATCCAAGGATAGCAAGGAATGGAGTGTTATCCATAGCTGCATCGTAAACACCGTTGATCAAGTGAGTTGCACCAGGTCCACCTGAACCAACTGCAACACCGATAGATCCGCCAAATTTAGCTTGCATAACCGCTGCAAGAGCACCTGTTTCTTCGTGGCGAACTTGCAAGAAACGGATATCTTTGTCTTCAGCCAAAGCGTCCATTAATGAGCTAAGTGTTCCTGATGGGATACCGTAGATAGTATCTACGCCCCATGTTTTCAATACGTTGAGCATTGCTGCAGATGCAGTAATTTTCCCTTGAGTCATAATGATAACTCTCCTTCAATAAAATAATTGTCAGTCTTTGAACTGAATTCGACAAAGAGTGAAAACGTTTCAAATAACTTTACTATATCAATTTATCACGTTTTCTTGCCCTTGTATAAGAATATGCTCACTAAATACCTGGAACTATTACATAACACAGGGCAAAAATCTGTTCTGTTTCCGTCAACTATTTTATAACAGAAGTCAGAAACCGCATAAGGACAAGGTCTTTGCTTGTTATAAAATTGGTACAAAATAAGTGTTTTCCCAAACTGTTTTATGGAAAGCATTAAAAAATCCTAGCTGGAAAATGATTTTCCTTGCTAGGATGGGTTATATTTGTTTTTGAAGAGCCTTACTCAAGACCCTGTACCCTTCAATTGTTAAATGAAGTCCATCTGTTGTATAAGCCGGTTTGAGCTGACCATCCTCTCCAAGCAAATGGTCAAAAACATTGATAAATTCAACATTTATCATCCCTTGTGCTAGCTCGCGGTAGGCCTGATTCAAGGTCTGAATCTTTTGATTGGTCCGGATATAGACTGTCCCCTTGTATACTTCTCCCTCATTCACAGGAAGAACCGAAACGAGTTTGATTTGCGCCAAGGGCAAGAGCCGCACCACCTCCTGCAGGATGATGCTCATGTTTTCAATGGTTTCTGACAGAGGCATTTCCTTGCCAATGTCATTGGTCCAATCAGCAAAAAAACCTTATCTACTGCTTGACCGAAAATATGGGCATCTAGATGCTCTCTTAAGAGGTCTGTCTTGTAGCCTCTAATCCCCCGGTTCACCATATACTGATCCGTCAACAGCAACTCTTGAAGGGGATAGTATTCGACGATAGAGTCTCCTATAAAAAGAATATCGGGTTCCTTCAAAGGATTTTGATTCAGTTCTCGGTAATTCTTCTGTATTTTTGCCTGTTCTTTCAACAGCCAGGTTTCTAATAATTGTACAGCCATAAAGGCTCCTTTCGATTCGTATAGTAGAAACTGTGCAAGGTAGGATAAGATCCTAGTCGAAGCTGAGCTTTCCATCCAAGTAAGCTTCGATGATTTCGTAGACCCCATGATTCTGATGAGAAGGCGCCGTATAGCGGGCTGCTTGTCGCGCATGGGGATCCGCATTTTCCATCGCATAGGAATAGGTCGCTAACTCAAGCATCTCGACATCGTTTTGGCTATCGCCAAATGCCATCAGATGCTCACCATCCACGCCCAGCGTTCTTCTAAGAATTGAATGGCTGTAGCCCTATTAACACCCGGTTGCAGAATATCAATGGCCCCTACTAGCCACTGGCTGCGAGAAGCAGGCGCTCTCAAACTTTTCTCGTAACTCCTGCACAAAGGCTTCGACTTTTTCAGTTTCCGTGACGACACTTAGTTTCAAAACTTGCTGGCCATGTTCATGGGCCAAATCATCCACAAAACGCATCCGTTTGTAAAAAGCAGCCGCTAACTCAGGCGTCATCAATTGCTCTAAAAGAAAACTCTGTTCCTTTCTTGGCATAGCCTCCCGATAAGCTACTAATGACCAGATGGAGTTCTTCTTCTCGGCCTCCTAGATAACGCAAGACCTCCTGCACCAGCTCTTCCGGCCAGCTGCACTCTCGGATGAGCTTTCCCTTCTCTAATATCCGTGCCCCATTAGCCAGCACCAAGGTGACGCGATCTTTCAAGTCTCCCCAATACATGAGCCATACGGCTATAGCCATTCCCTGTCGCAATGACAAAGGGAATCCCTCTTTAGTCTAGCTGATCCAGAATGCAACTCAAGCGCTCATGGTCCACTTCTCCTTGCTCGTCCATCAGAGTGCCATCCATATCTGTAGCAATCATTTGTGCAGTATACCGCCACCTCTTTCCATCTTTCCCCTATTATACACCATTCCCTCATCATTTTGGAGCCTTCTCTACCATAAATCGCTCCTCTCCTCCTTCCTTAAAATTTAAGAAATTCCACTGAATCCTCTTTAATTTTTGGTCCAATTTTATTATAATATAAATAGTAGATTTCCCTGTATGAGTAACTAGCAGACCCTTTCACACACCTGGTAAAAACGTCTGCTACTCCCGAAAAAGATCTAAGAGGTAGGCATGAACACAAAAGACTTTATACCGCTAAACATCCTTTACCAATAGCGATTTCCTTTTTCAATCAGACAGATTAGAACCCAAAATGGACAGCCAGATATCTTAGTTTTCACTGGCACACCGATATTGAGATTATTTATGTCAATGAAGGGACTGCTCAGTTCCATATCGACTATGAATATTTTAATAGTCAGCCTGGTGATATTATTTTGATCCGCCCCAATGCCCTCCACTCCATCCACCCCATCAGAGTTCTTCTCATACTATGGATGTCCTGCATTTCTAATCTGGACCTGATTGGGATTACCCATAAAAATATCGCCACTCTAAAAATATTTTACACACCTCTACAATAGGGGATTTTGATTCGTCCGACGCATCTCAAGCCCAATCACCCAGTTACGAAGAAATCAAACAGAGCCTCTTAACCTGTATGGCAAACAGAGAGAACAAGGGCCCCTTCTATGAACTCCGACTTAAATCCCAGCTCAATGAACTCCTCTATCTCCTCTTCTCCCACAACTACATCGTCGAGAAGAAGTTCTCAACAGACGCTTACCGTAGAGAAGAAAAAATCCGTTTGGTCCTTGACCATATTTCGAACCATTACCAGAGGAGTCTCATGATCAGGCATTTGGCAGAGCTGTGCCATTTTAGCCTGACCCACTTCATGAATTTCTTTTGAAAACAATTAGGGATCTCTTGCATGGAGTACATCATTCAATATCGACTGAAAAAGCTGCCCATCTCCTCAGCATTCCGATCTGGCAATCATTGACATCGCTAGCCAATCTGGCTCAACAACCTCTAAACTTTAATCGCCAGTTCAAGAAATACTATCAGGTCACTCCAAGCCAATACCGAAAAGCTTGTCTTTAACCAATAGATCAAATAATAAAAGCACATAAAACACAAGTGAAGTTTGCGTTTTATGTGCTTTTTATCTACAACAGAAGGTCTGATAAAGCCCTAGCAACCTTCCTCTCTTTATCACTCAACATTCTATTTAAAGACCATTTCCTGTTTTTCATATTGTTCAATTAATTCTTGGGAAGTTCGAGTGATTTCGAAGAAATGGAGGCTTTTTAAATGTATTGACCGCATTCTTCGTTACTGCTCTCCTGCTTTATCTGATAATCAAAGACGATTTTCCCATCAACATAGCGACTGTCAAAAATGATAATTATCATTTTACTGCACCAGATGCCGCAACTAGCTCAATATCATGACTCGAAATCACTATACAAGCAATCGTGTCTCGATAGCCAGCGGACAATCCTAAGCCAGACCCAATTCGCTCAATGGTATTGGTTCCCTTAAAGAGTTCATCAATAAAGAAATAGTGAAAACCAGACTTTTCCAGACTCTCAATCATTCGGAGATCGTTTTGCTCTCTGTACATAAAATAACTATCTCCAACCTCGATATCATCGCTGACATCCGATAGAGGTCAGTGACATGTCCATAAGAAAGCTCCAAGCTGTCGCCATAGGCGAAGCCCAAACCCTGCGCTAAAATACAGTTAATGGCTACCATTTTTCAAAATCAAAGTGGATTTCCCGGAGGCATTATCCCACTAATCACCATATTCTTTCAAAAACTAACATCATTAACAACCGGATCCGCTAGTAAAGGATGGTAGATCCCTTTCCCTTAATCCCAGCTTCTTCCTTTAAAAATTGGGATGACAAACCAAATCAACATCACGCTTATGGCGTAGAAGGCTGATGGCTACTTCAATTCGCCCAAAAGATTGATTGTTTCCTGTGCTTCTTTCTGATGAGTCCTCGCTGCTGATAGATATAGATTTGAGCAATCCTGAGGAATTAGGAAAAAGAAAATTAAGGTAAATCAGGATAATTTCCATCTCGGAGCTTCCTGTTGGACTTTTGTAGATGCTGGAAATGACTTTCGTCTTCTAAATGGTTGGACAGCCTGTTTGAGGGTTTCTTGTTTTGGTAGTGCTAGACTGGCTCAGCTTTTTCCGCTGAAGCAAAGATACGAACCAAGTAACTAAATCTTGATCCAAGCGCAGTTTATTCGACCAATTCCGAATGCTCGAAAAAATGATATTAAACGTCACACTCGCTATCAAGACTGACATGGCTTGAATTTTAAAAACGGAAGAGAAAGAGAGAGGACTGGCAAAACACGCTATATGAGAGAAAGATAAATCCCTCGAATCTTGCTTCCCTGGATTCGCACACAATACTTTCAGCCATATTAGTGGTTCTTTTTCCTAACTGGTTCTGTAACAACCTGAACCTCGAGACGAAGATCCGGGTGATGTTCAAAGAAATCTTTCTAACTCCTGCAAAGATGCATCTGGTTGAAAGTTTATCAAACGCATCTTCTGATACAAGGCCTCTGTCCCCAATACTAGACTGTGTATGGTTCAGCTGATCAAAAGACTCTATGCATGTCTAAATCATGCTAAGTTTGACCATCTACTTGACTATCCGTTGGCTGGAATGTAGATGCCAAAAAGCATCGTTTCCACTAAACCTCTTCACTATCATTTTATAAAAAGGTTTCCCTCCAAGCCTTGGCTAATTTTTCTCAGACGAATCGTTGCTATCCGATTTGTTAGAACCATAATGATAATCAGTCCAACAAATCCAATTGGTAACCACTCCAGTTTGTCCATTCATAATCCTCCCTTCCCTATTGCCAATTCAGATTCACATGTTCCTTCACTTCCTGGTGGCTGTATCAACACGCGCCTTTGTTTCATCATCCAATTGATCCCGATACTTGCCACCTTCAATCCAGTCCTCAAAATATAGGTTCTGGAAATGAGTGAGTTCATAACCTTCAGGAGAATAACTGTCCTTTGGCGTCCGGTTGACCCAAGTAGGATGAGCTGTGGCCGTTTTGATCCGTGTCTTGCGCCCTACCTTCTCAATGGTGATATCCATCAGGACCCCCCGTTCGCTCCATTGCGCATTGTCTATCCCTTCCATGGTTTCCATCCGCTGATTGGAAAGGAAATTCCCCATAGAATAAACAATCAATTTCTGTTGCCCATCCTTATCCACAATCTCAGCAGGCTGGACGACATGAGGATGACCGCCCAAGACGATATCAGCCCCCCAAGAAATCATCTTATGGTATAGCTCCTTTTGTTCCTCTGATGGCTCTAACTCATATTCAATCCCCATCTGAGGCATGACAATAGTTACGTCCGCTTCCATCTCAGCTTTTTGGATTTCTTGACGCATCCGCTCCTCATTGAGGTCCGATAGACGATTATCATAGTCCTCTTGTTCTAGATTATATTCCATCCCATTAAATCCGTAGGAGTAGGCCAAAATTGCAATCTTGATTCCATTTACCTCCTTGATCAGGATAGGGGCTTGCTCTCTCGTCTCATGCGGGTAGACACCAACCGTTTGGATCCCCGCGTCTTCAAAGGCCTTTGCAGTCGAAAACAGCCCTTCCAAGCCAGAATCGAGGATATGGTTATGTCCCAGGTCCATCACCTGATAGCCTGCATCCTTAATCGAAGCAACCACCTCCCCAGGGGCATTGAAAAATCGGATAGCCCGAAAGCCCATAATCCGAGATGTGGTCGCTCAAAATCCTCAGACCAGATCCTTAGCTTCAACCATTCCTGAGCATAGTGATAATTCTCAGAAAAATCATAGCTCCATCTTCCTTGGCGACACTCATATAAATCAAGTCATGATAGAGGTTGATCTCCATTTGCCATGATCCGAGCCATATGAGGTAACTGATCCGGATGAACTTCTTCTTGCTTTTTCAACGACTTCCGGCATTTCTAGCGCTGGCAATGGGAAAACCATTTCCATTTTTGAACCCATCAAGACCAGATTTGCTGCCATAAATACTCGTAATCAGCAAACCATAGACAAACTGTTCGTTGGTCAGGCGAAAAAGCGGTCACCTTTCCCAAGCCAATCTCAAGCCAGTCGTTGAGCATCCTGAGGATATCTTTCCGCAAGCTCGCTCCATCTCTTTAAGAGATCCTTCCAATTCTTCATCATCTTCTCTTCCTATTCAATTCTCTTGCACTTGTCAAAGGCCTCTCCTAGCATCTTGATGGTACTGTTTACATTCTCACACTTCTCTAACATTCCAACTTTCTCATCTCAGGTTTGTATGCAATGAGCCACCAAAGCCCATATCAAACCTAGTATTCATTGAAATACTTTCTCTTCATTGTATCACAATTTTTAAGAAGAGAAAAAGAGAGCAGGACAGAAGCGCCATTGTTTAGAAACGCTTCATCGTCCTACTCCTGCACAGTTGATTAATTCATATAAATGATCGATCATCATTTCTTATCGTTTGATTTGGACAAGCTAATCGCAACCATGACAAGACTTAGGAAAAAGGCCGAAAGTGAAAAAATTGTCAACCCTTTTGTCGTCCGATTCATAAAAGGTTGATGGAATACAAAATGATTATAGGCATAAATCCTAATCCAATCAGAGTTACCATAGCCGAAAGTGAAAAAATTGATAACCACAAATTTCTATTTTTTCATCATAAACTCCGTTTTCGATTTAATAGAAAGAGCCTCTTATTTTCAAAAGCTCTGATAAATAACCATAACCTTCTTGCTCCATTTCCTCTTTTGGAATAAAGCGCAGTGAGGCTGAATTGATGCAATAGCGAAGGCCACCTTGGTCTTTGGGTCCATCGGTGAAGACATGGCCTAGATGGGCATTGCCTGAGCGGGAACGAACTTCGATTCGCTCCATCCCATGGCTATGGTCCTGGTAATAGTGGATGACATCTTTGGCAATGGGACGGGAGAAACTTGGCCATCCACAGCCAGACGCAAACTTGTCTTTAGCAAAGAAGAGAGGCTCCCCAGTCGTAATATCCACATAGATGCCCTCTTCAAAGGTCTGATCGTAGGCATTGTGGAAAGGACGCTCCGTCGCACTCTCCTGAGTGACTTGGTACTGTTCTGCTGTCAGTTTCGCCTTTAAGGTTTCTTGATCTGGCTTCTGATAGGCTGCCGGATCAATCAAGGGTTGGGCTGCATCCGTCACATCGATATGGCAATAGCCTCCAGGATTCTTCTTGAGATAGTCTTGGTGGTAGTCCTCAGCCAAGATATGAGTGACGCAGGGCTCTAGCTCCACCGCGATCTTGTAGCCCCTCAGTTGCTCTTCTTGCTCCCGCAAACACTTGGGCGATCACCTGACGATCTGCCTCGTCTAGGTATGAGACACCTGTCCGATATTGGCGGCCTCGATCATTTCCTGCTTGTTAACGGACAAGGGATCGATCCCGCGAAATAGTAGAGCAGAATTGCGCGTAAAAGTGATCTTGTCTGGATCAGTGGATAACTTGTACAGTCTCTACATGATCCGTTTCCTTGATCAGTTGATAATTGGTCGTTTCTACCTGGCCATTGAGCATAGCCCACCGTCGTCTTTTTCACACCGGGGATCCAGAAAAATACTCCTCTAAGCCCCAAAAACAACCACCTGCTAGATAAATCTCTGCCATCTTTTTCCTCGCTTTCCTGCATTCCCTAAGAGGAACTCTTAACATCTATTAGCTCCATCATAATCCAAGGCCTCCAGATTTTCAAAGTTCTAGCATCTAAGAAATCCTTCTACTAAACTAGTAAAAGGGATAAAGGCACTCCATATTTTTCAAATAAGAAAAGAGCGAAACCAAAGATTCGTAGAGATACTAAAAACTGATGGAAAAAATCATGCATGAGAGACATGTCCCACACCTCCTCTCAATCATCTGATGTTCCTAAACATCGTTACCAAGATTAAAGAACCACCGTCGGTCCGTAGACCTGTAAGAGAGGCTTCACAACCTCGTAATGCCAGTGATCATAAAGCTCGCCAAGCTTGAAGGCTTTCTTCGTTCAATGCTAGCCCACCCAGACCAATCGTAATAGACTGGCGGTCTGATAAAACTTTTCCAACTCGATTAACAGGCGGTTGTCTACCTGCCTAGCCTTCAATAAAACTTTCAACATCTGATCTAGATTTTCTTTAAATCGAAGGGCATCTGGACTGGAGGTGCATCCTTTAGAAAAGACTGTTTGAAGAAGGCTGACCGTCGTTCTTGCCTCTTGAATCACATCCCTTTCTCCATCGAAATCACCTTCCTTTTCCTCCATTGTACTACCTTTTTCTCTATAAAAATGGAAAAATTCCTAAAACTAGAACAGAATGTCTCTCTGGATAAAAACTATAAAAACTTCCACAGCTTTCCCTCGAGCTCTTTTCAAAAATTAGTCAATGTAGTGCAATTTTCCACGGAAATCTTCTAGACTTTTGGTAGCCTTTTTCTTCCATGATAGCTGAGCTCACATGATAATGCGTTCAAAAGCCCTCACTTCTTTATGAAGCGTGGTTCCGATTTGTACCATACTCGCGCCACAAAGGATATGTTCAAAGCATCACGACCAGTCAAGACCTCCTAGTCCCTACAATCTGAATTTCTGGATTCGAGACGTTGGTAAAGAGCATGGACATTGGCCAGAGCCGTTGGTTTGATGTATTCACCACCAATCCCACAGCCGTTCTTCGGACGGATCATAGCGGATTCATCCTCGATGTGAGCCATATTTCAATCGAATTGATGCAATTGACAAACTTGAGCGGGTATTTGTTAAAGATCGCTGCAGCTTGGTCGAAATGAACGATATCAAAATAAGGTGCAACTGATCCCAAGAGGTTTTGGAGAAATAGGCAAAGACCTCTGACAAGATCCGATCCGTCGTCTCAAAAATCATAGGCGATCTGAGGGTTTTTCCTGGGACATTGGGGCAGGAAAGGTTCAATTCAGTCAAACCTTTAAAAATCACTTTCTTGCACCTTTTTCAAGATGGTATGGGTTCTCTCAGGAGACATGCCGACAAGAGATAGGAAGAAAAGTCCGGTCGGGATCCGTTTCTTGCAACTCCAATAGGTAATTCAAATAATAGTCCAAGCCTTGGTTAGGTAGCCCCATCGAATTGATTGAGCCCAGTGGGACATCTTGGTAGCGTGGCTCTGGATTTCCCAGAACGGAACTCCAAGGTGGCTGTCTTGGTCACTGAAAGGTCCCAGCAGCCGAATTCTTCCCTTCTTCTAACTCCTCGAGTGGTCATACAGGCCACACCTGCAGCATTCATCAGGCAGTTGTCAAATTCAAAACCAGCAATTTGCGTCTTTGTCGATACCATCTTCTTTCTCCTTGAAATGAATTCTTACAGCCATTATAGCACGAAAAGGAGGATTCATGACTAGAAAACCAAAAAGAGGCAAGAAACGTACGGAAATAGAAAAATCACCTCAACGTTATCCATTTATTTTTCTATAGAGGAGAAAAATCAGACATTCATCCAATCTCTATCGTCCTTTCGCATCCATTTTTCCCACTTCATAGACAGTTGTGAAAATTTTCCAGAAAATCAACTTTTCTTTACAAGTCAAAAAGTCTGCTATAGTATCGACGTAATAAAACATGACATTGCTTGCGCAGTGCCTCCATATACCAGTCAGTTCGCCAACCTGCTGGAATTCGTTTCTAATGAAAAAGGAGAAACATGATGACAACTGCAAAAGAATATATCCAAAGCACTTTCAGAAACCGTCAAAAGCTCGCAACGGCCATGAAGCTGAATTCCTTCAAGCTGTTGAAGAGTTCCTTAGCACTGGAACCTGTATTTGAAAACATCCAGAATACATCGAAGAAAAACATCTTGGCACGTATCACTGAGCCTGAGCGCGTGATTAGCTTCCGTGTCTCCTTTGGGTTGACCGTGATGGAAAGGTTCAAGTTAACCGTGGTTACCGTGTTCAATTTGAACTCAGCTGTTGGACCATATAAGAGGCGGACTTCGTTTCACCCAACAGTTAACCAAGGGATTTTGAAATTCCTCGGCTTTCGAACAAATCTTTTTAAAAACGTTTTGACTGGACTTCCCGAATCGGTGAGGTAGGGGATCTGACTTTCGATCCTAAAGGCAAGACTGACGCTGAAGTGATGCGCTTCTGCCAAAAGCTTCATGACTGAATTGCAAAACACATCGGTCCTTCTCTTGATGTCCCAGCTGGTGATATCGTTGCGTGGACGTGAGTACGGTTACCTTTGACAATACAAACGCCTTCGCCAATTTGATGCTGCGTGTCTTGACTGGTAAACCTCTTGCTTTCGGTGGTAGCTTGATCCGTCCAGAAGCAACTGGTTACGGTTTGTGCATACTACACTGAAGAAATGCTCAGCCAACGGCGACATAGACAGCTTTGCTGGTAAGAAAGTCGATCCTCAGGTTCTGGTAACGTGCTCAACACGCTCTTCAAAAGCAACTGAACTTGGTAACTGTTATCTCTGTATCTGACTCAAACGGTTACGTGATCGACGAAAACGGTATTGACTTTGACCCTTCTGACAGACGTTAAAGAAAAACGTCGTGCCTGTTTGACTGAGTATGCTGCAGAAAAACCAACTGCTACTTACTACGAAGGATCCAGTAGGACTTACGCTGGTAACTCATGATATCGCTCTTCCAGTGCAACTCAAAACGAGATCAACGGTGAAGCAGCGAAACACTTGGCTGCTCAAGGGGTAAAAGCTATCTGAAGGAGCCACATGCTCTGCGACCTTGATGCGATCAAAGTCTACAAAGAAAAGCTGGCATCCTTTAGCGGACCTGCTAAAGCTGCTACATGCTGGTGGGGTTGCTGTATCTGCTCTTGAAATGAGCCAAAACAGCCTCCGCCTTTCAGTGGACACGTGAAGAAGTGGATGGACGCTTGAAAGACATCATGCACCAACATCTTCAGCACTGCTAAAAACAACTGCAGACCCCACGGTCTTGGTAAAGATTACCTTCAGGATAGCTAATATCGTAGCTTTTGAAAATGTCGCAAATGCGATGATTGCCCAAGGTCTTGTTTAATTTGATTCTTTGCCACACCTCTGAAGCCTTTTGCTCTGGAGGTGTCGATGACAAAAGAAGATTGGAAACCAAATCTTCTTTTATTTTATAAATCATCCAAGGTATCTTTAACTTATCAAAGAAGCTCTTTTCTTTGGGTTGACTTTCAAATCACTTGCTTCCGCAAATGCACGAAGGGCTTTTTTGCTTTAGTCATTTAGACCGTTGGTGTCACCACATTATCAGATACATATTGATCTCCTACAGAGCCTCACGCACAGCTTCGTGCTCCTTACCGCGGAGTGCGGAATTTACCTGTCTGGGTTCCTTCAGGGATGACCAAGTCCACATCGCCGTGAACCGCTGGACATGGACCGTATCCTCAAGGCAGCCTGAACAACGTTCAAGTTCACTTATAGTAGATGGTTGATCCATCACGCTCAAATTCTGTCGCTCGGCTCAACGTTGACCACCACATAGAGATCTCCGTATGGCTCTCCATTAAATCCAGCTTCTCCTTGACCAGAGAGGCGGGATTTGTTGACTTGCCTCAAATCCCCAGCAGGATTTTCGACATTGACACCGTGGGCTGCTTCTCGTGACCAGTCCCATGACAGGTTGTACAAGGATCTTTAATTTCTTTATCACGTCCACGACAGACATCACAGGTGATTTGACTGACGCATCATCCCCAAAGTGGGAGGTTTGCGTATCCACATTGATAACCCTAGAACCATGACAGCGTCCACAAGTTAGCTGGACTTGTTCTGATTAGCACCTAGTTCCCATCCCACGTCCGACAGCTGGCTTCCTGATGGTAGGCTCTCATACTCCTTCAGTTCCAAAGATGAGCTTCTTCAAACTTGAGCAGTTTGACGTACTGAAAGATCATCTCCTGACGTGGAGCATTAGGGATTGCGCTTGCACCGCCACCTCAAAGAAGCTAGAAGTATCTTCAAAAGCCACCCAAAGCCACTGCACATCAAAAACCACTGAGGCCACCAGCTCCTGCCACCGAAGCCGCCGAACCACCATTCAGCCCTCTGCAGCACCGTAGTCATATGCTGCCCGTTTTTGTTCGTCGCCCAAAGTCTCATAAGCTTCGAACTTCCTGTACTTTTCCTCAGCACCAGGCTCCTTGTTGATATCTGCGATATTTTTAGATACTTCGATAAGGCTTTCAATTCTCATCTTGAGATGCATTCTTTGAAACGCCCGACCGGTCAGTAAAATTCAGTGTGTGTTCATAATTCAAGATCAAGTAGGCTCAAACGTGACAGCTAGTCAGAGTTTTGACGACGGACGCTTGCGTCCTCAGAAAAACTATCTTTTTGGCACATCGTCCGTAGCCCGTGTTCAGTTGCAGAAACACTCTTGTCTCCTTTCTCTATTGTTATTGAGTAAGAAACTCAGAGCTCGGTTCAATTCCCCGGAACACTCTTTTGTTCCTTTCTCATAATTTTTATGTACATCTTTAGAGGATGGTTTTCTATACTTGCTACACTTGATCAAACCTTCATCTGATAGAGTAAATCATCAAACCTCTCCGCGTACTGTTCCTTTTCTTTTAGATCAGTTGTCCGTATTCTCGACAATCCCAAGCTTAGAATCACTTTTTCTTGCAAACTCCTGATGGCAAAACCGATAGCCATGACGATCTGTTTATTGCAATAGCGACTCTCTCGGTTGGAAATTCTCACGTGGAAGAAATTCAAAAATAGTCAAAGAAGTCTTTGCCAAATTCCACCCATGTAAATTTCTGTGTCCTTCAGCAAACCTGCTTTCGCTAGTAAAAGAGTGCTGAAGAGATGGCTGCGATGAGGATATCTTGATCACCACGGGTCCCTCAAAACGAAATCAATTTCTCATCCTGTAGAGCAGGTCCTATGTTGACCATTCCTGGCAAAAATCAGACAAGTAAATACTCTTCTGACAGATTTGATCTAATGTTTTCGTTGGTTGACAGGGCAAGCTCATCCTCAGAGACCACTATCGAATGATCTGAGCGGCATAATCAATCGTGATACCAAAAGACAGAGCTAAAGTACTCGTTAAAGCGGGTTATCTCTTTACTAAAGAGAAAAATTAGGATAAATCAAACAAAGTGACTTTTTCATACGCAACATCCTTATTTTTACTGAAAAACAGAGGCTAGTGCAACCTGCGATTTCTTTTATCATTTACTGAATAGGGCTGAATTTCGAGTCTTTCGGGATCTAGAATGGAATCTCAAATATCGGAACCTTTCTTTTGATTTCAGAGGTTCAGCTAAAACAATCCACTGATTGTTTTATTCTCCGTAAACTCACCGTCTCACGACGTCATCGTTCTGCGGCTGCCTGTTGCTGGGCACCTTCTGCTCCTAGTTTGTGCTTGTCGCTGCTGCTGTGCTTGTCTCGTAGAGTTTCAGCAGCGTCCCCTGAGCTTTTCGTTCAATGGCTCCAAGTTTTGCTCTTCATTTCGTCGTGCTGTTATATCTCTTTGGGCTTCTGTGCTCATCAAGGGCAGCTCATGTGCAGCATCACGTTCTGCATCGAAGCCTTTGCCTTCAGTTTCTTTGATTGTCTTTTCAGTCGCAAAAGATTGCTTGGTCTACTTCGTTACGAAGCGTCAACTTCTTCTCTTTTACGTTTCTTATCTGCTTCAGCGTTTGCTTCTGCATCTTTTCATCATGCGAGTCGATTTCTTCGTCTGTCAAACCTGAGTTAGATTGGATAACAATTGTTTGTCTTTTTGAGTTCCAAGATCTTTGTCTTTAACAGATACGATACCGTTTTTGTCGATGTCGTGAATAGTTACTGATTTGTAGGATGCTCACGAGGTGCAGCTGGGATGTCAGTCAATTGAAAGCGTCCAAGAGTCTTGTTATCTGCCAGTTAACGTTCCCCTTCAAAGAACGTGGATATCAACGGCTGGTTGGTTGTCTGCTGCAGTTGAGAAGACTCTGTGATTTAGATGTTGAATAGTTGAGTTTAGCTGGTCGATGAGTTTTGTGAAGACACCACCCATTGTTTCTGATACCAAGTGACAATGGAGTTACGTCAAGAAGGACAACGTCTTTGACATCACCAGTAATCACACCACCTTGATAGCAGCACCCATGACAACAACTTCATCGGGTTCACTGATTTGTTTGGTTCTTTACCAGTTTCTAGCCCTTAACAGCTTCTTTGCACAACGGCTGGGCATACGAGTTGAACCACCAACAAGGATGACTGTCATACTCGAGCAAGCTCGACCTGCATCTGAAAGAGCTTTGAGTGAACTGGAACTTTGTACGTTCTACAAGGTCACGAGTCAAATCGTCGAAATTGCACGAGTCAAGGTCATTTCCAAGTGAAGAGGTCCAGCCTCACCAGCAGTGATGAATGGCAAGCTGACTTGTGTTGAAGTCACACCAGAAAGGTCTTTTCTTCGCTTTTCTGCTGCGTCTTCAAACGTTGGAGCGCCATCTTGTCTGCTGACAAGTCGATACCATTTTTCTTTCTTGAATTCTGCTACCCAGTGGTCGATGATTTTTTAGTCAAAGTCATACCACCGAGTTTGTATCCCCTGCAGTAGCCAATGCATCGAAGACAATCATCACCCAATTCAAGGATAGATACGTCAAATGTACCACCACCAAGGTCAGAATACTGCAGATTTTTCTTCTTGTCAGTTCTATCCAAACCGTGACAAGAGCTGCTGCAGTTGGTTCGTTGACGATACGTTCTACTTCAAGACCAGCGATTTTTACCAGCGTCTTAGTTGCTTGACGTTGAGCATCGCTAAAGTAAGCTGAACTGTGATAACAGCCTCGTTGACTCACTGCTGTAATCTTTCTGCAACCTTTTCAAAATATTGAAGGATCATGGCGCAGATTTCTTGTGGAGTGTACTCTACCGTTAGCAGAAACTTCTTCAGAAGTACCCATCTTAGATTTGATAGAGATCGACTGTATCTGGGTTTGTTACTCGTTGACGTTTCTGCGTCACCAACGATGATTTCACCACGTTTTGAAATGACACTGCATAGATGAGCTAGTGATTTCTCCTGGGTTTGCTGATAATTTTGATTCAGTTCCTTCGCAAGAACTGCTACTGCTGAGTTTGTTGTACCCTAAGTCACATACCGACACTTTAGACATATGTTTTTCTCCTTGTTATTTTTTCTCTGTCTTTTGACGTACTCTTCTCATGGCGACGCTGTCGTAGCATTGATCTCTCAGCTTTGACCAAACTGTGAGCCTAGAGGTCCTAAAGCTTATGAAGACTATGCGCCACGGCGAAGAGTATCTCTTCGCTTCGCTCACTGTGGCAAAAGTCGAAACCAATGTTAATCTTCTTTCAGTTTGTGTCGTTTTCGGACAAGTTTTCAGTTCTCCAGCCCAGTTATAAACTACTACCATAGCCGGTCTTAGGATGCGGTCATGGAGTTTGTAGCCTTTTTGGAAGACTTTGCAGCGATGGTGTCTCGCTGGATGTTCGTCATCAGCTGGGACTGTTTTGGACGGCTGCATAGTAGTTATGATCACTCTCCGTCTGCTGCGATCTCGATTCTTCTTCTTTCAAAGCATGAACTGCTTTCGCACCATTTCTAGTCCTTTTTGACATCATCTGTCAATCCTTCGACGGCAGAGGCGCGTCTCGAGGCTGTCCAGTGATGGTGAGACTCGCTTTTGCCAAATCTGGCTACGGTATTTTTGTAATCTGCTGACGTTTTCATTGGTCACGGCGCTGAATGTTTCTAGCATTTCTGCATGAGCTACGAAGTATTTGTTTTCAAAATTCCTCGGCATGCGCTTGTGCTTCTTCTAACTCAGAAGGTTGGTTGCTTTCTCTACAAAACTTTCAGTTGTTTAGTCAACTTCTTCTTTCACGTCTTCTTTTGATATCTTCTGTCAGCATACATTCCCTTTCATTTGGTCTTAATTTACTCATAATGTTGCTGCTGAGAGTAACGGTAGTAATCCGTCAACTTCATGACCAGTACTCCGGCCGATGACATTGACCAGGTCACTAATCACACGCCTGTAATCCATCTCTTACAGGACCGATCGCATGCATGAGGGCCATCTCACGATATGGAACCAGAACCTGTGACTAATCGACCGTCACATTTTCAAGGCCTTTCTTGGAGATTCCGCAACCAGGATCTGGGTCATTTGGTCTCTCTGGCATTCCTCCTCGCACTCCAAGTACATGTGTTGGGATTATCTAAGAACTGATAGGTCTGAAGATCGGCATAACTCAAAAGATGAAACCTTTCCTTCCCTACAAAGACCAGTTCTGAAAACAGTTGCGAGAAGACGTAATCGAATAGATCCAACGATATTGTCTGTCGTTTTGAAATAGCGCTGCACAATCTGGTGGAATCTCCGTCCGCAAGCGGTAGTGGATATCCAGACCGTATTTCCAATGAAACGTTCTTGAACTAGCTGATGGAAGATTTCAAGTCACTGGTTAGAAATTCTTTTGAATAGCAACTGTACGGGTGACAGGCTTTCGATTCATCCAGGTTAGAACTGCTAAGCATCGCTGGTTGACAATGGAACACTCAAAACCTCGTCAAGGCTGCCGTGTCATTTGGCTCCACATCCTGAATCACTGCGGTGTAGCCCGTCATCGGGCTAGCACCCTTGGCCGTAGCATCCAAGATATCGTCTAACTTAAAGGCTTCGAAATCAAAGGCCTTCACTACCTGGTGAGACATCTTGCTCATCAATCAACTCTAGATCGAGCGAGTTCTGAACAAAATATTGGAAAACCAGCTCGGCTAGGTATCTCGACCACTCGAAGTATGGGCCTTTTCCTAATAAAGCCCTTGCTTTTCGAGAGCAGCCACGTCAGCTTTCGGATGGTCGCACCACTGGATCTGAATAACATCTTGTAGCGCTTTTGAACTGACTGTCTGTGGGTCTTGGTAGATATCGACGACAAGATTGTAGAATCTCATTTTGACGTTCTGTAACCACGACCTCACCTCTTTTCATTTAGCACCTAAACAATCAAGTGCTAAACCATGATTCTATTGATACACCCTCTCTACAAAGAAAGTCAAGAAAAATCCAAATTGTAGCACTCTTTTTAAAAGAGCGCTAAAATCATTCTTAAGACCGATACCAGGCTCACTATAAACCTGGTTTTTCAGCTTTTTGAATATATTCTCAAGACGAGTTGGTGGCTGACCATATTGAGCATTTTCACACTGACGCAGCGGAAGTGCCAGTTTTTCTAAGTCCACACCTGACTGCGTTTTTCCCTTCCGGATAACGGAGAACAAAACCCATATTGTGTGCCAAGGCACAATTTTGTTACCACCTCTTCGGACAGGCTGTTCTGGAGCACTCATCAATCGCAAGACCCTGTCTGGTGCTCACCAGCTCCTGAACCCAGGTAAATCTGAGCTTGTGCCTGACGCTCTGCCTTCATGAGAAAGTTTGCTCCAGTAGGCTTCCGAATTGAGCTTACCTGCTCATTGTAAAGCTCTGGTTTGTCTTCACACTTTCGACAACCGGAAATCAAGGACTCTTCTGGAGCAATGGCCTTGCCGCCGCTAAAAATTGCTAGTTTGTTCTATGATCCGACTGTCCACCTTGATTTCTTCGACGTCACTAACTGAGGATTCAGCTCAGTTAACTTGTTGTCCTGGCTTTGACCAGGACTAGGTTCCAACTCTGCTAGAAACTTCGGGAGGTCTGTCTTAGTTTTCTTCCTTTCTCAACCTGGGAATGCTTTGTTTCACTTTATCTTCAACAGAGCCTATATGAAGCCATTGAGGTTCTGGAAGAAAAATACCCCACTCCTTGCTCCGATTAGACAGAGGCTCTAAACAGCAGAGCACAATCCAGCTAACCTTTCTTTTCTTTCTTTTCTTGGCAAAGTTTATATTTAGTCATGATTTCTCCTCTAACCATTTCTTGCCCAATCCTGGCGGGTATGACAGATTCCAACTGCTTCTAGTCTTAAATTGGCCATCTATACCCAATAACAGTCACACCACCATTGTCCAAGACCAATCTTTAAAGCGCTTTGGATCAACTCAGGTAAATCATGCTACTGATGGTCATCCCATGACCGACCACGATGGCATTCCGCCACCCTGAGACTCGACATCCTTATGCAATTGTGGTAAAGCCATCCAAGATGCGGTCACGAAGGGTTTCTAGGACTCTGTCTCCAGCCGGCTGTGCCCACTTCGACAATCCTTCTGCTCAACCCATCAAGCTCAAATGATGGAAGTCATCAACCCGAAAAGACACGGGCAAAACGCCCAAAAAGAGTTCGTCATAGGCTCCATCAAAAGCTTCTCAGCACCATTCTGCGGATGCGCTGTATCATAACGGTAAGTGAATCTACCCGTTAACCCCACTTTCTAGTACAATCCCGCGGTTTGAATGGTTCGACTGGGAGTCGCTGGACACCGTTTGTTTGGGAACTGAATCCCAGCTTCACGTAGACCAACCCTCACTCACGAATCCTCGTTCGCCAGCTTCTGTCAAGGGACCATCAGACCAACCTGCATGACCAATGGTATTAAAACACATGGTTTTTCCATGATGGCAATATACAATTTTGTCTTTGCCATTTTTTATCCTCCCCAATTGTTTTCTTTATGTTTAGTATCTACATCAGTTTTTCGAGGGCTACACCAAGTTAGCACCCTAGCTGGTAGGCATGACTCCATCTCCTGATGGTCTGATTGAAAATTGTCCATTTTCGTATTCTACCAAAGGTGACACTACTATTTTTCAACCCTTGATCCAGCTCATCTCTGGATCTCAAAATGCATACAAAGGAACCGATGGTCATGTTGTGACTAACAAATCAAGGCATTTCCACCACCCTGGCTTCAACTTCCTTGCAATCTCCTCAAAAGTCATCTACAATCCGTTTTTCAACACATCCCATGGTTCAGCCCCAACGGCTGAAGTATCTACTGGTAGAGTCCATCTGCCAGCTTTCTTCCAGACTGAGTGTAGTCTTCAATATTCTAGAACCCAAGGAACGACTCACTGAAAAGCTTCCTCTGTAGGTACCCACTCAAAACTCCAAAACACCATTCCTGATCTTTTGCTGAAAGTATGAGTGAATTCGACTCAGAGCCTAAGCCTGTTCTAGAAACAATTTCCATGGTTTGAATAGTTAATGACTCGAATCGCGTTGAAACAGCACGGACAAAGTCCAAATCAGATTCTCTCAAACCAAGCCTTTCCACCCACGGATGCTCTTTCTCCTGACAGTTAAAGGCGTATCCGACCAACCTTGGGCACGACTCATCGTATTAAATATAGTTTTTCCATGCCGAAATAACAAATAATCTTGTTTTTCGCCATGTCGTGACTTCTGTCCTTCTATTATATCATTTTATAAGGAAACTGGCTGATGACCTCTGATTCACTTTCACTTTCTCAGCCACATTAAAAGCCCGAGACTTGCAAGGCTCCAGGCTCATTTTTAATTTTAAAACTATGAACTGGAGCCGAATTTGACCACCACGAGCAATAATCAGCTGACGAAGCCTTGTTGACCTTCATCACTGAGCAGACCCAAGAAGTCCTCCGAGCTCTAACATATCGCCTTCTTTCCATAAGGAATGATCCGAACGGCTGTTGTCTTTTGGTTGATCACCCTGATGTAGCTGTCAGTCGGCAATCATGGCCGCAATGGTTGAATCTGGGAGTATCAGCTGGGATGGCAAATCATGTCCAGACCGACGGAACAGATGGCTGTCATGGCTTCCAATTTTTCCAGATTGATATGACTGATTGAACCGCCGCAATCATCCCCTCATCTTCTGAGACCGGAATGAAAGCACCTGACAAACCACCGACTTGGTTACATGTCATGATGCCACCTTTTTTCACTTGGTCATTGAGCAGAGCTAGGCTGCTGTTGTCCCGTGGGTTCCTACTACTTCAAGCCCCATGGCTTCAAGGACACGGGCAACCGAATCCCCAAACAGCTGGTGTTGGTGCGAGAGACAAGTCTACAATCCCAAACTCAACACCGAGACGTTCACTAGCCATTTGACCCGACTAATTGACCGACACGGGTAATCTTGAAAGGCTGTCTTCTTTGACTGTTTCAGCCAATACATCAAAGCTAGCTCCGGGAACTTTTTCGATGGCCCGTTGGACGACACCTAGGTCCTGAAAACCCCAACGTTGATGACAACATCCGCTTCACTGACACCGTGGAAGGCACCCGCCATAAAAGGGATTATCTTCACTGCATTGGCAAAAGACTACGAGTTTACCTAGGCCCCATTGATCTGCTTGGGAAGCTTCTTTAATGATGCGCCCCATGTCTCGGACAGCGGTCATATTGATCCCTGTCTTAGTCGATCCGATATTGACTGAAGAACAGACAAAATCTGTCTCCGCAAGGGCACGAGGAATGGAATTAATGAGGATTTCATCCCCTTTTGGTAGCTCTTTTGAACCAGAGCTGAGAAGCCACCGATAAAGTTGACCCCCAACTTCCTTCGCCGCACGATCCAGTGCCTGGCAAAGGGACATAGTCTGTCGTATTGGTTGCTGCTCGATAATAGAAATCGGAGTGACTGAAACCCGCTTTATTTCACAATGGGAATGCTAAGTTCTGCCGCAATCTCATCCCCAACAGCCACTAAGTCCTTGGCCTTTGTCACAATCTTCTTGTAGACTTTTTCTGCAGCCTTTTCGATATCCGGATCAATACAATCTAGAAGGGAGATCCCCATGGTGATGGTCCGAACATCGAAGTTCTGCTCCTCAATCATGGCAATGGTTTCTGTTACCTGTCTAATGTCCATAAATTCTCAACCCCTATCTTACAAATTGTGCATAGCATCAAAAATCGCTGCACTTTGGATATTGATTTTCACATGCAGAGACTGACCGAATTCTTCCAACTCTGAACGAAGCTGTGTGAAATCTTTTTCTCATCCGACGACATGACCGCCATCATGGTGAAAGTACTCATCCAATACGGTTTGAGAGATATCATCGATATTGAGTCCTAATTCTGCTACTTTCGTTGCAACACCCGCTACGATTCCTTTTTGGTCTTTTCCAACGACTGTAATAATTGCTTTCATTTCACTGCTCCATTCTATCTATTTGCTTCCATTGTAGCACATTCCCCTTAAAATCGCCCTTCTCAACTGGGAACGTTCGGATATTTTCCGCGTGTATAAAACAATAAAGAGGCTGGGACAAAAGTCCTAGCCTCTTTATTGTTTTTGGATTGTCGAGCAAGACGCAGTGGTTGAGTGGGTCTACTACGCTGATTTCATCAGCTTTACAGCCCCACTCAACTGTGCGGAGGTGAGACGACGAAATCGAATTCTAACGAATTACCGATTTCTGTCCCACTCTCTCTATTTTGACGATTCAGTTTCATCTTTTAAGAGCTCTTTCTTCACGCGCACCGTACTCTCATACTCAGCTCCAGCTAGACGGTCAAAGGGAAAGCGACGATTGAGTAAGATGATGGCAAGAGTGAGAATCAGGTACAATAAAAGCATAAAGAAGAGCAATAAAAATCATGGATAGGGTTAAGAGGGAATTGTCCGTCAAATCGCTGATTCAAAGAGCGAGATCAAATAGAACAACCCTTGAGGAATCAGATAGAAATAGCCTACTACTAGGATTCCCTCGCCAGATGGTGCGAAGCCATTTTTGCTTGTCAAAATGCAAGCGGAATTTTCAACTAAAGCTATTCCCAAGGTTTTGCCCTCGCCACAAGGGAATGCAAACCAAAAGTAAACAGCCAAAACCGCTACATAGGAATCATCTCTAAACGCTCGATTACCGCATAAAGCAAGGATAGCATCACAAAGTCGATCAAGAAAGCAAGACCCATCCGGAAAACCAGATACTCTCGTCCCTACTCGGAAAGAATGCTCGTCAATCTCATCTCGTGTTGGTACAACCAAACCAGGAACCAACCGAGCAGATAGCCCACTCCACCACCAGTGGTATTTTTGAATAATATCATCGACATCTGCTAGGCGGTAAGGACCCGGATACAGAAAATAGAGACCTGATAACTGGGTCAGCTCCAAAAAGAGACTAAAGAGGGCTGTCAGAAGAATCGTTTTCTTAAAACCACACTTAAAATAATAGCGCAGATACATCCCAAAAGGAATCAACATCAGGACATTAAAGGCAGGCACATAAAAAGTTGGATGCTTAAGGGCTTGAATCCATGTACCAGTCTGCGCCAGATCAAAGGGGCTCTCCTTGAAAAAATCCACTACAAAGGCAAAGGGATGGAGATTGACCATTTCCGAGTAGCTAGTATGAATCTTACTTGGATCTGGCAGAGGCAAGATCACCAAGAGATAGACCGTCATCAAGTAAAGCATAAAAAGAATAGAAAATCAGCACCCGCAATTTATTGACCGAACCATATTTTCGATAATTCAAAATCATGTAGGGCAAGGTCAACAAAAATGCCAGAAAAGGAAAGAGCTGAACAGCTGTTTTGATTGTAGAGATATACCCCATTGTGTCTCCTTTTTACCGTTATAAAATCACCCTTTGCACAATGACAAAAGGTGATTTCTTCATTGATATAGAATATTATACGGCGCGGTAGAGGAAGAGTCAAGGAAGTACGATGAAAACCATACTGAGGAGCCGTCTTAATAGTTAGCTCCTCCCCTTCAAGCCTTTACTTCCGATAAAGACCAATAGATAACTCACAATCCCTGAAAGATGCAATAGTGTTGAGATCCATCCGGTGATTACTGGTAAGAGCATGAGGCCAGATAGAAAAATCAAGAATAGATAAAGCCATTTTACGGTGCGTGAAAATTCTTTCCACACGTTTGGCAGGATCATAATCCCTCCGGTCACAAAGGCGTATCCTACAGCAGAGATTCCTGTTGCCTGAATGTCCTGCTCCCTAAGTTAAGAAAGTGAAAAACGATGGAAGAGAGGACTGTCGCCGTCACAAAAACGATTAAGACTTGTCTGGAGCCTCTTTTTCTTTCTAGCAGTCCTCCGAAGGGAAGGATCATGAGTCCATTTAACAACAAATGGACCCATAAAAACCAGATAGGGGCTCCTTTACTACCGTGCATCAGGGTCCCACTGACATATTGCCAACCATAGACCGGCTTTGAATGAAAAGCCAATAGGTCATACATAGCATCCCCATAAAAGGAAGTCAATAGACTGAGCAACAAACAGATTAGAGCTACAGCACTGATAACAGGGATAGGTTTTTACTATCGTTTTCACTTTAAAACTTTTTTCTGTAAATAAATCAATTGTCTCACCTTGAGTATACTTTCATTATACTACCCTTAAACGAAAATAAGATCACTTTTAAAAGTGATCCTAGTCATTAAACAACTCCAACCTCTAACTCCCCATTTTCACGCCCAGCTACAGAGACAAGGTTATTTAACAAGAAAAATGCCAGTAGATATAATTGAAGATGAAAACCAGATTGGTTTCCAAAAAGTGAGAAAATTACTAAAGATGCAAGAAGATGGAATCTGATATTCTTAGATTTCTTATAGACAGCTGCGAAGAAGAGTCCTGAACAGAAATAGAAAGAGAAGAGGTTACAGGGTCCTGATATTGATGGATCAGATGAAAGGCTGCAAAGAGAAAGTCTGAAAGCAAAAACTGTCTAAATGAAAACTTTACTTTCTTTTAAAGAAGACATTCATCAGATAGCCTCTAAAAATAAATTCTTTCGATCATGGAGATGTAATAGTTATAGGACACAGAGTACCTGAACTACTAGGCTATTTAGATAAAATGGAGGATGCACTTGTCGATGAACGACAGGAAACCAGCAACCTGAAAAGTTTGCAGCACCCATCTTCACAATAAAGAACCACAAGAAGCATCCAGAGCAAAAATACCCCTAGATAGTGCTACTTCCATTTCTGTATATTTGAACGGATCGACTATCTTCTGTCTTTGAACCACAATAAAATGCCGATGAGAAGCAAAGAGTAGAGAATCAAATAGATGAAATAAAGAAAACTACATCACCATTGAAAACTCCAGTTAGGTAGATACCAAGCACCTTCAATCCCAAAAACAAATAGATATAATAGGAACAGTAAAGCGACTCCATGTTTGGCATATTTTCATATCATCTATTCTCCAATATCATTCTTTTCGTACAATTATGTACAAGTATACACATGGAAAAACTTGTAGGCAAGGTAGCCCTCAATTGTCCCTTTTTGAACAGAAAGAGTAGATCTACTTTACTTACCTGCTTTGATAGAGAAACAGTCATTTAGATTTTTCTAGTCTGACGATGCTACATAACATATATTCTTTAATCACCTGACGATTTTATATTGAAATAGCGAAAAGACCCATGTTTCTCAATTAAAAACAAGGCAAGGACCCATCCATCATTAGTTATGATCCGTTATAACCCCTCCCACCTTCAAAAATACCGTAGCGAATATTTGACTTTCCATTAAAACCACCCTTTTTCTGCAGTCCTATTTGACTGAGGAGATGGGGTGGTTTTGTTATCCTGATTTAGTTTGGGATAGGAAAAAGAACACCCCAAATTGCTGTAATATAGTAATTTTTCAATTAACGTTACTAAATTAGCTTTACGAGCTAAGACCTGTAAAGAATTTCGGACAAAAAAATATCACTTCTAATTCATCATTTATAATTGTTAAATTAAGAATGGGTGATAAACACAACGTTCACACCATTAGTTAAATGATTTTTTTCATCATTTTTCTTAGATGATAGAACTCTAATTTATTTCTTTATTCAAGCAAAAACAACTCTGCTATAAGTAAGAAAGAGGAAGATACAAGAAAAAAACACGGCGTAAAAACCGATTCAGTTCATTGTCCTCAATCCTTGTCTGCTTCATTTTCTTTTACGAGATCGTTTTGTGAATCTTTTTCAGAGAGTTTTTGATCAATATACTTGTCAATGTTTTCATAAAATTCCTTGGTCGCTTCACTATCTAATGTTGGCGAGTTCTGAACTTGATTCACTTTCAATTGAACAGATTGAATACCGTAAGAGGCTTGTTTTTGGTGGAGTGTTTCTAATTCTTCTTCTGAAATCGGATCTCCAACAACCGTCAAGACCAATTCATTGTTACTTGACTTGTAGACTTGATTAATAACCGTATAATTGGCGAACTCTTTTTCCTACAAACTGTTTGATCCCTTCTTTGCGCGCTTGTTCTATTGTCAGAGTAACTGCCGAATAGCTAGCTGGAAGAATCAACAATACAATCAAAGAAATCAAGCCAATTCTCATTTTAATGCTCAGCTCTTTAAATGAAGTTAAAGGAGATTTTCTCATCAAAATTCTTGTTCCAACAATGTTGACTAGCATGATAAAGACACAGTTGATCAAGAAAAGATAGAGAGCCCCTCAATAAAAATCGTACATTCCCATTAGCTAAACCATAGCCAGCAGTACAGATAGGTGGCATCAAAGCTGTAGCAATGGCTACTCCTGGCACGATATTGTTTGCTTTTTTTCCTTGAACCGATCACACCAGCAATCCCACCAGCAATAGCAATGAGAACATCCCAAATGGTTGGAGAGGTTCAGCGATCAACTCGCTACTTGCATAAGACAAGGGAGAAATCCAGAAATACAGAGTCGAGACAAGCAAACTGACCAACACTTGAGTCAATAAAACCTCTAGAGATTGCTTGATTAAACGCGTATCAAAAAAATAGCTAAACCGAATCCCAGTCCAACAATCGGTGTCATGAGAGGTGAAATTAACATGGCTCCAATAATAACAGCTGTTGAATTCATATTTAGACCGATAGAGGCAATAAAAAAATTGCACACATCAAAAATCGCTGTATCTCTCAATCGAACATGAAGGTCATCGTATAATTTCTCACGGTATTCCCGTGTTGAATAATTGGCAGTCATTTGTCCTCTCTCTTTCCTTATTTAAATCGGTATAATAATTAATAATAACAGCTGATAAACAGCCAAAAAATATGAGCCCATAAATCGTCAAGAAGACACTGGTAATCCTTCCAATCAAGGTCACAGCTAGGAGATCCCCGTAGCCGACAGTCGTCGAAGTCACAAAAGCATACCAAAGACCGTCTCCGTAATTTGTGATAGCAGGTTCAACTAGGAAAAGCACGCCTCCTGACCCAAAAACAAAGGTCACAAAACTCAGAGCAAACCGAGTAAAACCCTGTAACCTGTATAATATGCCATAACATTTTTTTAAACGTCTCATTTGTTCTCCTTATTCATACTAGCTCCTGACCGAGCCGTTTTTTCCAATAATCAAAGTGAAGATAGGACATGATCTCCATCAGAGAAAGATAGACAAACTGATAGATCTGATTTAAGCTGATTATCAACTGATATTGTTTGAAAAATGACTGGAAGAAAGACCAGATATGACTGTCTTGAATCAGTCCCTTCTTAACATCAGACAGGATATTAGCTAAAGCTCCCAAGGACTGAAACGGTAAATCCTTGACATTTATATAGATCCGGTCCACCACATCATTCAGACTGGTATCTTGGATGGCATGAAATTCTCCAAAGAGAACTCCTGCCGCTCCAAGAGTAGAAACAAATTCCACCAAATAATTTCTGAGGAAATTTTCTCAACCTTTTCCCATAATGTGTTTAGTGCCATCCATAACGATCCCAACCAGAAAAAGGAAAGAAAACAAGCAAAGAAATTTTGCCGTAAATCCCAAAAAAAGCTTCAAGACTTGGTGTTGTTGGTTTTTTTCTAACTCTAAAATCAAGATGGTCATAATAATTGCTAGAACAGCATCTGTCAATACAATTAATCTGTCTTTCTTCATCGGATTGCATCCCCTTTCTTTTTTGTAACATTCTATCTTATCGCATAATATTGGATATTCTTTCATAATCCGACTACAAACAAAAAAATAAACCAAAAAGTCTGTCCCTATTATGCTATATTTAACTCTAGAAGTATTCATCCATCTAATTAATAAATATATCATATTTCACAATAAATGAATACTATCAAAGATTCATCCCTTTCACTTCATCATTTAGTGTTGCTTAGATTTATCAAAAAAACAACCAAATTTGTATTAATTTCAAGTATCACCTAGTTACAAAAATTTGGGTGAATAGAAAAGCATCCCGTATTTTTTTGATACGAAATGCTTTCAATAAGTTTAAATAAGTTTTAACGTTTACTAAATTGTGATGCTTTTACGAGCTTTTTTTCAAGCCTGGTTTGGAAAGTATGAATTTCAGTTGGACTAAAAACAGCGTAATATAACGGCTTTTTCAGAACTATATCTACTAATTAATTTTCATAAAATATGAATCATTATCTTTAAAATAGGGAATAGTTTAGGTCTGTAAGAATTAACTTATACACTTACAAGGTTTATTCTGATCGACTTTATAACTGTCTACGAAAAAGACAGAAATGAGAGATTGAGTGTGGGGAAAAACTATTAGGTGTAGTTTCAATACTTCTACTAATGCTTTTTGCTTATATTTAATGCAAGTAAATAGTCAATTCGTCCGAGCATTTCCTTTCTCCATCTCCGTAGCAGAAAGTTGAGTTTATTTAACAAACTGATAAAAATAATAGAGAAACTAGTTATTTCTGAGGCCCAATCATGAACCTATCAAACGTATTTCAAAAATTATCCCCAAATACCCCATCTTACAAGCTACCTTTGGTCTGGAGCGCGAATCTCTACGAATCAATACTGAAGGCCGTGTCGCTCAAACGCCACACCCCTGAAAAATTGGGTTCTCGCAGTTTCCATCCCCTATATCCAGACAGATTATAGCGAACCCTCAACTAGAGCTCATTACACCGGTAGCATTAGTCGACCACGGAAGCTCGTCGCTTCCTCGGGGCCATCACCGATGTGGCTATTCGCTCAATGGATAAGTCAGAATATCTTTTGGCCTTTATCCATGCCACCTGTGATTGTAGAAGAAGAGATTCAGATTGCCCAGTTGGAAAGTGACTACGAGTATCAATACCGAGTTGGTTTTGGCAGAACGCTACGGCAAATTGCTCCAGTCCATATCTGGAATTCACTATACTTTTGAACTCGGCAAAGATCTGACCCAGCAGCTCTTTTGAAGTCAGTGACTATGACGATTTACTGACCTTCAAGAATGCCCTCTATCTCAAGTTAGCTCAGAACTTTTGTGTTATCGCTGGCTCTTGACCTACCTTTACGGAGCAAGCCCGCTAGCAGAAAAAGGGTTTTTGACAGATGAAATTGGTTGCGTGCGGTCGATTCGTAACTCCAACTACGGCTATGTCAATGCCCCTGATGTTCACATTTCCTTCTTCACTGGAGCAATACGTGACCGACATCGAAAACGCTGTTGGATCTGGGCAACTGTCCTCTGAAAAGAATTTTTACCTGCCATCCGTTTACGCGGTGCTAAGACTAGCCGGGACTTTTTTGACTAAGGGCATCTCCTATCTAGAGTTCCGCAACTTGACCTCAACCCCTTTGAGCCACTGGCAATCAGCCAAGAAACACTAGACACCACCCACCTCTTTGCACTCGCACTCTTGTGGCTAGACGACATGGAGCAAGTCGACGAAGAATTGGCAGTAGCTGCTACTCTCAACAACCAAATCGCTCTCAGCCATCCCCACACACCACTTCCTAAAGAGGCTGACCCTAAACCTATCGTGACAGCCATGAAGGACATCGTCGCTCACTTTGGACTGGATGACTATTATAGCCAGCTTATCACTAAGGTGGAGGCCTCTCTTCTGATCCACGTTTGACCCTTTTCTGGAAAAAAATAGCAGAGCAGGTTGAAGAAGGGTCCCTTTGAAAATTTGGCTAACAACAAGGACAAGCTTTTCATGACTATGCTTGGACAGCACCTTATGCCCTCAAAGGCTATGAAAACATGGAACTCTCCACCCAAATGATTCTCTTTGACGCCATTCAGCTGGGCTTGAACGTAGAAATTTTAGATGAGGAAGACCAATTTCTCAAACTCTGGCATGGTGACCATGTGGAGTACATTAAAAAATGGCAACATGACATCCAAAGATAACTACGTAATTCCACTGGCCATGGCTAATAAGGCTATGACCAAAAAGATTTTGGACAAGGCTGGTTTTCCAGTATCTGCGGGAGCAGAATTTGCTAACAGGACGATGCCTTGCGGTACTACGGACAAATAGCCAACTCTGCTATTGTTGTCAAACCCAAATCCACCAACTTCGGTCTGGGCATTTCCATCTTCCAAGAGCCAACAGCCTTTTCTGGCTATGAAAAAGCCCTCTAGACATCGCCTTTTCGGAAGATAGCTATGTGCTAGTCGAGGAGTTTGTGGCAGGGACCGAGTACCGTTTCTTTATCTTGGATGGAAAATGCGAGGTTGTCCTGCTCAGCGTCGCAGCCAATGTCGTAGGCGACGGAAGCTCAAGCATCCGAGAATTAGTCGAAAAGAAAAACCAAGACCTCTCTGAGTGGTCGCGACCATCGCTCACCTCTTGAAATCATCAATCTGGGTGATATTGAATTACTCATGTTGGAACAGCAGGGTTACACACCTGATACAGTCTTGCCTAAAGGTAGCCAAACCTTCTGCGTGGTAATTCTAATATCTCAACTGGAGGCGACTCCATTGACATGACTGACCAGATGGGCGAGAGTTACAAACAACTAGCTGCCGATATGGCGACTGCTATGGGGGCTTAGCCTGTGGAGTCGATTTGATTATCCCAGACTACACCAAGCCTGCTAGTAAGGAGCTACCAAATTGCACCCTGTATCGAACTCAACTTCAATCCTGCCATGTACCTGCACGCCTATACTTACGTAGGGCCAGGACAACGTATCACACCGAAAAATTTTACGGAAGTTGTTTGAGAGATATGAGAATAAGATCAGAGATTTTTCTGAGCTTACTTTTTATATTTGATAAATGGTAAAATATAGTGCAACAAAAACTCATAGAGCCCAATCTCGTGTAAACTGTAAGTAACCACACTAAACAGAACACGGGAGAAATCTATAAGCTACCATCATATTACCATAATTGAGCGAATTAAGATAGAGACTTACCTAGAATTAGGTCTCAAACCCCTGCCAAATAGCTAGAAAATTAGGCGTTCACAAATCAACCTTCTCAAGAGAATTAAGTGTGGTAATGACACTTACTCTGCACAAGCAGCACAAACACACAATGAACAATTGGCGAAGCAGAAGGAAGAAAAATCGAGTTAGACTCCTGTGAATTGAAGTAGGAAATTAAAGAGCGATTACAATCTTCATGGTCTCCAGAACAAATTTGTAGTCGTTATCAACTTGAAAATAGGTCCATGGTGTCCTTCAAAAATCCAATTTGTAAAATTGTTAGAAAAGCATCTCGTATTTTTGATACGAAAATGCTTTTAATAAATGTAAATAAGTTTTTAACGTTTACTAAATTGTGATCGCTTTTTACGGGCCTTTTTCAAGCTCTAGTTTGGAAAAGTATGGATTTCCAGTTGGACTAAAAACAGCGTAATACCAAGGATTTTTCTGAACAATATCTACTTTTTAATTTTCATAAAAATCTGAATCAATATTTTTAAAATAGGGGAATAGTTTAGGTCTCAAGCATTAAAATAATACACCTAACTTTGGTCACCGTTTTTTAGTTATTCACCTTTTCGGATAGTAGTTTTTAAAGTTATGATGTAAAAATGCCGCAATTAAAACACTATACATCATAATCGGAGGATAGACAATTAAGTGACAGAATCAATCCCACTCCTTTAATTATTAGGTCAGGTATCAATAACTTCTATATTGTGCAGTAGCTTCAAGCAATTTCTTTTCTGATCTATATTGGGTTTATCAATTACTTTTATGTAAAACCAGTTTGCATACCGTTGAAAACAATAACAATCAGTCCATAAAAAGAGCTGTGCTGTATGATTCATGAAATGACTACTAACTATTCCAGTAGCATAGGGCATAAATGAAACAAAAATAAAAAGATACAAATTCTTTCAAATTTCCTCCCTTTTCAACTTGGCTAACTTTGACCTGCATTACCTAGGTCGCTTTGCTTTTTAAATTATACTTTTTCTTAAACATTTGATACGAGTAGGTATTTCTATGAGTAATTTTCATCAAAAATTTCATAGATAATCTCCTATATAATCATGGTAAAAGTAGTAAAAATAGTTGTTATCCTAGTTGATTAAAAAAATCTCTGATTTCCTCATCTTTTATAAAATAATATATAATTTTCCCTCTTCTAGTGTCCCAAGATGTTTTGATTGGCTAGTTTACGAAGATGGTGGGAGGCAGATGCCATACTGAGATTTAGTAAACAGGCTATATCAGACACAGAGTTCTTCAACAGCAAGGAGATAAAAGATGATATTTATCTGTTTATTATCGGTAAATTTTGATAAAATGCGAAGTGATTTTTGGACTTTTTCCTTTCCAAGGTAGTTCGTTGCGGTTGTAACATTTTGTTGATTAATAACATCCACTTGACAGATACTATCTTTTTTCATAATTTTTTCTCCTAGCCGAACACAGTCCTTAGCATGTCAAAGCTGTTGTTTTCAATCAGGATATACATCCCTCAATCCCAAATAAACAACGGCAATAAAAACCATCTGCTATATTTTTCCAAAGTCTCTCCAACAGAAGGGACTTGAAAGCACTTTGGGCAGAAAACCAAGAGATAAATCATGACTAGAAAAGTAAGTAAAGTCACTATCAAATTCGCTAAATTTAAGGTGGTAAAATATGGGACAAAGACACCAATATTGTCAGCGCCACAACTTGCAAAAGTAATCATAGCGACTAGAAAAATCAGGTTTTTATTGTCTTTTCGCAAACCATCTTTTGCAATAGCTTCTCCATCAGAATCTCCTAAAAGCAAAACTTTGAGGCCTAGGAAAATTGGAATCAAACCGAGTAAAACCTAAAAATCTCTTTTACTAGGAATATAATTTAAGACAAATGCAAAAAGCAAACTTAGGAATATTAGACTAACAGAGCCTAGAAATTGTCCTAAATAGATGTTAATGATGTCCTTTCTGCTTTTTCTTTTGGCAAAAAATAACATTAGGATAATAAGTAAGTCTACGGCTGTCCCAGAATACAGGATTATTGAAGTAACAATATTTTTGAATCATAAAACACCTCATTCAAATATATTTTGAATGTATTCTAACATTAACCTTTTGTAGATGTCAACTAAAATCCACCAATTAATAATTGCATGTCAATATTTGTATTGTGAAACTAGTTTCAGAAATATATAGTCTTAAAGTATGTCCACTGCCAATGGTTTTTTCAATGATTTTAAAAGGAGAGAACCAATTTGGTCCTCTCCAGGTATAATTTTCCATCAACCCACTACAGTTGACAAAGAGCCGTTATTCTCAAATGAGACAACTCCTTTTAGTTTTTTTATAACCTCAGCTTCTCGGTCTCTTACCTACTTTTTAATAGAAAGACTACGAAGGACGATTCTTAAAGTAGTCAGATTGTGCAATATCGAAAGATTAGATGGGCTTAACCAATTTAACAACCCAAATCCAATTAAACTTCCATTTATTACAACTGTTTCTTGAATATTTCTTTGAATTAATTTCGCAACGATCTCAGATAAAGAATTCAATTCCTCGAAGAAATCTAAACGATTATCTAATAATAAAATATCACTCATCTGCTTTAGAAATATCAGCACTTTCATTCATCACAACCCCAATATCTGCAAGCGTCAAGGCAGCAGAGTCGTTTAACCCGTCTCCAACCATCAAAAAATAGTTCGGCCAGCTTTCTGTAATTCCTGAACCAACTGAAACTCTACCATCTGGTTTTAAATCAGTATAAACGTTGTCAAATGGCGATCTTTTAACCAACTCTTCTGTTCTAGCCAACGTATCACCAGTTGCCAGAATCAGTTTTTTCCCTTGGCGCTTTTAGCTTTTTTTCAATGCAACTTTCGCCTCGCTTCTCAAGGGAGTGGATACAAAACATCCCAATTAATTCTTTCTTATAAGCCAAAAACAATAAATTGTAATGAGTCTTATATTGCTCAATCAAGGCCAGCTGCTCAGAACTAATTCTTACCTGTTCGTCTTGCATTAGTACATAATTTCCAATGACAACCGATTGACTCATCAATTTGTGATTTAATCCCTTTGCTTTGCAACATACTGAAGCTTGCCATGCATTTCTTCGTGTTCAATGCCTTCAATTTCAGCTTGTTTTAACAATTGCATTGGCAATAGGATGATAGTATGTTCCTCCAAACATGCACTTATTCTTAAAATATCTTTTCTCAGTATAATCTCCGAAAGGAAGAACCTTTTCAACCAAAGGATAACTCGTCGTGATGGTACCCTGTTTTATCAAACAAGAAAGTATCCACTTCCAGATATTTTTTTCTAATACATCACCATCTTTTAATAACCATTTCGATTTAGACCTTCCTTTATGGCCGTAAGGGTAGGCTACAGGTGTGGATATTTTTTGAGCACATGAAAAATCCACCAATAAAAAGGAAATGGCTTTTTGAAAACGAACCTGTTAACAGATAAGTCAAACCAGCACCCTAAGAAGTTATATTTTACAACCTTGTCTGCCATCCTAATAAAATGACGTTGTTTTTGTCTTCTTACTCTCTTCAGATTTTTCATCAGATTGATGAGTTGCAAAAATACGACTGTTTATCTGATTATCAGTCACACGAATTCTTAACTCTCCTGTTTCCAAAACAGTATTCGCACATACAGAATCTCCTCTTTCTTTTCAACAGGAAGCCTCTCCAGTCAAGGAACTCTCATTGACCATGCCTAATCCTGAAAACCACTTGGCCGTCAAACAAGATTTTCATTACCTTGGGAGACAACTAATACATCACCTACTTGAACATCAGAACTCTTGATGCTGATGACCATGTCTCCCCGCACTAAGAAAACATCACTTTCTTTAGCAAGAAGGCTTTGTTCCAAATCTGTTGCTGTTTTTTTTAAAGACCACTGATCCAGATGATTACCCAAATCAAGCATAAACATGATGTTGCTAGCTGTCTTGGATTGGTTCATAAACAAGGACAACAAAATGGCCGAACAGTCCAAGACCTCCATGGTTAGTTCCTTGCGCGCTAAAGTTTGATAGGCTTCTTTGACATAACCCAAAGCCTGATAACAAGTCCAAATATAACGAATAGGGTAGGGTACAAAACTTCGAAACAGCAAACGCTTAATCGCTGCACCCGATACAATTGAATAAGCACTCTCTTCTCTACGAATGGGAAGAGTCATCAAGTCCGAAACTTTCCCCTTGTCAATTTTTTTTAAAAAGGCCTCTGCATTTTCTAATACAGAGAAGCCTTCTTTCATACGTAGAGTAAAGTGCTGCCGATCCATATAAAACTGAATAGAGTCGATCCCTTTTTCATCTTTAGCCAAGGAACGAAGATAATCTTGAATATCCAAGGTCAGTGAAAACGAGGACGATAATCGGATATGTTGATATCCTCTGTGTAGCACTTTAAAAGACATATTATTCACCTGTCAGGCTATCTAATTGTTCTTCTTTCTTTTCCTGTTCGTATAAATATTTAGCGTCTTGTAAAACATCATCACCGTGTTGTTTTTACAACAGAAACAGATGCATCCAGTCCATCTTTCAATTTGTAAGCTTTTAGCCAAGGCCTTAGAATAGCCTTTCTTAGCTTCTTTACTTGCTAAGACTTTCAAGCCAAGCGTCCCAAATGCTACCCTCCTAAGAAGAGAGATGATTTTTTTCGCAACTTTTGACGTTTAATACTTCTTTTAACATGTTTATTTCCTCCTTGTAACTATTAGAAGCGAAAAATGACAGCAAAAGCAATTGTTGATATCTGATATATAGATAAAAATTTTCTATACTGATATTTAATTATATTATGATGAAAAACAATATACTTTTATTTTTTTGATACTGTCAATAATTATGTGTAAACACTAAGTAGAGTTACGGAGTGTTAATTAAATAAGCTTTCAGTGTATCAGAACATTGACCAAAACCCTTTTATGGATTCGTTGACTTTGCTTGAAATTATAATCTTCAAACAACGTAACTAAGTAACGTTCCAGAGCCTCTCATTAGGAAAAAGAACCTTCTTTTTCGTTTGATGTTTGATTTCTTTTGTTAAGAGACTCAATGAGGTTTGTCGAATACATGCTGTGCCAAATCTGTAGGGAAACTGATAAAAAGTTAAAAGATTATCCGTCTTCTCCAGACTTTCCATGACTTTCCTATACTTTGCTCTATTCTGGCGAGAAAGTCCTCTAAAGCTTGTCCCTGCCATTTCTAAATTTTCAGCACGATAAATCATTATAAATTGCTCCAGAATAATCATGCCTCCATCTGCTCGTTTCACTTTACTAGCTAGATTTCGACTAATATGAATTAAGCAACATTGTTGTTTAGCTAATGGTGAGCCTGACTGATAATCTGCTCAAGCCCCTTAAAGCCATCTGTAACTACAAGAGAAATCTGTTGGATCCTTGGCTTTTGAAGCTTGTCTCAACAGGGTGGACCAAGAAGCATTGTTTTTCTTGAGGCAATCTGTGCATAGCATATCTCTATGCGACCAAAGTCGCTAGAGCTATCCCAATTGCGCACCGCCAGTTCTCATAGAAAAACACCTTGCAAGATGCAAAGTGTTTTTCGTTTGTATTCTGCTGTCCAGCAACGAATTAACGTT
>BNJU01001526.1_pt1 | contig 65986 bp, 84 predicted proteins | sample 8539281 | NCBI WGS metagenome assembly BNJU01 (sample SAMD00202456, study PRJDB9452) | human saliva metagenome | isolation source: human saliva | place: Japan
AAAAAAATCATCTGACAAGGCCCAAGAAAAAGAGCAAACAGAAGAAGCTAAGTCAGATGAACATGATAAAGAAGCCATTGGGACCTTGTCAAAAGCAGACCAAGCGGATATCTATTCGATCATTGAAAACAGTGCGTCTTTGACCTATTCACTTCAGGTGCAACCGACTCGCTTGCTAGAGTTGAACAATGATCACGGTGCAGTTGATGGTTACCCACAAGACATGTTCATTGATTACTACAATACCTACACGCCGGGAACTTATAATTTGCAAGATGTCATTGATAAATTGAATGCTGAAGAGACCTCGGACTCTATCCGTAGTCTTTCACAAGACCAGCTGATCCAACTAACAAACGAAAAGAAAGACGGCTGGATCTATTCGACAAAAGACAAGGCCTTCTACGAAATTGTACCTGGTGGTCGTGGCGGAGCGATGCCACCGATGGAAATTCCTTCACCGGATGAATGGGTGGTCAATGAAGATTCAGTTGAAGTGACAACGACTATCCAAGGAACTTCCGATCCATACAGACGTTTTGTCTTGAAACGCAACAACAAGAATTACAAGGGTGGAACCCACAAAACACGCTTTTATGTCGACAGCACTGAATTCGTGAAATCGTAAAAATAATTAGAAGCTATATCTAGCTCTAAAATTTTTATATAGAACTTGCTGAAGATTCACAGAAAAAGGCCCTCAAAGCCTTTTTCTTTTGGGCTTGAATATGTTAAAATAAAAGGTATACGTGCTTGGATACAAAGATGAGGATATAACATACAGATAGGCTGTTGAAATTCCTATCTCGTTGAGTTGCTTGACGGCTTGGTATCTTGATAGTTGAACACGGGCTAAATCCCTAGTGAAAAAGATAGATTTCCTAGTGTGCGTGGCGCACTGCGTCAATCTCCTATTTTCATACGGGATTCTTCACGCCCTTTGTATCCTGATTTTTGTAGGCAAGTCGTATAATTTTATCAATCCAAAGGGGATTACAATGACAAAACAAGTGTTTCAAACGACTTTTGCGGGTCGTGAGTTGATCGTAGAGACTGGTCAGGTTGCCAAGCAAGCAAATGGCGCTGTTGTCGTACGTTACGGTGAGTCAACTGTCTTGACGGCTGCCGTTATGTCTAAGAAGATGGCAACTGGGGATTTCTTCCCACTTCAAGTCAACTACGAAGAAAAAATGTATGCGGCTGGGAAATTTCCTGGTGGCTTTATGAAACGGGAAGGGCGTCCTTCAACAGATGCGACTTTGACAGCGCGTTTGATCGACCGTCCAATCCGTCCCATGTTTGCGGAAGGTTTCCGTAATGAAGTGCAAGTCATCAACACGGTTCTTTCTTACGATGAAAATGCATCTGCACAATGGCAGCCATGTTTGGTTCATCATTGGCGCTTTCTATCTCAGATATTCCATTTGACGGACCAATCGCTGGGGTACAAGTAGGTTATGTGGATGGGGAGATCGTCATTAACCCAACGCAAGAACAAGCTGAGCGCTCGCTTCTTGAATTGACAGTAGCTGGTACCAAACACGCTATCAACATGGTAGAGTCTGGTGCTAAAGAATTGTCAGAAGAAATCATGTTGGAAGCTCTTCTCAAAGGACACGAAGCTGTCAAAGAATTGATTGCCTTCCAAGAAGAAATCGTTGCGGCAGTTGGTAAGGAAAAAGCAGAAGTTGAATTGCTTCATGTGGATGCTGAATTGCAGGCTGAAATCATTGCAGCTTACAACAGCGACCTTCAAAAAGCGGTCCAAGTAGAAGAAAAATTGGCGCGTGAAGCTGCGACTCAAGCAGTTAAAGACCAAGTCACAGCAGTTTACGAAGAAAAATATGCAGACCACGAAGAGTTTGATCGCATCATGCGGGACGTGGCTGAAATCTTGGAACAAATGGAACACGCAGAAGTGCGCCGTTTGATCACAGAAGACAAGGTTCGTCCGGATGGTCGTAAGGTCGATGAAATCCGTCCTTTGGATGCACAAGTGGACTATCTTCCTCGTGTGCACGGTTCAGGTCTCTTTACGCGTGGACAAACGCAAGCCCTTTCTGTCTTGACCTTGGCACCAATGGGTGAAACCCAAATCATCGATGGTTTGGATCCAGAGTACAAGAAACGCTTTATGCACCACTACAACTTCCCACAATACTCTGTAGGGGAAACTGGTCGTTACGGTGCGCCTGGTCGTCGTGAAATTGGTCACGGTGCTCTCGGTGAGCGTGCTCTTGCTCAAGTATTGCCAAGCTTGGAAGAATTCCCATATGCCATCCGTTTGGTAGCAGAAGTATTGGAATCAAATGGTTCTTCATCTCAAGCCTCTATCTGTGCAGGAACACTTGCCCTTATGGCTGGTGGTGTGCCAATCAAGGCCCCAGTAGCAGGGATTGCCATGGGTCTGATCTCAGATGGAAACAACTATACAGTTTTGACAGATATCCAAGGTTTGGAAGACCACTTTGGAGACATGGACTTCAAGGTTGCAGGTACGCGTGATGGGATTACAGCCCTTCAAATGGATATCAAGATCCAAGGGATCACTGCAGAAATCTTGACAGAAGCGCTTGCTCAAGCCAAGAAAGCTCGTTTTGAAATCCTTGATGTCATCGAAGCAACCATTCCAGAAGTGCGTCCAGAATTGGCACCAACTGCTCCGAAAATTGATACCATCAAGATTGATGTGGACAAGATCAAGATTGTCATCGGTAAGGGTGGAGAAACCATCGATAAGATCATCGCTGAAACAGGCGTTAAGATTGATATCGACGAAGAAGGGAACGTATCGATCTACTCGAGCGACCAAGACGCGATTAACCGTGCTAAAGAAATCATTGCTGGTTTGGTGCGTGAAGCTAAAGTGGATGAAGTCTACCATGCCAAAGTGGTTCGGATCGAAAAATTCGGTGCCTTTGTCAACCTCTTTGACAAGACGGATGCCCTCGTTCATATCTCTGAAATGGCTTGGACGCGTACCAACCGTGTTGAAGACTTGGTAGCGATTGGCGATGAAGTGGATGTCAAGATTATCAAGATTGACGAAAAAGGTCGTGTCGATGCTTCTATGAAGGCACTATTGCCACGTCCGCCAAAACCTGAACATTCAGAAGAAAAAGGTGAAAAAGGTCCTCGTCATGGCGATCGTCCTCGTCACCACAACAAAGACCACAAACCTAAAAAGACTTTACCATTACACAAAAAGATTCAGAATAATCATTAGAAAAGGAGGAGCACGGTATGGGATGGTGGCGTGAAACCATCAATATTGTAAAAGAAAATGACCCAGCAGCGCGTACCTCGCTGGAGGTCCTTTTGACCTATCCGGGCGTCAAAGCACTGGCAGCTCACCGTGTTTCCCACTTTTTGTGGAACCATGGCTTTAAGCTCTTGGCGCGGATGCACAGCCAATTCTGGCGTTTTTGGACCCAGATTGAGATCCATCCAGGTGCGACCATTGCTTCTGGTGTTTTTATCGACCATGGAGCGGGCCTCGTTATTGGGGAAACAGCCATTGTTGAAAAAGGCGTCATGCTCTACCACGGGGTGACCCTTGGGGGAACAGGAAAGGATGTCGGCAAACGCCATCCGACGGTACGTGAGGGAGCCTTGGTTTCTGCCCATGCCCAAGTCATCGGCCCGGTGGAAATTGGAGCTAAGGCCAAAGTCGGAGCAGGGGCTGTCGTGGTCTCAGATGTACCAAGTGATGTGACCGTTGTCGGTGTTCCTGCCAAGATTGTACGGGTACACGGTCGAAAAGACGAACCAGTCATTCATCAAGAAGAAGAAAAACGGGAATACTACATGAACAAGCTGGAGCATGCCAAGGAATCCAGTCATCGGTCTTCGAGCCTGTAAGGAGATCGCTACGTGATTCAATCAACCAATACATTGAATGACCACCAACTACTGGAAGCAAAGGCCCTTATTGCCATCTGTCAGAAGTATGACGGAACTTTTCGAGATCCTTATCTCTCCAATATGCTCAATTTTGATCCCGATATGCCCGCCTTTTTCCTTTATTATGAAAAAGGTGAACTTGTTGGCCTATTAACTGTCTATGCGGATGACCAAGATGTGGAAGTAGCGATACTGGTCCATCCTAATCATCGTCGTCAGGGAATTGCGCGTGCTTTGTATGGAAGTTTTGAGAAAGAAACGGCATCTTATCCAATTGAGTCTGTGACTTTTCAGACAGAGCGTATTTTTCTAGAGAATCATCCTGATTTTGCCAGCAATTGGGGACTGGTTGAGGATGACGAAACAGAAACCTGGTTAGGACGTGATCGAACCGCTTATGCATTAGATTCCCGTTCGGATGTCGATGTGCTCTTGGCAGAACCTTCTTATCTTGAAGCCATTGCCCAGCTCCACCACCAAACCTTTTCAGATGAAGTGGAAGCACCAGAAGTGAGCCACAGATACATTTCGGAGGCCTTGAAGGATCCTGATAGTCTGCTGTACATATTACTCAAAGAAGGTCAAGTGATTGGTGTTTGTACGGTCGATGTGTCTGGAAAATGCAATTACCTTTATGGACTTGCGATTTCTGAAGTCTATCGTGGGCAAGGCTATGGAAGCTATTTGGCAAAATCCCTCGTCAACCAACTCATGGAGCAAAACGATAAGGAATTTCAGATTGCCGTGGAAGACAGCAATGTAGGTGCCAAACGCTTGTATGAAAAGATTGGCTTTGTCAAACAGACTCAGGCGGTTTACTTGAAGCCAAAAGAGTAGAAACAGAAAGGAAATGAAGCGTGTTAAAAATTTATGATACCATGTCTCGTGATTTGCGAGAATTTATCCCCATCGAGGAAGGAAAGGTCCGCATGTATGTTTGTGGGCCAACGGTTTACAACTATATCCACGTAGGGAATGCCCGCTCAACGGTGGCCTTTGACACGATTCGTCGCTACTTTGAGTATCGTGGCTACGAAGTTGCCTACATTTCCAACTTTACAGATGTGGATGATAAGATCATTAACCGTGCCAAAGAAGAAGGCATTACTCCACAGGAAGTGGCAGACAAGTATATTGCGGCCTTCCGTGAGGATGTAACGGCTCTTGGCGTGAAACCTGCAACCCGCCACCCTCGTGTGGTCGAGTTTATGGATGACATCATTCGTTTTGTCGCTGACTTGATCGAAAAAGGCTATGCCTATGAGAGCCAAGGAGATGTCTATTTCCGTGTGGAAAAATCCCACAACTATGCTAAGTTAGCCAATAAAACCCTAGAAGACTTGGAGCTAGGCGCTTCTGGTCGGACAGATGAGGAAACAGCCCGCAAGGAAAATCCAGTTGACTTTGCCCTCTGGAAAGCTGCCAAACCAGGTGAGATTTCTTGGGACAGTCCTTGGGGACCTGGTCGTCCTGGTTGGCACATCGAGTGTTCAGTCATGTCGACGGGGATTTTAGGGGATACTATTGATATCCACGGTGGTGGAGCCGACCTTGAGTTTCCACACCATACCAATGAAATTGCTCAGTCTGAAGCTAAAACAGGCAAGACCTTTGCCAATTACTGGATGCACAATGGCTTTGTCAATATTGATAATGTCAAGATGTCCAAGTCCTTAGGCAACTTTATCACTGTGCATGATGCATTGAAGACTATCGACGGCCAAGTGCTTCGCTTCTTCTTTGCGACCCAGCACTACCGCAAGCCCATTAACTTCACAGAAAAAGCGGTGCGCGATGCGGAGACCAACCTCAAGTATTTGAAATACCTATGAGCAACCGTTCACAGGAGAAGTGGATCCAGCAGACTTGCAAAGCTTTGTGGACAAGTTTATCGCGGCTATGGATGAAGATATCAATGCGGCAAACGGGATTACTGTCGTCTTTGAATTGGCCAAATGGATCAATTCAGGTCACTACAATCAAGACGTTAAGGATGCCTTGACCAAGATGTTAGAAGTCTTTGGAGTGGTCTTTGTCGAAGAAGTCTTGGATGCGGATATTGAAGCCTTGATCGCTGAACGTCAGGAAGCGCGGGCTAAGAAAGATTTTGCGCGAGCAGATGCCATTCGCGATGAATTGGCTGCACAAGGAATCAAGCTCTTGGATACAAAAGAAGGTGTAAGGTGGACACGTGATTGATGTCAATCTAATCAATGGGATTGCCCTTGCCTTTGAGGGAGATGCGGTCTATTCCATGTATATTCGCAGACACCTGATTTTTCAAGGGATGACCAAGCCTAATAAGCTTCACCAGGCTGCCACCCGCTATGTCTCTGCTAGAGCTCAGGCCAGCTTGATTGAAAGCATGCTGGAGCAAGAAATTCTAACGGAAAAAGAGTTGGAGATTTACAAACGCGGTCGCAATACCAATAGCCATACCAAGGCCAAAAATGCGGATGTCGTGACTTATCGGATGTCGACAGGCTTTGAGGCTGTCATGGGCTATCTCCATATGACGGGGGAGCTCTCTCGTCTAGAAGAGCTGATTGACTGGTGCATCCAGCAAGTAGAAGAAGGAAGAAAGCAGTGAAAAATATCAGAGAGTGGTTTCCTCATGCAGAGGTGACGGATCAAGCCAATCCACCAGCTGGTTATGTAGCCATTCCCCTTCAGGCTCATCAATGGCTGCTGCTGAAGGAAGAAGAGCTAACCGAGCGAGAAAAACAATTGATTTCCTGGTTGGGCGGTGAAGAAGAGGTTGCCCCTAATCCTTGGTACCAGTACCTGATCGATGGAAAGGGAGAAGCCCCTCAAGTCATCAAAAAAATGCAGCTCGTCTATTGCCACATCTCGCATTCAACAGCGGAAGGGACGGCTTCTTGGTTAGAGATGATGCAGACACTCTTGCCCAACTTCCGAGCAACCTTGCAACTGAGTGGGCAGGACTATGTGCTCATTCTGGACCAAGACCAGTCTTTACCTGTGGCCGATATCTTAAAAGATACTGTCTCTGCCATGGAGTATGACTTCAATATTCGTTTATCTATCTTGGTCGGGCAAGTATGGACCGAGTCTAAAGACGGGAAAGTGTCTCCTGTCATCCGAGCAGAACAGGCGGTCTTTCGAGCTTGGATTCGAGAGGGCCATCAAGGTGTCTATCGCTTTTCTCAACTCTATCTGTGGGGAATCGAGCAGGCAGATTTGGATCTCACTCCAATCAAGGCAAGTTTGCATCAGTTGATTGAAAGTCAAGATCAATTGCAAGACATCATTGTTGCTCTTTGGGACAATGGGGCAGTCGTCACCAAGGCCGCCCAGCAACTCTATCTCCACCGCAATTCGCTCCAATACAAGATTGACAAGTGGGAGGAGTTGACGGGTCTTCAGTTGAAAAATCTGACAGATCTAGCCCTGTGCTATCATTTGGTCTTACAAGATGTGATTTAAACGGAATCAATCCAGAGTTTTGTGCAACTTGCACAAAACTCTTTTTCTTTTTTGTGAGACTTGCCATAGATTTGTAAAACGTTTTCATTTACAATAGAACTATAAAAATCAAAGGAGTACCATCATGGTAGAATTGAATCTTAGTCACATTTATAAAAAATATCCAAACAGCGAACATTACTCAGTTGAAGACTTCAACTTGGACATCAAAGACAAAGAGTTTATCGTTTTCGTAGGTCCTTCAGGATGTGGTAAATCAACGACTCTTCGTATGATCGCTGGTCTTGAAGACATCACAGAAGGTGAATGTTCAATCGATGGCACTGTTGTAAACAACGTGGCACCTAAAGACCGTGATATCGCCATGGTATTCCAAAACTACGCTCTTTACCCACACATGACTGTGTACGATAACATGGCATTTGGTTTGAAATTGCGTAAATACAGCAAGGAAGATATCGACAAACGTGTACAAGAAGCAGCTGAAATCCTTGGCTTGAAAGAATTCTTGGATCGTAAACCAGCTGACCTTTCTGGTGGTCAACGTCAACGTGTGGCCATGGGTCGTGCCATTGTCCGTGATGCAAAAGTGTTCTTGATGGACGAACCTTTGTCAAACTTGGATGCTAAACTTCGTGTATCCATGCGTGCTGAAATTGCGAAAATCCACCGTCGTATCGGAGCTACAACAATCTACGTAACTCACGACCAAACAGAAGCGATGACATTGGCTGACCGTATCGTTATCATGTCTGCTACTAAAAACCCAGCTGGTACAGGTACTATCGGACGTGTAGAACAAATCGGTACTCCGCAAGAAGTGTATAAGAACCCTGTGAATAAATTCGTAGCTGGATTCATCGGAAGCCCTGCTATGAACTTCATTAACGTGAAATTGGAAGGTGGACACATCGTTGCCAATGGATTGAACTTGAAAGTTCCAGAAGGTGCTTTGAAAGTCTTGAAAGAAAAAGGCTATGATGGTAAAGAATTGATCTTTGGTATCCGTCCAGAAGACGTGAATACAGAAGCTGCTTTCCTTGAAACATTCCCAGAATCAGTCGTGAAAGCAACCATCTCTGTATCTGAGTTGCTTGGTTCAGAATCTCACTTGTACTGCCAAGTTGGTGACAACGAATTCATCGCTAAAGTAGATGCACGTGACTACCTTGGAACTGGTGAAACCATCGAACTTGGATTTGACTTGAACAAAGCTCACTTCTTCGACAAAGAAACTGAAAAAACAGTATACTAATACCTACTGAAACTGTAGAGACTGAGACGATATGTCTCAGTTTCTTTCATTTTAAGGAGACAAAACATGGAAAAAGACTGGTGGAAGGGGAAGGTCGCTTATCAGATCTACCCAAAAAGCTTCAAAGACAGCAATGGAGATGGTGTTGGGGACTTAAAAGGGATCACGGAGGAACTCGATTACCTTCAAGACTTAGGAATTGATATTCTCTGGCTTTCCCCTATTTACAAGAGTCCGTTTATTGACCAGGGCTATGATATTTCAGACTATTATGCCATTGATCCCCTCTTTGGGACCATGGAAGATATGGAAGAGTTGATTGCGGAAGGTAAGAAGCGGGGCATTTCCATCATTATGGACTTGGTGGTTAACCACTGTTCCAGTCATCACGAGTGGTTCCAAAAGGCTTTAGCAGATCCAGATGGTCCTTATGCGGACTACTTTTACTTCATCGAAAGTGACAAAGAACCCAACAACTGGGAAAGTTACTTTGGGGGTAGTGTTTGGGAGCCGGTTCCTGGCACCAATAAGTACTATCTCCATTCTTTCCATAAGGACCAGCCAGACCTCAATTGGCAAAATCCTGTCTTGCGCGAAGAAATTTACAAGATGATCAACTGGTGGTTGGACAAGGGAATTGCGGGCTTTAGGATCGATGCTATTATCAATATCAAAAAAGATCTAGAATGGCGTTCTCTTCCGTCTGATCGCGAAAATGGCTTGGTCCCAGTACCGGAGTCTCTAGTGAATGCCCAATCGATTGAACCGTTCTTGCAAGAGTTAAAAGAGCGGACCTTCGCTAAGTACAATGCCTTCACTGTAGGGGAAGTTTTCAATGAAACCGATGAAGAGTTGCACTTCTTTATTGGAAAAGATGGTGTCTTCTCTTCCATCTTTGACTTCAAACAAACCATGCTGGGTCAGGAAGGAAAAGGCTGGTTTGACCATAGTCTTCCGACAGCAGATGAACTCAAGGAAAGTATTTTTCAAGCGCATGAGCGTGCAGATAGTATTGGGGTTCTATCGACCATCATTGAAAACCACGATGAGCCTCGTGGGGTGTCCCACTATATCGCAGAAGGTCAAGTCAACGACACGAGTAAAAAAGCTCTGGGAACTATTCAAATCTTGCGTAAAGGAATTCCTTTTATCTATCAAGGCCAAGAAATTGGAATGGAGAACCAAGTCTTTGAATCAGTGGAGGACTTTGATGATATCGCGACCATCAATGGCTACCACGTTGCGAAAGAAGCTGGTTTGAGCGAGGAAGAAGCATTAGCAGCGATTGCCAAATACAGCCGGGACAATGCGCGAACACCCATGCAATGGTCGGCAGAGCCAGGATTGGGCTTTAGCGATGGGTCAGCTTGGTTGATCAGTCCCAAACCAGATGTTGCCATCAATGTGGAAGACCAGGAAAAGGATCCAAATTCTATCTTGAATTATTATCGCCAGTTGACGGCCTTGTATCGCCATCCCCTCTATGGAAATACCGTTCGGTTTGGAGATATGATTCCAGCGTATCGGGACCGCGAGAATATCATCGCCTTCGAACGCCGTGGGGACAAGCGTCTCTTGGTGATCAGCAATTTCCAAAATCGCCAGGGCACCTTGGAGTTGCCAGCTCCGATTAAAACAGTCGTTTTAAATAATACAGCAGGATTATTCCAAGAAGGAGACCAAGTGCTCGAATTGACCCCTTACCAAACTGTTGTGTTGGAATTGGTGGAATAGAAAAGAACCTTCGCAGACGCGAAGGTTCTTTTGAAGATATATCTTTTGAAACTTTCCTTAGGTGAGTACGGACGTCAGCGAACTTCTTCGAAGTTCCATGACTAATTATTGAGCCTGAGGTCTCAATAATTCCGCGTGCTTGAAACATAATAGTTTCAAGCACTTTTCTCACGGCGGAAAGTTTCAGTATAAGACTGAATACTGCTAAATACTAGAGCGAGTTTTATACCTTTTGTCTAATTTCTTAGATTATTCATATGAAAAATTGATTTTCTATGAAAAGATGAACTTGAAATTCATAGCTAGTCTAAAATCTTACTCAACTTCTTTCTTTTTCAAGAGGAGGAAGCCTCCGCTAACGGCTAACAAGAAGCCTGAAAGAATGAAGTGTGCGGTTGTGTCTTCTCCAGTTTGTGGCAATTGTGCCTTGGCTGGACTTTCTTGGAAGCTTTGTCCTACTTGGTAAGTCAAGGCTTGCACACTTTCTTCATTTTTTGTTGTCATTTCTTTTTGTGGAAGGAGCACTTTAGGAGTATCCTTCTTGGCTAAGATTGGCTGTGGATTGCTTGTTTGGTTATGAATTGGAACCACCACTTGATCTGGTTCTTTAGCTGGAACGTAATCCATCAAGCTTGCCAACTTGCTGCCAAAGATCGCATTGGTTACCCAGCGGAAGAAGTGGACAGGGTGTTGACGGTTGGTTGGATTTCCTGCATAGACAAAGAGTGGTTGTCCCATCAGTTCTCCAGAGATGGCCATGACTTTGTTAGCCAGAACATCATTATGTGGCCACCAACCTGCAATATAATAATCGCTCGGAGCGATGCTCATCAAGGTCTTGAAATGTTCTGGAACCTTTCAATCCAGTTTCCTGAGTTGGAGTAGAAGAGGGTATTCTTCTTGTATCCGCTGGTCAATGGATCCTGGTCATCAATGATCGCTTTCATCAAGCCTTCGTAGTCACTACCGCCTTTTAGTTTTTCAGCGTCAAATCCTGTAAGAACTCCCAATTTTTCCAGTTTTTGCATGGCTTCCCCACCAATGACAAGGGTTGGTTTCTTGCCAAAAATGGAAGCGTCAAAGCGGTTGCTTTCCAAAATAACAACATCGGCTTCTTCTGGTGTATTGACGATTTGGAAGCCTAATTTTTCAAGGACCAGACTAGTATGAGCAGGCGCATCTACTCCAGCCCAATTATAGTGGTAGTTCGGAGAGTAGATCTTCATCGGTTTCAAGGTTGGGCCGCTAGGTACCTTGTAGAGGGCATCCCCATAGATGGCATAGTTTGGTAGGAGCGAAGCAAAGGTATCGCGGTCAACGATGTAGCCATCGTCTGTTAGGTAGACAGATTTTCCTTGCGCGATGGCCTGATTGACAGCTTTAACGGCACTGGCTGAGGTATTTGCGATCACATAGTAAGGAGCTTTTGGATCGATCTCAGAGGTACGAGTGGCGCGGGTGGTGGTGACTTCTCCTAATTTTCCGTTGAAAAGACCATCCGCAAATATAGGTTCGGACTTGAACCCTCTCATATCTGGGAAGTTGACCAGTAACTCTGCGTACATCGCAGCCCAGGCAGATTCGTTGGAGCCCTTGTAGAGAATATGGTTGGCATAGCCACGTTTGGCTTGGGCCATGTCAATGACCAAGTCCCCTTTTTTGTAGGGACCTGTATCTTCTTTAAGTTCCTTGACGAGGACACCATTGCGTTTGAAGTAGTCAATCATATTGAAGGCTTCTTGCGCATCATTGTCCTTGTCGAGGCTCATTGGGATGACGTAGTAGTCTGGGAAGAATTTCGGACGACCATTTTTCACCCGTCCAACGATTTCCCCATTTGGGCCAACCAGTTCATTTTCAGCTTTTGGATCTTCGGTTTTATTGAGACCGCGCAGGTAGAAGTTGAGACGCATCTCAAGGAGACGGTCCGGATCTTGGTTGAGGAAGTCAATCCCGCCTAGGACAGCATTGCGACCCGCTTTGTAGGATTCTTCATTTCCTTCCGGAATTTCAATGGTATGGCCTAAGATACCATGGTAGACAGCATATACCCCTGTATAGCCAGAGAAGGAGTCATCCCAGCCATCGCCCCAATCCAGTTTTGGAATGATGTAACTATTGTATTTAGAATTGGCAACTCCTGCCCGTCCCATATGATGGGCATTTTCTAGCATCAGGTCTGACAGAAGATCGTATTCGAAGTTCGGATCATGTGGTGGCGTTGCAGGTTCGATCAAGAATTCTTTGATAAAACCGTGTAAGTCGTAGAGAGCGATCGGATTCCATTTGTTGATCATTTGGATAACCGTGCGAACTTCAGGGTTGGTTTGGTAGCTGGCATCCCGGTTTGGATCGAGCCCGTTTGCTAGGGCCCGCAGGTTGAGAGCATCCCCATCTGGGTTTTCCGTGAAGTCAAATAAGAAAATGAATTTATTGAGCAAGCTTGGAATATCTAGCGTGACTGTTTTTGCATTTCCAGCTTCATCTGTGGTGTTAAAGGTCACCTTTTCCTTGGTCGCAAAGGTATTGAAGAGGCCTGTGATGATATCAATGCCTGGCTGTTCATCCGCGTGGGTGTTGTGGACTAAGACAGGTAATTTGTAATCCAAGGTCTTGTCTTTTAGTGCGGCCAGCATTTCGCTTGGCTTAGTCAAAGCTGTAGGGTTGGTACTAGACAGGTAGTGATCGATGCTGGCTTGGTCCTTGCTCACGATCCCCATCTTCATATCCCGGCCTTGGGCACTCTTTCCAAGAGTTTCCAGCTGCACTAAACGATCGGGTTTCGCTTCTTCCTTGGATTTTTCGATAGCAGCCAGCATCTCTTCATGTGTATGGTAGTCTTGGTAAGGTCGAAAAACAAGGGTTTTATTGATGGTCACACCTAAGTCTGCATTGGTCCCGACTAGTTCATGGTTGCCGATGTAGTTGCGATAAGTCCGGCGAATATTATTTGGGCTACGAAGACTGAGATCTTCACCAAAGAGATCCTGCACGTCGATGTGGAGATCTAAATCATTGCCGTTTGCAGTCTCTGTGATGGTGAGGAATGGATCCTTGCTTAGTGTTCCTGTCTCCATATCCCAAGTTTTCCACTCAGAGAGAGGCTTATTGTCTAAGGTCCAGTTGATCTTGCCAGCAGCTTGAGCTTTTTCTTGGACTTTGTCATCAATCGTACTCTTTTCAGAGAGATAAATGGTGCTATCCGCCAATCGAGTCGCTTGGTCAGAAGTCGTTGTAGCACGGTTAGTGCTTGGACTAGCGGTTGGAGCAACTTCTGTACTAGAAGCCATATCAGAAGTCGCTGCTGTTTCTGCAGAACTAGCAGGAGTTACTTCTGTGGCTGTAGCGGGACTGGCAGTATCAGCTGTCACAGGTTGCTCAGTAGCAGGTGTCGCTTCAAGGACCGTGCTTGGTTCCGCTTGAGGCGCTTCTAAGCTATCGGCTGAAGCTTGGCCATGACCGATAACGGAAAGCAAGACAGCCGCTGAGAGGCTGAGTGTTGTAGTGTACAAATGTTTCTTATACGAAGACTTCATATAGAAGACCCTCCTTAAAAAGTTATTTTCCAGTTCTAGTATACCATTTTAGGAAAGCGTTTACAACAACTGCCTGAATAAAAAAGCCTTTGCATCTTGCAAGGGCTTCTTTGTCTATTCTGTCTCCTTATGAAATTGTTGGTAAAAATCAACCTTGATTTGGATAAAAGTTTCTAAGTCTCTTAAGAGTTGGAGCAAGGTGGCGCGTGTTTCGAATTCTTCACGGGTCTTGGGAAGAGGGCGTTCGCGGAAGATCGCCAAATAATGACTAATATCATCTAGAAGATCTTGGGCAGGATTTTCCTGGCTTAACTGTTGAGCCGTCTTCTTAAATAGTTGTGCCAGGATTATGCTTTCACTCGCCGCTAACTGACAGCGATTGACGTTTTTCTGCCATATCTCGCAGAATATCGTTTTTGCCGCTTGCGCATTTCGAAGTAGTGAATATGGTAGTTGGTTTGGTGAAAGAGGTGGTTGGAATGGTCCAGATAAACTAGCTTCAAAGCATCCTTTAGGATACCATCCAACTCCTTAATCAAGCGAGCATCATTGCGACCATCCCCTTTACCAAGTAATTCCGCAAAACGACCAAGGATCTTTTTCAGTTGGTCTTCGACAACATCATGGTAATGATCGATCGCTCCCTGATTAGAAGGCATATAGAGATTGGCCAGCAGGGCAAAGCTGGTCCCAATTAAAAAGAGAGCAAGTTCATTGAGCAAGAGCCCCCAGGAGGTAGACTGCTCAATCAAGAGGTGGGTAACCAACACCGTACTAGGGGTGATACCGATCTGCCAACCCAATAGAAAGGCACCAGGAACATAGAGAGCGATAAAAACTCCCAGTGCCCAAAGGTTAAATCCTAAAAAGGAAAAGGCGAGACTTCCGATAGCAAGGGCCAGCAAGGTCGACATAAAGCGCTGGTAGGCTTGCTTGATCGTACTGCGACGCGTATCAGAGATACTCAAGATGGCAATGACGCCAGCTGAGATGGCATAGGTCAAGCCCAGAGCATAAGCAAGGGTAGCTGCTAAACAGGTGGCCAAGGTGAGCTTGATGGTTCGTTGAAAAAGAGGCATGGCTTCCTTTCTAGTTATGTTTGTTCATTGAGATAGATTTGATTTCATTATATCATGAATTGGCCTCTTCCTCCTTTCTTGTGGTATACTAGTTCTATGGAAAATAACGATATCGTATACGGTGTTCACGCAGTCACCGAGGCTTTACAAGCCAATACAGGCAATAAATTATATATTCAAGAAGACCTTCGAGGAAAAAACGTCGACAAGATCAAGGCCTTAGCAGCTGAGAAAAAAGTGTCGATTTCTTGGACGCCAAAGAAAACCCTGCAGGAAATGACAGAAGGAGCTGTTCACCAAGGCTTCGTTCTTCGAGTGGCAGCCTTTGCTTACACAGACTTGGCAGCGATTTTGAAACAGACAGCCCAAGAAGAGAACCCGCTTTTGTTGATTCTAGATGGCTTAACAGATCCGCACAATCTTGGATCCATCTTGCGGACAGCTGATGCGACCAATGTCTCAGGCGTCATCATTCCTAAGCACCGGGCAGTTGGGGTAACCCCAGTGGTGTCAAAAACTTCTACTGGAGCAGTGGAACACATTCCCATTGCGCGTGTGACCAATCTTAGCCAAACTCTAGACAAGCTAAAGGAAGAGGGCTTCTGGATCTTTGGAACCGACATGAACGGCACGCCATCGCACCAGTGGAATACGGCTGGCAAGTTAGCCTTGATCATTGGCAATGAAGGAAAAGGGATCTCGGCCAACATCAAAAAACAAGTCGATGAGATGATCACCATTCCTATGAATGGTCATGTGCAAAGCCTCAATGCCAGCGTGGCAGCAGCCATCCTTATGTATGAGGTCTTTCGCAATCGACTATAATTCTAGAAAGGCAATGATATGAAACGAAAAATCTTATTGGTTGACGGCTACAATATGATTGCCTTCTGGCAGGAGACCCGCCAGCTCTTTCAAAAAAGTGAGCTCGATGCGGCGCGCAACATCCTCCTGCAAAAACTGAGCCATTATGCTAGCTTTGAAGGGATCGAAGTCATCTGTGTCTTTGATGCCCAGTATATGCCAGGAGTGCGGCAGACCTATGAGGAGTTCAATGTTCAGGTGGTCTTTACCGGTGAGGATGAGACGGCAGATGACTATATCGAGCGCTTAGCGGCAGAGCTCAATACGCCCCTCCACCAGGTATCCGTCGCGACCAGTGACTTACATGAACAATGGACTGTCTTTGCTCAAGGAGCCCTTCGGGTATCTGCTAGAGAGTTAGAGAAACGAGTCGCAGTCGTCAAAGGAAACCTCAATCAAGCGCAGCGAGTGGTTAACGATCAAAAACCACCCATGCGACCGCTCGATCACGAAGTATTGCGACAATTACAAGAAATGATGGGAGACAAGTAATGACATTTGCTATTTTAACCGATTCGACCGCAGATTTAGACCAAAACTGGGCCAAGGAACATCAGGTGACCATTCTTGGCTTGACCATTGAGTTAGATGGGACGGTTTACCAGACAGTAGGCCAAGCTCAATTGACCAGCCCGGAGCTTTTAGAAGCCATGAAAAATGGGGCCAAACCGACAACCAGTCAGGTCAATGTGGGCCAATTTCAGGAAACCTTTAAACAATTTGCCAAAGAAGGAAAAGATCTGCTTTATGTGGCCTTTTCATCAGTCTTATCTGGGACCTATCAGAGTGCAGTCATGGCACGAGACCTGGTTTTAGAAGACTACCCGGAAGCCGTGATCGAGATTGTCGATCAGAAGGCTGCTGGGATTGGAGAGGGTTATCTGGTCATGCGAGCAGTAGCTGCGCGTGATGCGGGTCGTTCATTAGCAGAAGCCAAAGAAGAAATCATGGACCTAGCGCCAAAACTGCGGACTTATTTCCTAGTTGATGACCTCTACCACCTCATGCGTGGCGGCCGTCTCTCAAAAAGTGCCGCGATCATGGGAAGTTTGGCCAGCATCAAACCCATTCTCTGGATAGATGCGGAAGGGAAATTAGTCCCTATTAGCAAGGTTCGGGGACGCAAAAAAGCTGTCCGGGAATTACTGGAGCTGATCAAAGCAGATATCGGTGAAAGCACAGCCTTGGTATCTTATACCAACGATCTAGAAGGAGCCGAAGCACTGAAGCAAGAAATGCTTGCGCTTGAAGGCATCGATGAAGTTCTCGTGATGCCTCTTGGACCGGTTATTTCAGCCCACGTCGGCCCGAATTCCTTGATCGGATTTGTCATTGGAAAAGAAAATCGCAAATAATTTTCCAAATCGGTTGACTTTTATCTTAGAATTTTGATACAATAGTAGGCGGTATTGTTTACCCCATTTGTAAGGCCCCGGAACCTTTCAAATAACTTGCGGACCGGAACATCCGCCCTGTAAACAAAAACGACATTCATATAGGAGAAATCATGAACAAAACTACATTCATGGCTAAACCAGGCCAAGTAGAACGCAAATGGTACGTTGTTGACGCAACTGATGTACCTCTTGGACGCCTTTCAGCAGTTGTTGCTAGCGTGCTTCGCGGAAAAAACAAACCAACATTCACACCTCACACTGATACAGGTGACTTCGTAATCGTTATCAATGCTGAAAAAGTTAAATTGACTGGTAAAAAAGCAACTGATAAGATCTACTACACTCACTCAAACCACCCAGGTGGATTGAAATCAATCTCTGCTGGTGAACTTCGTTCTAAAAAAATGCAGTACGTTTGATCGAGAAATCAGTTAAAGGTATGCTTCCACACAATACTCTTGGTCGCGCTCAAGGTATGAAATTGAAAGTATTCGTTGGAGCTGAGCACACTCACGCTGCACAACAACCAGAAGTTCTTGATATTTCAGGACTTATCTAAGGAAAGGAACAATAAAGTATGTCACAAGCACAATATGCAGGTACTGGACGTCGTAAAAAAACGCTGTTGCACGCGTTCGCCTTGTTCCAGGAACTGGTAAAATCACTGTTAACAAAAAAAGATGTTGAAGAGTACATCCCACACGCTGACCTTCGTCTTGTAATCAACCAACCATTCGCAGTTACTTCAACTGCAGGTTCATACGACGTTTTTCGTTAACGTTGTAGGTGGTGGATACGCTGGTCAAGCAGGAGCTATCCGTCACGGTATCGCTCGTGCCCTTCTTCAAGTAGACCCAGACTTCCGCGATTCATTGAAACGCGCAGGACTTCTTACACGTGACTCACGTAAAGTTGAACGTAAGAAACCAGGCTTGAAAAAGCTCGTAAAGCATCACAATTTAGTAAACGTTAAAACTTATTTAAACTTATTGAAAGCATTTCGTATCAAAAATATGGGATGCTTTTTCTGTTCACCCCAAATATTTGAACCTTGAATTTCCGTGAATAGGTTCCATTACGACTATTACCAGAATTATAGCCTACTTTATCGTAAGGTTCATACCCTAAAAGGGCTGATAATTCTGCTTTAAGCAGGTCGTTCATAGCTGTTTCAAGAGAAGAACGAGAAACTTCATCGATATCTCGTTTTTGGGCTAGGAAGTTAAGCAATTCTGTGGTAAACTGTGTCATAGAAATAAATATGTTTCTAGTAATGTTTCTCAACTCTACTATAACGGATTTATTCCTTTTTGTGTTTACACAACTTATTTTACGCTACTTGGTCGAATAACAATCTTTTATGTTTGAGATATAGCACAATAGTGAGATTACAGGTAGTATTGTACTGAGAGGTATCTTATGTTTAGTAAATTAAGTGACCATGACTTTAAAAAAGGAGTCTTTAGAACAAAGTTCAGTCAATTAGTCACTCCATTAGGAAAAGAATCTGATTGGGCTCATTCAAAAGGTCCAGAATATCTTTGGATTGGCTTAGCTCTGCAATATGGAAATCGAATAGAGCAGATGGAAAGAATGATGTTAGCTCTGACTAATTTATCAAAAGCATTAGATTTAGAAAAAATCTTGCCTTTACCGTCAATGAGTTTAATACTTAATTTAGATATTGATGAGAAGAAAATTTTTGTTGAATCATTAAGTTCTGCTTTCGACTTATCAATATTTTTCTCCGCTTTCAATAGTTTTGCCTGATAGCGAAGAGGTTTTGAGTAAAAATTTTTACAGCAAGAGTCACTCTTTTAATCAAAGACTAGATATACTTGTTAAAGTACTAAATGAAATATCTGACCAACATAGTCAATTATCAACGGATGTAAGATATTTTTTTACTGTATTACAAGATGCTACAGGGAAAAAAATTAAATTTGTAGAATCGCAGTCACACATGGTAGACGGATTAACTAAATACCCTTACTTAGATATATTGGATCCAGAAATGAGTATTATTCGTCCTCAGATTCGCTCAATGGAGGTAGCTTTATCAATGTCCGAAGATATGAATTATCCTTATAGTAAAAGATTTTTGGAATAATATTAGTCAACTAACTGATTGTGAGGTATATTCAATTGTTATGGATAGAAGTAATGCTATAGATTTGAATAAGATAAAAGATACAGTATCTTCGGCATTAAAATATTACAGAGATATGCTTCAAAGTATAGAGCCTTTTTAACGAGAAACTCTATGTTCTAACTAGTATCCTAACTTATTCTTATAAGCGGTTACTAGAATTAATGAATCATGATTTGCAATATACGATTTCAGGTCGTTCCATAGTAAGATCGTGCATTGAAAACTATGTGATGACAAAATATTTAATTGCTGAAGAAGAAAAAAACACAAAAAAATATTTGGGAAGAATATCAATATTATGGTATTGGTGGATATAAACTAATTTCAGAACGCTATATAGAAAAACAGCCTGAATTAACAAACTCTCATATTAATTTTAAATATCTGAATTTACTAATATCTGAATTTCAAAAATAAAGAATTTATAGATATGGATACTAGATATTTCGGAAAAGGGAATATAAGACAAAAAGTTTAAACAAGTTGAGGAAGATGATTTATATAAATATCACTATGATTATGATTCTCAATTTGAACATGGACTTTGGGGGCGCGATTAGAGAAAGCTCAATTTTGAAATGCAACTCTGCTGGACACCAATTCCATGGTATTCCCTGATGTAGACGATATTCAAAAATTACCCGATGTTAGTCATGATCTGGTGATGGTTTTAACAAAGCATCTATCAGTGATTAAAGAAGTGTTTCCTATTCCAAGTGAGCAAATAGAAGGTGATAGTTTATGCTAGATAGACTAAGACAATCACAAAATGAATATTTAGAGTTACTGAAGAGAGTTAGAGGACTTGGACTTAGAGAATGTAGCTTATCATTTAGATAAAATTAGAAATTTTTGGTTTAGAAAACAAAAATTATTAGAGATGTGTAGCCAATATCTCTTTAATAATTCGAACACATATTTTTTATACAGCAGTTTCTATATTTAATGTAGATAACTCGGATAAGAACATCCTCTTTGCGTTAGGGAATTATCAAATATTTGACGATCCAATACTATCCTATTTAGAAGTAATGGAAAATGGAAATACAGTACATCAAATGGAAAGATACTTCAAAAAAATTAAAAAAGAAAGAATTGTAGAGTCAATAGATGATTTGATAGTTTTTGTTAGAAAAAGATTCCAAATTTTTTTCGTATTACCACTAAGATTTTTCTAGTTCAACTATCAACAAAGAAAAAGTTGATATCAGACCGTTTATTGAAAAACTTCTTTATAGAAGGCATTGATTTTTAATAATTTACACAAGTATGAGAATATAGATGCTGTGGTCGTACATGAATACTTATCGCAGATATTACTCTTTGATTATGATGATCCTACACAAGCGATAAAAGACCGTTTGAAACAATATCGAATTGAGTACTCAGATATAGTCCCGCAAGATATGAATGATACAGAACTTTTTCCAATTTATTATCTATGGCTATTTCAGTCAAGCTATGGATATTTTTCTGACTTCTTACTCTTTCAATATTTTCCCATTCTTTTCTAGCCTAACTACATACATAAATTATAATGTTTTTCTTATTAAATATCGTGCACAATTCGAAAAAGAAGAACTAGAACATTTCTTAAAAATGTCAAGATTAACTTTACCCATTTGGTTTGAATACGATAAAAAAAGGAGTTGAGCTAAGTATTTCTGAAATACGTGAAGGAGCAAAAAAATATAAACTTTTCAGATCGTATAAGAGATTTATACTGCTCTCGATGATTTCAACACCCAAGAGCAGTTGATTACTGAGGTTGAGAATTGTGTACATTTATTGATAAATTATGAAGGTAGAGGTTGCTAGTAATGTTGTTTCTCAATAACATAAGCTCCGAAAACGAACTTTTGGTGATCTAATGATAATCCATTGTTTGTAAGATTAGGTTATAAGTGTTTATTTCAACGAAAATGAAGATTGAATGCTTAATTTAATAGGCTTTTACAGATATTTGATTTTTATTACCCCCAAACCAGGCTTGAAAAAAAGCTCGTAAAGCATCACAATTAGTAAACGCTAATTCGAAAGAATTACTATATTTTAAAAGAGTACATTTTCAAAGGATTTTTTTCCTTTTGGCTTCAATTCTAATTAATCAATGAACTTAATACTAGGTCTCAAAAAGAATTATGTTTCCTCTTTCTGTCTGAGTTCAAAGAGGTCTTCTATTTTCAGATTAAAAACTTGAGCAATTTTAAGAGCCATTTCCAGCGAAGGATTGTAACGGTTATTTTCTAAGTGCAGAATTGTCTCGCGTCGCATGCCGATGAGGTCGGCTAACTCCTGCTGGGTCATGCCTGTGGACTCACGAACAGATTTGAGATTAGTAATAATCTTGCTTTCTTTGGCCATGCTTATCCTCTCCGTTCCAAGATAAGATAGACAACTGCAAAGATGAAAATCAAGGCAGATATGCTAATAAAGATCTGGCCCATGTAAAGAGTGAGAGACCCCATATACCCAATGATAACTGATAGGATTATCAGTGCGCCTAGTATAAAAACAAACATCAAGCTAGCTGCCTTTGCTAAATTAGCATAAAAGCGTTCGTCCGGAGTCTCCTTGACATTTTTCAAAGAGAAAAAACCAAATACAATCACTTCAATAACGAGGCCAATTCCCAAAATCCATTCTTTGATACCAGAACTTTCACTTGGGGTCGCTGCCCAAACCCCTACTGTATAAAAAATGCTTGCTGCAAACAAAAGTATCGTGTAAAGCTTTAGCAGACAAGTCAAAAAAATAGTCTTTCCCTTACTCTTCTGAATCTTATGAGGTCGTGGTTTCATATGTAGCCAGCCCCAAATAGCTACAATCTGACTTAACACTGAAATACCAACAATAACTAACTTGGGTCCCCAACTAAGATTAGAACCAAATAAAACAGTAAAATCAATAGAGAGAGCTACGGCAATCATTGAAATGAGGCCACGCATTTTTTTGACTTTTTCATGATAGACTCCTTTTTTTGTGTTATAAATATATCACACTTAAATTTTTATGTTATAAATATATCACACTTAAATTTAGAAAGCAAGAATTTATGTGCCAAGGTGACAATTATTTGAAAAAAATTTTTTTAATAAAAGACCTCGTTAGTCAAACAACTAAAGAATTCTTTGAAGTTATGCATCGGATTTGGTTTGGATAGTTTCGTTAATATTATTGGATGATAAAAAAATTTTTTTGGGAAATCTAGATACTGTATAAACCTCTACTTTTTTTCTTAGATCTGTTATAAAGTCTGTCAGAATAAACTTTGTAGGTGTAGAAGTTAATTCTTACAGACCCTAAACTATTCCCCGTTTAAAAAAATATTGATTCATATTTTTATGAAATTAAAAAGTAGATATTGTTCAGAAAATCCTTGATATTACGCTGTTTTTTTAGTCCAACTGAAATCCCATACTTTCCAAACCAGGCTTGAAAAAAAGCTCGTAAAAGCCTCACAATTTAGTAAACGTTAAAACTTATTTAAACTTATTGAAAGCATTTCGTATCAAAAATACGGGATGCTTTTTTCTGTTCACCCCAAATTTTTGTAACTAGGTGATACTTGAAATTAATACAAATTTGGTTGTTTTTTTGATAAATCTAAGCAACACTAAATGATGAAGTGAAAGGGATGAATCTTTGATAGTATTCATTTATTGTGAAATATGATATATTTATTAATTAGATGGATGAATACTTCTAGAGTTAAATATAGCATAATAGGGACAGACTTTTTGGTTTATTTTTTTGTTTGTAGTCGGATTATGAAAGAATATCCAATATTATGCGATAAGATAGAATGTTACAAAAAAAGAAAGGGGATGCAATCCGATGAAGAAAGACAGATTAATTGTATTGACAGATGCTGTTCTAGCAATTATTATGACCATCTTGATTTTAGAGTTAGAAAAACCAACAACACCAAGTCTTGAAGCTTTTTTTGGGATTTACGGCAAAAATTTCTTTGCTTGTTTTCTTTCCTTTTTCTGGTTGGGATCGTTATGGATGGCACTAAACACATTATGGGAAAAAGGTTGAGAAAAATTTCCTCAGAAATTATTTGGTGGAATTTGTTTCTACTCTTGGAGCAGCAGGAGTTCTCTTTGGAGAATTTCATGCCATCCAAGATACCAGTCTGAATGATGTGGTGGACCGGATCTATATAAATGTCAAGGATTTACCGTTTCAGTCCTTGGGAGCTTTTAGCTAATATCCTGTCTGATGTTAAGAAGGGACTGATTCAAGACAGTCATATCTGGTCTTTTCTTCCAGTCATTTTTTTCAAACAATATCAGTTGATAATCAGCTTAAATCAGATCTATCAGTTTGTCTATCTTTCTCTGATGGAGATCATGTCCTATCTTCACTTTGATTATTGGAAAAAACGGCTCGGTCAGGAGCTAGTATGAATAAGGAGAACAAATGAGACGTTTAAAAATGTTATGGCATATTATACAGGTTACGGGTTTTACTCGGTTTGCTCTGAGTTTTGTGACCTTTGTTTTTGGGTCAGGAGGCGTGCTTTTTCCTAGTTGAACCTGCTATCACAAATTACGGAGACGGTCTTTGGTATGCTTTTGTGACTTCGACGACTGTCGGCTACGGGGATCTCCTAGCTGTGACCTTGATTGGAAGGATTACCAGTGTCTTCTTGACGATTTATGGGCTCATATTTTTTGGCTGTTTATCAGCTGTTATTATTAATTATTATACCGATTTAAATAAGGAAAGAGGAGAGGACAAATGACTGCCAATTATTCAACACGGGAATACCGTGAGAAATTATACGATGACCTTCATGTTCGATTGAGAGATACAGCGATTTTTGATGTGTGCAATTTTTATTGCCTCTATCGGTCTAAATATGAATTCAACAGCTGTTATTATTGGAGCCATGTTAATTTCACCTCTCATGACACCGATTGTTGGACTGGGATTCGGTTTAGCTATTTTTGATACGCGTTTAATCAAGCAATCTCTAGAGGTTTTATTGACTCAAGTGTTGGTCAGTTTGCTTGTCTCGACTCTGTATTTCTGGATTTCTCCCTTGTCTTATGCAAGTAGCGAGTTGATCGCACGAACCTCTCCAACCATTTGGGATGTTCTCATTGCTATTGCTGGTGGGATTGCTGGTGTGATCGGTTCAAGGAAAAAAGAAGCAAACAATATCGTGCCAGGAGTAGCCATTGCTACAGCTTTGATGCCGCCTATCTGTACTGCTGGCTATGGTTTAGCTAATGGGAATGTACGATTTTTATTCGGGGCTCTCTATCTTTTCTTGATTAACTGTGTCTTTATCATGCTAACCAATATTGTTGGAACAAGAATTTTAATGAGAAAATCTCCTTTAAGTTCATTTAAAGAGCTAAACATGAAAATGAGAATTGGGCTGATATCCTTGATTGTATTATTGGTTCTTCCAGCCAGCTATTCAGCAGTCACTCTGACGATGGATCAAGCACGAAAAGAAGGGATCAAACAGTTTGTAGGAAAAGAGTTCGCCAATCATACGATCATTAATCAAGTCTACAAGTCAAGTAGCAATGAATTGGTCTTGACAGTTGTTGGAGATCCGATTTCAGAAGAAGAATTAGAAACAATCCGCCAAAAACAAGCCTCTTACGGTATTCAATCTGTTCAATTGAAAGTCAATCAAGTCCATAATTCGACAAAATTAGATAGTGAGATGACCAAGGAATTTTATGAAACCATTAACAAGTATATCGATCAAAAACTCTCTGAAAAAGATTCACAAGATAACATCGTAAAAGAAATTGAGGCAGACAAGGACTGAGGACAATGAACTGAATCGGTTTTTACGCCGTGTTTTTCTTGTATCTTCCTCTTTCTTACTTATAGCAGGTTGTTTTTGCTTGAATAAGAAATAAATTAGAAGTTCTATCATCTAAGAAAAATGATGAAAAAAATCATTTAACTAATGGTGTGAACGTTTAGTGTTTATCAGCTCCATTCTCTGTAATTTTGGGGGTAAAATCCACACCATTTAGATAAAATTAGTTGAATTTGATTGGAAAAACGCTTTTATAAAAGCGGAGAAAAGTCTTGATATTACGCTGTTTTTAGTCCAACTGAAATTCATACTTTCCAAACCAGGTCTTAAGAAAGCTCGTAAAGCTAGCCAGTTCTCAAAACGTTAATTCGTTACTGGAAAGCAGAATACAAACGAAAACACTTTGCATCTTGCAAGGTGTTTTTTTGTATGAGAACTGGCGGTGCGCAATTAGGATAGCTCTAGCGACTTTAGTCGCGTAGAGATATGCTATGAACAGTTGCCCCAAGAAAACAAGCGAAGCGATGTTTGATTGGATGGCAACCGCTGCACTCAAAATCTTAATCAACACGATACTATCAACGTTTACAGACATTCAAGAGAAGTCTCTTGGATGTCTTTTTTTGTTAAAAAAAGACAAAGTTCACCCCGTTATTTATTTGATTTTAAGTATCCATTTCACCTCTATTTAGAAAAATATCAAATCAATTCTTATTCAGGATAAGATTTTTGACCCTAAATTATTTACAAAATGACAAAAATAATGATATTTTTTTGACTAATATCGTTGTCAAAAAAATAAAAAGATATGTTACAATGTAATCAAGTTAAAGAAATAAGAACTTAGATAGGGAGGAACTATGTGTGCATCGTTAATACTATCTTATTTAATAGCAAAGGAGGAAAGATCAAATTCTACTGTTTTTAGGCTATCTAAGCCAAGTGGCTGAATTTGATAGACAATCGGTAAATATGAAGCTAAAAAATCGTTTAAAAGAGCTTCGAGCTCGTGATGGTTTAAACCAAACTGAGCTTGCCAAGCTAGCAGGTATATCTAGGCAGACCATTAGTTTGCTAGAGCGTGATGAGTATACCCCCTCTATTATTATCGCCTTGAAAATCTCTCAGATATTTCATGAGCCAGTAGAGTCGGTATTTCGCTTAGAGGAGGAAGAATCATGAACAAATATAGAGTAATTTATTATCTTTGTATCATTGCCTTTATAGCAAATGTTTCGATGATGATCGGGACTTTGCTGGGATGGTTTCACATTTTAGACAGTAATTATTTTTTCTGGAGTAGCTTGATTCTTAGTTTAGTATTTGAGCGGATAGAAAAGAAAGTAAAAGAAAGAGTATAAAAGGAGTAAGATTATGAAAGAGTTTTTGGCAGATTTTCAAGTAGATACCGAACATAAAGAAATTGCAGGGGTTTGTGCCGGTATCGCCCGTTATTTCAATGTAGACCCTCTGATGATTCGTGCATTAGCCGTTTTGCTTTTTCTATCTTCGATAGAAATTAGTCTTCTCACAGTGATAAGTTATGCTCTTTTAGCTGGCTGGATGGGAAGTGGATCTCTTGAAGAAGTCATCAAAAAATCAGGCTACAAGATCCTATTTTTCTATATAGTTTCCATTCTCCTGAATAGCTTTGGTGATCAAGTTTTAACAGCTACCTTTGGATTTGGTCATGCTCTGGTTCAAGGGCTACTTGGTTTATTTTAGAAAGAAGATAGAAAATGAAAAAGAAACATTTATTACTATTGTTAGGAAGTTTATTGTTGGGTGGTTTAATCGGAATGTTTGGTGCTGCCTTTACGAATCTTCATTTAAACATTTCTCAAGAGCAAGTACAGTTTGTTTTAACAACCTTCTTTTTCTGTCTGGGAATACTATCGACAATAGTAGCTCTCTATTTTATCATGAATAGTAGGAAAGTTTATGCTAGCTACCTAGCAGAAGAAGATGATGAATTAAACGAGCGAGCTTATATTAAGATGTATCGCTCTCTAGATTATGGGACAGTTGCTTTACAATGTTTTTGCAAGTTAGTATGCTTTTTTTCAGCTTTGCTTACAGTGTTGCCTAGTCACGATCTTTACCGATATCAGCTTTTTCTCTTAGCAGTATTAACCATTCTTGTTGGAAGTTTCTGCATCAAAACAACGAGCAAAATTCGTAATTACCAACTCTCTATTTTAGCCACACCAAAAGAGGTATTAGATTATCTAGAAACCTATGACGAGGGAGAGAAACAGGCGGAAATGGTAGAGGCTTATTTAATCTTGTTCAAACTCAATCAGCTAATCTTACCGTCTGTCTATATCATCTTGTTTGCCCTATCCATTATTCTTGGTCAAGTACAGTTAGTTGCTGCCCTTATAACTGCTGTCATCCATCTCTATATCAATATTGCACAATTAAGAAAAACAAAACGATACTTTAAATAGCGTGGATTTATATGAATGGTGTCGAAAATGGAGGTGACGATGTTGAAAGGAATGAATCAATCAAAATAAATTTCATTCCAAGATAGAGCTAAACACAAAATTCTAAAAAGTTTGTAAAGTAGCTTTAGTAAACGTTCTTTTAAAAGTATGCTAATCATTACAATGAGCACCCTTCGGGGTGTTTTTTTTGTATAACTGAATTTGAAGAAAATAAAAACCACCCTATCTTCCACGGTCAAACATGACTGTAGAAAATAGAGTGGGTCTAGGATGTTAAAGACTATTTGTCGTCTTTATGAAAGATATTTTTAACGCCCTTGATCGCTCCTTCAACAGCTTCTTTTGCATCTTCAGCAACTTCTTTTGCTTTTGAAGCAACTTTTTCAGCAGTGCCTTCAGCTTCTGTTTTTGTATCGCCGGTTAATTTACCAAGGCCTTCTTTAACAGAACCTTTTGCTTGGTTCAATTTTTCTTCTAATGACATAGCGTCACCTCCATGAAGTTAGTAGTTTTTTCTCTGAATGCAATACTGTTGATTTAAAAAAATAAAAAATATTTGTCTCAGATTAGAATGAGTATATTCTTTTTAAAATAGAAAGTCAAATTTTTGCTACGGTATCTAAAAAGCAGGATCGCTTTCCGATCTGACGAATCATGAGCGACTAATAAGTCACGATATTTCGTTTTTTTCCAGCAAAGATTTGAAACGAAAGAAGCAAAAAAACTTTTTCTGTCTCCAATGAAATAAATGGTATAATAATCGTGAATGGAAACATCGTAACGCTTTTTTTTGAAAAAGAGAAGATAAATATGAAAAGAATCCTCACAACCTACCCTATTATCAGCACTTTAGCTCTAATCTGTTTGTTGCTCGGTCTATTGACTTCCTTTTATGGGGATGCTATGTATGACCTATTGGCCTTTCATTCGAAGCCGGTGTATGGTTGGCAATATGTCAGTGGGACCCTGATGCACGGTAGTAAAGGAGCCCCTATCTGGTTTTTATGGGTTCATTTGTTGTTAAATGGACTCATGATCCTTCCCTTCGGAGGACTGCTAGAAAGAAAAAGAGGCTCCAGACAAGTCTTAATCGTTTTTGTGACGGCGACAGTCCTCTCTTCCATCGTTTTTCACTTTTTAACCCAGGAGCAGGACATTCAGGCAACAGGGATCTCTGCTGTAGGATATGCCTTTGTGACCGGAGGGATTATGCTCCTGCCAAATGTGTGGAAAGAGTTCTCACGCACCGTAAAATGGTTTTATCTATTTTTAATTTTTCTATCTGGCCTCATGCTCTTACCAGTAATCACCGGATGGATCTCAACACTATTGCATCTTTCGGGGATTGCGAGTTATTTGTTGGTCTTTATCGGAAGTAGAGGCTTGAAGAGGAGAAGCAAAAGTTCCTGATATAGTAAATGCAGGGTAGGGTCATTCCTAACAGACGCTCAAGAGGAGAATCTTGGGCGTTTTTTTTGATAAAAATTTTTTGCATTCTTTTAATTGAAGCTATCATTGAATAGTGGCTAGTTGTATGCTATAATAATCAAAAATTGAGTGATCACTCAATTTTGCAATGGAGGTATGTATTGTATGACTGTGAAAGCTATTCAATTTCATCGGTTTGGTAATATAGATGTCTTAGAATTAGCAGAAGTAGAACCAGAACCACTAAAGGAAAATCAAGTAAGGGTCAAGGTGGCTGCCGTGGGATTAAATCCGGTGGATTATAAAATTTTTGAGGGTGTTAAACAGCTTCGGATGTTATCCCTTTTAATGAAACTAAGGCATCCTAGTAGATGGTTTGAGAAAGCTTCTTCTTTATTCCCCAGAGGCGTTGCACGTGATTTTGCTGGGACAATCATTGAAGTAGGTGAAAATGTAACTCAGTTTTCGGTAGGAGATAGAGTCTTTGGGACGATTATAAGTGCACCTGGTCTTGGTTCAAAAAGAGGAGCATTAGCAACTGAGATTTGTGTGAAGGAGACGGAGATCGCTTCTATGCCATCTAATATTGATTTTCTGCATGGATCAGTCTTGGGGGTTAGTTCCTTAACGGTAGGAGGAGCTTTTCGAAAAATTAATATTGGAACTAAGGATACAATTGTCATTTCAGGTGCATCTGGAGGAATTGGATCGATTGCAGTACAATATGCTGTTTCAAAAGGTGCCAGAGTTATTGGAATAGCTAGTGCTGGTAATGCGGACTACCTCAGATCGATCGGTGCCATCCCGATTTCCTATCATGAATCGATCAAAGAAAAAATTCAAGAACTTTCAGGAGTAACTGTTACCAAGATGTTGGATTGTTATGGGGGAGACTATGTAAAATTAGGCTTCCAATTGGGTTTGAGAGGTGATCAAATTGCTACCCTGGTTCCATCTCCTTCTGCTATCTTGAAAGGAGCTCAATTTACAGGCCCACGGCATTCACAATATGATGACTTCCTATCACTTGCAGAGCTTGTTTCCAAAGGGGAAATTTCAGTTCGTTTGGATAAAATCTATCCATTTTCATTACCCGAAATAAAAGAAGCATACAAGGATCTTGAAAAAGGGCATACCAGAGGAAAACGTGTGATTGTGATTCAAGAGGAGTGAGGAGGAAAGGAAAATGGTTGATCTAAATCAAGCTTGTGTTCGTCAAATTCAACTCATGAGATTGAGTGATAAACAAAAACGTGTTCTAATTGCCAGTTTAACCTTGTTTTCTGAAATCGGTTTTGAAAAAACTACATCGCTTGACATTGCACGCCGAGCGGAAGTATCAGAAGGGACTGTTTTTAGCTATTTTAAAACAAAAGAAGGCATACTCAATACGCTTCTTCTCTTGTTTTTTGATCAGGTCATACCTGAAACAATTGAATTGTTTACTGATCAAAAAGTTCTGTGTAACGATGAAAGTGTTACAGTTTTTTCGGAGTATGATCGAAGATCGACTAAATTTTTCTGATCAACAATAGAGATATTATTAAAATTCTCTTTTCAAGGTGTTTAATTGATTCATCTTTGTTTGAAAAAACAGGGAGTATCGTTCAGAACAATATTGTAACGCCACTCAATCCTATTTTAGATAACTATAAGGTGAAAGGGGAGCTAGTTAATTGGTCTAACGAACGAATCATTCGTAATCTTATCTCCTTAATGCTATCTTATGCTGTGCCATCCATACTAAATAGTAAAGCAATTGATGTGGGAAAAGTTTCAGATGAGATGATTGAAATTCTAACAAATAGGATAGTCTTGTGATTCCTATTCTATACCAAGGATGTTACAGTGAGAGGATTCATCTTTGATTGTAGTTCAATAAGGATCTCAAAAAATGAAATGAACTCCTCTTCCTTGACTCTTTCTCTACCAGGCCGTATAATATTCTATATCAATGAAGAAATCACCTTTTGTCATTGTGCAAAGGGTGATTTTATTACGAAAAAAAGGAGACACAATGGGGTATATCTCTACAATCAAAACAGCTGTTCAGCTCTTTCCTTTTCTGGCATTTTTGCTGACCTTGCCCTACATGATTTTGAATTATCGAAAATATGGTTCGGTCAATAAATTGCGGGTGCTGATTTTCTATTCTTTTATGCTTTACTTGATGACGGTCTATCTCTTGGTGATCTTGCCTCTGCCGGATCCAAGTAAGATTCATACCAGCTACTCGGAAATGGTCAATCTCCATCCCTTTGCTTTTGTGGTGGATTTTTTCAAGGAGAGCCCCTTTGATTTAGCGCAGACTGGTACTTGGATTCAAGCACTTAAGCATCCGACTTTTTATGTGCCCGCCTTTAATGTTCTGATGTTGATTCCTTTTGGGATGTATCTACGCTATTATTTCAAGTGTGGTTTTAAGAAAACGATTCTCCTGACAGCCCTCTTTAGTCTCTTTTTGGAGCTGACCCAGTTATCAGGTCTCTATTTTATGTATCCGGGCCCTTACCGCCTAGCAGATGTCGATGATATTATTCAAAATACCACTGGTGGTGGAGTGGGTTATCTGCTTGGTTGGTTCCTGGTTTGGTTATTGCCGACACGAGACGAAATTGACGAACATTCTTTTCCGAGTAGGGAACCAGAGTATCTGGTTTTCCGGATGGGTCTTGCCTTCTTGATCGACTTTGTGATGCTATCCTTGCTTTTACGCGGTAATCGAGCGTTTAGAGACGATTCCTTATGTAGCGGTTTTTGGCTGTCTATTTTGCCTTGATTCCCTTTGTGGCGGGGCAAAACCTTGGGAATGGCTTTTATTGAAATTCCGCTTGCATTTTGACAAGCAAAAATGGCTTCGCACCATCTGGCGGGGAATCCTGGTAGTAGGTTATTTCTATCTGATTCCTCAAGGGTTGTTCTATTTGATTTCGCTCTTGAATAGCGATTTGACGGACAATTCCTCTTAACCCTGTCCATGATTTTATTGCTCTTCTTTGTGGTTTTATTGTACCTGATTCTCACTCTTGCCATCGTCTTGCTCAATCGTCGCTTTCCCTTTGACCGTCTAGCTGGAGCTGAGTATGAGAGTACGGTGCGCGTGAAGAAAGAGCTCTTAAAAGATGAAACTGAATCATCAAAATAGAGAGAGTGGGACAGAAATCGGTAATTCGTTAGAATTCGATTTCGTCGTCCCACCTCCGCACAATTGAGTAGGGCTGTAAAAGCTGATGAAATCAGCGTAGTAGAGCCCACTCAACCACTGCGTCTTGCTCGACAATCCAAAAACAATAAAGAGGCTAGGACTTTTGTCCCAGCCTCTTTATTGTTTTATACACGTTTAATATATCCGAACGTTCCCAGTTGAGAAGGGCGATTTTAAGGGGATTGTGCTACAATGGAAGAAAATAGATAGAATGGAGCAGTGAAATGAAAGCAATTATTACAGTCGTTGGAAAAGACCAAAAAGGAATCGTAGCGGGTGTTGCAACGAAAGTAGCAGAATTAGGACTCAATATCGATGATATCTCTCAAACCGTATTGGATGAATACTTTACCATGATGGCGGTTGTATCGTCAGATGAGAAAAAAGATTTCACACAGCTCCGTTCAGATTTGGAAGAATTCGGTCAGTCTCTGCATGTAAAAATCAATATCCAAAGCGCAGCGATTTTTGATGCTATGCACAATTTGTAAGATAGGGGTTGAGAATGATGGACATTAAACAGGTAACAGAAACCATTGCCATGATTGAGGAGCAGAACTTCGATGTTCGGACCATCACCATGGGGATTTCGCTTCTAGATTGTATTGATCCAGATATCGAAAAGGCAGCTGAAAAAGTCTACAATAAGATTGTGACAAAGGCCAAAGATTTGGTGGCTGTGGGGATGAGATTGCAGCAGAACTTGGCATTCCAATTGTAAATAAACGGGTTTCGGTCACTCCGATTTCCATTATCGGGGCAGCAACCAACGCGACAGACTATGTCCCCTTTGCCAAGGCGCTAGATCGTGCGGCCAAAGAAGTTGGGGTCAACTTTATCGGTGGCTTCTCAGCCCTTGTTCAAAAAGGCTACCAAAAAGGGGATGAAATCCTCATTAATTCCATTCCTCGTGCCCTTGCGGAGACAGATTTTGTCTGCTCTTCAGTCAATATCGGATCGACCAAGACGGGGATCAATATGACAGCTGTCCGAGATATGGGCCGTATCATTAAAGAAGCATCCCAAGCAGATCCAATGGGGCCTGGTAAGCTCGTAGTTTTTGCCAATGCAGTAGAAGATAATCCTTTTATGGCGGGTGCCTTCCACGGTGTCGGTGAAGCGGATGTTGTCATCAACGTTGGGGTTTCAGGACCGGGTGTTGTCCAACGGGCCATCGAAAAAGTTCCAGGAGCTAGCTTTGATGTATTGGCTGAAACAGTCAAGAAGACAGCTTTCAAGATTACCCGTGTTGGGCAATTAGTGGGGCAAATGGCTAGTGAACGTCTCGGTGTTGAGTTTGGGATTGTCGACTTGTCTCTCGCACCAACGCCAGCTGTTGGGGATTCGGTTGCTCGTGTCCTTGAAGCGATGGGGCTTGAAGTAGTAGGAACCCACGGGACAACAGCAGCACTAGCTTTGCTCAATGACCAAGTGAAAAAAGGCGGGATCATGGCTTGTAACCAAGTCGGTGGGTTGTCAGGTGCTTTCATTCCGGTCTCAGAAGATGAAGGGATGATTGCGGCGGTCCAATCAGGCCATATCAACCTGGAAAAATTGGAAGCCATGACAGCCATCTGCTCGGTCGGTCTGGATATGATTGCCATCCCAGCTGATACTCCAGATACAACCATTGCGGCCATGATCGCCGATGAAGCAGCTATTGGAGTGATCAATCAAAAGACAACAGCCGTTCGGATCATTCCTTATGGAAAAGAAGGCGATATGTTAGAGCTCGGTGGACTTCTTGGATCTGCTCCGGTAATGAAGGTCAACAAAGCTTCATCAGCTGATTTCATTGCCCGTGGTGGCCAAATTCCAGCTCCGGTTCATAGCTTTAAAAACTAAGAGAAATCTAGTATAATAGTAGAAAATAGAAAAGTCTGTGATGATGAAACTCCAGACTTTTTTCTTGCAAAAGGAGACAAGATGGCTAAAACAAGATTATTTGTGATTCGTCATGGGAGAACCATGTTTAATACCATTGGCCGTGCTCAAGGCTGGTCCGATACACCCTTGACAGCAGAAGGAGAACGAGGGATTCAAGCTCTAGGAATCGGCTTGCGTGAGTCCGGTTTGGAGTTTACTCGAGCTTATTCCAGTGATTCAGGCCGTGCCATTCAGACCATGGGGATCATTCTTGATGAATTGGGCTTGAAAGACCAGATTCCTTATCGCTTTGACAAACGGATCCGCGAGTGGTGTTTTGGTAGCTTTGATGGGGCCTACGGTGGGGAGCTCTTTCATGGTGTCGTGCCGCGCGTGCTGGATGTGGAAGACTATAAGACCTTGACCTTGGAAGACTTGGCTAATGGAATTTGCCAAGTGGACACAGCAAATTGGGCTGAACCTTGGGAAGTTTTGAAAAGCCGAATCCTAGAAGGTTTTGAAGCCATTGCCAAAGAAGTAGAAGAAAATGGTGGAGGCAATGCCTTGGTGGTCAGCCATAGTTGGACCATTCAGACCTTGGTCTGCTTGATCGAAGGAAAACCAAATCTCAATCTGCCTCTTTCAAATGGTAGTGTTACTCTTGTAGAATATGAAGATGGAAAATTGACGGTTAAGGGGATTGGAGATAGCAGTTACCGTGAGGTCGGTGAAAAGCTTGCAAGAATCCTAGTCCGTCCTGAAAGGCTGACCCTTTGGTCATGGCCTTTTCTTTTTCTCAAAACTTGTAAGAGCTTTCCTACTTTCTTTTTGCAAAAAATGATATAATGAAAGAGATACATACGGAGGTAATACAATGACAAAAACCAGATTATATATTGCTCGTCATGGAAAAACCATGTTTAATACCATTGGGCGGGCACAGGGCTGGTCAGACACTCCGCTGACAGAAGCAGGAGAGCGTGGGAATTCGAGAATTAGGGACTTGGTCTCAAGGAAGCTGGGCTTTCTTTTGAAGAGGCTGTTTCGAGTGATTCTGGACGCACCATTCAAACCATGGGAATTATTCTTCAAGAACTCGGTCTGACAGGGAAAATCCCTTATCGTTATGACAAACGGATCCGCGAGTGGTGTTTTGGTAGTTTTGACGGTGCTTATGATGGCGATCTCTTCATGGGGGTCTTTACCCTCGTGTCTTTAAGGTCGATGATTTCCATCAGTTGAGCCTAATGGAGTTAGCAGAAGGGAATCGTCGAAGTGGATACCACTGGGTTGGGCTGAATCCTGGGAGAGCCTTTGAGTGGTCGGATCAAAGAAGGATTTTGAAGCCATCGCAAAAGAGGTAGAAGCAGCTGGCGGTGGCAATGCTATTGTGGTTAGCCATGGTATGACCATTACGACCTTGATTTATCTCATTGATCCAAAAGCGGTCGAAGAATTGGTCTTGGACAACGGAAGCGTGACGGTTTTGGCCTATGAAGATGGTGCCTTTCATATTGAAAAGATTGGGGATCTGTCCTATCGTAAGGTTGGAGCAAAACTTCTAGAGGGTGGCCATGACGAATAAGTATAGACGCGCAAGAAAAAAACGTAAGAAATGGTGGCCTTACCTATTGAGTTTCTTTCTTCTTGTGGTCCTTGGATCAGGAATTGGTGTTTACTTAGCGAAACCAAGCTTGTTTTCAGGGCTTCAGTTTTGGAAGGCTAAAAAAACAGCTGTAACGACTCCCTCTTCTTCTAAGAAAAAGAAAGAAAAATCAGATTTACCAGCCGTTTCGACCAAAAGACTGGCAGTTGATCTTGGTCAATCGTGACAATGTGAAGCCTGAGCTGAACCCACAATTGACAGATGTGGATGCTATCAAAGTGGATAGTCGGATTGTAGAACCAACTCGTCAATTTTTAGAAGCGGCTCGAAAAATTGCCCCAGAAGAAACCTTGATATCAGGCTATCGAAGTGTGGCCGAGCAAACAGAGCTCTATAATGAACGTGTTGCGCAACTAGAGGCTAGTGGTCTTTCGCACGAAGAAGCTGAAAAGCAGGTGCAGACCCAGGTACAGGTCCCTGGTGCGAGTGAACACCAGACGGGGCTTGCGATTGATATGAGTGTCGAAGCTGGTCAAAGTGATGAGTTGGGCATGCAGCTGGCTGCCATCGCACCGCAATATGGCTTTGTCCTTCGCTACCCAGATGGGAAGAGCAACATCACGGGTGTGAATTTTGAGAATTGGCATTTCCGTTATGTTGGCGTAGAAAATGCTCAGTATATGGCCAAGCATCAGCTAGTATTGGAAGAATATATTCAGCTATTGAAAAAGGCTGGCAAAATAGGAGGAGATTCACTTCTCTAGGTCTTAAGAATGATTTTTAGCACTCTTGAAAAAAAGAGTGCTAATTTTTGGATTTTTTTCTCTTGACTTTCTTTTTGGATGGGTGTATAATAGAATCATGGTTTAGCACTTGAGTGTTTAGAGTGCTAAAAAAATGAAAAGAGAGGTGAGGTCATGGTTACAGAACGTCAAAATGAGATTCTCAATCTTGTTGTCGATATCTTTACCAAGACCCACGAACCAGTCGGTTCAAAGCGCTACAAGATGTGATTCAATCCAGTAGCGCGACCATTCGAAACGACATGGCTGCCCTCGAAAAACAAGGCTTACTAGAAAAGGCCCACACTTCGAGTGGCCGGATGCCTAGCCGAGCTGGTTTTCAATATTTTGTTCAGAACTCGCTTGATCTAGAGCTGATTGATGAACAAGATGTTTACCAGGTGGTGAAAGCCTTTGATTTCGAAGCCTTTAAGTTAGACGATATCTTGGATGCTACGGCCAAGTTACTAGCCCAGATGACGGGTTACACCGCAGTGATTCAGGATGTTGAACCGACACGTCAGCGCTTGACCGGTTTTGAGATTGTTCCATTATCCAACCACGATGCCTTAGCGGTTCTGACCTTGGATGAATCAAAGCCTGTTACCGTCCAGTTTGCCATTCCAAAGAATTTCTTAACCAGTGACTTGGAAATCTTCCATCAGCTGGTTCAAGAGCGTTTCATTGGAAATACAGTCTTGGATATCCACTACCGCTTGCGGACAGAGATTCCACAGATTGTACAGCGCTATTTCAAGACGACAGACAATGTGCTGGATCTCTTTGATTACGTCTTCTCGCAACTGTTTCAAGAACTGGTCTTTGTAGAAGGAAAGGTTTCATCATTAACCTACGCCGATCTTCAGACCTATCAGTTCTTAGATAATCCCCAACATGTAGCTCTCGAGTTGCGAGGGGGAATGCCAGAAGACCAAATGACCCAGATCCTGGTTGCGGAATCCCAAGAGAAGGCCTTGAAAAATGTGACGGTGATTAGCCACAAGTTCCTGGTTCCTTATCGTGGGATGGCCCTCATGCATGTGATCGGTCCCGTAGAGATGGATTACAGGCGTGTGATTAGCCTGGTCAATGTCATCGGACGGGTACTGGTTATGAAGTTGACGGATTATTACCGTTACCTCAACAGCAACCATTATGAAGTAAATTAAGACCAAAATGAAAGGGGTGTATGCCTTGACAGAAGATATCAAAAAAGAAGACGTGAAAGAAGAGGAAGTTGCCCAAACAACTGAAGAAGTTGTAGAGGAAAGCAACCAACCTTCTGAGTTAGAAGAAGCACAAGCGCGTGCCGAGGAATTTGAAAACAAATACCTTCGTGCTCATGCAGAAATGCAAAACATTCAGCGCCGTGCCAATGAAGAACGTCAACAATTACAAAAATACCGTAGCCAAGATTTGGCAAAAGCGATCTTACCATCACTGGACAACCTCGAACGTGCCCTTGCCGTCGAAGGATTGACAGATGATGTGAAGAAGGGCTTAGAAATGGTCCAAGAAAGTTTGGTACATGCTCTGAAAGAAGAAGGAATTGAAGAAATTCCAGCGGACGGAGCCTTTGACCATAACTACCACATGGCCATCCAAACCTTACCTGCAGATGACGAACATCCAGCAGACACCATCGCACAAGTCTTCCAAAAAGGCTACAAACTCCATGACCGCATCCTACGCCCAGCCATGGTAGTAGTCTATCAACTCAGAGCTACCTTGTCCGAAACGACACTAAACTATGAAAGAAAGATAAGACGAGCGGAGGCTTTGCAAAGATAGTTTCAGCGAAGGGAAAGTTTCAGTAGCTGTGCTACTGCAAAGACTTTTGAGACGTAGGCTCAAAAATAAGTGAGATCGAAGGAGTTGACGTCCCCACCACTTAAGAAATATCAAAAAGAAAAAAAAAGAAAAAAAAACTAAGGAGAAAAAAACATATGTCTAAAATTATCGGTATTGACTTAGGTACAACAAACTCAGCAGTAGCAGTTCTTGAAGGAACTGAATCAAAAAAATCATCGCAAACCCAGAAGGTAAACCGCACAACTCCATCTGTTGTGTCATTCAAAAACGGTGAAATCATCGTTGGTGACGCTGCAAAACGTCAAGCAGTCACAAACCCAGATACAGTCATCTCTATCAAATCTAAGATGGGTACTTCTGAAAAAGTTTCTGCTAACGGTAAAGAATACACACCACAAGAAATCTCAGCTATGATTCTTCAATACTTGAAAGGTTACGCTGAAGATTACCTTGGTGAAAAAGTAACCAAAGCTGTTATCACAGTTCCTGCTTACTTCAACGATGCACAACGTCAAGCAACTAAAGACGCTGGTAAAATCGCTGGTCTTGAAGTAGAACGTATCGTCAACGAACCAACAGCAGCAGCCCTTGCTTATGGTTTGGATAAGACTGATAAAGAAGAAAAAATCTTGGTATTCGACCTTGGTGGTGGTACATTCGACGTATCTATCCTTGAATTGGGTGATGGTGTCTTTGATGTATTGGCAACTGCAGGGGATAACAAACTCGGTGGTGACGACTTTGACCAAAAAATCATCGACCACATGGTTGAAGAATTCAAGAAAGAAAATGGTATCGACTTGTCAACAGACAAGATGGCGCTTCAACGTTTGAAAGACGCAGCTGAAAAAGCGAAGAAAGACCTTTCTGGTGTGACTTCAACTCAAATCAGCTTGCCATTCATCACTGCAGGAGCTGCTGGACCTCTTCACTTGGAAATGACCTTGACTCGTGCGAAATTCGACGATTTGACTCGTGACCTTGTAGAACGTACGAAAACTCCAGTTCGTCAAGCCCTTTCAGATGCAGGTTTGAGCTTGTCAGATATCGACGAAGTCATCCTTGTCGGTGGTTCAACTCGTATTCCTGCCGTTGTAGAAGCTGTTAAAGCTGAAACTGGTAAAGAACCAAACAAATCAGTGAACCCTGACGAAGTTGTGGCTATGGGTGCTGCGATCCAAGGTGGTGTGATCACTGGTGACGTGAAAGACGTTGTCCTTCTTGACGTAACTCCATTGTCACTTGGTATCGAAACAATGGGTGGAGTCTTCACAAAACTCATCGACCGCAACACTACAATTCCAACTTCTAAATCACAAGTCTTCTCAACTGCAGCAGACAACCAACCAGCCGTTGATATCCACGTTCTTCAAGGGGAACGCCCAATGGCAGCAGATAACAAGACTCTTGGACGCTTCCAATTGACTGATATCCCAGCTGCACCTCGTGGTATCCCACAAATCGAAGTAACATTTGACATCGACAAGAACGGTATCGTATCTGTTAAAGGCGAAAGACCTTGGAACTCAAAAAGAACAAACAATTGTTATCCAATCAAACTCAGGTTTGACAGATGAAGAAATCGATCGCATGATGAAAGATGCAGAAGCAAACGCTGAAGCAGATAAGAAACGTAAAGAAGAAGTTGACCTTCGTAACGAAGTAGACCAAGCTATCTTTGCGACTGAAAAGACCATCAAAGAAACTGAAGGCAAAGGCTTTGATGCAGAACGTGACGCAGCTCAAGCAGGACTTGATGATCTTAAGAAAGCTCAAGAATCAGGTAACCTTGAAGAAATGAAAGCAAAACTTGAAGCCTTGAACGAAAAAGCACAAGCATTGGCTGTTAAACTCTACGAACAAGCTGCAGCAGCGCAACAAGCTCAAGCAGGAGCAGAAGGCGCACAAGCATCAGGCAACGCAGGCGATGACGTCGTAGACGGAGAGTTTACTGAAAAGTAAGATGCAAAGCCCGTTAAAACCTCACAGTGAAAATAGGAAATCTGACGCAGGAACTTTAGTTTCTAGGAAGATTTATCTTTCTCACCAAGAGGTTAGGGCGCGTGCTCAATTCAGCCTAACTAGTAAATGATAAAAAGAAATCCAGAGGTTGCAACCCAGCCTCTGTTTTTCGGTAAAATAGAGGATGTTGCGTATGAAAAAAGTACTTTGTATCATTTATCCTAATTTTTCTCTTTATGAGATAACTGCTTTAACGAGTACTTTAGCTCTGTCTTTTGATGTTACGATTGATTATGCTGCTTCAGATCATTCGATGGTGGTCTCTGAGGATGGCTTACCCTGTCAACCAACGAAAACACTAGATCAAATCCGTATTGAAGAGTATTCTTGCGTGATTTTGCCAGGAATGGTCAACACAGGACCTGCCCTACAGGATGGGAAATTGATTTCGTTCTTGAGGGACCTTGGTGAGCAAGATATCCTCATTGCAGCCATTTCTTCAGCGCCTCTTTTATTAGCGAAAGCAGGTCTGTTGAAGGACACGAAATTTACAGGTGGAATTTGGCAAAACTTCTTTGACTATTTTGAATTTCTTCCACGTGAAAATTTCCAACCAAAACTGGTTGTGCAAGATAAACAGATCATTACAGCTATCGGTTTTGCCCATCAAGAGTTTGCAAGAAGAGTGATTCTAAGTTTAGGGTTGGCAGAGAATACGGACAACTATTTTTAAAGAACAGAAACGAGTACTGCAGAAGAGGATTTGATATTTACTCTATCAGACCAAGAGTTTGATCAAGTGAAGCGAAGTATAGAAAACAGCCCTCTAAAGATTTACATGAAAAATTATAGAAAGGAACAAAGAGTGTTCGTAACTGAACACGGGTCTAAATTTCTGAGACAGGATGCCAGAAAAGATAGTTTTGATTCTCAGAGAAAAGCAGATGTCGTGACCCGTCGTCAAAAACTCCTATTTTTGCTGTGTCCGTTTTAACGCTCTTTGTATCTTGAATTATGAACAATACTGAATTTTATGACCGTTTGGGCGTTTCAAAGAATGCATCTCAAGATGAGATCAAGAAAGCCTATCGGAAATTATCTAAAAAAATATCACCCAGATATCAACAAAGGAGCCTGGTGCTGAGGAAAAGTACAAGGAAGTTCAAGAAGCTTATGAGACTTTTGAGTGACGAGCAAAAAAACGGGCTGCTTATGACCAATATGGTGCTGCGGGTGCCAATGGTGGCTTCGGTGGCGGAGCAGGTGGTTTTGGTGGCTTTGATGGTGCTGGTTTTGGTGGCTTTGAAGATATCTTCTCTAGCTTTCTTTGGTGGTGGTGCAAGTCGTAATCCGAATGCACCTCGTCAAGGGGATGACCTCCAATACCGCGTCAATCTCAAGTTTGAAGAAGCGATTTTTGGTGCGGAAAAAGAAGTCAAGTACCATCGGGAAGCTAGCTGTCATACCTGTCATGGTTCTGGGGCTAAGCCAGGGACTAGTCCGGTGACCTGTGGACGCTGTCATGGTTCTGGAGTCATCAATGTGGATACGCAAACCCCTCTTGGGATGATGCGCCGTCAAGTGACCTGTGATGTCTGTCATGGTCGTGGTCAAGAAATCAAAGATCCATGTACGACTTGTCGTGGAACAGGTCATGAAAAACAAGCTCATAGCGTGAATGTCAAGATTCCTGCAGGAGTTGAAACAGGTCAACAAATCCGCTTAGCTGGTCAAGGAGAAGCTGGCTTTAACGGTGGACCTTATGGTGACTTGTATGTCGTTGTCAATGTTGAGCCGAGCGATCGCTTTGAACGAGATGGCTCAACCATCTACTACAAGTTAGACTTGAACTTTGTCCAAGCAGCTCTTGGAGATACGGTCCATGTGCCAACTGTTCACGGAGATGTCGATTTGGTCATTCCTGAAGGAACCCAAACCGGTAAGAAATTCCGCCTCCGTGGAAAAGGGGCTCCAAGCTTACGTGGTGGTGCTATGGGGGATCAATATGTATCTGTCAATGTCGTCACCCCAACTGGTTTAAATGACAAGCAAAAAGAAGCCCTTCAAGCCTTTGCGGAAGCAAGTGATTTGAAGGTCAACCCAAAGAAAAAAGGGTTCTTTGACAAGGTCAAAGATGCTTTAGATGATTTATAAGAATGAACGAGTTTCCTTTTGAGTAAGGAGCTCGTTTTATTTTGGATCGAATCCAAGAACTTCCTCTCCTAATTAAAGAATAATGAGAAGCCTCATTGAATTTATTAAGATATCGTGGTAAATTTAAGAAAACGATTACAATGACAATTTAGGAGGTCCTGATGAAATCACATCAACCACGTTATGCGATTCGCAAGTATGCAGTAGGAGCTGCTTCGGTGCTCATAGGATTTTTTGCTGGCGCGCATGTTGTAGCAGCTGATACGCCAACGGCTACAGACAGCCCTTCAACGACAGTTCCAACTCAGCCAAACGAGGGTGAGTCAACGATTTCCCTTAATGAGGAAGCTTCTCAGCCAACAGTAGAAAAACCAACGGCTCCCTGCCCCAATCGTCGATCAAAGTCAACCGACACTGCCTGATCGTGAATTGCGGGTATCAGATCTTGACCGTTTGATTCGCGAAGAAGCAAGTTCTGTCGCAGAGTCGGATGTGGCAGCTCAACCAGCGACGGAAACGCCTGCTAAAGATCCTGATCAGGAAGAAAAATTAGCCAAGAAAAAGATTGTTTCGATCGATGCCGGTCGCAAGTACTTCTCACCAGACCAAATCAAGGAAATCATTGATGAAGCTAGTAAGACGGGCTATACAGACTTGCATCTTCTAGTTGGAAATGACGGCTTTGCGCTTTGTGCTGGATGATATGTCTTTGAAAGTGGGAGATACTTCTTATTCTAGCCAAGCCGTGACAGATGCGGTTGAAAAAGGGACGAAGGCTTATTACGATGATCCGAACGGGACAGCCTTGACCCAGGCTCAAATGGATGATATTTTGGCCTACGCCAAATCGAAGAAAGTAGGTGTCATCCCAACCATTAATAGTCCAGGTCACATGGATGCGATTCTGACAGCCATGGAACAATTGGGCATCGAAAACCCTCACTTTAATTACTTTTGGCACAAAGAAATCAGCTCGGACAGTTGATTTGGACAACCAAAAAGCCTTAGACTTTACCAAAGCCTTGGTAGACAAGTATGCAGCTTATTTCAGTGGCAAGACAGACATTTTTAATATTGGTTTGGATGAATATGCCAACGATGCCACAGATGCCCATGGTTGGCAGGTTCTCCAAGCCAGCAAGCATTGGCCAGGTGAAGGCTATCCAGAAAAAGGCTATGAAAAATTCATTCAATACGCCAATGATCTAGCAGCTATTGTGAAAAAACACAAGATGAAACCAATGGCCTTTAATGACGGAATCTACTACAATGGCGATACTTCCTATGGCACTTTTGACAAGGATATCATTGTCTCCTACTGGACAGGTGGCTGGAACGGCTATGATGTCGCTTCTTCAAAACTCTTGTCTGAACTAGGTCATCAGATTCTTAATACCAATGATGCTTGGTATTATGTGCTTGGACGGGACAAGGCTGGATCTGGTTGGTACAACCTTGATCAAGGTCTCGAAGGAATTTCCAAGTCAGCGATTGATGTGGTTCAAAAAAATGATGGGGCTAAGGTGCCCTTCATCGGTGGGATGGTAGCTGCCTGGGCAGATACGCCATCCGCAACCTACAAAAAAGACCTTCTCTTTAAGCTCATGCATGCCTTTCGCGGACAAGAATGCGGACTACTTTGTAGCAGATCCTGAAGTCGTCGAAAAAGCTCTTTCAGAAGCTCCAACTGATTTGGACCACTATACACCGGAATCTCTAGTAGCCTTTACGGCAGCTAAAAAAGCTTTAGAAGGGGCAGGAGCAAACACCACTCGAGCAGAGGCCAAAACCTTGATCGACCATCTCAAAGCAGCTCAAGATGCTTTGGTGTATACGGAAAGCTACGCGAAAGAAGTTGCTGCAAAAGAAGCAGCAGAAAAACTCGCCATGAAGAAGGTCATCTCGATCGATGCAGGTCGCAAATACTTCTCACTGGATCAGTTGAAACGGATCGTCGATAAGGCCAGTGAGCTGGGTTATTCTGACTTGCACCTCCTTGTCGGAAACGATGGTATGCGCTTCGTCCTCGATGATATGACGGTGGAAGCCAATGGCAAAACCTATGCCAGTGATGATGTGAAAAAGGCCATTTTAGAAGGCACCAAGGCCTATTACGATGATCCAAATGGTCAAGCCTTGACCCAAGCAGAAATGGATGAACTCCATGCTTATGCTACTGCGAAAGGAATCGGCTTGATTGCGGCAGTCAATAGTCCTGGACACATGGATGCTTTGTTGGTGGCTATGGAAAAATTGGGCATTGAAAATCCACAAGCCAGCTTTGATACGGTTTCAAAAACAACCATGGATTTGACCAATGAAGCAGCAGTCAACTTTACCAAAGCCTTGATTGGCAAGTACATGGACTACTTCAAAGACAAGTCTAAGATCTTTAACTACGGAACAGATGAATATGCCAATGACGCTACCAGTGCGCAAGGCTGGTACTACCTCAAGTGGTATGACCTCTATGGTAAATTTGCGGAGTATTCCAATAGTCTTGCAGCCATGGCGCGTGAAAAAGGCTTGCAGCCAATGGCCTTTAACGATGGCTTCTATTATGGAGATGAAGATGATGTTGCCTTTGACAAGGACGTCTTGATTTCATACTGGTCTAAAGGATGGTGGGGCTATAACCTCGCATCTCCACAGTATTTGGCAGATAAGGGGTATAAATTCCTTAATACCAACGGAGACTGGTACTATGTTTTGGGCCTGAAAGGTGATCAAAGGTTATCCGATTGAAAAAGCGATTGCCAAATACAGAAACTGTTCCATTTGAGACAACTCCCTAGTACAACATATCCTGATATCATCATTACCGATGATCCGGTAGTATGGTAGCTATTTGGGCTGATACCCCAAGTGAAGAATACATGGAAGAAAAATGTCTTTCGATCTCATGGAAGCTTTTGCCAACCACAACAAGGACTATTTCAAGGCAGACTTTACTGCTCTTAGAAAAGCAGTTGCTACGGTGCCAACAGATCTAGCCATTTACACACCAGAATCTCGCGCAGCACTTGCGAAAGTCTTAGATAGCTTGAATTGGAATGTGAGCCGTGCTCATCAAGATCAGGTGGATCAAGAAGTGGCTGCTCTGACCCAAGCCCTTGCGGGGCTCAAGCCAATCACGCAAGTAGGTAGCTTGGCTGAAAATGACGTCAAAGCCCTAGTGGAAGACAAACCAAGTCTTGAAATCGTAGAAAAAGAACTTGATTTTGACCTTGTGGAACGGACCAATCCAGATCTCGCTAAAGGAGAACGCAGAGTGATCCAGGCTGGGAGTTAAAGGGCAAGGTCTTGAGTATGTAGAGGTTTCGGCACTTGATCAAAGTCGAAAAGTGATCGCTACAGAAGTTGCCACAGAGCCGGTTGCAGAAATTGTTGAAGTCGGTACCAAAGAAGTCGTGATCCCAACAAGCCCTTCCGTAGAAGCACCAGTGAAACCAGACGTGCTCGTAAACAAAGTGGTTCCAGATCATTCAACACCTCAAGTGATCTCGAAAGATCAACCAGTAGCACCAGTAAATACCCCAACGCCAATTCCAGCAGCTGTGGAAAAAGAGGTTCGTTCAGAAACAGTATCTTCTAACAAGCAACTTCCAGAAACAGGAGTGGAATCTGCTCTGGTACTCGCTTTACTAGGAGCGATCTTAGGAGCAGCAGGAATGGACTTGAAAAATAAAAAAAGAGACTGAGACCTAGTTGATTTGTAACAGGTCGAAGTTAGGAGAGTGGGACAGAAATCGGTAATTCGTTAGAATTCGATTTCGTCGTCCCACCTCCGCACAGTTGAGTAGGGCTGTAAAAGCTGATGAAATCAGCGTAGTAGAGCCCGCTCAACCACTGCGTCTTGCTCGACAATCCAAAAATAATTGAGAGGCTAGGACTTTTGTCCCAGCCTCTTTTTGTGCTTGCAAAACTGTACCCGGACAGTTTGTTTTTTTCACTCTTGTAACCCCTTCTATATCTTGCTAAAATAGAACCATGACACGATACAAAGCAACCATTTCATATGACGGGACCTTGTTTGCAGGGTTTCAACGCCAACCGCATGCCCGTAGTGTGCAAGAAGAAATCGAGAAGACCTTGACGCGTCTCAATCAAGGAACCCCTGTTACCGTTCATGGAGCGGGGCGAACGGATTCAGGTGTCCATGCTCTTGGGCAGGTGATTCATTTTGATCTCCCCCAAGCGCGGGACGAGGAGAAGCTCCGCTTTGCCCTCGATACCCAAACCCCAGAGGATATTGATTTCATCCGAGTGGAGCAAGTAGCAGATGACTTTCACTCACGCTACAAGAAGCACAGCAAAACCTATGAATTTATCGTGGATTATGGTCGTCCCAAGAACCCCATGATGCGCCACTATGCCACCCACTATCCTTATCCTTTGGATGTGGAAAGATGCAAGCAGCCATCCAAAAGTTGGAGGGAACCCATGATTTCACCGGTTTCACCGCTTCGGGAACCAGTGTGGAAGACAAGGTTCGTACGATTACAGAGGCTCGCTTGGTCGAGGATGCAGAACATCATCGCCTTGTCTTTACCTTTTCGGGCAATGGCTTTCTCTACAAGCAAATCCGCAATATGGTGGGAACTTTGTTGAAGATCGGAAATGATCGGATGCCGATCGAGCAGATCGATCTGATTTTGGAAAAGAAGGACCGCAATTTAGCAGGTCCTACAGCAGCGCCAAATGGCTTATATTTAAAGGAGATCCGTTATGAGTAATGAATTGATTCTAGCTATTTCAGGAAATGATATTTTTAGTGGGGGAGGTCTTCACGCAGACCTTGCAACTTATACGACTAACAAACAGCATGGCTTTGTGGCGGTGACTTGTTTGACCGCTATGACGGAGCACGGTTTTGAAGTGATTCCGGTGGATCCGACGACCTTTGCTCAACAGCTCAACTCCCTCAAGGATGTTCCATTTTCTGCTATTAAACTCGGTCTTTTGCCAAATGTTGAAGTGGCAGACTTGGCCTTGGACTATGTCAAAGCCCATGCGGAGATCCCTGTGGTACTAGATCCTGTCTTGGTCTGCAAGGAAAGCCATGATGTGGAAGTCTCAGCTCTTCGAGACGAATTGATCAAGTTCTTCCCTTATGTGACCATCATCACGCCAAACTTACCAGAAGCTGAGATCTTGACCCAAAGCAAGATTCAATCGCTCGACGATATGAAGGAGGCAGCGCGCAAGCTCCACGAATTAGGAGCAGCGAATGTCGTGGTCAAAGGAGGCAATCGTCTCAATAAAGAAAAGGCCATCGATGTCTTTTATGATGGGACAGACTTCACCGTCATTGAAGAGCCGGTCTTAGAAAAGAACAATACAGGAGCTGGTTGTACCTTTGCGTCTAGCATTTCCAGCCAGTTGGTGAAAGGGAAATCTCCACTTGAAGCTGTTAAAGCCTCTAAAGACTTTGTTTTCCAAGCGATTCAACATTCAGACCAGTATGGAGTAGTACAATATGACATCTAATCGAACTCAACTCATTGCCCGCCTTTCCATTTTGACAGCCTTGACAGTTGTGCTTGGCTACTATACCAAACTTCCAACTCCCACAGGGATCGTCACCCTGCTAGATCTTGGAGTTTATTTCACAGCCTTCTATTTTGGGCGTAAGGAAGGTGCTATTGTCGGTGGTGTCGGAGCCTTCCTACTCGATCTGATTTCAGGCTATCCTCAGTGGATGTTCTTTAGCCTCCTCTTTCAGGGGGGACAAGGCTATTTCGCTGGCTTCAAGGGCAAAGCTCGTTACCTAGGCTTGCTCCTTGCAACAGTCGTCATGGTAGGCGGTTACGCACTAGCTTCTGCCCTCTTTTTAGGCAATGGTTGGGGTGCTGCTATCTCGGACATTCCGAATAACCTCGCTCAGAATTTTGTTGGAATGGCTTTAGGCTATGTGGTCTATTATGCATTTCAAAAGAAAGGAAGCTAATTCATGGATCTGGAGCAACTGAAGAAGGATACAAAAGAAATCTTGGTAGATGTCTTGGAAAAAAGCCGTCTCCACCAAGGACAGATTCTAGTCCTCGGGATGTCTTCAAGCGAAGTTGCAGGAGGGCAAATTGGAAAGGCCTCCAACATCGACATTGCCGAAGCTATTGTCCAGACCTTGCTAGATGAGTTGAATCCAAGAGGGATTTATCTGGCGGTACAAGGATGTGAGCATCTCAATCGCGCCTTGGTGGTCGAGAGAGAATTGGCGGACAAGAAGGAGCTAGAAATCGTCAATGTCCTTCCGAGTCTCCATGCAGGAGGGGCTGGACAACTCGCAGCTTTCAAGTATTTTAAGGATCCTGTTGAGGTGGAATTTATCACAGCCCAAGCCGGGTTAGACATCGGAGATACCTCGGTGGGGATGCACGTTAAACACGTGCAAGTTCCAATTCGCCCTATCTTGCGTGAACTAGGTGGAGCCCATGTCACGGCCCTCGCCAGTCGGCCAAAATTGATCGGTGGCGCCCGTGCTCTCTACCTCGATGATCCTATCCGAAAATCATAATCAGAACTAGCTTTTAAGGGCTAGTTTTTTTGGATGAAAAGAGAGGCAAAAACGTTTTAAAACTTGCAATTTCAAAGTTTTGTGGTAAAATTATAAGGAATGACTATATTATTTTAAGGAGAGACAGAATGTCTGTATCATTTGAAAACAAAGAAACTAACCACGGTGTATTGACTTTCACAATCAGCCAAGAGCAAATCAAACCTGCTTTGGACCGTGTGTTTGAGTCAGTTAAGAAAACTTTGAACGTACCTGGATTCCGTAAAGGTCATATTCCACGTCCAATCTTCAACCAACGTTTTGGTGAAGAAGCACTTTACCAAGATGCTTTGAACGATCTTCTTCCAGCAGCATACGAAGCAGCTGTTAAAGAAGCTGGAATCGAAGTTGTAGCACAACCAACTTTCGATGTTGTATCTATGGAAAAAGGTCAAGACTGGACATTGACAGCAGCTGTTGTAACAAAACCTGAAGTAAAATTGGGTGCTTACAAAGACCTTGAAGTATCAGTAGAAGTTTCTAAAGAAGTGACAGACGCTGATGTGGATGCTCGTATCGAACGCGAACGCAACAACTTGGCTGAATTGGTTGTTAAAGAAGGTGCTGCAGCAGAAGGTGACACAGTTGTGATCGACTTCGTAGGTTCTATCGACGGTGTTGAATTCGACGGTGGTAAAGGTGACAACTTCTCACTTGGACTTGGTTCAGGTCAATTCATCCCAGGTTTCGAAGACCAATTGGTTGGACACTCTGCTGGTGAAACAGTTGATGTGATCGTAACATTCCCAGAAGACTACCAAGCAGCTGACCTTGCAGGTAAAGAAGCGAAATTCGTGACAACTATCCACGAAGTAAAAGCAAAAGAAGTACCAGCTCTTGACGATGAATTGGCAAAAGACATCGACGAAGAAGTTGAAACTCTTGACGAATTGAAAGAAAAATACCGCAAAGAATTGGCAGCAGCTAAAGAAGAAGCATACAACGATGCAGTAGAAGCAGCAGCAATCGATCTTGCCGTTGAAAACGCTGAAATCGTTGACCTTCCAGAAGAAATGATCCACGAAGAAGTACACCGTTCAATCAACGAGTTCCTTGGAAACATGCAACGTCAAGGTATCTCACCTGAAATGTACTTCCAAATCACTGGAACAACTCAAGAAGATCTTCACAAACAATACGAAGCAGAAGCTGAAAGCCGTACGAAGACAAACCTTGTGGTTGAAGCAGTAGCGAAAGCAGAAGGCTTCGAAGCAACTGAAGAAGAAATCAACGCTGAAATCGAACAATTGGCAGCAGATTACAACATGCCAGTTGAACAAGTTCGCAACCTTCTTTCACCAGAAATGTTGAAACATGACATCACAGTGAAGAAAGCAGTGAACGTAATCACAAGCACAGCAAAAGTAAAATAATTGAGATAAAAAGAAGAGCCGTGAGGCTCTTCTTTTTTCTGATTTCATGGAGAATCCTGGAATTTTCCTTTGACGAAAGGGGAAATTTATCGTACAATAGAGTGTAACGATAAAATGCGTGATAGATTTAGTGACGAGAAGTTTTCAATCTATCATTGAGGATAGGATGAGGTTTAAGACCGGATCCTTCTCCATTTAGGAAATGAAACATAAGGAGATTTACCCTTGGAATTAGAAGTATTTGCTGGACAAGAAAAAAGTGAACTTTCTATGATTGAAGTGGCGCGTGCGATTTTGGAATTACGCGGACGTGACCATGAAATGTACTTTAGCGATCTTGTAAATGAAATTCAAATTTACCTTGAAAAATCAAACAGCGAGATCCGTGAAGCTCTTCCATTGTTCTACACAGAATTGAATGTAGATGGAAGCTTTATCCCACTTGGAGATAACAAATGGGGTCTTCGTTCATGGTATGCCATCGATGAAGTTGACGAAGAAATCATCGCTCTTGAAGAAACAGACGAAGATGAAACTCCTAAGAAACGGAAGAAAAAACGTGTCAATGCCTTCATGGATGGAGACGAAGATGCGATCGACTACAACGACGATGATCCAGAAGACGAAGAAGTTTACGAAGCAGATCCAGCTCTTTCATATGATGAAGAAAATCCAGATGATGAAAAGAGTGAAGTCGAAGCTTACGATGCTGAAATCAATGAAATCGTACCAGATGATTTGGGTGAGGAAGTTGAATTAAGCGAAGAAGACGACGAAGAAGAGGATTCTGAAGACGAGGAAGAAGAATAAATCATAAGAAGAGGCTGGGACAAAAAGTCCTAGCCTCTCAATTGTTTTTTTGGATTGTCGAGCAAGACGCAGTGGTTGAGTGGGTTCTACTACGCTGATTTCATCAGCTTTTACAGCCCCTACTCAATCTGTGCGGAGGTGGGACGACGAAATCGAATTCTAACGAATTACCGATTTCTGTCCCACTCTTTTTGTTTGCATTGAAAAAAGTGATGAAATGGTGTATGATAAACGTGTAAGGTTTCCCAATAGGAGGTGTTCCAGATGGACTTTCGTTTAGATCAAAGTTTAGTAGCTCTTGGTATTGATACGGTTGTGGTCGGAATTGCTAGAAATGTGGATCCTCAAGCAGTTTTGCCCCCTTCTTTTCTTGAAAAGAAGAAAGAGCTTGAACAATGGGCGCTCCAGTGTCAGACAGAAGAAGTAGTGGCATCTCCTGTCATCAAAGGGTATACAGACCTCTTGCAAAAAGTAGGGCGTAGCATCAAGAAAAATCCACCAACAGTCCTAGCTCTTATCCGAAACATCCAGCATCGAGGAGCTCTTCCTCAGATCAATAGCATCATCGATATCTATAATGTCGAATCTCTGAAGTCTTTTCTCGCAATTGGAGGACATGACCTAGATAAGATTGAGGGACCGATTGAATTTACAGTGAGTCAAAGAGACGATCTTTTCCTCCCGATCCTTTCTAGTGAAAAACATGTCGCACCGACAGATCCTGTCTACCGGGATCAAAAAGGAGTTCTGGCTTGGTTGGATGTACGCGATAGTGACCATTACAAATTTGAGGAGACTACGCAAAACGCCCTCTTTGTCATCCAAGGAAATACCGAGACGTCAGTCGAGATGCGTTTAGAAGCGCTAGAACGAATCCACAAGGACCTTGCTCTTTGCATGCCCTCAGCTTCAATTTGAGAAATTTCTCGTCACACAAAATGGAGTGGAAAAAGGTCGTGTAAACAGCGAAACATCATTTTCATGAAATTTTTCAATTTGACAAAAGTAGACCATTTGCGGTAAGATATTGTTCGGGCACCTCATTTTGAGGTCGGAGCTCCCTAAGGATTAGGGAGCTATTTTTGTTTTTTCTGCAAAGAGGAATGGCCTCTACAACATTAGAAGAAGAGGAAAGCACATGTCAACAAAATATATTTTTGTCACGGGTGGTGTCGTATCATCCATCGGGAAAGGGATTGTCGCAGCAAGTCTTGGTCGCTTGCTCAAAAAAATCGTGGATTGAAAGTGACCATCCAAAAAAATTTGACCCTTATATCAATATTGACCCAGGGACGATGAGCCCTTACCAACACGGGGAAGTATTTGTCACAGACGATGGTGCAGAGACAGACTTGGACCTTGGTCACTATGAACGCTTCATTGATATCAATCTGAATAAGTACTCAAATGTGACAACAGGGAAAATTTATAGCGAAGTCCTTCGCAAGGAACGTCGCGGAGAATACTTGGGCGCGACTGTACAGGTGATTCCTCATATTACAGATGCTTTGAAAGAAAAGATCAAACGAGCAGCGACGACGACGGATTCAGATGTCATCATCACAGAAGTCGGGAGGGAACAGTTGGAGATATTGAGTCCCTTCCTTTCCTTGAAGCTCTTCGTCAAATGAAGGCAGATGTCGGTGCTGAAAACGTTATGTACATCCACACCACCCTTCTTCCTTACTTGAAAGCTGCGGGAGAAATGAAAACCAAGCCGACGCAACACTCTGTGAAAGAATTGCGTGGTCTTGGGATTCAACCAAATATGTTGGTCATCCGTACAGAAAAACCAGCTGGTCAAGGAATTAAGAACAAGTTGGCTCAATTCTGTGATGTCGCACCAGAAGCTGTCATCGAGTCACTTGATGTGGAACATTTGTACCAAATCCCATTGAACTTGCAAGCACAAAATATGGACCAAATCGTTTGTGACCATTTGAAATTGGATGTTCCTGCAGCAGATATGACAGAATGGTCTGCGATGGTCGACAAGGTCATGAACCTCAAGAAAGCAGGTCAAAGATTTCCTTGGTTGGAAAATACGTAGAATTGCAAGATGCCTACATTTCTGTCGTTGAGGCCTTGAAGCACTCAGGGTATGCCAACGATGCAGAAGTCAAGATTAATTGGGTCAATGCCAATGATGTGACAGCTGAAAATGTGGCAGAACTCCTTGGAGATGCGGATGGGAATCATCGTCCCAGGTGGTTTTGGTCAACGGGGAACAGAAGGAAAAATTCAAGCCATCAAGTATGCGCGTGAACAGGACGTACCAATGTTGGGTGTCTGCTTGGGTATGCAGTTAACCTGTATCGAATTTGCCCGTCACGTTTTAGGCTTGGAAGGGGCTAATTCATCCGAATTGGATCCAGAAACCAAGTATCCAATTATCGATATCATGCGAGACCAAATCGATGTGGAAGACATGGGAGGAACGCTCCGTCTCGGTCTTTACCCATCTAAACTCAAACGAGGATCAAAAGCAGCCGCTGCCTATGACAATCAAGAAGTGGTACAACGTCGCCACCGTCACCGTTATGAGTTTAACAATGCTTTCCGTGAACAGTTCGAAGAAGCAGGATTTGTCTTCTCAGGCGTTTCACCAGACAACCGTTTGGTCGAAATCGTTGAAATCCCAGAAAACAAATTCTTTGTCGCTTGCCAATACCACCCAGAATTGTCAAGCCGTCCAAACCGCCCAGAAGGACTTTACACAGCCTTTATCACAGCGGCAGTTGAAAACCACGATAGCAAATAAAAATCAAGGGAGCAGGTCGAAGGACCTGCTCCCTTTTTGTGAAAAAATGACAAACTCTGAAAAAAAGTTTGAAAAAAATCTTGACAAAAAAAGTCGTTGATTGATATACTAGTAAAGTACTCAATCGCGGGGATGGCGGAATTGGCAGACGCGCAGGACTAAGGATCCTGTGACCGCTTTAGGTCGTGAGGGTTCAAGTCCCTCTCTCCGCATCGGATCAAGATAGCTTCGGCTATCTTTTTTTGTTTTCAAATTTCTTTGTGGTAGAATAGGTGTGAGATGAGGTGAGAACATGAAGAAAAAGTATCTGGTTTTGGTCGATGGCCTCTTTGCACTATTGGGAAGTGCCATTAATTTTTTCGGTCCTATCCTGATTTTAGCGATGGGGATAGGCGCATACAAGGATACTTTTAGATATTTTATCGCCTTAAACATATGGAATGTTTTCATTTTTTTAGTGGCGATTGCTTCTAAGTATCTGCTCAGAGATGAAAAAAGAATCAAAAAATGGATTCTTCATCTTTTTCTGATAGCGGGCAGTATACTCTTTCTTGCGTCAATCCTTGCAGTGTGTGAGAATATTCCCTTTCTTGAGGGAGTGCTAAACGGACTTCTTGGAAAAATATTTACCGACAGTCAGTTATTTGCTGCTTATTTCTATTCTCAATGGGTCGCAGGGGTACTCCCTTGTGATTTGCGGGATTGCTTTTCTCCTTTCACTAAAAAAATTTTAAAGAAGAAGGATTGAAAGGGGCTTAAGCCCCCTTTTTTGCTTTTTGAATAGGATGGAAGTCTTAGGAGAGAGAGGGTTCCTCCTCATTTATCGTAAGAAATCGCTTAAAGCCACAGGAAAAACTAGCAATTTCATCTAAAAAGTGATAAAATAAACAATGTAAGTGGGATTAACCCCACAAAAATTTATAGGAGGCCTATAACAAATGGCAATCGTTTCAGCAGAAAAATTTGTCCAAGCAGCTCGTGACAATGGTTATGCAGTTGGTGGATTTAACACAAACAACCTTGAGTGGACTCAAGCTATCTTGCGTCAGAGAAGCTAAGAAAGCTCCAGTACTTATCCAAACTTCTATGGGTGCTGCTAAATACATGGGTGGTTACAAAGTATGTAAAGCCCTTATTGAAAACCTTGTAGAATCAATGGGTATTACTGTACCAGTTGCTATTCACCTTGACCATGGTCACTACGACGATGCTCTTGAATGTATCGAAGCTGGTTACACTTCAATCATGTTTGACGGTTCACACCTTCCAGTTGAAGAAAACCTTAAATTGGCGAAAGATGTCGTTGAAAAAGCTCATGCTAAAGGTATCTCAGTAGAAGCTGAAGTTGGTACTATCGGTGGTGAAGAAGACGGTATCATCGGTGACGGTGAATTGGCACCAATCGAAGACGCTAAAGCAATGGTTGCTACAGGAATCGACTTCTTGGCTGCAGGTATCGGTAACATCCACGGTCCTTACCCAGCAAACTGGAAAGGTCTTCACCTTGACCACTTGCAAAAATTGACTGAAGCTGTTCCAGGATTCCCAATCGTATTGCACGGTGGATCAGGTATCCCTGATGATCAAATCCAAGCAGCTATCAAACTTGGTGTTGCAAAAGTTAACGTGAACACTGAATGCCAAATCGCATTTGCAAATGCTACTCGTCAATTCGTACGTGAATACGATGCAAACGAAGCAGAATACGACAAGAAGAAACTCTTCGACCCACGTAAATTCTTGAAACCAGGTTTCGAAGCAATTACTGCAGCTGTTGAAGAACGTATCGACGTATTCGGTTCAGAAGGCAAAGCTTAATTGAAAAACAGGAAAGCAAGGTCCCATGTGGATCTTGTTTTTTTGTTTGGGAAAAGTTGCTTCCGGGATTTAATTTTTGTACAATATGCCTATGAAAAAATTTAAACAGTTTAGCTGGATCATTTTTTTGGCTTTTCTCCTGCTCTTTTCTAGGAGGCTACATTTGGTTTTTCATCAACTTAGTTTGCGAAAAATGAAAGTAAGCTTCTCACACCCTATTGGTAAACAAGTTACAGTCAATGGACATCGAATGAATGTCTCTGTTAAAGGAGAAGGATCTGAAACAATCGTTTTTCTTTCCGGTGCAGGTATCGCCTCTCCTATTTTAGACTTTAAGAATCTATCAGATTCCCTATCCAAAAAATACAAAGTTGTTGTCGTGGAGCGAGCAGGATATGGTTTTAGTGAAGATAGTGATCGTTCAAGAGATGTGATGGAGGTCCTTTCTGAGACCCGTCAAGCTTTGGCGCAAGCTCATGTTTCAGGTCCTTATGTGATTATTTCGCATTCTATGGCTAGTTTAGAGAGTCTTGCTTGGCAAGAGAAATATCCGAATGAAGTGAAGGCTTTGATTGGCCTGGATTGGGCCTTGCCAGCGAGTTATGAAGATTTAAAGGATAATCAGGCCTTGCTTACTGTGGCTTATTGGAGCAGTAAGATTGGCTTATTACGCTATTTCCCTGAGTCCTTTTATATAAAAAATCCAACTCTGACTGAAACTGAACGACAACAATATAAATTACTAGCATATAAGCAGTTGATGTCACAAGCCATGCTTCATGAATCCCTGTTTGGCAAAAGGAAAATGCCAAGAAAGTTCCATCTAGCATTAATCCGAAAATTCCAGCCTTACTCCTGGTTTCTAACGGTGAAGGCACGACCTTTAGCCAATCAGAGTGGCAACGTTATGCAGAGAGATTTGCAAGCGACCAGTCTAATGTTCAAGTCGACTATATGGATGCGCCTCACGACCTCTATCATTATCAAAGCGATGCTATTGTTTCTCGTATTAAAGAATTTTTAGAGAATAATTGAGGGCTTAAAAATCCATTGAGACTGATGATAATAATTAAATGCTGAAGGATTAACAGTAGAATCGTTAATTTTTCTCGATTAAAAAAATTCTTTTTCTTAACAATAAAGCCTGCCCCTAAGGGCAGGTTTTTTGGTGTTTTAAGGAAACTATTTAACAGAATTTTTGATTAAAAGTTTCATTTTAAGAGAGAAATCTCTAATTTCATAATCAATAAGCAAACGCTTGCATTCCTATTTTTATTAGATTATAATAGGTTGGTATAAAGCCTTCTGTAATAATATTGAGAAAGTGTAGAAAGTAAGGATTTAGAATATTTGTAGTCAAAAATACAATGTTGCTTCTTACGATAGGGAGATAGATATGGCAATGATAGAAGTGCAACATCTTCGGAAAAAAATTTTGTGAAGACAGTTAAGGAGCCGGGGTTAAAGGGAGCCTTGCGCTCCTTTATTCATCCTGAAAAGCAGACCTTTGAAGCGGTCAGGATTTAACTTTTGAAGTTCCAAAAGGGCAGATTTTAGGATTTATCGGGGCAAATGGTGCTGGGAAGTCAACCACCATCAAAATGCTGACAGGAATTTTGAAGCCCACATCTGGCTTTTGTCGGATTAACGGCAAGATTCCCCAGGATAATCGCCAAGATTATGTCAAGGATATTGAGTCGTTTTTCGGACAACGCACCCAGCTATGGTGGGATTTGGCTTTGCAAGAGACCCTACACGGTTTTGAAAGAGATCTATGATGTACCGGACTCGCTTTTTCCATAAGCGCATGGACTTTTTGAATGAAGTTTTGGATTTGAAGGAATTTATCAAGGATCCTGTGCGGACTCTTTCACTAGGTCAACGGATGCGGGCGGATATTGCGGCTTCCTTGCTTCACAATCCCAAAGTTCTCTTTTTAGATGAACCGACTATTGGTTTGGATGTGTCGGTCAAGGACAACATTCGTCGGGCCATTACCCAGATTAATCAGGAGGAAGAGACAACTATTCTCTTGACTACTCATGATTTGAGTGATATTGAGCAACTCTGTGATCGGATTTTTTTATGATTGATAAGGGGCAAGAGATTTTTGATGGAACGGTTAGCCAGCTCAAGGAGACCTTTTGGAAAGATGAAGACTCTCTCCTTTGACCTGACGCCAGGTCAAAAATCATCTAGTCTCTCATTATGAGGGCTTTGCCTGATATGTCCATTGATAGACAAGGAAATACTCTCAATATTGAATTCGATAGTTCCCGCTACCAGTCGGCCGATATTATCAAGCAAACCTTATCTGATTTTGAGGTCCGTGATTTGAAGATGGTAGATACGGATATTGAAGATATTATCCGTCGCTTCTATCGAAAGGAGCTCTAAGATGGTCAAATTGTGGAGACGTTATAAACCCTTTATCAATGCAGGGATTCAGGAGTTGATTAGCTATCGAGTCAACTTTATTCTTTATCGGATTGGCGATGTCATGGGTGCTTTTGTGGCTTTTTATCTATGGAAGGCTGTCTTTGATTCCTCCCAGGAGCCTTTTGATTCAGGGCTTCAGTATGGCGGATATCACCCTCTACATCATCATGAGTTTTGTGACTAATCTTCTGACTAGGTCGGATTCTTCCTTTATGATTGGTGATGAGGTCAAGGATGGTTCCATTATCATGCGCTTGTTGCGACCAGTGCATTTTGCGGCTTCTTACCTCTTTACGGAGCTTGGTTCCAAGTGGTTGATTTTTATCTCTGTTGGCCTGCCATTTTTAAGTGTTATTGTCTTGATGAAAATATTATCTGGGCAAGGGATTGTAGAAGTGCTGGGACTAACTACCCTTTATCTTTTTTTAGCTTAACGCTGGCCTATCTGATTAACTTTTTTTCTTTAATATCTGCTTTGGATTTTTCAGCCTTTGTATTTAAAAAAATCTTTGGGGTTCCAACCTACTTAAGACTTCCATAGTGGCCTTTTATGTCTGGGAGTTTGATTCCCTTGGCTTTCTTTTCCAAAGGTCATTTCAGATATTCTGTCCTTCTTACCTTTCTCATCCTTAATTTACACTCCGGTCATGATTATTGTTGGGAAATACGATGCTAGTCAGATTCTTCAAGCACTTTTTGCTTCAGCTTTTTCTGGCTTATAGTGATGGTGGGCTTGTCTCAGTTGATTTGGAAACGAGTCCAGTCATTTATCACCATTCAGGGAGGTTAGTATGAAAAAAATATCAACGCATGCATCTGATTTTTTTATCAGACAGTACATCAAGCAAATCATGGAATACAAGGTAGATTTTGTGGTTGGTGTGTTGGGAGTCTTTCTGACTCAAGGCCTGAACCTCTTGTTTCTCAATGTCATCTTTCAACACATTCCCTCCCTAGAAGGTTGGACCTTTTCAAGAAATTGCCTTTATCTATGGATTTTTCCTTAATTCCCAAAGGGATTAGATCATCTCTTTTTTGACAATCTCTGGGCTTTAGGTCAACGACTAGTTCGAAAAGGGGAGTTTGACAAGTATCTGACTCGTCCTATCAATCCTCTCTTTCACATCCTCGTTGAGACCTTTCAGATTGATGCCTTGGGTGAACTTTTTGGTCGGTGGAATTTCTACTAGCGACAACGGCGACTAGCATTGCTTGGACTCTTCCAAAATTCCTGATTTTTCTAGTTTGTATTCCTTTTGCGACCTTGATTTATACTTCCTTGAAAATTGCGACAGCCAGCATCGCTTTTTGGACCAAGCAGTCAGGTGCCATGATTTACATTTTCTATATGTTTAATGATTTTGCCAAGTATCCTATTTCTATTTACAATTCGCTCCTTCGTTGGTTAATTAGCTTTTATTGTACCTTTTCGCCTTTACGGCCTACTATCCTGCCAGCTATTTCTTGCAGGACAAGGATGGGACTCTTTAACATTGGTGGTTTGATTCTGATTTCCCTTGTCTTTCTTTGTTATTTCCCTTTGAAAACTTTGGGACAGGGGATTTAGATGCCTACGAAAGTGCTGGTTCGTAAGAGGTAAAGTAAGACTAAAATCAAGAAAGGAACTTATGATGTTTGTAATTAAAGAAGTCAAGGGTGAAGATCAAAAAATGGCAGTTGTCGCTGAGATTTTAAGGGATTTGCCAGAATGGTTTGGAATACCAGAAAGCACGCAAGCCTACATCGAAGGAGCTAAGGATTTACGAGTTTGAGCTGCTTATCAAGAAAGTGATGTAGTAGGGTTTATAAGTTTATCATATTCGAGTGAAGATTGTGCTGAAATTGACTGTCTAGGCGTGAAAAAATCATTCCAAGGTCAAGGAATTGGAAGGGAATTAATTACGACTATAGAAAGAGAAGCAGTCAAACAAGTGGACTACCTACAGGTCAAAACAGTCGCAGAAGGTTCAAATAAAGATTATGACCGAACAAATGTCTTTTATCGCAGTCTTGGTTTTAAAAAATTAGAGATTTTTCCGCAACTATGGGATCCACAGAATCCATGTCAGATTCTGATTAAAAAGATCAACTAAAAGTGCTTGACATCCGCTATCAGAGTGCTATACTAAGAAGGTAATCGCCGATTTAGCTCAGTTGGTAGAGCAACGCACTCGTAACGCGTAGGTCACAGGTTCGATCCCTGCAATCGGCATCAAATGATACATTAAAAAGCCTGTTGTGACGGGCTTTTTTGATGTTGAATTACTTCTTGTACCAATGAAACTCCAACAACATTTTTATTTACGTTGATTTTCTATTTCTGATGATTATGTAACAAAGAATATAGAAATCTTTTACTTTGTAACCCTATGCGCCACCCTTTAAAAAAATTTAGATAAATTACAAATGTTACAAAAATATTTCAAAAACACTTGACATTCTATAACTTTGTAATATAATAGCTAATATAAATTTAGGGTGAGGTATCATAATTATGAAAAATGGACAAGTTTAGCACTTTTTAGGCTTTAACTTCTGCAACTCTACTAGTAGCTTGTGGTTCTAAAAAAGAGGAGAACAGTTCTTCTGTAAAAGAAACACAGACTTCTATGAAATCTGGTCAGAAAAAAACAAATCAGTCTTCTAAAAAGAAAAATACAAAAGCTACTGAATCTAGTTCAGAAGAAACAACACAATCAAGTCAAACAACCACAGCGTCTAATACAACAAGTGGTGACAAAGCTACAGATTCATCTCAAATGGTTCCTGCAGAGCTGGTAGGGACTTGGACAGGTACAACTGAAATCGCAAAAGATGTCCAAATGACAGTGGCTGCGGACGGAACGGTCACTACGACAGCAAACTTTTATCAAGCAGATGTGAACCCAATTCGTACAGCAACGACTAGAGCAAAAGCTGTTCAAGCTTCTGGTAATATCTATTACTGGGAAACAGACGAACCTGGAGCTTTTGATGCCCTTCTTCCAGGAATTGCTGGACTTGGGGGAGCCAATGCCAAGGTAAAAGCCGGTTTCATTTTGGAAGAGGGACATTATACACCAATTGTATTTGTAACAGGTCTCAATGAAGAGTTTGATTACAGCAAATACAATGATTTCCGTGTCTCACTCACAAAATAAAGACATATTCAACGCTCTTAAAATTGACAACACCCCAAAAGTTAGATTTCCATCTATCTTTCAGGGTGTTTTCTTATAACCTAATATAAATAAGAAATCAAAACTTCATCGCTCTATTTCTACTTATTATATTGTTGAAGTGCTTTTATTATATGCTTTACTGCCTTTTTGGTAATATTCATGTTCTATTCCAGAGATATCGACTGTAATGAGTGCCATCCTAAACTTTCGGGAAAAATAGGTCTTTTTCGGAAAGTTTATGAATATCATAAAACACATTGAAGCCTTTTCAAGAATTTTTATAATAAAAAAATTTAAGATTATATGAATTAAAGTTACATAATTATTTAGAGTAATGCATTATTCTTTTAGTAATTTCTCATGTTTTTCACGTATTTTTTGAAGTTGGTCTCCGTGTAGTTTTTTTATGTACTCGTTTATCTATGAACTCTTTGATTTTGTTGAATTGATTTTCATCTATTACTGTCTTAGGATAACCTCTAGGACCTCCTTTTATGGTTGAAAAGTCTAATTCGGGTATTTCATGGCAGAGCTCATCCATGCAAATTAAGTTATTATCACTATCTAGTGGTTGAAAACTTTCTTTCGGGTTTGCAAAAAGAGTAATTCTTTTATGGGCATTTTCCCCCTTTGGATGATCTATACCTGCCCAATAGAAATGATCTCTTCCCTCTCTTTTTGTGAGTAATATATTTAGTGATATCTGATAATCTATAATCGTTTTTATAATCAAAACTACCATAACCTGGTAAAGGGTTCCAAATTTTAATTTCATCGATAACGAATATTAAATCACAAAACCACTTTCCTTTTTGCGAATTGTCTTTAGTAAGCCATATAACTGTATCCCCTTTTTTTCATTTTACTAATGGGTAAGCTGTTAATTTTACAATAGAGTGTAGGAATCTCGGGGCAAAAATATAAGGATCTTGATTCCCCTTGAAACTGTCACAATAACAAATATTGTTTTTATCTAAAATTAGTTTATAGCGCTCTGCATGAAACATTATAAATACATTCATTAAATCGTCTTTCTAATAAAAAAATTACTGTATCGATGGAGTATGCAATATATTATTTTAAAAATTTAAAATTATAGCCTTTTCGACTAAAAATATATCATAAATCCCAAAAATATAAACAAAAATATTTTTAATTTATTGATAGAACTAGAAGCATAATTTAAAAATTAAAATGTGTGATATACTTGGAGTAAATAGTTGGTTAAAAAGGAGATATTACTAATGGTTAAAAGTCAAATAATTAAAAGATCTTGCCCAGGATAGGATAACAATTGAAAGTGCCCTTCGAAGATTGTTGGTTATTTCTTATGAATTAGATAACTCCGAACTTCAAAAAAATGGATAGAAAATGAGTTGAATGGTTATACGAATAATAGTATTATACCTGATTACCGTAAGAATGTAACTTATATGATTATGTACAGTGGATATAATGCTAGCACTTTAATAAGACAACAACCCTTATCAGAATCATATTTTTGATAAGGAATTACAAAGATATTATAAAAAAACTAGAGTAATAAAAGATGGAGTGAATATATTGGAAAATTCGATTAAAAGCAAGAGTGAGATTATCTTTAATTTAATAGATTTTTGCTGGAGTTGTAAGTCATAACAGTGGAGGTTTGATAAGATGCATAAGATTAGAACAAATCATCAGTAAGACAACATTTTTTACAAATTTTTAAGTAACGTTAAAACAAAGTTAATACAGTTATTATTGGAGTTAGAAAAAGAATTTGGTTTGCTGGATGATCTTGATATCGACCTCTCTGACAAAAAGTAAAGATGAACTTAGGGAGGTAAATGACAAAATTACAAATAAGATATATTTTTAATGGAAAAAGTGAGGAATTTTTCTAATGGGAATTTTTTAAAAATAAAGAATTTGTTTTGCTCATAGTGGGGGCGTTAATATCTTTGGTTTTCAACTTTAATTGGCTTCTTTTGCTCAAACTTATTTTACATACTTACTATCTAATAAGGGAAAAAGTCATTATATATAAAATCTGTCTATAGTAAGTCAACAAAAAAATGGCATGGGGTTTTAGCGCAACATCAGATGGAATTTTATTTAATGTTCCTTTATGGATTGAATTACATAATACAAAATCTACTAAACAAATTATTAGAAATGTCAATCTATCTCTTTACTCGTGTAATAAATATGTGTGTACTATGAAACAAGCAACTCATTATAGTACTAAAAAGGAAAAAGAATATTTTTGGAGATAATGGTTCAAATTCTTTCTTACTAGATGGTGGTGAAATAAAAAAAGATTTGATCTAGAATTTTTTTACTACAAAAAAAGATTTTTAAAGGTGAAAGTTTTGACGATGTAAGATTATCATATTATGATACATCGGATAAAACATAAAGAAATATCTATTTTTAAGATTAATTCTGCTTGGAAAAATAACTAATAATAGTATTGATGAAGACTGGCGCAAATTAAACTAAGTAATAAATTTTTGTTACTTAGTTTAATTTTACCTTCTGAATCAAAAAGTTTTTTTAATAGTTAAAAGATATTAATTAGTATTTTTGTTATGAAGCACTCGAAAAATGATTCATTACCGCCTAATCTATGATATAATGAATCGATTATGAAAAAAGTCATTTTTGTAGGGAAGGCACTTTAGCATGAATGCTATAAGAAGAGTTTTTGAAATGGAGAAAAATAAAGTATGTATGATTTTAATAGAAAATTACTTACAGGGTGGGCTACATCTGTTGTAGTGATTGCTATCATGATTGTCAGTTTAATAAATTCTGGTAGTACCAGTATGAGTTATTCAGAGCACTAAGAACAATTATTAAGAGAACAAAATAATCCATTGGGATATCAGGATAATGAGATTATGGAGAAAATCATTATAGATAAATGGACTAACAACTCTTATATCGATCATAATAAAGAAGATGAAGATAAGATGAAACGCTATTATATTGTGGTATGGGAAGGAACTTAATAGCATAAAATACTATGAAAAAGTTGACAGTGATTATTTTAAAACAGTAAATATAGGAGATACATGGGACGGAAAAACAACATTGGAAGAGGTATATGATGATGACTATAGTTCAACCGATCCTGACGAATGGTAGAATTGGGATCAAACCTTTCTAATTGGTGATGTACCATAGGTCGATTATGAGAAAGGAGCTAGAAATTTGAATATGAGTAAAAGAAAAACAAATTCATTCTAATCGGACTGATCTCCACTGTTATATTAGAGTATCATTCTTATATTTCCTTTGATAAATACGATGAAAAAAACGCAGCGATTAAAGAACGGATTGAATACTTAGAAAAGAGACAGACAAAGCCTAGTTATAAGGATGGAGAAGTCATTGGATTTGCAGATTTAGATGGTGATAGTTTTGTTGTGTATTGGGATAACCTGAACAATGCCAAAGTATACGGATATCCATCTCCCCAAACGTTTCCAAAGGTTGGTGAGATTTATAGATGATTAAATTATATGTTGATGAATAATATATTCGGTACTATTCAAAGCAGATGAGAAAATAATTTAGTTTAGAAGAGGAAGTGAGAACATGGTATTATGGGAAGTTTCAATCATTTCAGAAAAAATGATTAAGCGAATTAACTCACGATGTAAGTTTCAACATAAAGGATATACACTTTGTACAGTTTGTCAATTTTGGCATTATTTTGGTTGCATCCCCTACTCGGAGGTGGTAGGAAAAATTGATGAAAAAAATACATGGAAGAAATATTCTATTGGCGTTGCTATCCTATGTCAACTAAAAAGAGGAAGAGGAACTCTCGAAAAAAATATTTTTATAGAGCCTCTGAGATTTTTGGAAAAATTTTTTTCAGAGAAAATTTCAAATGGTTATTTTGATACGTTCAAACAAGAAATTCAAAAAGATGAATTATTAAGTCAAATGCATGATGGTTTTTCAAGGTTTTTGTCGATGAAAATTACGTTTGGCTAGCATTAATGTTGTCAATAACTGTAAGAGAACAAATAACAGGATCTGAAGTATGGAGGGTATGGCTTTACCGAATGATTGGTGGGAAGATAACATTGGATGGGAGAAATTATTAAAAGATATGGATGAATCTAGCTGTGAAGGTTTAGCTCAGGATGATGTTTTAGTATTCAGAAAACTTGAGTCGTAATAAAATAGAGTATAAAAAGAAAGCATTTGTGCTTTTTGAGGTGAAAATATTTTATTATTTAGTTCAGCTAATAGAAAGTTAGGATGTTTACATTCGGTACCGCATGATACAAGAAAAAAACTTTTTCTATGAAGTTAAAAAAATAGATCGTAATTAATATTAGTTACTTTGTTCAATATCTTTCACTTGGAATCATATAACCTATTTATAAAAATCTGTTTGAGAGAAAAGTAGTGATTGATTTTTATAAAAGTGGAATATTTCATATTTGATAAGAAGAAAAAAATAGTTGAAAAATATGCTATTTCTTCATCAGAAACAAAAGGGAAATTTCCCTCATACAATATAACTTATACAAATTTTTGAAATAAAAAGGCAGTAGAAAACTATCGGATATTGAAATCAAGGTGTTTTGAAATCGCCTAAAACAGAACCTTGTCAAACCAGGTCATACGCAAAGTT
>BNJU01005466.1_pt1 | contig 65915 bp, 63 predicted proteins | sample 8539281 | NCBI WGS metagenome assembly BNJU01 (sample SAMD00202456, study PRJDB9452) | human saliva metagenome | isolation source: human saliva | place: Japan
ATAATTATCTTACCGTGCAAAAGAGCCGCTTTTGGAATGCAAAACAATAGGGTTTTACAACGTATTGATATACAGGTGGTTATGCTATAGTTGTATTTGTGAAAAATATTTACACCCCTATCGCCCTTTTTCGCCATATAAAAAGGTTTGCAGGGGCAATATTGCAGGCATCGGAAAAGTGCTTTTGAATGGAGAAAGCTGAAACTGTCTGCCTGCCACATTGAATACTGACTGTTTTTAAAAAAACAAAAGCAGGTATTTCGGTGAAGAGATGCTTATGTTTGCTGTTGTATTACCTGTATATTCGCATTTTCGTCGAAGCAAGGGGCATTACTCGTCGAAAATAATTTGTAGATATGGCAGAATAAAACTAACTTTGTACACAGTAGCAACACTTTTGCAGCAATGGGGAAGATGATGGAAACAATAAAAGCGTGGTTAAAGAAGCGCAATGTAGTGATACTTCTTGCACAGATAGGCATTTACTTTATGCTTACTGCAACGTGGTGCGTGGTGGTATATATCACCGAACGCGACCCATGGGTGGCAACGGCTTCGGTGCGCACCAACGCTGTTATGTTCTTTCTGCTCCTCGTGGTCTTCATGGCAAACTTCTATGTGCTTGTTCCGTATCTCTACGAAGATAAAAGTAAGCTGCGCCGATGGTTGTTTTGGTTGGTAGAATTTGCCTTGGTATTTTTACTGAACTACGACTTGTTCTTCCCACGCAGCAATACAGACCATGGTGTGGTGGTACATTTGTACTACTATCAGTTCGCTATTATCTGGCTGGTTCTTAACTATGTCGTGGCGATTGCAGCCATTTCTGTGCGTTATTTTTTATTCGTCAGAGCGACCTTCGGAAGCAACTTTTTAGAAGAAAAACAGCGCAATACGGAGGCCGAACTGGCTGGCTGAAGAACCAATTGAACCCATTTCCTTTTCAATACGCTCAACAACATCTCTTCTTTGACGCAGATTGATGCCGATGAGGCGCAAAACTCCATCGGCGAACTATCCGATTTGCTGCGTTATGCGCTCTATGAAACGCAGCAAAAGGAAGTGTCGCTGTGCGGAGAAATTGCCTTTATGGAAAACTATATCTCCCTGATGGCACTGCGTTGCGACAAGAACGTGAAGATAACAACACATTTCGATGCTCCCGATACGGCACGAACCATTGCGCCCATGCTGTTCTTGTCGCCCATCGAAAAACGCTTTCAAGCACGGTGTGAGCAGCGGGAAGCCGTCGTTTATTGATATTTCGCTGACTGAAGAGAACGGTGTTTTGGTGTTCTCGTGCCAGAACAGTAACCACCGAAAGACAGCTGCGACCGCAGTGGCGGCGGCATTGGCATAGAGAATATGCGCAAAACGCTTGGAGCTGATGTATGCCAAAACGCTACGAAATAGAGCCAAACGGTGGAACAGGGGAGTCTACAAGTTGCAGATAAAAATAAGAACAAAAGTTAATATATACCTATGAATCTAACGTGTATTATCGTAGACGACGAACCTTTTAGCCATACGGCTATTAGAGATTTTGTGGAACGTACACCTTTTTGGTGCTCAAGGCATCGTTCACCGACTCTATTTCGGCTTTTACAGACCATCAAAAACGATGTTGTAGACCCTATTGTTTCTCGATATTCAAATGCCCGACCTGAATGGTATGGAGCTTTCGCGTATGGTGCCATCGCGCACTCGCATCATCTTTACAACAGCGTTCAAGGAATATGCTTTCGACAGCTACGAGGTGAATGCACTCGACTTCTTGCTGAAGCCAATACGCTACGACAAGTTCTTAACGGCTGCAGAAAAAGCCAGGGACTGGTTCGAAAGGCTGCCGCAGCCCATAAACAATCAAAGGACGACGGTGTTTCTGAAGGCTGACGGAGAGTTGCAGCAAGTGCCGCTCACCGATGTCGTTTATGTGGAAGGAATGAAAGATTATGTCATCTTCCACCTTTCCGATCGCCGACTGGTTACACACTGACCATGAAAGCTGTGGAAGAGACTCCCTTCTGCCCATTTCATGCGTGTAAACCGTTCGTATATTGTGGCATTGGATAAAAATAAGAAAGGTGAATAGGAACGATTGCATCTACATTGGCAACGAGATAATACACGTTACCGATGCTTTTCTTGCACCCTTCAAGGAATATTTGGAAGAGCGCAAGCGGTAGTTTCTTAGGTTCTTACAATGTAGGCGGCAATGGTTTTCAGCCGCACATAGTTGTAGCTAGATACATAAAACCACCAAAACGGTTGTGTTTTTCCCCAGCTATTCTTACAAATAAAGTATTTGTTACCCGCCTCGTCGTGGGCTATTCCCATTATCTCCATGCAATGGTCGTCGGTAGTTTGGTAGGTTTCAAAAGCCTTTTGGCGTTGCGCTTGTGTAGGCAATTGGTTGTCGTTGTCTAACTTTGCTATGCCTTCTGCAAACGAGAAGCCATCTTCGGACGTGTCGCCCTCCCAGCAAACAGGGTGTCCCGAGCGCACAGACTGCTCCATGCAGTGCATCAAAGTGTCGATGGGAACATTTAAAAAGGTGTCGTGAAAATAGTTATCAGGCACTTCCAAAGGGAAGTACGTGCCGAAAGGGTGGTGCATAAAGCTCGTTAAAGCTAAGTATTCGTCGCTTTTACATACGCTGTGGGCAAACTCTTGCGGTGTGTAAATGGCTCGATAAAGAAACACTTGCCTTGGAACAGCACCTATTTCATCGTCCAACATAGTGTTAATATAACCAATCTGTTCGGCTACATTGCTTGTCTTAGGTGCTAAAACTGCCTGACTGAGTTTGCGTTCAATAACCTTATAGCTTGTGTCTCCTCGCTTATGGTAGGCATCGAAGTGGTATAAGCCGTAGGTTTGAATAAGGTCTATCAGCATTCCAGCCATTCCGCAGTGGTAATAGTCGTACCCTGATTGGGCAAAAACCGCATTTCGGGTTCTTGTCAATAGGCTTTTCGTAGCCTGTTCTGCCAAATACATACGCGCAACATAGTCGGGACTGAGGGTTCACGGAGTCGCCTTGCATCAGGTGTTCGGTCTCTGTGCAGCCAGCATGGCATACGCCCAGCACAGCGAACTCTGTCCTTGGTCTTTCACGGGAGTAGTCCGCAACCGCACTTCATCGGTAAAACGGTGAGTAGGAAACTTCTGTCCGGCTTGCTTTGCACACCCTACAAGAAGGAACAAAGCAAGTGTTCTGAAAACTATTTTCTTCATTTTTAGCTTGTACCAACAGAGGAACGCTCTTAATTGGCACTGCTCTTACAGGGTGTAAATAAGCTGAATGAGTGTTTGTCCAACCGCCTGCAGCGTTGCACGGTCTATGTGTTCCATCGTATCGCTTACGGTATGCCATGTCGGTCCGAACGAACTCTGGGCGCAATCAGGATAGTAAGGAATAATATCGATAGCAGGAATGCCGGCTATTTTGTTGAGTGGCTCGTGGTCGTCGGTAACCATTCCGCCTGTTGCTTCAGGGAAATACGACTCGAAACCGGCACTCTTTGCAGCCTTCCATACACGGTCTACCACATCGGGAGCATATTGCAGAGACATTCCTTCCTTATAGAACTGAGCGCCTTCGCCCCCAACCATGTCGAGCAGAACACCGAACTTAGGGTGGATTGCAAGTGGCAGGTTCTTTGCAAAATAGTTGGAACCCAAAGCCCAACTGTCGCCTGCCTGGTCCTGATAACGGGTTTCCCACTGCGGAACGCCCCAGTCTTCAGCGTCGAAACAAACGAAATCGACACCTACGTTCAGCGTGCTGTCGGCTTGTAACTGGCGTGCTAATTCTATCATAACGCCAACCCCAGAGGCTCCGTCGTTGGCTGCCATAACGGGTTTCTTGTGGTTGGTAGAGTCAGGGTCGTTGTCTGCCCACGGCCTACTGTCCCAGTGTGCACAGAGCAAGATGCGCCGTTGTGCGTTGGGATTGGTGCGGGCGATGATGTTTGTCGATTTTAATGTCGTGCCGTCATAGGCTTTCAGGTCGGCTTTCTGTGTCTGAACCTCGCAGCCGTATTGCTTGAACTTGCTGATAATCCATTGTTCGCACTTGTCGTGAGCCGACGAATTCATTGTGCGAGGACCGAAAATCGCATTGCTAGCGCCGTATAGGCGAATGCCGAATCGGGGTTGAATGTAGGCCCCACGGGCTTTGCCGTTGCCACTGTGTCGCTGTCTTTGGTGCTGTTGTTGGTTGTTTTTCCCTTGCAGCTAAAGGTAAGGGCAGCAAGCAAAAGCACTGCCACACCACTGCATAAAAACCTTATTTTTCGTTCATTGTTGTTCTTTTTATTTTTGTTTGGCTGCCTGTACCTGTGCCATTACGCGCAGCCAGTTGCCTCCCCATATCTTTTCTATGTCGCGTTCGCTGTATTTGCGAGCAAGCAAATGGCAGGGTGAAGTTTATCATTTCGCTTGCATCTGCCATTCCACGCACTGTTCCGTCGCCATCGAAGTCGGTTCCAATACCTACGTGGTCGATACCCATAACATCTATTGCGTGCTCTAAATGCGCAATGGCATCGAGGATTGAAGCCGTTCCGCCTTTGCACAAGAAGCCTTCATAGAGGGTGATGTGTGCCACGCCGCCTTTCTTTGCCAATGCTTTCAGCTGGTCGTCGGTAAGGTTGCAGGGTACGTCGCGAGAGCTTTGCTGTTGGAATGGTGCGCACAATGGGCTGACTGCTTGACTGCAAGCGCATCGTAGAAACTCTTTTTCGCCGCCGTGGCTGAGGGTCTACCATAATACCGTTGCGGTTCATTTCGCTGATTACTTCAATGCCAAACTTGCTCACGCCGCCGTGAAGGTTGCTCCCTCGTGCCGAATCGCAGATGTCGTTGTCGCCGTTATGGCACAGTGTGATGTACGTTACACCACGTTGTGCGAAGTATTTCACGTTGGCAGGTCGTCTTCAACGCCAAACCGTTTTCAATAGCAAACATAATGCTCTTGCGTCCCTTTCGTTTGTCTTCGTAAAGGTCGGACGGAGTGCGCGCAATACTGAGGTAGCGACTGTTTTCTTTTACTATTTTCTCTATCTTGTTGAAGATTAAATCGGCGTAGGAAGTGGGCGTAAGGTTGTCCAAAAACGTCGGTCAGTTCAGGATTGAAACGCTTTAATCCCTCCACGTCTATCTTCGATGAGAACGTTTTCGCCCTATGCGTGGCTGAGGCAAGTAGGCTGCCATTGTAACGGCATCTTGGTGTCCTTCCGTCATCTTATGCAGGTCGTAAAGAATGCGCGGGTCGCGTTTGGCAAAGTCTACGCCTTGTGGGAAGAACATAGGAGTGTCGCAATGGGTGTCGAGAGTAAGTATGCGTGTGTGCAGTTGCTTGGCTGTACGGAAGTTGTCGGCTTCGTTTACAAACCATTTGAATAGCTTCTGACCTTCCTCTTCCAACCATTCCGGGTGCCACTGAACCCCTAAGATAGGTTTGAATTCGGCACTTTCCATACACTCTATAACGCCGTCGGGAGCGTAAGCCGTTGCTTTAAATCGCTTTCCGGGAACAGAAACAGCTTGATGATGGAATGAATTTACAAATATTTTCTCTTGCTTATATATGGAATAAAGCACAGAATCGGGAACTATCCTTATGCTATGTGTAGGTTCGTTGAAAGATGCGCTCTGGTCGTGTTTGAGCTTTGCAGGACGCAAAGTGGTAACACTTTTCGTACGTGCGAGCTTCTTTTCTTCGGTCTCTTCAACAATATAGGGATCGTAAATATGCTGTTGTACCTTCCCACCCAACGCTATAGCTAATACTTGCAAGCCTCGACAAACTGCAAAAATAGGTATCTGCCTATTGTAAGCTAAGCGTGTTGTGAGCAATTCGGAAAGATCACGTTTATTGTTTATACTACCCATATTGCGAATAGGTTCCTCTCCTTCCCACAAAGGGTTCACATCTGACCCACCAGTAAGTAGAAGTCCATCTATACGATTAAGTATATTAACAATTACTTGTGTATCTGTTGTGGGGGGAATAAGTAGTGGCGTACCTCCTGCGTCTATCACTTGTTTATGGAAAACTTCACGAATGGTAACGTCTTGGTCTGCAAAATTGGTAACAATACCAATGACTGGTCTGCTAGTTCCTTCGGGATAATGGTCATAAAGTTCTGCTAAATGGGCATCTAAATCATAATTTTGCATTGTAATTTTATTTTAATAGACGATAGAAGCAACGCACAAGTTGTACAGTTTAGAGATTTTCGCTAATTGGTATTTCACGTTTTATGCTCTGTTCAAGCGAAATCAGCGTCTCAGTAGAAACTACTCCAGGTATGCTTTGTATTTTATTGTTAAGCAAATCCATAAGTTGTTCGTTGTCTTTTGCAAAGAGTTTAACGAGCATAGTGTATGAACCTGTGGTAAAATGACACTCTATTACTTCAGGAATAGAACTAATACGTTCTACTACTTCGCGATACATAGATCCGCGCTCAAGATTTAAACCAACATAAGTACAGGTCGTGTAACCAAGACTTTTGGGATTTACGTGGAAGCCACTGCCCACAATTACACCATTTTCAATAAGGTGTTGAACTCTTTGATGGATTGCAGCACGTGATACTCCACATTCTGCTGCTACGTCTTTAAACGGTATTCGAGCATTCAGCGAAAGGATACCGAGAATTTTTCTGTCTAATTTGTCTATCTTATCCATATCAATACTGTTTCTGACTTGCTTATTACAACAAGTAAGTTAGTTTACAATTTGAAAGCAAAAGTAGACATTTTAAATGAAACAGGCAATAGAAAAGCATAAAAGTGTGCCACTGTGCACACTTTGTTATTTTTCTAAAGTTATTTGCTTTGAGCTCCCACTGCAGTTGGTACTATTCCTTGTAATTCAAGAGTGAATATGAGCGGAGAATAAGGTGCGATATCGTTACCTGCACCTCGTGCACCGTATGCCAATTCTTGTGGAATATAGATTTCCCACTTAGAACCTACAGGCATTAACAGAAGAGCTTCTGTCCACCCCTTTATTAGCCTTCCAACTCCAAAGGTATCGCTCTCTGTCCCATGACGAGCTGTCGAATCAAACACTTTGCCATCTATGGTACGTCCTTCGTATACAACTTTAACCTGATCGTCCTTGCCTGGCTTTGCACCATTGCCTTTAACGAGTATCTTATACTGCAATCCGCTTGGCAAAGTAACTACCCCTGGCTTCTTTTTATTGGCTGCTAAAAACTTCTCGCCTGCTATTTTCACAGCCTCGTTACGTTGTTCTACCAACTGCTGTTGTTTTTTCGCAAAGTATGTTTGGGCAGCTTCGGGCTTCATAAAGCTTGTATCTTGCTTTTAGCGCATCTACAAAACCTTTAAAGAACAGGTCTTCATCTATGTTGGCAGATGTTCCTTTAAACTGCTTTTTGTATATTAGGAAGCATACTCCGTTCTACCTGTGCTGCAATTTGCAGACCTGCCGTATAAGCGAGAAAGATATCTCCTCACGTTTTGAAATGCCTTCTTTAAGTCCGTTTAAGAAGTCGGGTAATTGTTCTTTAGATACACCCAACTGACTTGAAAGATATTCTTCCAACCCACGTGTTGCATTCATTCCAGCTGCATAGCTTAGAGAATCGGAACTCAATTCACCATTCTTAGCTACAGCAACAACTGATCTTACAGGAGCTATAGACTCTCTTTCGTCTTGTTTCTTCTGTTTTCTTTCCTTTTTGCTCTGTGCATTTGCCGTGCTAAAGCCTGCACTTGCCACAACGAGCAATGCCATAATTGCAATTTTCTTCATTGTCTTTTTCGTTTAAATAGGAATACTGACAGTGAGCATTCCTCTGTTGTTTCCCATGAAATAATATCGTAATGAAAAAGTGGATTGGGCTAAACCATAGCCCAACCCACCTTATTATATATAGTATGAAAACTAATTGTCTATAGTGCGAAAAACTATTCTCGGTTATCTTCTTGGGTTCGCCCTAGCGAGCTTCAGGTGCGGCTTTCTCGATGAGACAAAGAGTTCTATGGTGAATATCAAAAGTAGAAAGGCTTGATATTAGGGCTTGGCTGCTGTGCGCCATAACCTGCTGCGTAAGGAATGTAGACCTCCCACTTAGAGCCAACAGGCATGTTCAGCAATGCTTCGTTGAAGCCAGGGACAGCCTGTCCTATCTGCATTGCCATGTTATCGTTCTTGTCGAACATCTTACCTTCGATTGTCTTGCCTTCGTAGCTAATCTTTACCACTTGCGATGCTGTAGGCTTTGCACCTGTTCCAGCCTTTATTTCCTTGTAGTAAACGCCTTGTTTCAGAGCCTTCATTCCTGGGGTTTTAGCTATTTTTGCCATAAAAGCGTCGTTCTTTTTCTTGTTCTCTCCGTACTTCTTTTCGGCTGTCTTAGCTTGAATGGCTTGTGGAACTCTTTGCTCAATCTGGCGTGCTTTCTCTATGGTCATGCTCTTGTTGTTGCCCTTTGCACTTGCAGCAAAACCTGCAAGGAAGTTGCTTAGCGAGATAGATTGGGTAGAGTCTTCACCGAAGATGCTCTTGTTGATTTGGTTTTTAATAACCATATTCATATTCATACCCACGCCAACACCGGCATTGTAAGCAGCTTTCTTCTTGTCGTCCATACTTGTTGCACCATCGTTCAAACCTTTAATGAACTCGTTGATGTAAGCTGTATCGATATTCATCTGCTTCAAATACTGTTTAACACCCTGACCCTGATCTACACCAAAGGCATAGCTTAAAGAATCAACATCAGACTTTGGGTCCTCTTTTTGGAGCCTGATTGCCACATGCTGTAAAGCTTGCGGCGATAATAATGCAGCTACAATTGTAAGTTTCTTCATTTCTCTTTATTATATTATTGTTTTTCTACTTTATATCTCACTTATTTAGAGCACCTCTATAGCTCTACTACAAATACCAATGCTGAATATGGAGGATAGATGCACCTGCACCACGTGCGCCATAGCCCTAAGTTATAAGGTATAAAGAAGCGATATTTAGCTCCTTCGCTCATAAGTTGTACACCTTCAGTCCACCCTGCTATCACTTGGTTCAGTCCGAATGTTGCAGGCTCACCACGGTCGTACGAACTATCAAACTTAGTTCCATCAATGAGAGTGCCTTCGTAATGGCATTTTACTTGGCTTGTTGCACTTGGCTTCTTGCCATTTCCTTCTTTAATAACCTCATATTGAAGTCCAGAAGGTAATACTACTATATTTTCTTTCTTTGCATTCTCTGCCAAAAGTCTTCTCCTACAGCCTTAGCAACCTTACCAGCTTCTTCAGCTGCAGCCTCTTGCTTTGCTTGTTGCTCTTCATTGTTTACGAGGGTTTGTGCCTCTTTATTGTCTACTTTCAATTCGTTGCCAGCTATTACATCTTTGATTGCTTGAGCAAAATCGTCGATGTTTAAATTGCTTGCTCCCATTCCGCTGAGCTGTGTACCTATGCCGATACCTAAGGCGTAGCTTAATTTGTCCATTGATTTTCTTTTCTTATTTAAATATTATTAATGTGCAAAGATACTATTTTTTAAAGGATAGTATAGCATATATCTAATTAAAATTACTAAATTTGTGAAATCAATAAGCAAAAATGTCGATATGAAGAAAATAGTATTTTTAACAGGAGCAGGTATGTCGGTGGAAAGTGGTTTCAAGACTTTTCGAGGCAACGATGGACTATGGGAGAATTATCCGGTAGAGAAAGTGGCTACGCACGAGGCTTGGGAAGATAACCCAGAGTTTATAAACAACTTCTATAATGGTTTGAGAAAGAAACTTTTTACTGCAAAACCTAACGATGGACACCTACTCATAAAACAACTGGAAGATAAATATAAGGTTATTGTAATTACACAAAATGTAGACGATTTGCACGAAATGGCTGGTTCTACTAACGTTATCCATTTGCATGGAGAGTTGAAGAAGGTTTGTTCGAGTGCCGATGCATCACAATCCGAAATACAGAAAAAGAACTTACAGAAGATGCTCCTAACGTGATGCCTGACGAAAAAGCAGGCGATGGAAGTTTGCTCCGCCCATTCATTGTTTTCTTCGGAGAGAGTGTTCCTATGATAGAACCTGCAATTAAAGAGGTATCCGAAGCTGATATCTTTGTTATTATCAGGGACATCACTCAATGTTTATCCTGCTGCAAGTTTAATTCATTATGTTCGTACAGAGATACCTGTCTATTTAATGAGATCCAAATGATGTAGACTCAAAATATGACACGAATATTACGGTTATTCGAAAAGGTGCGAGTGAAGGTATGCGTGAGTTAATAAAAGAATTATAGATAAACAACAACAAAATAATTAGATGATGAAAAAGATTTATATTAGCACTTATAGGTGTATTGTTTATGATTTCTGCAGTTGCACAAAAATGTGTATGGATTTTAAGGCGAAAGATGCCAATGGACGTGTGGTCAAACTAAAAAGGTATAAAGGAAAGGTTTTGCTTATTGTAAACACTGCTACAAAGTGTGGTTTTTACACCGCAATACGAGGCTTTTACAAAAACTATACGATACTTATAAGGCACAAGGTTGGTTATTCTCGACTTTCCATGTAACCAGTTCGGCGCACAAGCACCTGGTACTATGAGCGAAATCAGAGCATTTTGCACGGGAAACTATGGCATTACCTTCCCACAATTCGAAAAAATAGATGTGAACGGCAATAAAGAGCTACCTCTCTACACCCTATTTAAAAAGCACAACAGGGGTTTAAAGGTTCGATACTAATAACCAAATTGGTAAGTATCTCGACGAAAAAGTTCAGTAAGCAGAATCCCTAATTATGCGAAAGACCCCCAGTATTAAGTGGAACTTCACAAAATTCTTAATAGACCGTGAAGGACACGTTGTAGACCGTTTTGAGCCTACAGCCGATATGAAAGATGTTGAAGCGGGTATTCGTGCTGTGCTGAAAATAAAGTAAAAGGGAGAGAACTACAGAATATACTTGGTTAGTAGTTATAACTACTCTTCTAAAACAAAGATAAAATAAAGCGATTGTTATGTTGTGCGTAACAATCGCTTTTATCGTAATAGGTATTAGCATCTTGACTGATTCTATTTTATTGCGAACAGATAAATTAACCTTCTGATGAAAGCAGATCTCATTAGTCAGAAAATTAATTCATACAGTCGCAATTGTTAATATTAACGAAATGTGCTGCCGTGCCTTACAAGTCATACTTGCGTCAGAATCTAAAATTGTAACTCCACAATATAGTTATTTAGTTACCCTCGAACACCCATTGTGATGCGGGGTTGCATTTATACAATTCGGTGTGGACGGGCGCGATGAATCGATCCCCTACGCCTACGGAATGTATGCTGCGGATTATTCACGCATACCAACATGCACCCACGTACACGCTGCTACACGCTATTTGGTACATTATACATCTCTTTCTTCCTCAAAATAATCTGCTGGATTAAAATTTGCATCTATTCCTATTAAACTTAAAGTGCCCATTATACAATCGCAGTTAGCATTATGTTCTGGATTCAACTTATCCTTATCCCATCGTTGTGGATTTTTAAATATATAGTTACGAACGAAACATAGTTCCCTTTCGTTTCTAATTACTCTGTCGAAATAGTTTCGTTGCCAAAGTTTCGCATCATTATCTTTTATTTGTTTCGTATATTGGCATGAAGTTAAAGCCTTAATTGTCGAACTACTTTTTGCTATACTTTCTTTACCGTTATTCTCTATAATGAAATGAATATGATTAGGCATTATTACAAAATCGTCTACTCGGACCGTTATAAACTTTTTATGTATTTCTCTCAAACATCTGTTGTATTTCTCTACCTATTATACTCAAGTATATTTCTCCATCTTCAACTTTGCTCAGAATTGTCTTTCGTTTATACGTAACAATTGTGATGAAATAATAACCCGAAAAGTATAATCGTAATTTGCCCATCTAATATTTTTCCGCTGTAAATATACATTATCGTATTTAAAGTTGTTTATTCATAGTAGTTGCAATATTGTTTTCCTTATGTAGTATGTATCAATCAGTAGATAGAACACATACAGAAAAAGCGAATGCAAATATACATAAAAATTAGTTAATGTCCATCGTAATTTTTATCGAAAGTTGAATCATATTTTATTTAATACCCATTGTGATATGTGGTTGTATTTGCATAATTCGGTGTGAACGGGCGCGATAAATCGGCCCCTACGCCTACGGAATGTACGCTGCGGATTGTCCACGCACACCAATGTGTATCCACGTACACCAAATGTGTACCCACGTGCACCCACTGTAGGGACCGATTTATCGTGCCCGCATATTATGGAATACACGGCGTGGATAACCGTGTACACCTATATTTTACCCACGTGCACCAACTGTGATGCGTGATTGCATTTATATAATTCGATATGGACGGGCGCGATGAATCGGCCCCTACGCCTACGGAATGTACGCTACGGATTGTCCACGTACACCCACTGTAGGGGCCGATTTATCGTGCCCGCATATTACGGAATGTACGCTGCAATTGTTTATGCGCAATCAATGTTTATTCCACGAATATATGATATTTGTCCTCGTACACCCATTGTGATGCGTGATTGGATTGCATTTATATAATTCATCGTGCCCGCATATCACGGAATACACGGTGTGAGATTTCTTTGTTTCATTTGTTTTGTTTTTCATTTGTGCCATAGTATCTGTGCACTCATGATATTCTTTTTTAGAAGTGTGGCACCAACTCACGTCGCCACCACACTGAATTAAAATAGATTAACTGAAACTAAATGTATTTAGTAGCATATATGCCACACCATACATTATATGAATTATTCTGTAACAGGTCGGACTGCAAATGCATTTGCTGGGAAACTTGAGTATTGAGGACTCACATCGTTTTTACCTTCAAAAACTAAAGTACAAATACCAAATCTACGACCACCTGGTATTGCTGACCAATAATTGCCATATTCACCATAATGTACAACTCCTCCTCCAGTTGTAGTGTGGGAACCTGCTGCTGGAAAGAATATTATAGCAGAATGAGCACTATTAGTCCAGAAATTATGCCCAAAGTTACTTGTATACTGCTGTGCCCCGTAGTGTTATTTACATTAATATTTGCTGCAATATTCTGATTTTGACCATCACTCGTAAAACCCGAGAAAGCATTAGAGGCTGGCATCGTGAATCCAACGGGACAAGGATCGTAAACAGTCTTAATGACAGTGTTATCGTTGAAGCCAAAAGATGTATTGTTGGCAGACCAAAGATTAAAATATGAATAACCTAGTGGAGAAGGTGTCTCAAGAATCTCCCCAAATATAAAACTTTCTGGATTACGTATACCATTTATTATCGACATATTATCACCCTGCATTCTTGTTGAATGTACCTACAAGGTTATCATCTGTTCCAGGGAATGCATCTTTACGACCAAACTGATAGAATGTTGTAATACCTTTCCGCTTCATACCATCGTTTTGTGTAATTGTAATAACAGCTATCTTTTTATTACCGCTTGGTCCATATTCTTGCTCGACTTTTTACCTTTACTGTTCGTGGTGCATTATATGTAGTAGCAAGCCATTCTGTTGGTTTCCAACCAAGAGTTTCTTCTGTAAAGTTGTATTTCTTATTTTGATGGTTCGTAACTTCTATTGGTATAAGTGCACTTTGTGGAGCAAACCATAAATGCCAAGACCATACTACGGTGTTGCCTTTTGTAACAGCAACAACAGCGTTTCCACTTTTTATATCGGAAGCTTTAACTTCGAAGTGTAAATAAGCATCGTTATTTGCGCCTTCATGTACTATAGAAGTAGAACTAAGATGTATAAGATTAGCTTCGTCTGCCCATACTATGTGCGCACCATCTATATTGGTATTAGCAGCATTACTCTTTTCTATCCATGGATTTGTAATGTTGTTCCCATTATGGTCTTTTAAAATTATGAAGTATTATATCGGTACCATCTACTAATTTTACAGGAGCAGAACTGATATAAGCACTACTATTTGTTGCGCCACCCGTAATAGCGTTACCATAAACGAGTGGTATACGATAGTAGCCTGGAGCAGAAATTACATAACTATTGGCTGTACTGCGAGCAACTGTACCACCTGCAGTAGAAAGGTCGTAGTAGCTACTTGCGGTACCAAGTGGTGTTGCAGCCTTTAATCCATCGTTACGTTCTTTTAATAGGTCTTTTATATCAGCTGCACTAAGAGTAGCTGTACCTGTTTCGGCAGCAGAGCCACCGTTACCAGTTTCGTTACTAAGCGATGTAAGCCAAGATGGTTTAGTGGTAGTATAATTAGTACCGCCATCTACACTGTAACCAATAATCTTCCAAGGAACAGACTTTTGAGTACCATCAGGAGCGGTACGATAACTAGTAATGCTGTATGGTTGTGTGCTTGTTTCATTAAACTCAGCTGCACGGCTTGGGTCAGTAGCTGTTAATGTATAAGTCCAGTTAGAGTTTGTTTCGCTCAACTTATATGTGCGTGTTGTACCTGCTTTCCATTCGCCTTTAAGTGGTGCGGTTATTTCTGTGCCATCGGTGCAATGAACATAAATGCTTACGTTGTTGCTGGTGAGCACTTGTGGAATCATGTAGAATGTGTAGTTGTCGCCCGCATTTCCCATAATGGTTGCATTAGGGTTACGGCTGGTGCTGACACTAACGCCAGAGAGTGTTGCTGTGCCACGTGTATCAGTAGAGTGGTCCCAATCTGCACCTACGCCATCGAGTTGTTGAGAAAGTGTGTACTTGCTTGCCATTACTGCATTGCGTATTTCTACTTTATCTATAGTTTTATTCCATGATAGATTCTGTCCAACGGCAAAGCGGATAGCGGTAAGCGCGTGGCGGAAGTTAAGATTGGTTGTTGGGTGTTCGCCTTGTGTAGCGTAGTGTACATCGCCAGTACAAGCGGTCATTAGGTCTACTTGGTCTGCTACGTTCGACTTAACTGTGAAATCTACATTTGGACTACCAGCCGTTGTTGTATTGTTAATAGTCATACTTGAATATTTCTCCTTTGAAGGATAAACTGCAAAGAAGCGAGCGTTTGGCTCTGCCATAGACCAACGTATAGGGTTGTAGAGTTCGCCGTTGCTCTTTGTTTTCTCTGCATGGAACCATTCGGGAGTTGTAAGAATGCTTGCAGCACCACGAATACCAGTAGACGAGAAGTCATCGTCTATATTGGTTTTTATTTTTGCACGTGTAGCGGCATCTGCTTTTACTGGGTTTACGCCTTCTACGGTGGTTTCTATAAAACAAACGTCTATATTTCGATTGCTATGTGCTGCGAGTTTATGTCCGGCAAGGTCGGCAGTGGTAATGCCGTTGGCAATGGCTCCGCGTGTCATTTCCAGTCCACGATTTACGGCTTGTTCCTGTACATCGTTTATGCTGAAACGCACAAGGGCATCTCCGTTGTTTCCTTGATTGGGGTTTATATCATCGTCGGCACACGATGTTACCGATAGCGCAATTCCACCCACCAAGAGTGAAGAGAGCGCATAATGGAAAATACTTTTCTTCATGTTGTTTTCCTTTTTAAATGTTAGTTTACTTGTTGTTTGTTACTCGTTTAAGTTATTTAGCCTTCTATATTATCGTCTGGATTTTCATCGTCAGAAGTTGGAGGCTCTACCGTGATACTTCCTTGTGTTTGGCTTCCACTGCCACCTTGTCCAGGACGTACAAGTGGACTTTGTACCAATAAATGGCTTTCTTCGTCAATACTAAGTACCAAAGTGTAGGGCGTTAAGTAACCCTCTCTTGCTTTTCTGTTTTTGTTCATTTTTTATTTATATTATAAAAGTCGTTTAGCCTGTTTATTATCCTTTGAAGTGTTGCACCTATTGATAAAGAGGTGCACACAGAATAAAGATGTAACTGTAAATACCGATATTTCAGACGATTCGTAAAGACGAACTATGAATAATTCAATAGATTTTTAATTAAAATTATTTGTATTTTTATAAATAAAAGTCCTACCTTTGCAGCCGTTCCAAGACGTTTGTGACCTCTTATCAATAGGTGCAACACGTAAGTTTTCAATACAATATTGTTGCTTTCTCTTAGTTTCTTGCAGTCAATCTGTGCTAAATAGTGCATGGTTGTAGCAATGTTGCTATGTCCCAATGCCTGCGAAATTATGTTGATGGAAACGCCTGCTTCGTTTGCCATACTTGCCCATGCGTGGCGAGCTGAATAGGACGAAAGTGAGCCCTTAATATCTGCTTTCTTTGCCAACAACTTTAGTGCACGATTGTACTGAGAAAGGAACGAACAGTAGCGCATACGAGAGAAGCGAGGGAAGAGCAAGTTGCAGCCGTCTTGCTTATACCTTTCTATAATAGTTGCCATTTGTTTGTTGATAGGCACCACTACTTGGCTACCCGTTTTGTGCCGACTGTAGACTATTTTTCCATCTTTTATATGCAAGTAGGAAAGGCGAAACAAGTCTACTGGTGGCAGTCCCATTGTGCAGAACGAGAAAACAAACACGTCGCGCGCAAAAGCCTGGAACGAGTATTCGGGCAGTTTCAGCGCAACAAGCCTATTGATATCGTCTATGGTCAGACTGGTTTTCACCGTTCGTTCGTTGCCCGTAAACACACCCTTAAATGGCTTCGTATTGCGCACCTGTGCCTACTTACACCTTTATTATATATGGCACGCAACAAACGTAGGTAGCAGGCTATGGTGTTGTTTCGCACACCGTTGCCTTTCAGCCACCGCTCGTACAACCTTATTTTGTTGTTCGTAATAGCCGACAAGGCTATATCGTTTTCACCATTAAACAACAGGAACGACCGTACCGCTGTATGGTAGTTATTAACGGTAGAGGTGCTTACGCCTTTTGCGGCAGTTTCTACAAAGCGGTTTAAAGTTACAATTGGTTTGACAGCAACGGTTTACGTTCTCTAGTATTTTTGCTTAGAAGACTGTGTAATGATGGTTGCAATATTCATGAGTGCTTAGTTCTAACCATTAACAAAATAATGTTGCCAAAAGTAAGCAAAAGCGTTAGGATATATGCAAAAAGAATATGACTTATTTATAATACGCTAACAATATAAATTTGGATCAGTAGATAATAGCAGAAGAAACTACAAGCTGTGGCTATTGGTACACACAAGTGCGATGGAACACCTCTAATTTCCTGGAAAAGCCAGACAAATATTAGCTACTTTTATTACAGACGTCTGTAACGATCGTTTTAGATATCTGTCGGTTTCGTTTTAGATATCACAAAAAACAATAACCTTTATGGGACAATGTTATAGTGCTTATTTTCCATTCATCTTTCGGTTGCTTGTGGGCATTTTACTTGTTTTCTTCTCTTAACGTAGTTTGCTACATTTTCAATAATAAAACAGGCTATAAGCGCAACCATTAAACAAAAATCTGCACAAAATATAACAACATATTTTGACAGAATGCTATTATAGGCTACTGAATAGAGATATATTTCTCCGCATTTCAGTACATAGCAAAAGAGCCTGTTTCGCATTAGAAAACAGACTCTTTTAGGATAGAATTTAATGGATTATGAATTTCGTTAAACGCTTATTTATAGCAGAATGAAAAACACATTGCATAATAACGAAGTGTGTTTCAAGTGTTATTCCTTCTAAATTAGCGTTTGCGAAGTTTACGAATAAGTTATTACTTTTATTTAAAAGTTTCCTCTTCTAATAGGAGCACACGTGTTACATCGAAATAAATGTCGAGCTTATCCAATAGTTGCTCTTTTCGGCTAAGTGTAATACATCGCACGCCACCTTGTTTTTACCTACCATAACGAGAGCCTGTCCTGTTACTTTCCATATTTCGAGATAATAATGCAAGAAGTTGTATTCGTCGCTTACGCTGGTTACACTAAATGGGGTTTCGGCTGTTCCATCGCCTGTAGAACCAATAACATCGTATATTTGCATCATAATGCGCAAACAATAGCGTGCTTCTGATGCGACTTTAGCAGAATCGTCAGGATTGTTTTCGAGACGTTTCAACAGAATGAAGCCTTTCCAATGAGCGCATCGGCATTCAACGGATTCTTTGTAAGTGCCTTTTCGGCTAATCTAAGTGCTGCAGCCGATTTAACTTTCAGCGAATCTTTCATCTGCAGTACGTCTAGCGTTTCGCTTCCTTTACTTATATACGACTGACCGTAATAGGCAAGAATGCGTTCTGGCAACGTAAGAGTTGTATCTATTTGTGGTTGAACAAAACGAGCAACAAGTGCCTTTACACTATCTGGACGAGTTTTTACAGTTTTTTCTATCGCTTTCCAGTCTACACGAATAATGTGGTTTTTATTCTGTGCCAAAACATGAAGAAAGCACAAAAGTAAAGATTAATGCTATGTTTTTTTCATATTGTTGAGAGTTTTAGTTGAACTTTGCGACAAATATACGTCTTTTTGAGTAATATTATAAATGTATTGCATAGTTTTTCTATTGTTTTAGCAGAACAATAGGTTAATGCTGGGCGAGGAAAGAAAGCCAAAATAGCACGACAAACAAAAAAGGCAATGGTGGTGTGGCTTAATTAAACCTTTCCATCATTGCCTTTTTACATATAGTTTTTACTTTATAAAGTTACTTCACAATTACAAGGAAGTAGTTTTTCTTGCCTTTTTGCAGTAATAAATACTTACCGTCAATAAGGTCATCAGCCGTAATTACTTGGTCGAAAGCTTGCAGCTTCTCTTTGTTAAGCGACACGCCTCCACCTTTTACAAGTTTACGCATTTCGCTTTTGCTAGGGAATATCTGCATGCCCTCCTGATTAAAAATGTCTACTGCTGGTTGTCCCAGAAGTTCTTTAGAAACCTCGTAATGTGGAACGTCTTTGAATACATCGTTGAAAGTTTGTTCGTCGAGTTGCAGAAGATTCTCTTTTGTAGCCTTACCAAAGAGAATATTCGATGCAGCTATAGCCATATCGAGGTCAGCCTGTGAGTGAACCATACGTGTAACCTCTTCTGCTAATCGGCGTTGTAGCGTTCTACGTCCAGGGTCTTGCCTGTGTTCTTCTATAAGAGCATCAATTGTTGGTTTGTCTAACGATGTGAAAATCTTTATATACTTTCTGCGTCGTCGTCGCTAACGTTTAGCCAGAACTGATAGAATACGTATGGAGTGGTACGATTACGGTCGAGCCAGATGTTACCACTTTCTGTTTTACCAAACTTCTTACCGTCAGCCTTAGTTATAAGTGGGCAAGTTAAGCAATAAGCCTCAGCCTCTTGCCCGAGCGTACGGCGAATAAGTTCTGTTCCAGTGGTCATATTGCCCCACTGGTCGTTGCCTCCAAGCTGTAGCTTCACACCATAATGTTCGTATTGATATAAGAAATCGTATCCTTGCAACAGTTGATATGTGAACTCTGTGAACGAAAGTCCATCGCTAGCTTCACCATTTAAGCGACGTTTCACACTGTCTTTTGCCATCATATAATTCACGGTGATGTGCTTACCTACAGTTCTTGCAAAGTCAAGGAAGCTGAATTGCTTCATCCAATCGTAGTTATTAACCATTTCCGCCTTATTTTGCGCATCGCCATCGAAATCGAGGAACTTGCTAACTTGTCGTTTAATAGCTTCTTGGTTATGGTAAAGAGTTTCAGAGTCGAGCAAATTACGCTCTTGACTTTTGCCTGAAGGGTCGCCAATCATACCTGTTGCCCCGCCAATGAGCAAATAAGGCTTGTGTCCACATAGCTGTAAATGGCGCAACATCATTATACCGCATAGGTGTCCAATATGTAGAGAGTCGGCAGTAGGGTCGGTTCCAAGATACGCCGATACCATACCCTTTTGCAAGAAACTCTTCTGTTCCTGGCATAATTTGCGCCAACATACCGCGCCATCTTAGTTCTTCAACAAAGTTTTTCATCACTTATTGTATTTTAAGCTCGTATGAGCTGTATTATAATATAATGTACTATAGAATATTCGTAAAACACCATTTATGGTGCGGGGTCATATCCACTTCCTCCCCAAAGGTTTACATCTCAATATTCGCCAAATAGCCAATGCGAGGCCCTTTTATGGGTCCGTGCTTCTTTAAAAGCTTGCTTTGCGTATTCGGAACAAGTGGGAGTAAATCTGCATGAGGGAGGGTAAATGGGTAATAAACCGTTGATAAAACAGTATAGGGAATTATGAGAAACCACGATAGTGGTTGCGAAACTATGTGCAAAAACCTTCTTTATCATTATTCTAGAATGTCGTCTGTTTTGTTTTGTCTCTAATCTCTCTTTAATTCGTTGGAGCAGGTTACAGACTTTGTTTTCTACATCTACAGTTGTGTGGAGTATATTATCGAGCCATATAAAAGGCAAGTAATATTTCTTGGTTAGACCTTGCTTGTAATTCATCAAGCAAGATATACTATTCTTTCTCTATGCTTCTCTCACTTGCCCGCTTAGCCCTGTTACGTTTTACAGCATGTTTTAAAAGCACTTTTTGGGTATACTAACTAGTATCTTTACTTGTGATGAAGCATTGGCTACAGCACTTTTACAGTTAGCCGAACCATTGTTACGGTTGCGTATAAGAAACACTGCACGTAAAGGGAAAGCAACCATTGAGCTACTATTCCCACCATTAAATAGTTCGTTTATGAGCAGTTTGCTACATAACCGTTCTTCTTTACGTAATGTAAATTTATGGGATATAGGCATTAACTGTATACCTTTTTTGTGTTCAAAGAAGCATATTTAAGCAAATCTTTCTCTTGTTTCTTTATTTCTTTTGCTCTTCTAAGTAGGCACGTAATGCCCCTGTCATAGAAGGATGCTGTGCTGATGGTGCTTCTAGAGTCGAGTCGTAAGCCTTGGTCTTTTACCTCTTTGGCTGTTGCAGGGGCCGAAAGCAGCAATCTTGATGTCGCCTTGTACAAAGTCGGGAAGATTTTCTTTCAATGCACGAACACCAGTAGGACTAAAGAATACAAGCATATCGTAGTCGAATGATGCTTTTTCTTCTTCGGTCAAATCATTACTAACAGTACGATACATCACACATTCTTTGTGTCTCAACTTATTGTCGGTAAGCATTGTTGATATAGAATCGGTATGCACAGAACTTAATAGCACAAAAGTATTTCTCGTCCTTATGCTTAACCATAGTAGGAATTAAGTTATCTATTTTTCAGAATTGCCAAAAGAATATCTTACGTTTTTCTATATTGCGTATACTTCTGAATATAAAGTGCGATAGTTTCTATTACGCATAAAAATACTTCATTGTTTCAGGTATTGTAATACGCATTTCTTGAGCCAGCTTGAGTAATTGTCAATCGCATGGCGAGATGTAAATACCACAGCAGTATAATCAGGTAAGTTTATTTTTCTGCTGTCTGAACTCTTTAGACGAAAGACCTTCCACCTGTAAAGAATGGGCGAAAGACCATCTCAACACCCAAATCGCTTAGCTGTTTCATAATAAGGCGACTTATCGCTCCCTGGCTTAGGCTGTGATACAAAGTATCTTTTTAATCATCGTGTCCTAAAATATTATAGTCAAATAGTTGTTGGTATATACCAAAATTCCTACTAATGCCATCAACGGCATCAGTTCTAGGGTGCAAAAGTACAAAAATTATTTGCATACTGACAGCCGTTCTTTTTGAAAAAGATAATGTATCCTTGATAAAATAAAGAGCAATTTAATTAAACACACAATAGTAGCAACATAAATAAGCGTATACTGCGCTGAAAGTCCAAAATATATCATTAACAAGACAGCAGGATAAATGATAACACCTTCAGCAGATACGAGAAACAAAAGTTAGTTGCGACCATTGCTGGTTACTTCTTCGGTCAAAATACCCAATTTACAATTGTATATAGAATATTTTTAAGTGAAAAATAACAAAAGATACCAAAAGAAAGATACCTACAGCTAATATTGGAGAATCGCAAATATCGTTTCCACTATTTGTTGTCCGTGTAAAGAGATAATAAGTAATACTTAAAAGTAATGCTGTTTGCACTACTAAGAATGCTTGAAAGCGTACTTCGTGTCCGGTTTCAACGATATTTTGCACTACGACTAGGGACGATGAAAAAGTTTTTATCTGCCTTGCAATAAAGTTGCGCGACATAGACGAAGCTATCATTGCCAGTGCAAAACATACAATAAGTGTACCTGCAACAACATTATCGTTGCCTACATTGTATGGAGCAGGGGTCGCTCAACACTCCATCATGTGCCCTTACTAACTCTGGACGGAAGTACTTATTTCCTTTAAAAATAGCCTTCTTCAGCAAACTTAATAGTTCGTAAATTGAGAGGTTTAGGAGCCTTCCAGAGTAAAATATTCTTTGTTTTTGCTACCTTTACGGTATCTACTTGCCAATCGCTGTTAGCCTCACGCTCAACCATTGTTGTATGTTTAGAAGGTTGAGGCGAGGGTGCATAGTGTCTTAATAGTTTCGATTGGGTTGTAGAATCGGCTGTCAACATATTGGTTTACAATCCAAATACCTTTTTAATCTCTGCCACTTTATCGAGTTTCTCCCAAGTAAAGAGTTCCACTTCAAGCTCTTTCTTATCATGATACAAACTTGTAAAGGTCTTCTTTACCGTTTCGTTCTTACGTCCCATGTGTCCATAAGCTGCTGTTTCTAGATACATTGGCTGACGCAACTTTAACATTCGTTCTATTGCTTTAGGGCGAAGGTCGAACATTCTCTTTATTCGTTCTGCTATTTCACCGTCTGTTAAGTTCACATGAGCACGTCCGTAGGTATTAACATAAACACTAACAGGTTCGGCAATACCGATAGCATAAGCCAATTGCACTAGTATCTCGTCGCTTACACCTGCTGCCACCATATTTTTTGCAATGTAGCGGGTTGCGTATGCGGCAGAGCGGTCTACCTTAGATGAGTCTTTTCCTGAAAAAGCCCCTCCCCCATGTGCACCTTTTCCACCGTAGGTATCAACAATAATCTTACGACCTGTCAGACCGGTATCGCCATGAGGACCACCAATAACAAACTTTCCCGTTGGATTTACGAAATATTTTATACCATCATTGAATAGTGCTAATACTTTATCAGAGTCTATCTGTGCTTTCACTCGAGGTATTAGTATATTCAAAACGTCCTCTCTAATCTTTGCCAGCATAGCTTCATCAGCTTTCAGTTGTGCCTCTACCGAATCGTTAGCAGGTTTAATAAAGTCATCATGTTGGGTAGAAACTACAATTGTATCAATGCGTTGTGGAATATTGTCATCACTGTATTCTACCGTAACCTGGCTCTTTGAATCTGGTCGAAGATAGGGTCATTACCTTTTCCTTCTTTACGTATATCTGCCAAAGTAGTCATTAATAAGTGAGCCAAGTCAGGCGTTACAGGCATATGGTTTGCCGTTTCGTTGCAGGCATAACCGAACATCATACCTTGATCTCCTGCTCCTCGATTATCCTCATCAGCCTATCTACACCCGATTTATATCGGAACTTTGCTCGTGAATGGCTGAAAGAATACCACAACTATTACCATCAAATTGATATTCTGCCTTCGTATAGCCAATGTTATTGATTGTTTTTGCAGTGATTTGAGGAATGTCTATATATTCTTTTGAGCGTACTTCGCCCCATAGTAATAACCTGTCCTGTTGTATTAAAAGTTTCTATTGCACAACGAACTATTATCGTAAGCAAGAAAGTGGTCAAGAAGAGCATCGCTAATTTGGTCTGCGACCTTGTCTGGGTGTCCTTCTGATACTGATTCAGAGAATAAATATACCATCTGTTATATTTTTATTTATGTTTACCTATTATTATAGATACGTCCTATGGATTATATGTAGAAAAGTTTATTGTCATAACTACATCGTTGTGGTCTCTTGCTTTTATGTGGTATATTTCATCTTTATTCCCCATTGTATAGTCTGCCTATACCTTCTAAAAGAATACAAAACAGCTCATATAAAAGGCAAAAACTACATAAGTATCTTTTTAGGAGCCACCTATAAGATTGCAAAGTTACAGTAACATATTCAGAAAACAAAATAAAACTGAAAAGATTTAGATTTTATTAAAACCTAATATTACAATCTATTTATCACTCGCAACCCCTAAGGCTAAAATACTAATCTTAACATTTGAGGCTTTCATTAGTTCTTTTCCTACCGCTGTGAGTGTCGCCCCAGTGGTTATAATATCATCAATTAAAAGTATATGCTGATTATTTATCTTTTCGGGGGCACATAGTTTAAAGGCGTTTTCCACATTTTTGGTACGTTCCCACATATCTTTTTGTGTCTGACTATCTACAAACGATGTACGTTTAATTGTATTTTTCAAAATGGGTATCCCCGTTACAGCACTTACTCCGTGGGCTATTTCAAGACTTTGATTATAACCTCGCTGAATGGTACGTCGTTTAGTGAGTGGCACTGGTAGTAAAGCTGTTATACCATCAAAGAAGTTTTGGGTTGCATATTCGGCAGCAATAAGCCGTCCAAATTGCTCACCTATATCTGGACGATCAAAGTATTTCAACTTATATATAAGGTAACTCGAAGCAGAATTGGGTTTATAAAAGAAATAAGCTGCACATTTTTCTGTAGAATTCTACCCCAAAAAGTTGTGCAACCTTCGTTATCAAAAGGCTGAAAATGACAGTTTGTGCGTGGTAAAGCTATGTTACAAGTCGCACAAAGTGGTTCCTCTGTTATACTAAGTCTACGTCCACAAACTGCACAAGCACGAGGTGCAATAAGATCAAGCACCCTAGAGAAGAAGCTAATCTTCGTCATTATCATCAATATCGTCTACTATTGTTACATCGTCTATACACAACCGAATTATATCGAGTGTAAAACCTCTTCCCATTGCGTATTTTATAAGTTTCATAGAACGTTCATAATCGGTTTCCGCTTTTATGGTTAGATACTTGCTTTTTCAGTAGTGGGCGCAACACATTTCGAGATACTCTTGCGGTTCTATTTCGTCAAAGAATAGGTTGAAAATGCTTTATGGAATATGTTTTTGCCACAGTGTTTGTTCTATCTTTCGCCGCCCCCATTTGTTGAATACTATTTTATCGCGTACAAACGATCGTGTAAATCTTTCATCATCAATATATTTATAATCAATGAGCTTGTCAATAATGCGTTCCTGTGCATCGGCTGCAATGTCCCATTTACGTAATTTCTCTACCATTTCGCCCGAGCAATGCTCGCCACGGGCACAAAGGTCGCCAAGCTTTCGTAAAGCTTCTGCTTCGGTTATTTGTTTTTTTTGCATCATAGATGTATAGCTTTTACAAATCGTTGCTTAGCAAATTGGTCGTTTCGCACCTCTATTCCAACATAGCCCAAAGTGTTTAGCATTGCCGAAACTTCATCTACAAAACGGTAGTTGATTTCAAAATAGAGTTCACCACTGTGCGAAAGGGCAGTCATTCCATATTCTGCTATGGCACGATAGAAGCGCAACGGATCGTCATTAGGTACGAAGAGAGCTATAGAAGGTTCGTAATTCAGCACGTTTGGAAGCATATCTACACGTTCATTCTCACAAATATAAGGTGGATTACTTACGATAACATCGAACATCTCTGAGGTTGGCACGAGTTGTAATGCATCTTTCATTTGAAAATTAACTGTAGCTCCCAACCTGATAGCATTGTCGCGGGCTATTAAAAGTGCCTCTGACGAAATATCGTAGGCAGACACTACTGTATTAGACATATCCAACGAGAGAGTGATAGCTATGCAACCGCTCCCCGTCCCAACATCTAATATACGCAAAGGAGTAGGTGGTTGTAGTGCGCATAATGGACTATTATGAACATTTATAACCCATTCGCACAATATTTCCGTCTCTGGACGAGGTATTAGTACTCCTGGAGCCACACAGAATTGTCGCCCACAAAATGTAGTAGAGCCAAGAACATACTGCACTGGTTCGCCTTTTTGTCCAAGCGAGACATTATTTTTTCGAGATCGTTAGCATCGTCTGCTGATAATTGCGTAACTTTGTCGGTATATATTTCGGGAAGTGTCAGTCCGTAACGTTCCTCTAAAAGCATTCTGACAATGGCTTTCGCTTCGTCTAACGGATAGACATTCATAAGCTGTTTATACAGATTTTGATAGCTTGTATACATATTTGCAAAGGTAGAAAATAAATGGAAATGAAACAAAAAGATATAGATGAAATGTATATGCACCGCTGTTTGCAATTGGCAAAGAACGGCAGATTATTAGCAAAACGCAACCCTATGGTGGGTGCGGTAATAGTAAGTAGCGAGGGAAATATTATAGGAGAAGGCTACCATGTGCGATACGGAGAATGTCATGCAGAGGTTAATGCTTTTCGATCAGTACGCCCAAAAGATGAAAAATCTACTATGCGAAGCCACTATATATGTAAGTCTTGAGCCCTGTTCGCATTATGGAAAGACTCCACCATGTGCCGATTTAATTGTTCGAAAGGGTATTCGCAGAATGGTTTGTGGCTGTGTAGACCCCTTTTCAGCAGTGCAAGGAAGAGGTTTTGAGCACATTCGTAAGGCAGGAATAGATGTTACTGTGGGCGTGTTGGAACACGAATGTCTAATGCTGAACCGTGAATTTATAGTGCGAAACACACAAAATAGACCCTACATATTGCTAAAATGGGCACAAACTGCTAATGGTTTCATAGGGTATTCGCATATTACGAGCGATGAAAAGCCACTCTGCAGATATCTAATGCCGTTACAAAGATGCTCGTTCCTAAGCTCCGTTCCGAGTACGATGCTATTCTTGTAGGGAGGCGCAATACAGAGGAATTGGAACACCCGTCTTACGGTAAGAAGAGTGGAATGGCAAGAATCCACAGAAAAATAGTACTGTCGTCTACTTATAAAAGCAATGGTTTTGTAGATGGAGTTCTATATGTAAACAGTCTGCAACAACTTATTGAAACCATCAACCAACGCAACAATACAGAACCAAAAATATGTTCGCTCATCGTAGAAGGTGGTGCACGCACACTTCAATCGTTTATAGACGCAGGACTGTGGGACGAGATTCGTGTAGAAACAGCACCTTTTACAATAAACGATGGTGTTGCCGCTCACACCTTCCCTCGTGGCATTGACATTGTGAAAAAAGAGTTTTACGGTAACACCATCTTTACTTATAAGCGTTTGTAAACAAGTTTTTTAAGAAGCAAAGAGGGTCAGCAGAGTTTCATTCTTAGGAAAACGAACTTTGTTTTGTCGCTTATGGCAGGTGCTAAGATACACAGAAAAAGGCGGATTGTGCGATTAGCAATGGTGTGAGTTACCGCATTTCTGACACCGAAAAGAACAATCGCAGATAAGAAGGGCGATGATAAATCACGCCTTTAACTCGTCCGCCTCTTCGCTGTATATATATGGTTGTTTTTACAAAGATAGTCGTGGTTTTATAAAAGATAATCCCCTAAAAATAATAACTGCGCTAACGATGCGAAAAGCGACTCTTTTGGACGACAAAATCTACACTTTTACAGTGTAAAACAATTGGTTTTACAATACACTGATAATAAAACTGTAACACAATAGATATACTTATGAGAAACATTTACACTTTTGTTGTGCATACTTTACCCATCGTTTTACAATAAACGAGCGTTATATCAGCACCGTATCTTTGCGTTTATAGAAGTCGGAGTGATGTTAGCGATGGCCTCTGACACTTCTTTGCTAACATAAGAAAGGTTGCGTTGACCTGAATAGACTTGATAAAAGTTAAGCAGTTCGTAGCGAATACCTTCGCCATCGAGTTGATAGAAGTAGCGCTTATTGTCGCTTGGATTCTCTCTACGCACCTCAAAATAATCGGTTTTCCACCACGGAGCAGGCACGTAAATGTAGCCTTCGGTACCAGAAATAACAAGTTCGCCCTCCGATTTTATGCCTTGTCCGACCTTCAACGATGCCACTGCGTGGGGATAAATGAACGATATTTTAGTGAATGTATCGAAGTTTGGCGCATCGTCGATAAGGTGTGTGCAGATGGTTTTGTCGGTATAATCGGTTCCCAATAGCTGGAAGATGGGCAGAAGTGCCGTAGGTGCCCATGCACAAAAGCTGTTCCAAGTGAGTTGTAGTACTTCTTTATTCTCTGTATTGTAGTGCGAAAGACTCGTGCAAGTGGCATCAATGGAATATATCTTACCTATTTTCCCACTCTTTGCAAGCAGGCAAAGGCGATCGTATGCTATAGAATAAGCCGTTTTTATAGAGTCCATCAAGATTAATCCTTGCTCGTCTGCAATGCTGTTGAGCTCTTTCCACCCCTCGTTGTTGAGTGAAATGGGCGATTCGCATAGCACGTGACTTCCCGTGTAACAAAAGGCTTCTTTGATGTGTGTATAATGTTTTTCGGGGTGCGAAATAATGTAAACAGCATCTGAAACTTCGAGTAATGACGCTAGATTGTCGGCAAAAAAGGTACCATTTCGCGCAAATTACCTAACTTTTGGTCGTTTTCGGTGTACACGCCACTAATGTTTATACCATTGACATACTTGCTTTCGCGTGCAAACTTGGTTATAATAGACGACTCGCCCACCAGTCCGATGCGTATTTCGCATAGGTCTGAGCGCAGTTCTGTACTGGAAATGCCTTTCGTTCGCTCGAGATAGACTGCTACAATGACTCTGATGGTAGTCAAACTTACTCAGTCTGAACCTACGGTGAAAAATATCGACGTTCATGCGCGATGTCGTCTATTTTTCTGCCCTCGTATTCCTCAATCACTGTTTCGTCAGCCAATCCAGTGGACTTAGCGTTTTCATTCGCTCACCAACGATTGCTGGACGTTTAATCTTTCCACGTTCACGGTCGAAGGTATCGGCTGTTACACCCACTATCAAGTAGTCGCCTAATGCCTTTGCCCGTTCAATAAACGTACGTGCCCTTTGTGCAACAAGTCGTAAGTTCCGTAGGTAATGACTTTTTTCATCGTTGTTTAAAGTTTGCCAATGTTTATGTAATTCATCGAATGCTGCCACGAGTGTAGAGTTGTCTGCGGGTGTCCAGTGCGCCGATGTGGCCCTACTCGGAACAGCAATATCGCGCATATCACCACCGTTCGGACAAATCCAAATACCATACTCGTCTTTAAGTGTTTTCGAGATATGCTGAAAAGCCGAATTGTTTGAGTGGGTGCAGTGCCGTTACGTGCGTTCGAGCGATTTTGTGATAAGTTCCAAAGGCAAATGGGCTATTTTTCTGTCGGAAATCCATAGCCAAAGTGCGTGTTCGTTCTATCTGCTGCAACTCCAGCCAGTACGTTCTATCTCTTTCAATCGGTGGTTAATTTGTCGCAATATACCCACAGCTGGAGTGAAAGGTGTTTGTCCTCGTTCGCCATTACGTAGTGCATCTTTTAAATTTAAATACATACAGCGAACATTATTGCGTTCGATACGTTCGATAGCTCGTGGCGAAAGCACTATAATTGAGATACCTGGAGGACAAGCTAAAGCCTTCTGCGAACCTGTAATCATAACGTCGGCACCAATTGTTTCCTCATCAAACTCGTCGGCAGAAACGAACTTATGGCATCGACAAGCAGGAAAAGATGGTTGCGACGGCAGAGTTACTGATTAAATCTATATCGTAATGCACACCCGTAGAGGTCTCGCCAACATTTAAAACAAAGGCTGTGTAATCCTGTCCATCGTACTGTTTAAAGCATCTCGGCTGTGATTTGCTCGCCTATTTTCATCTTTATAACAGTGTGGGGAATGGCATACAATTCGCACAAATCAACAAAACGTTGTCCGAAACTACCTCCGTTTACCACCAAAACCTTATCGGCTGGAGTTAGAATATTCCTTACTGATGCTTCCATAGAGGCTGTTCCTGAACCTGTTATGAATACCACACGAGCATCATCGTCTGCTTTTGCAAACTCTTTCATTAGTTTTTCGTTCTCTTTCATAGTGGCAGAGAATTCTGAAGTACGAAAGTAAGGCACTTGTTCTGCACCTATTTCTCTTACTTTGTTAATGACATTACGGGCCCTATTGAGAGTTGCATACTCATAACTACATTATTATTATATAATGTGTGCAAAGTTACTGCTTTTTTTTCGCTTTGTCGGCTAATTAAACTATCTTTGCAGAAAAATACAAGTATAATGCGCATTTTATTGTTCTGTGAAAACAAATATGCTGTGGATATTCTACAGCCTATCCAAACAGAGGCTAACAAAGAAGGAAACAACGATGTGCTGTGGTATGTACACCAAGAAAAGATACCAGATTTTCCATTAAAAGATTCTGTGAAATGGACCAACAGCATACAGGAAAGCTACAATTTTTGTCCAGAAGCCATATATGTACCAGGCAACATTGTACCTTATTATCTGCCTGGGGTAAAGATTCAAATATTCCACGGCTATGCTGCAGAGAAGAAAGACCACTGGGTGATACGCCGTTATTTCGACATTTATTGCACGCAAGGACCCTACTTTACAAGTCATTTCAAGGCTTTGGCAAAAAAATATGGCGACTTCTCTGTGGTAGAAACAGGCTGGACACGCCAAGACTACATATTTGCACATCGCCATAACTTCGATAACGAGCGAACAGAACTACTACAAGAGCACGCCTGCGAACGCATTGTGGTTTATGCACCAACATTCTCTCCAAAACTAACTTCCATTCCGTTTATCCTCAACGACCTGCGTAAGCTTGCCGACACACGCCGTGTTCTGATTATCATGAAACTACATCCACTGACCAAAACAGAATGGGTGGAAGCCTGTCGGGCACTTGCCGATAGTCATAAAAACATTATAATGGTAGGCGAATTTGCCCTTACAAAATATCTTTTGATGGCTGATGTAGTGGTGAGCGATACCTCGTCTGCTATCTACGAGGCTCTCTTGATGGATAAACCAGTTATAACTCTAAATGCCATATCGAAAGATTTGTATTGGAAAAACATTACCGATGCTTCGCAACTGTGCGATGCTTACGATGATATATTTACGAATAAAGAAATTGCCAACCTACGCAAATGGGTGATAAACAACTACGATCCTTACTTAGATGGGCGGTGTGCACAGCGCATGCTGGACTGCTGCACGCAACTATATGGCCCAATATGGGTGCAAAACAACGTAAACTGAATCTCTGGCGTAAGTATACCAGCATTAAAACCTTTGGAAAAATAAAGCGATAAACATTGCAATAGTACACAAAAAAATAGCGTAAACGAGACGTAAAAAGCGCAAATATTATTCAAACAACAATTACCGTGTAACTATCTCATTATCAACGCAAAGCAAAAACCATTGTTTTGCATTGTAAAAACCACCTTTTTGCAATGCAAAATATAGGTTTTTGTGTTGTAAAAACTACCTTTTTACAATGCAGAATAGTACCATTGCTCTTATAGGGGATATTTCTTTACAAAGACGAGAGATATTCTATAGAAAAGTATGAAATTATAGAGATTTTGGAATAGGTAGTAAAGGTTGCAAAAACAGTAGAACTATAAAGCCCAGGCAACTGAGATTGTTGTCTGGCTTTATGATTCTCTCATAATAAATTAAGGTGTAGCTTATCAGAGCCACTGTTCGGATTCAGCTTTTGAGTCTCTTTATGTAGTTGGAATTGGAAAATACCGCCCGAATCTACTGTTCCGAGTGTCTGACCTGTACCTACTTGTTGTCCCCTACTGACACTAACGCTACCCAAATTAAGGTAAACAGAGATGTAAGCACCGTGGCGAACCATTACAGAGTAGACCACTCCAACGTGCGAAACACTGGTTACTTCGCCTTTAAAAACGCTTTGCGAACAGGGGCACCTGGCGACAGCTGATGGCTATTCCATTGCTACCAAGCAACATGCGACGGTCCTGCCACGTTGTAAGTACCGAGAACGCTGCACGTAGGTCTGCAGATCTTGGCATTGGCAATCTCCCTTATTATTGTAAAACTACCAGTAATAGCACGGTCTGCCGATGATAGAAGTGAGTTATTCTCGTTTGCACGGTTAGCAGCAGCCTGTTCTCTGTCTGCCCGTTCTCTATCTGCTACAGCCTTACGTTCGGCTGCTACACGGTTAGCTTCAGCCTCGCGAGCTTGCTGATTAGCACGTTCGCGTTCCATATTCTCCTTTGCTCGTGCTTGATCTTCAGCACGTTTTAGCTAACAACGACTCGCTCTTCGGCACGTTCAACTCACGACTCTCTTTGCAGACCTCAGCCTCCAGCTGCGACGAAACCTGTTCCGCTTCACGACGAGCCTGTTCTGCCCTTTCTGTGCCGCTCGCTCACGCTCTACACTGTGCCGCTGTAGCAGCGCGGCTTTGCCTTGGCTTCGCGTGCCTGGCTTCAGCTATTCGACGTGCATTTCTTCGGCGCGCGGCGTACAGCTCTCGTTTTCGTGCCCAATTCTCAGCACGTTGTGGCTGCTGCAACTGAGCTGCAGCTGTGCACGTGCCTCTTCCAGTGCACGCTCACGCGCTTTTCGTATTTCTATAGCAATCAGTCGGTCAATCTGAGCATTAATAGCTTGTTGTTTTTTCTGCCTATCAGATATAACTGACTGCAGAACCTTTTGGTCGTTCTGCAAAGAAGCTACCACTTTTTGCTGCTCAACCTTCTTATTCTCCATCTGAATATGGACATTACGTCCTTTCACAAGTAAATTACTCTTATGCTCACACTTGTTCCAGTGATTATGTTTATTATCTACTTGGGCTTGTTTCTGCTAAGGAGTTCTGCCCGTGCTCTTTGATAGCTGCCTCCTCTAACGAAACGAAGACGACGATACATTTGCGTTAGTGTTTTGGCAGAAAAGATAAACATAATCTTATCTTGAATGCTACGGTTGCGTGCCATATAGCGCATAGAACGAATGAAACGAGAACGTCGCTCGCTCAATTGTGTTTCGAGAGAGCGTAGCTGTCCCTTTAAGATACCGATATTTCCATCAAGATGTTTTATATCTGTTGAAATGTTATTAATAGTTTTTTGCTGATGTCCTATCTCTGTATCGAGCGTTAAAATCTTCTGAAGACGGTTGTCTACATCTGTTTTGCCTTAAGTTCGTGTTCGTTTCTGTTATTTCCTTCTGTATCTGTTTATTTTGCTGCTGTAAACCCTTTTTTCTTCAGTTGTAACATATTTTTGTTGCTGTTTTCCTTTTGGCTGTCGCTTTTTGTGCAGTACAACACCCTTTTTATGCAATGCACCGACTTAGTTGTTTGTTGCTGCTTGGTGAGGAGTGGTGCTGTGTGTTGTTTATCTACAGGTTGTTTCTTACTATGTTTAGCTGCAACTTCACTCCTATCAGACAAGTGTTTTTCAGCCTGTTTTTGAAGAACCAGTTTAATAGCCTCTGTAGCCTTATTCTGGTTTTATTTGCTGTTCTGTACGCTCATTTTTAACTGTTTTCTTTTTAGTGCTTCTGTGCATATAAACTTAGAAAAGCAAGTGTTCAGTATTAATAATATAAATAAAATCCGCTTCATTTTGAAGTTGCATTAATTTTTGCCAAAATATCTTCTACTCACCTGTTCGTACTTCGTAGATGGTGTTGTAAAACTCTCCCAATCGGCATTATCATAAAGTTTATCAAGTTCGAAATGTGGCTGTAACAACCTTTTTGTCCCTTTGGTGAGGGTGTTGTTGTTGTCTTATGATAGTAAGGAAACATTTTTGAGCCGATAAAGTTTCCATAATCCCAATTCAGTGTGAAAACACCGTGAACAGCACTACTATACTTCGCTTCAGCTTCGCGAATAAAAGTTTGTAACGAGGCTCTACTATCCATTGATAATTCATTTTCCATCGTTCAGAATAATAGAGTACCCTTCTGAGAGGCATTTTGCGATCATTAAAAATCTACTTTGAATTGTGTTGGTTGTGTTCTCCAACACGTTGTTGTCCTGGAATAGAAGAGCTGATTCAAAATAAAAGCGGAAGATAAAAATTTATACCATTGTTTTCAAGCTACATCATTATGTTAGCTTTTCACATATTGTTTATGTATTCTATCAATAAACAATACGTAGTCTTTCGTAAACTCTATGCGTCCAACTTCGCTACGAATAATAGGAATGAGAAGTTGCAAACGGATAACCTCGTCTGCGCATGTGCGGATACCCGGCACAGAAATTTCTTTATTACACGTGTTACTGTAAGGGGTCGGAAACAGATTTTTTGATAGAGTGCACCATCAGAAACACGTTATAAACTGTGTTGTTTAAGCAGGTTGATGCTCAGAACAGTGGTGCCAATCGCACGCGATGACTTTTATAACGAACTTCTGCGTGCCACAGTTTGCTAAAAAGCAAAATGGCAGACAGCTCTAACTATTCTTATTTTCATTCTGGTATGTAGTTCTTTAAGTTTATTTTCTTTCTAAGAGTAGCACTATTATTACCCAATTGCAATGCTTTTTGCCACGCTTCTAATGCGGCTTCTGGCTTTCCTGCCTGATAATATATATCTCCGGCATGCTCGAACAGAGTTCCACTTGGAGTAGAATCGTTCTTTATAGCTTGTTCTATATAGGTGATTAACTCTTTCATATCTACCTTGTAAAAGAGAATCCAAGCGTAAGTATCGAGGAAAGTAGAATTTGTTGGCTCCTTCTTTATTGTCTTATAACTCATTAACTCTGCCTTTTTAAGATCACTTTTCGTTAAACTGAGATAATAAGCATAGTTATTCAGTGCTGAAAGGTTGTCTGGACGCCAATGTAAACAGCTGTCATAAGCTTCGACAGCCTGCTTTTCTAATCCCTTTTCGTGCAGAATATCGCCCATAATAGCATAGAAATCGGAAACAATATTAGGGTCGCTGTCTGGCTTTATCTGTGCTACACCTTTCTTAAATGTTTGTAATGCAGCCTCGTTTTCTTTCTTCATATATTGCACAAAAGCCTTCGAAGTAATGAAAAACCATTTCTTCTGGGTTATATTCTTGTGCCGAACGAGAAATAGAAATAACCTATATCGTATTGTTTTATCCTTCCAAATGTTCTGAATCAGCTATTCTGCGCGTGATTATCGGGTTCAATGGCAAGAGCTTGTTCGTAAACACTGTTTATACTATCCTCTGGCGCATGCTTTAAGTTAAGATAAGCCGCTTTCCTTAAAGCACAATATCAGCATCTTCTTGTGGGTATGAAAGAACACGATTGAACAGTTTTATCACCTCAAGACTATCTTTTGTACTGCTCGTCTTGATTGTCCATAATCGCTGACGAGAGTGAGTGCCATTTTGGTTTCTTTCTCTGTTTCTTCGATTCCAATAGCTTTTCTGGTAGCTCATCTACCATTTTTCGTTCTTTTATTGTCCCTATAATAGTCTAACAAAGAGCTGTGCTGCAGCGTGTTGGATCTTCTTTCAGCACAGTTTTGATATTCGTTATAAGCCTCTTTCTTCTTATTATTCTGTAAAAGCCCGGTTGCCCAGCATTACACGATAGTTCAATTCTAATGGGTTTTTCTGTCAGCCTTAAGCGAAGCAGTTCTGCCTGCGCTACTTTTCGTTTATCGCCCATTTGCTCATAGATTTGCATCTTTGTTAGAGATAGCTGTTCACTAGCTCACGAAAGCAATTCCATCACGTTCTATCATCTCAATCATCTTCTTATAGTTGTTTTTGTACCTTCATAGAAGTTGATAAGAAATTTGTGAACATCTTCTCGAGTTTTTATTGCTTGTGTAAAAGCTGTGCGTATGGTTAAAAGCATCTTCGTAATTATTTTGCGAAAATATAGAACCTAACTTTTTCTCAGATAAGTAGAATTATCGGGTGCAAGTTTGGCTGCTTGCTCGAAATGTAACGTCTTTGCTGTGCTATTTTTGCACTAACAACGTAATCCTGCTACTCTCATAATATACCTCAGGAACCTTCGGTTAATATCACGAGCATGATTTAGCACCGTCAGCAGCAGCAGCTGAGTCGCCCATTTCTTGCTGTCGAGATAGCTTCATAAAGTAATGGTGGCGATGTTATCCTACTTTCGGTTTGGCGTTTCCTTGCAAATCACTATTGTGATAAAGCACAGCAATAAGCGATGCTCGTGCCATAAACTGTTTATATATATACCAGTTATTATCCTCACCTGTTAATCGGCATGACCGTGCTTTACGAGTGTGTCCGCAACACCTGCGCCACGTTCAGTTTTACGTCAAGAATATCTGCTATAAACGTTGCTTGTTCGTGGCGAGCTATTGCCATTTGTGCTATACGCTCACCATTGTTTATAATACAGTCTTCCAGTGAGAAGTTTATCAGCAGCCTCATAATCTCGCCGACGTTGGTCGGCATCTATGGTTCAGGGTATTCAACACCGTTATGCCATGTTTAAAAGCCAAAGCCACTGTGGACGCACCTGTACCTCATATCCTTGAGGGCAAAATATACAATCCTGTGGGAATTAAACGCCTTTCCATTGGCTTTTAAAGTAATTGGACTGTCTATATTGGCACGCAAAATCCATACCTGCGCTCTGTGTTGTTGCGTATGTTGGTAAAGGTTGTGTACCTTTATATGCTTTTATTTGGACTATAACATTATATTATAATGTGCAAAATAATGAATTATACGCACATATATGAATTTTCAGACCTAAAAAGGTAGAAATTAGCCAGATTTAAGTACTTTTGCGTGAGGCTAATCTTTTTAGTATTTATGATGAATGGCAAAATCTTATCTCCAATAAACGGCTCGGGCAGGAAGACCGGCACGCTTACGGCACGATGACGGTCGGGTCCCAAACGCGATAGCGATAGGGCTCTACTCGGCACCTTTCCAGACGGCTACAGAACAAGACACAAGTGTTTCCCTTCACTGGCGGCGATTTCGTGCATCGTCGACTTGCTCGTTCACTCGAAGTAGCATCTGTTTGGGTAAGAGGTCGTTGGGCGACGCTGATAGTGTACGAGAAAACTCGCCAAAGCACCCGAATTACGCGAACGCTTTTTGAAGCAAATTGTCACGGTGTGCAAAGCAGCCTGCTATGCACACGATATGGGTAACCTCCATTTGGACACGTGGTGAAAAGGCCATTCGAAACATTCTACTTCACAGAAGAGGCAGGAACTTGTTAAAAAGAAAGAAGTTAGCTCTCGATTTTGGAACGATGTTACACACTGAAGGTAATGCGAATACTTTTCGTCTACTCACTCATAGGTGTGCAGGCAGACGCGAAGGTGGTTTTGTTGTGACTTGCTACATTAGCCAGTGTTGTAAAGTATCCGTTCTCTTCTTGTGGCTGGAAAACTGGCCTTTTGGGAAAATTTGGCTTTTATGTCGAAGAAAAGCTGCTTTCAAGAAGATAGCAAAGAACTTGGTATTATTATTAAAAGGCAGACTTCGGGTGAAGGTGTTGCCTACGCACGCTATCCATTGAAAGTATGTTGGTTGAGGGCTGCAGACGACATTTGTTACGAGATAATGGATGACTGAAGACTCCACAAAGCTCAAAGCTTCTATCGTTGAAACCTCTGAATTAGTTTGTTAAGTTCTTTGATGAAGAGATACAAAGTATTCGAAATCGTATATATGAAGAAGGTGTTACCAAAGATAAGAACCGAACAAGTGGTATATTTTCGTGCTTGTGCCGTCCGGATTATTGGAGGCGTATGCGTTGATGTGTGTTAGAAAACGTCTATGCCCAATGGTACATTTGAAGGGTTCGTTAATAGACCATATTCCTATGCTTCCGCGACAATTGTAAACATTGTTCAAGGTTTCAATTGAAAGATATATAGCAGCAGAACTGTTCTCGATGGATTGTCGGGATATGAGATAATCGACGTAATGGAATCGCTTATCGGTGCCGCTGTTGAACCAGAAGAAATTTCATCGTGAGACAGCTTGTTCGGCGTTTCTCAGAGTCAATACGGTATGCAGAAACCCGCATCTCCGAAGAACATGTATGGCTGTAATCTGACTATAGTAGCGGTATGACTGTTGATATATGCGCTCGACATGTTGCAAACATAAATGGCGTAAACGCCTATCGTCCTAACGTTTGAGAGGTATGCAAAATCAATACGAAAACTTTCGCGACTGATGGTAAAACGAAAACTTGTTTTACGTACAGCCTTTATGTCGTCAGCTACACACACTGCTAAATATTGCGAGGTATGCTGCCACAATGTGCTGTTGTGCTTATCCGATCTACCAGTTCACAGAAGGGCAGTGGGTGCTGCGATACAAAGCCGACGAACGATCCTGATATTGTATTGGCGTCAATGGGAGGGACTGTACGCACTGAAATGCTTTATGGCACGAGACCGCATTTGCGTAAATCCTGCTTTTCAAATGGGCTCTACCTGCATTAGCGAAAGCAATATGCTCGGCAAGCAAATTGCAAAATCCGCATGAAATGGCATTCAAGTTACTGTTACTAGTCTTTGCAGAAGAATGTAAAGAAATAACGAGAACGATAGCTTTGCTTCTGTAGCGCCAGAAAGAGCAAGAGCAGTATAACGGATTGTTTGGTGACGCCGACCCTAACTGTACGCCACTTTCGAGTTGTTCATCAACATTATCCCGCCAGCTATCTGTTTCCACGGCAGGCATCGTCTTACCAGCCAGCGGCACATGGTGCCTATCATTAGATGGATTGACGATAAACAAGAAAGAGGCGCGAACGCAAAACGGTATGTTCATGAGACTGGAATCGTTTAAGCGACTGATTATGCACAAACCAAAAAGTCGTCGCTTCTGGAAACACGAGTTTCTTCTCGCAACTACAATGTTTATTTTGTGCGCCGCTTCCACAATAAACCTGGTCTTACAGAAATACGAGGCATGGATATCCGATGCTTTTCAGTGCACCTGCATGGAGTCGACACCCTCTTTGTTAATCCAGCCACAATTTCTTCTGGGCGATTATCTCATTAGTACACTATATTTATGATGAGTTTATGGGAACGATTATTGCTTTTGCAGTGAGTGATGAATTTAAAACATGGGAAGAGAGGTTGTGACTTTTCTTTGAACGGTTGGGAGGACAATGACAGAAAGCTTTATAACGGCTCTAGCAATTTATTCAATAAGTAGTAGAAGTTATTGAATTTACCGACAACCGTTACGACCTGCACTCATTTAATGCTGAAACGCTTGTATTGGCGTGCCATGAAGGACAGAGGTACTCGACACGGATTTGGAAACCTCTTCACAAAGTCCGATTCCTTTGCCAGCATCATATAAAAGCACGAGATGTTGTGCTACGCATAATGCGACGCCATAGCAATTCTGTACGCCCATCTCACCGCAACGATTTGCTATATACGGTGGCCAGGGCGTTAGCTCTCTTTATTGCTGCTGTCAACACGTCAATACCTTCTTATCTCGTAGACAAAAGCATACCACTGTCAGTAAAAGGTGGCGCGGCTTAATATGACAGATAACCTATAAAAACTACATTCGCTGTGCTAGTTTCTTTCGTGGAACAACAAATATATTAAGGTGAACGTATTGAGATCAAGAATGCTGGCGAAGAAGAGGTATTGGTAGACTATGTGTACTCCTGAACATATTGACCTTGCCTATATTGGTGGGTATTGTGCGAGGTGTGCGACTCAATCTCTTGAGTTGCCAGCAGTTCGTGGCACGCGTGTTGTACCACGAATAATTGTGACGAACCCGACTTTCTGGTGAGATATCTCTTCGATAGCTAACTGGCACGAAGACTACGGGCACCTACGTATCGTTCATTACAAAACTCGTTTACGAAACCAAAGCTCTCTCTGCGGCAATTCTGTTAAGTGCTTTGCTGATGCAGCACTCGACGAAATCGTTAACAATCCACAATATGACTATACGAAACTCTCTAAAAGGCTAATTTCAAAAACAAAGCTCTGAACTTTGCCCACATGCCGATTTCTATCGGAAAGGTTTAAATACGCGACTGTGAAACCAAACTAAGAATATTCAAAGACATCGTTAACGACCTATTTAGTATGATGAAAGAAGGCTATACTCGAACCATCGTTCGTTTGCGAGGATTTAGGCATTCAAAAGGTCGTGTCGATTGTGACATGACCGACTTTTCGTTTGCTAGTGGAGACAAGAGTCTGGTAAAGAAACTCATGTGCAAACAGCAATCGACTTAATAAGCGTGGTTCAAAACACATGGAAAAGCGTACGTACGGTTCTACTGTGATACCAGTGATGTGCTGCAATACAACTTTAGCAAAAGTGCACGCTCACAGCATTCCTCTCCTCTATTCTAATATCCGCTTCAATGGTCTCTTAGAAGTGGAATCGCTATTTCAATCGTTAGTGGATGGGCTAGTGAAATTTCGCAATCAGGTGTTGCAACAGAATATTGGATAGGTAGTGGCGACTTCGTCAAAAACTCGATTCCATTTCTCACGCCCACGCTGCTGTACGTGACAAAGCTTTATAATCCGCAAAACTTCTTCCAGCAATGCTTCCTCGTTTAGATGCCACCTTAACACGCCACTCCACACGCTTACACCGTTGAAGAAAGCATACTGCTGCCAGAATGATGCTGCGATGAGAACAAATCATATCGAGAGTGGGATATCAGAGGGGGACGGGAAGTACTGACATGCCGACTTATGGATATATGCCTTTGGCACAGTAAATTGAATCCGGGAAACATATATACTGCACTAACATAACATGAAAGAAGAAGAAGCACTGAAACATAGTGGTACTGATTGCATTGCTCTTTAAGGTACCAAAACAAGGCGATGACTTTCTTAAACTTTCGCCGATGGCGATATGCGGTGTCACCTCTAATAGCTTAGACGAAATTGAACGAACCTCTAGAAAGACTTTGTGTTCGTGGAATACTACAGAGCTACACAGCGATACAATTGTAGAGTACATTTACGAAATGGACAGCCAAGAATAGAAATTCGCTCGCAGGCGAGGGTGTGCCCGTGAGCACTGCTACGCGGCATTGGTTGCACTACCGCCTGTTCAAGGTCTACACTACTTTCATTACGGCGTCCAAAGAACGTAAGATTGCTTTTGGGACCAACGTATTACACCTGGCAGAGACACTAAATACAACTCTCAGAGTGTAACGCAACATCGATGTTGTTTGCGTGCTAAACAAAGCTACCGATTGCTTCCTTCTAGTGGCTCACCAGGAGCAGGGAAAAAGCTATCTATGGCATTGCAATATCTTGTAAAGAACACAAAGAGAATATTTTAACGCTGCTTTCCTTACCAATCGAGCCGTCAGAGCGAAGCCCAGCAAGATGCTTACGCGCAAATATATCCCGTTCTTAGACTCTCCCAAAAGATACTCGTGCGACCACGATATACCAACAACCTGCTTAGCAATGCCGTAGACTAACACACTCACCCATAAAACAAACTATCAGCCAAGCACGCGCATTATTGTCAGTACCAGCAGTAACACTCTCTATTCACACGGCTCTCTTTAGCATTAAGCATTTTCGGGCTTTGCTATTATAGACGAAGCTGAGTCGATTTTGAGCGCTTGTTGTTGGTTTACTCGTCTCACACGGCGAGCAAGTTATGCAAATGGTTTATATTGATTGGCGACTACAAGCGGTTGCCAGCCGTGGTCGCAACAAGATAGCGAAGAATCATGACTACCAACTCGCATTTGCAGAAAACGCTACGCCTACCGAACTGTGCCACCAACTCGCTATTCGAACGTCTTACCTACTAACCGAGCAGGCTGCACATCACTGATTTTGTTGCTACTACAAACAAGGACGTATGCTAAAGTGCCGATTTTGCAAATACTTGTTTCTATGCACGAGAACAAATTAGAATGTGTGCCGCTATCACACCAAAGAAGACCATTTGTGCTATAACAAACCAAGTGAAGAAGACTCATTTCGATGACTTTTAAAAACACACAGAATGATGTTTATCTCTTCTAGATCGTGTCATCAGCAACTTATCAGAAAAGATTGTCGTGAAGACAAGCGCATATCGTAGCTGACGTTGTTCGCCGCCTTTATCGCCAAATGAAACAGGTTTCGATGCACAAAAGTCGATTGATGATTATTGTGCCCTATCGAAACCAAATTTGCTATGGTACGAAAAGGATTAGAACAACCAACGGTCCAACTATCGAGGACATGACGCCCGACGCTGTGGAACGCTATCCAAAGGTAGCCAACGCGATATTATAATCCTATTCGTTCACCGTTCAGACCGCGCTTCCAACTGGAGTTTCCCTTACTGCCAGTCGTTTATGGAGAGACGATAGCCAATGAGACCGGCCTCAAACTAAATATTGCCAAATGCCGAGCACTGGCATACAACTTTATTCTTACTGCGGCATGACTGCTTTCTCGACACGAACTTTCTTTTCTGAACGCTAGATTATATGACCTGGAGGTTGGAAGAGCGCTTTCATTTGAGACCTGTGCCTATAATGGTTTTAACAATCAAAGCAGATTATACCTCTGCTTTTCCTGCATTTACCCAAACCAGCCATTACGAGCCTATACATATTTTGTTTATGTCACCCACGATTGGCTATTAAAACTTCAAATCAGCATTAAACTCACATGTATAGTTCTTATTAGTAATGGTATTGTTTTCCTTGCATCTTCTATTTTCTTTGTCAGCATCTTATCTGTCTTTGCTTAACTTTTACATAGCCCACTACGCCTGCATTGCAACGACCTGACAATCTGCTCGATAATAAAAACAAAAGCATATTTAACGCTGATGATTGATTGTTTGCTAAACCGTCGCTCTCGTTGTATATAATCTATACTATTCACACCACTACTCACAAAGGTTGTTGCTCTATATGATATCTGAAACGCAAGCGATAGATATCTGGAAACAAAGCACCATAGATATCTAAGACGAGTCGTTACAGATATCTAAGACAATCGTTACAGATATCTAAAACAATCGTGCAGAATATCTGAAACATTCGTAACAGAATATCTGAAACAAACAACTATTTATATCTGATTTATAGAGGACATTTGAGACATTCCATCGATTAATGAAAAGTCCAGTAGTTGTTACTATCGATGGCGTTTCTGTTTCTACTGTTCTTTAATTTATAGAAAAGAGACAGCTAGTTAGTTAAACATAGGCTGGAGTTTCTGTATGAAATCTAGCCTTTTTCTATTCCATTCACTTCTGCTACACAATGCTTATAGTGTTGCGCATTTATAGAGTCCAGCGAAAGTAGTATTTATTGTCCGTTGCAGTAATAATAATTGTGTGAGATGTATACTCAAATTGCTAACAATTACTCTTGCACTGTACCACTCTTGCTACTTAACAATAGTTTCACACCTTTCTGTATGCAGTGTCAATCTTCTGTCACCTGCAAGATTGTGGCAAAACAACTATTTCGTCTTGAGCGTCTACATTTGCATTCTCATTACCTGCTGTAGAACAGAACATGTAGTCCAAAATTAGTTTTGATTAACGAGTTCACTCTTAGGAGTAGCGTCATTGCCTAACAAGACCACGAAAAGCAACTTCCTGCTTCTCCTGCTTTATGTCCGGCAAGGAATTGTGTAAGTGAATTGTTGGTCGAAGTTGTATCATTATTCAGTGATGTTATCGCCATAGATGTTTGTTAACACTGACGGAATGTGTTGTTGTGAACATGGTTCTTACATTTCTGTCCTTTATCAATGCAATGTGTACTCTAACAAGTCCGTCTTTACAGATTACATAAACATAAATAAGCATAATCATATAAGGAAGTTTTACGGCGATTCTTAACACAGTGCCTGACATCTACTATCGAATTGGTCGTTTTTGCTCATTGCGTTCTATCTACACACGGCAACACCGCTCAAGATTTACAGAATGCAGGAAGGTCCATTGTTTTGTTTCGTCAAACATCTTGCCGGGCTGTCAACAGCCTGTTGCATGCACGACCTCTTTGTAGGCAATTGCTGTTGCTAAGCTCGCCCTCGATGGGCTTCACGGTAAATGCGCCATCGGATATCGTTGACTCAAAAGTGCCTTCCTAGCGCTTGGTGTGATTTGTTTGAAAGGATCGTCCCGTCCCATTGGTACCGTGAGTGCAACCCAAGCCAATCTTGACGCTTGTCTTGTAACTGTTTCAAGTCTGTGCTAGGACACCAGTAGCCTGGTAACAGCAGTGAATGGTGTTCTATACTTTGCTTTTGTCTTTCGAAGCGCTGTCATATAAGTTAATGTCCAGATTCGTAAACATCGTGGCTATGTTTCCAGTTGACATGACACCATCTGCTTTACAGTAATAACGAAAGCTTAATTTGTGTGAACCTATGCAATTCCAGCGTTGCGGGAATTTCTATAACATCAGCCTTTAAATTACCATCTACAGTGCCATTCACTGTTTGCTCTTTCATCTGAGTTACCATCAGCGGTAGCGTTACTGTGTGCCACGAATTGACCTGTAGCGTTTCGCCATAGTGTTTAATGTTGTCGAACTTTGTATTGTTAGACGCCTAGCGTCATTTGATTGTGAAAAGTAACGCTGTGGAACATAATCATCGTGCAGGATAGTGCCTCTACCGCAGCTTGACTGCAGGTTACGCCATATTTCTCTGAACAGAAACTCACGTAAGTCTGCACCTTTCCATCGCCAGCATATACAGCTTCTCTATCGGTTCCTTCTGCTGTGACGTTATATGGGATGACATTCAGGGTTAGACGCCTTTCTTCAGCCGTATAAAGATCAGCTAACGATATCACTTCCTCTGCTTTGCTAAATCGATAGTATGAGTTGGTAAATGTTGCATCGTTCAACCTTTCTTCGCGTTACTCATTTCTTGCTCCGCAGCAAATCGCATCTGGCCACTCACTGCAGTGCTGCGTATATAGCACGCTTGCAGGGGTGGTTGCGCCAACGCCATCGGCGGGTGTCGCAACGCGCCTGCTAACAATCTTACCACCATCCGAACCAGGCCTGCAATCGCTTTACGACTGAGTGTTACCGACCGGTTTGCAGGTTACTTCGATTTTGCATAAAGCCTACACAGCTTTATCGTTGCGTTGTCGCTGGTGTAACAGTACCCGTATAACGCGCTGATTGTTAACGGGCAAGGTTTGCGTGTACAGCGCTGAGACTGTTATGAGACTTTTACCGAACTAATTGGTTTGGGCTGAGGAAGGGTTCTGCCTCGTTCAGGTTAGCTACCATTCTGTGCGGTGGCGGCGGTGCCATTACCAAATGCTACGCACCTTGATAGTAAAGTTTCTTCATTTGTTTTGGTTTGAGTTAATCTCGATTTATTGCTACTTCTGTTTCTGCTTTCATTAAAGCGTTCCTCTATATAGATATGCAATGGTTGTTCTGTTGTCTATGTACCCATATCGCAAGAACTATTGCATCACTTTGCCTGTGATGAAAGTAAATATAATGTGTGACGCCTACAAAGTACAAATAAAGGATAGAGATAACTATCTGAATGTCAATTTGGACTTCTGTTGTTTGTACTTACTTGTGTGGCTTAAAAGCGTTTGGCAGCTATTTTAGTGGGTAAACTGGTTAATGTGCGCTTGATGCGGCGAATATCATTTGTAGCAATTTATACCAATTCGTACTTAGATGCGTTCTTTATGCTAAGTACAAATATTATTGTACCTTTGCACCTTATTATATAAACATATATATAAATCATTTGCCCATAAGCATTTGATAAAATAAATATCAACAAAAATGAAAAATATGAAACACCAATGGATATAGCTATGGCACCATTTAACAACTAGCCAGCTGTGGCACTATAAAAATGCCACCTATACAGATATTACAACAACACCTACCACAACAGGAGAACGCAAAGTGAACAAGCTTTATAAGCTGCAGAGGCTAAATGCTAGGTGGAGACACCGGAAAAATAGCCAATATAATGAAAATACGACTATATAAAAGGAACTATGGTCGACTGGATAAGTTTTCCAAGGTATTACAGAACTGTCGTCGCTAGAAATTCTTACCGCCAAATAAGTACAAAGACTATCCGAAACCGCTACAAAAAGGGCATATCAAGCTATATAGCTTTAGGATGATGCTATTATTATGGGTGTATTCAATCAGACTGCGTACGATAACAATTTGCACAAGTGAAAGCTACTGGGTTCGTGCTTGATATGCGAGCAACGAAGATGTGTACAAGAATGGTAATGCACTATAGGTTTGCACCGCGAAGGTTTGAAGCTGTGAAGTGCAATAAACCGCTAAGATAGCTGCCCTTTGTAATCTCGCTGATTGAATTACCTTTGCGAAATAAATAGAAACAACAATACATTACAGATATGGAAGAAAATTCAAACGACCGTTACGGCTGCATTGCCGTATGCAAACAGTGGTATTACCTAGAGACACGCAGGTGTAACTTGTGATATGCACGCTATTAAGACTTAAAAGAAATGTTGTCTTCATTGGTGGCGACAGGCACAGCGTGCCTAATACTACACGGGCAAAAGGAGGAATAACTCCGCAAGCTGTGTGCGACGTATCATAAATTAATAAAGACTCGTTCAAAGTTTGGTGACTTTCGTTCGATATTTATGCCACGGGCAAACACATCACAAGTTTGCATCCGACTTCTTCCGTAAGCTCTACGATGATGGCAAACTGTTAGTGAACAGCTCTACGATGAGGCAAAACAATTCCTTGCCGACCGCTGTAATTGGGCGAATGTCACGCGGACGACGCGTATGGCGACCACCGGTGCGGTACCGGTAGCGACTTCCAGCCCTATGAGTTAATCCGCCTCCACTGTTTCGGCTCCGTATAATGAAGACCAAAATTGGTATCTACCACTGAACGATTACCAGAATGGTTGGGCAAACGGACAATGAACGACCACAGAATGGCGACCAAACGTGTATGGACAATGTAAAGCTAGCTCGATAACATTGTACGCTATGCACGCGATTTGGATTGGGGTACACATGCCCGGTTGAAGGTGGGTAAATTAACTTTATGTATGGTTTGGATGCTCCCATTGGCTATATCAAACACGAAGAGCTTTGCGATAGTAAACCCGAACAAATTTCAGCGTGGCAAAAGATGGTAACAGGCCAAACACGCCTTGTTCACTTCATCGAAAGAACAACATTGTGTTTCATTGCCTCATCTTCCAAGTATTTAAGCTTTGGCAACTACATTTTGCCCGATAATGTGCCATCTAATAATTCTTAAATCTTGAGAAACAAATATCTGCAGTGCCATTGGGCGCAACCTGGTTCTAGATATAATGATTTTCCTAACAAACCGGGTATGCTGCGCTGTACGCACTGTGCACACTAAGGATAACAACACTACCGATTTTCAAGAACAACAACATTGAGCTGGCTGTGCGGCACTTACGGCAGGCACTACAACTAACACGAAATATTGGTGTGGGTACCGTATAGCGGGTGTTGTGAACTCTCAAACCATTCAGAATTTAAAGATGTGGAAAGCATAACTCGATGCGTTTAAAGTTCCGCGACACAGAAAGAGGCTATGAACTTAGCACGAAGTGGCCCTGCATTACAGGTGCGAACCATGGAGGTATGGAGACGATCAAGCGTGTTGAAACCATCTTATACATCTCAGCAATTAGTGGCAAACCTTAGCATTGCGTTTGAACCTTTCTTACCTTTCAGCAGTAAGAGCTACATAATGATTAATCACCCGAATACGATTGGGCACAGCTTGACGGTACTGACATTCTGCAGGACACAAACAGAACGGCCGCATTTGTTGTTCAAAGATTGAAGATCAAATATCGAAACCAGCAAAGAAACTCAAGACACCAAAAGGCAATTAAGCATATGAACCATAAACGATGTATCGTTGACGACTTCGAGAAGCCATTCAGTGAGCCATATATTGCACTGCGAAAGGTAAAGAGAACAGAAGCTTTTGATCGTTTACCATTGACGATGAACAGCACTGAGCACTATTCTTAGTGGTATAACAGCCACTACGAACGGAACAACTCATTGCAAAGATGTGCTTTTTAGTTGCTAACTACCGCACCAAGATGATGGGTATTAGAATCAGAATGATACTCAGCCGTAAACTTTGATAGTTCACTCAGCGTACCACTACACTAGCAGTAAAACACAGTAGCCATTGGGATAATTTGATACTAAACAGCAAAATCTTACAAAAACACAAAACCCCACAAAAACCCACAACAAAAAAAAAAACACAACAACCACAAAAAACACCACACACAAAAAACCAACCCACAAAAACAAAACAACCCCAACAAAAACACCACACCCAAAAACACCACCAAAAAACAACACCCACACAAACCACAGATATCTGTCCTCACCAGATATCTGTCTCTTGAAACACACAAAAACCACAACCCAAACTCTTGGTAACAGCTAAACAAACCATTGTCGGTACAAGTGGCTTGCTAACAACCAACACAACCAAACAACACACAAAAAAAACAAACAAAAAAAAAAAACACCCCACAAACAAACACACAAAAACCCCAACCAAGGTGCAAAAACTCACCAAAGTCTAAAGCATTCTCTCTCTATCATACTCCCTCTTGTCTTTAATCCTGGTGCTGCTCTATCAACAGCATCAGATAGGGATCTACATCTATCAAACTCTTCACCAACACAATACATTATTGGTATCTTGTGGGTCCAGAAAATAAATACTCCACACACATTCGCTAAACGATGCAAACGCACTTTCCCGAATAAACCAAACCATTCTTCACGCAACGAGAGGTTTAAACATTACTCATACCGGGACCACGAATATTGTTCACCAAATAGGGTACAATTCTCCACAGCTCATCGTGTACCCGAATAACACGCCTTATCATAACGTGCTTGATGCTGTTTTCATCAAACACCAAAGTAGATGATTCGTACGTATCTTCTATCTTTGTTGCGGTATGTAGCATCTTACCGTGCCAACCTATACAGGAAGCATTGGGATGATGCTCTCATGTGCTGTTGCAATAGCGCAACAGCTCAAACTCACATTTCCTTACAGACAATGCATCGCCTGGATAATATTTGTTCGCATAAACCGTTGCGCATCGGCGATGTAAATTATCCCACTCACTTCGTTCGTACCCAAAATACTATGTCTAATGAAGTCCTTTAAATAGCAAGTTCTCAAACTCATCATTATATAAGTTCGGCAGGACTATCGTTGTGATTCTATTTCATCTATATCACTTCAGCTTCCTTCTCTATTTCTTTCTGATGAACCTTTAAAACAATATCAGAAAGAAATCACAGCCGGGTGAAACTAGCTAAAGAATAACAGAATGGTAAACGGTGGTTTTTAGTGAACGTGGGCGTCAGGTTCTCATTTTCAAGACACCTTATAATATCTAAACTATCATCATGTGTTCCTTTAAAGGTGGCGTGCTCTGAGAAATAAGCAATCCCCCTCGATAGGTTCTTCCTTAGCCAGGCCACATTAACTATTATCACAGTAAACACTAGCGACCGATGGAAGGTGATAATGCGCAGACCATTCAATAAACGTGTTGTATTATATTTCATTGCGAGGTGCAAATTACTTTTCTTTTTTGAAATATGACGATTAGTGGTACTGCAGAGTGACAAACGATTCTGTGATAGAAATAACAAATAAACTACTATGTATTAGGCGTAAACGACCGTAATAAACCTCTCTGAAGGTTTGTACCTGATGGTGTCGGTTACAACTCTTATCTTATAGACGATGAAAGTCTGATAATGGATACTGTGAAGTAGACTTCTTCGTGCAGTTCATGAAATATACGCGAGGTCATTGGGACCATAGCTATCTTGTAATCCATCACGGAACCGAACCATTCAAACGTTAGCACTTCTCAACAGTATTATCAGACATTAAAAGTTATGAAACAGGCATTCGACTTGCTGTCTGGTTCACCGGTATAAAGGAGAATACTATAAGTGAAGGGTTGAGACAATGGAATTGGGAAAACATTCGTTACAATTCTTCGTGGCACCTATGGTACTGGCCAAACAATACACAAGGTGAGAGTTCTGCTCTCTTCTCAGGCGATGGCGGCTGTTTTGGCGCATTAAATGGTGGGTGTTGATAAAGAATCAATACAGAGCCTTATTGGCTAAAAATGGTAGCTATTATTCAACATTATTTGGTAAATATAGCACTCTGCAGAATGCACTGAAAACTTGCTGGTGTAAAGTTCGATTATATTTGCTCTACACATGGGCTTGGTGACAGATGTGGAGAAAGTGATTTTAATAAGATAAGATGTCTAAATATGAAACAGCACGGTCTTGTTATATTGCAGCAAGTATATGCGCCTTCTCCAAGCGTATAGCAGAACAAATTACTCGTTAACGTCAGAGGTGTTAGGAAATGATGTGCTTATTCGAAGACTCCGCAGCTATATTTCCGCGATATCTTCCGTTATAAGGTTTAATAGTTGACGCACAACTTATAAACAATGGCTATCACGAAATGGGTGTTGCTTTCTGAAATAGCCAATCACGACATTAGAACCACTATTGGTTGGTTTGGCTCTTACGGCTGGGCTAGTAGGGCCGTTACAGCTATTGGTGAGTGGAACGAAACACGTGGACATTTCGAAAAGGTGGGCGAGCCTGTTGAAATGCGACAAGCTCTTACCGAAGAAACAAAAAGCCGAATGCTGGCGATTGGGCCAAAATGGCGGTAAAATTGTTAGCAGATGAAGCAAGCGAATGAGATAGTATAAACACTGCCAACACACAATCGCAAGTTATAAGTATCTTGCGTTTCCCGTTAGTAGTGTTAATGCCTCATTCCTCTAATTTCCTATAGTGCCGTTGGGACGTATTTGGACCATAATCACAACTGGAATTGGTCCACACGGAATTGCCATCTCTGGGCGATGTATTTGATATCATTTCTAATTCGTTAGCAACACTGGCTAATCCGTTTTTCTTCTTCATCAGTGGTTCGTTATTCTTTAAAGAAGGCTTATTCTCTAAAGGATTGTATTTATAAGCTGCAACGACGTGCTTTCCTGCGTTACTTCTACCCACCATTCTGTGGATTAGCACTATCTCTTTCTTTTATCTGTAGCAGAGGGATAGTTTAGCACGCTGGACGGCTGTGTGCCGACCCATGAAAGTAACTTTACCGACTGGTTGTTGTGTTTTGGGATATATAAGTGAGATTGGTCCTGAGGCAGCATAGCTGCACCCTTGGTTATTCCGTGGTACATACGCGACTCAATGGTGATTTGCCTTTTACCTGTATATATGGTGCTACGCAGCTTGCAAACAAACGAAAAGAGATATCTATACTGTTGTTTTGCTTTGCTTTATGCCTCGCGTTGGGCTGAAAACTCTACCGGGATAAAGCGTTTCAAGGACTGTTGTTCTTTTTCTTTCAGACATTCTTTGGTATTAAACAAAATAAAGTTTATAGATGTTATGCGTCCGTTAAAGGTGGGGAGGTCTCTTCTTTGCTATATTCAGCTTGGCGGATAAATTGTGCTAACCATGTATGCTGGATTGATAGTTTTTCCACAGTTTTCTACAACAACACGCATTTTAGAGCGTCGCAAACAACAAAACAAACGCTTTTCCGCTGCCACTTGTTCTAATCAATTCCACTTTCTTTGTGTTTGCCTTTCACTCTATTGTGTTGGGTGCCATTCTCACCATATTGAAGCGTGGAATAGTGGTACCACAACGAGCTCAACATTCACTATATATACTAAGTCCGGTTATAATGCTCACCGTGAGCGTGGGTGTATATTGTCTATTCTACAGATTGCCTCAATTGTTTCTATGATGTGGTGGGAGATAACACACACTAACAAAGTAAATTATGGTTAGTTTGACTTTTAGATGAGATGGAACAGCTAGATTACACCTATATAAAAATAGACTACACACTCAGGTGTCTTTAGCAATAAAAAGAAAATGGACATATAAACACAATAAACAAAAATAATATCTCTTTCATTAAACAATGGATAGAACGTTATAATAATACATCGCAGATTTTTCGACGACTATCATCATATGATGAGAGTTGATGACGAGCCGTCAAGCTAAAAGAACTCTGGTGGAATGCTTCAGTTCACATTTATAGTGATTTTACCAGCTATGTCAAGAACTAATCTTGAATATGGAGTTATATTGTGTATTTGCATAATGCTTTTACTAAAAACTAATATCCCCCGCAAATGGGATATTACTATTTTAGAAAGGAATTGACTCTCCTCATCGCTATATATATATACATAAATATGATATTATTAGTTGGCTAAAACAATGCACTGTATTGGGGAATGCGAATATATAAAAAGGAACGGAGGTTTACTACCACGAAATTAAAGATGTAGATGATTGCTATAAAACTATTTTATAACTCAGCTAAGCTGGAAACTATAAAGAATAACCATCAGGCATTTAACACACTATTTGGTAACTGGTGAAAGGGCACTAACAAGTATGGGTATGGCGTAAATGTTGTGCTATTCTGTTGGTAGAGAAAGTAGATGTTCTGGAATGTGGCGGAAGGCAGAAGCAGTGCCTAGTTTATTTCCACAGCCAAATAAACAACATCAGCTGTTTAGAAAAGCGTGGTGAATGTAGCTGCACTTTTATCACAGATATCTCGCGCGTATTTTGAATATCTGTAACGCTCGTCTCAGACATCGTAACGTTCGTCTCAGATATCTGTCTAGTTGCATTTACAGATATCACATGCACCGCCTTTATGGGGCACATCAATGCTCAACAGATATTAATTTTGCTGAGAATGCATAGACTTCGTTGGTTTATAATCTGCTATGGCCCGATTTAGACATTATTATAAATATATGGTACAATATTTAGTGTGGAACTATCGTTATATAAAGGCGAAATTTGTATATTTGTCCTGCTTGTTAAAAGTGTCCAGAAACTTTACTGCTAAATGAGAGTAGAGACAGAAATGTCGGCGCTTGTGAGCAAAAGAGACCTATGTAACACACGCACATATATAGGGTGTAAACAATTAAGACGTTGAGTAGACTACAAAGTCTAGAAGAAAGCACCCGAGTTAGAAAAGAAAGACTATTTTACTATAGAACCTATAAAAGATGTGAAGAATATATGAAAATAAAGAAATCTGTGAGCTGGTATATGGGTTTGGCATTAGATTTTATTTCGTCATGGTTTCATTACAATTATATATATTCTTTTCTTAGCCAACCGATAATTAGCAGCCGATTTAGTAGCTTAGCCAAATCAACACTTCTTGGAATGAAGCTGTAACTAGGTTTTCTTTTTGGGTAAAAATCACGAAAAATATCATAGTGTATACCTTTCAAATACTATCAAACATCTTTCACAGAGGCTTTACTCTGAGGTTGGGACACGATGACTATCAAACTATGGCAAACTTTTAATAAATATGCTTTATGGTAAAACAATATAAAGGTTGGCATTCGGCATATAAGCATGCTTGGTTTGTCGCGAGGATATTTTAATGCGTGGCTTGAGGAATAGGGCTAGATTATAGTCGTTTGAACTGTCAGAAGATGTGAAGTATGTACACCGGGCACTTCAGCATTGATTACAAACGACAACGAACTCCAATCTGTATTGAGTGACGCGGTTGATCATCATGCTGAGTCAGATGAATAGGAACGTAAAATCATATTCAGACTTCTCTTCAACAGATGTTCATCCCCATGCGAATCTACATAGCTGCTGAACATTCGTGAGAGAATAATTTTGCAAAATACCATACTTATAACGACTTACTAAAAATGTCTATAGCAGCTGAGCAAATACGAGAAAGTTGCCATGCACTGCAATTGAAGTTCTTGAAAAGCAAAACAAAGTTGCTATCCGAATATCCAAACACACACACTTTGATTTGTAAACCAGGTGCAGTAATAAATAGACTGAATTTGCTGCACACTCGGTTTCATACTAATTATACACATTCAGATATGAAACCTGTAGAGCCTGTACTGAGGCTAGATATGACGATAATTTAACTCGATACCTGTTGGTGGTTAAAGACAAAATAAGGTAATATACCATCACGATGCCCTTTATTTTGCAATAATACTGCCTATGACTCATTTATAGGTGAGTGTTTTCAAATGTGTTTCAATAAAAGAGATACGATACATCTATCTGTTTTTGCTGATGTTTGACTCACAACAAATAGCATCACACATCTATTATGTAAAAGTTATTATTGTGTAACACATAGGGTGTACAAAATCTTAGGGTACCATCTTTGCACTGTCACACAATATGTGGCCTGTAATGCGATACCTAACTTACTACTACTAAAATGCCTATTAGAGGTGTTGCACGCCATTCGCTTGTATGTGCTTTGCCCGTTACAGCTAATTTTATATTTAAACACTGTATTTGTGAGAGCTTAAATTACCTAATGCGGCATTAATGTGCCTGTACTGGGAAGTGTGTGTCGTGTACAAAGAATGAAGACGGACCTGAGCCCAAGCACATTTTCAACCACAAGATGACCCTATCAAAGAGACTCAATCAAAGGTATGTCATTCATAGCAGAAGAACGCTTGGGAGACTTCCGACAAGTGGGTGTGTGTAAACTTAGAAACAGGAAAAGCGTACGTGAAAGATGTTGTTAGTGAACTAGAGTGGCGAACATATTCTGAAGACAGTAAAACGAAAAGACCGATTCGGACAATGCGACCTGTATAAACTGCGAAACCCGAGACCGTCCAAACGCTCCTGAAAGAGATGGCAGCCGTTCCACGTCTGCGATATAAGAACTAACGGGCGAAGGATGCCAGCAGATACAACATCTGTGCAAACCATTGAGACTGTTGCCTACAAATGTGTAAATGGGTGACGACGTTAAGCATATCTCATCTACGATTAACCAGAAAGGTATGATGACTGTTCCTGCTGTATTAGGATATATGAAGAGCTATGTAAATATGGGACTACTACCTTGGATGCATAAAGTAAAAAGCACTGTGGGACAATACGAGACTAACTATGTCAAAGTCAGATCCTGAAAAGGCACTCTTTGTAATTGTGAGTACGAGTTTCACAAAGATGGTAGCTGCACCAGTGTTCAGTTCTGCAGGCTTGAGAGGACTACTGGACGAAAGAGAGAAGTTAGCTTCAAATATAAGTTCATTAGAACAAGTAATCTATAACAATATAACTTGTATATAGAGAGGACAAATTATCGAGAGGTTATTACTTGCACAAAATACAGCGGTATTTTCTTATGCAAGAGCTACGATCTACTTTCAAAGAGGCTTTAATCAGTAACAATAATTCAAAGAATAACAATGAGACTATTACGTGTTTAACAGTGGCGGCTCTGGCGCGCCACATCACAAATGTGAGCTACTGCACCAAATTAAAATGGCTCCTAACTATTTCAAACAGAGCGGGCCTGTATGCGTCTGGAATGGCGAAAGTTGTGGGTGAAAGATGCGAGAGACGAACAAGAATTACACACCGATCTGCGACAGATGCGCCATTGATGAGAAGCTACAAAAGTAGGGGTCCTACGAGTATATGCGCCTTCTACCACGTACGGCTCAGCAAGGCTATGAGTTCAGAAAGCTTTAAAAGACTTGAAAATGGTGAGTCGATAATATCATCAAGAACACAACTTCATAAGCGTAACGAATATGGATATGTAACCGAATATGCTCGACTACGCATCACGGAACAGAACCTGACGAAAACGCGGCCGAGGCGTTGCGATGCGAATTCTTTTGCGGCAACAATGCGCGACTCGACCACGTAGGATATTGCAATTTGATTATCCAACCGATAAACTCGAAGAGAATGGACGCGTTTATAAAATTGAATAATGACGCGGACTTGTCGCTGTGTTAATCAGATATATCGATAACGAATTGGTATGGAAAAAAAGAATTTACACACGACAAGATCGGCACATTTCTATAAAAGTTCACAGCTAATTACACATCGCAAATATTATCATGGACGTGGTACGATAACGATGGCGACATGATATACCTCAAGGAGCGCGGCTTTAACAAAGAGTTTAAATACGATAAAGCAGAAACTCGCCGCCGAAACATTTGCCACTCCAGAAGCTACTACGGCAGAATGGGCACTACGGGTCCGCGGCAACTGCCACACTCTTTCGAGAATGCCAATGGAAAAATTCGCTGCGCGCACCGATAAGCGAAACTACCGACGAAACTGAGATAACATGACAGGCTGTTGGTACGTCTGATAGCATAAACAATGTTACCATCTTCTTCTAACGATGGGTACAAAGCAAACGTTGCCCGCAATCAGCTCATAGTCATCGTCCTACATCTCTTGTTGGGCTTATTGCGATATTCAGCGCCACGGGTGCGTCTATGCGCCGTCTTGTGCGCGAATGGTTCTGAAACTACAGTCAATATCGAGAACTTAACAGCTGGATATACGTCGTTAATGTTGCTGACCAATCTGTGAGTTCATCAAACGATAGTATGGACGGACGCGGTAGCGCCCTGCTAAAAACGAAAACTATCTGCTGCGATGCCGCCAGCGAAAACAATAAAGAGAGCCTTATACGCTAGCTCCTTTATTGTCACTATGACTAATACTATCGTGGCTTCTTAAGTATTCGCTGCGCGCGATCTGCTAAGACTACTACTACCGCCGAAGGCAAGAATACGCCCGCTCCTTTGTGCCAATCTGCAGCGGTTTATAACGTGTGAGGCCTTGCTCTCACTGCAGATCGGGAACGCATACTGGTGTGGTAACCAAGAAAGACAACGATTCTATAGTGGTCATTGTACTAACCCTGTTTCCGGCGAAGGCCAATCTTAGGGGAACCGTGCTAACAATGTCAATATGCAACGACACAATATATACCTGACCACGAGAGAAGGGTATAAGTGTTATTCTCTTCGTGCCATTCGTGTTTAACCTATTGAATTCTCCTCTTTCAGCTTATAATCTTTATACTGGTGCTGCTTCGTATAAAAGCTCGTGAATGGACTATTAGCAACAAAAGGGACAATGCGCTACTCTAGCCTCCTTCAAAATTTCAAACCCTCAATCCACACAAAAGTCTCATAAGATTGCGACGCGTGCCGTGAAATGACCTATACCTTTCGGCGATGCTTGCTAATTCGAGCATGTACGAATGATGCAATTCTCGTGCAATTTTACTCGTGTTAATGTCTAAATTCAGTGTTGTTATCCTGTTTGTTAAGTGTAAATATTGTATATATAATGCAGATAAGCATTTGTTTTCCAAACATCAGCCGAGGTATATTGTGTTGTGCAATCATTTGCGTTCGTTGGTGTCTCTAAAAGAAAAGCATATAATTGTTGTATCACCAACACCTTCGCAATGCTAATTTTGTTGCGTGACTGATGCAGACTCTGTTATAAAGACTGTATGCAGGAACAATCGTTTCGTACTGTGACTGTTTTATAACACAAAACTACTTTAAGAATAAAGCTCATCTGCCTATATGTGGTTATTTCTTGACCGTGCATTTGCGCAACGAGTAAACGCAATGCTTTAGCCCGTATAGGTGTACTCGCTGATTGTCTGAGACACCTCTTCTACTCGTCAACTCAGCAATATAGTATTATGCACCGTGGAAAAGATGTTCGCTTGTATATCGCGCTATTGGCTGAGTGAAGATCTGCAGACGGTCCAGCGAGTTCCATACAGCTCTATAAGTGTGCTTTCGTCTGCGAAAAATCCTGCAGCATACGCTCCTCTTTGGCTCGTGGCGGCTGCGTTTTGTAGCTACTGCCAGATGTTCTTTCTTCCATTTCGCGCTGTCGTGGTCGGTATTCCTCAAACTTCGGAGTAGCTTCCTTTATAATGCGGGTGCATATTTGTTGTGAATCACCATACCTAAAGTCATTACCTTACGAAATTTCCAATACGCAGAATCTACGCTCGCCTCGTTTGTTCCCTTCGTATAAGCTTCAGGATAAGAGGTTATGCCTTGATAGAGCGGAAGGAACAAGCCGAGATCTGCATTCCCATATCACATAATTTGCTCGTTGCTGTGGAAGTTCAGGACGAACTTGTAAAAATGTGGGTTTGAGTGGTGCGGAAAATTGATGCCGGACGATAAGGTTCTTAGGATTGCTGCTGCAAAATAAGGGTCGTGTTCTGTGTTATCGTGAGTGAAAACGGAAGCGCGGCGCATGTCTGCTGATTGGCTGTTCAGCTTTGCATAAACTGGGAAGATGTTCTTAGTGACATCGTTCTTTATGCCGGGCGAGAACATTTTTTGTAATCCCCATACACGTGGATAGTTGTAAGTGGTGTCGAGCTTTATGTCGCGTGCATAAACCTCGTGAAAATCGAATTTCCCTTTCTTTGGGTCGTACGAGTCCGCAGTTTTCAGCAAATTCCAGCAGGGTCGTTAGATGCATCGCCGCAGTTTTCTGAGTCTAACGGGTCGTAGTCGCGGAAGCGCTCTGGTTGCCTGACAAAATACTTATCTTCGCTCGACAAAGCCAGCCAACGGTGTCCGCATGCGGTTTCCAAGTCACATACTTTCCTTATTGTCTGACAGCCTATGCCGAACCCTTCGGCAATACCATGTTTCTCAATCAACATACCCTATACCGTTCTACTCCTGCGCGCTGTGCGAACGTGTAAGCAATACAACATTGAGTGCAGCGTTTCAGCGACTCCTGTCTCTACAAGCGGATCGAACTTTAATATTGCATCGCTGCTGAAGATGCTTTCAGTAGCACTCATACCCACGCCTGCCGTGTTGAAGCCTGCGCTTCCCCAATGGTTTGGCAAGCAATAAGGTGGTAAAGCGCCATAACCTAAAGGCTTCTTTGGAGTTCGCACCGAAAAGTGGGCGTCTTTCCTTCACATACTCCGTTGCGCCTTCGACATATCCTCAAATTTCGTAGTTTTGGCTTCCATAGCATCCCCGAGTCTTCGACCGTGCCACAATCCTCGAGCCATCGGCTGTCATATCTTGTCCTGTAGTGGTGCGATTCTGATGGCAAACTGCTTATCAATACTTTGTTTTCTTTCATAAATACATTTATTTTAAGATGTAACTTCGATAGGCAAATGTATGAAAAATAGTTGAATTGAGTGTATGCTTTTGTTGTTTTCTACTTAATTTACCTAATTGTAAGTAATTAGATTTTCAAACTTCGCTACCTTATAGCTGCTATTTTCGTTTTGCTGCCAATATATTTATGTTGCTTTTCGTTGTCCTCATCTCTCAACTATCATTATGTCTCTCGCTCATCCATCGTTGAAATAGGATGACCAGACGGAGAGTGGACTTAAATATAGTGATAATTAATTTGTGAACACCTGTAATGCAAAAATAGTTGTATTGATTGTTTTGTCACAAACATTATATGAACATAGAGATTAGTTGTGTATAGTACGATAAAATGTGACGTCGTGTTGTTCGTTTTCAGATGTATCTATCAGTTGCGTTTCAGATATCTAGAGACGAGGTGACAGATATCGAAATGCGACCAACAAACAGCTTTTCTGAAATCTTATTTTTGTCTCTGAACATTGTGCTACATAATCTTGTCTTGACTCCCTTTCAGCTTATTCTAATTCGCTTTTCCAAGTAGGTGGTTGTATGTCAGCCCACACATCTTGCGAGGATATCGGGATAGCCTCGATTATTATAAAATCTAAAATAATCAACAATGTAATTGATTACACTTTTAGTAATCATATATGCTATATACTACTTCAAAATCATTGTCATTATGGAGAAAAGATACATGAAACAGGCTCTACGTGAGCAAAGAGGCAAGCATTATCAAGGGATTCTAGGGTATTTCCTTGGTGGTGCTGGTGTGATATTGCTGAATGCGCTGGGTTTGGTTTCGGAACATCACTATTGTTGATGGAATAAGGTGGGCGAAGCAACCTGGACGACGAACTGCGAGAGAATGACATTGGCAGATACAGGCGAGTGCGGCGGCGTTTGCTAACGCTCAATCCTGATGCCAGATGGGATTACCATACGAGTTCTTGACTCTGTTAACATCGAGAAAAGTGTCAATGGGTCATGATGTGGCTATCAATGCATTGGACTTTGAGGATGGCTGATTCGTCTTTGATGAGTACAAAGAAGAAAAATCGCAGTACGCGCTACAACTTTGGTTGGCACAGCACGTTGCGGTTATGTACCGTGAGGGCATTTCTTTATCTAGACACGGCGAGGTAGAGGTTTCAGATTAAAAGGTAGCTGGAGTGTCTCTACTGGGCTGAGACTTTGGAATCAACCCTAGGGTGGTGGGTACAAATTGCCGCCCAATATAAAGGAAAGGCCGAGACTAACTTACTCTCCGCCATCCACCAGCATCATGGGATTGCAGCAGGCTTGTACCCAACGGCAATGCACATCACCTTTGCTGACGGAAAACCTGTGAACTATTTTCCTAAATTCTATCTCTCTTCCTTTGCCGTAGTTATCAGAAGAGTTTGTCTGGTAGCTCTTGCAAATGGCTGGTCGGTATTCGTCACGCCTAATTTGGCATCAGAGCGTGGCATTTGATGAAGAATCTAGCGGGCGGCACATTCTGTGTGCATAATTTCCGTCATGAGTGAGCCACTGCTGCTGACCGCCGCGCTTCGAGTTCTTCGTCTTTGGTGATATTTCCATCACGTTGCTCCTACGATGCCGCTTCGAAGAATGTTCCAATAGTTAAGATTACGCTTTTTGTGACTCTACATATGCCCACGGCTGTGATGTGATAGATGATACGACACACGCCTGATCCATATCTTGCCTTCATCTGTCAGCGATACGGTAGGTAGCTGGCATTTGATTCATCCCAAAGCTTGCTTTTGTGCCTCTTTCGATCGAGCCGTGCATGACATGGATTACATTGGTACTAGCATCAGTCGAGCATCGAAATGTACTTTCGAGCCACTTTGTTCAAGCTCAAACGACATGAGTTCTTCCTCTGGTCATATGCTGCAAATAAAACTATACTTACAAATTCCTTCACCTCCTCTGCTGTACGTGCAAAACAAAGGATTATCTGATACATAAAAACTCCTCTTATAGCATTATCAAATAAATGCTCTGATGAGTTGCACGTGCAAGGAGCTCTACTGTATGAATCAATGTTGACAATACGGTTTGAGATCAGCCAATCTGGTGCATTACGCACGGTGTTCGAGTACACTATCAAAGAAATCTTTCTATGTCTGTCATATGTACTAAACGTGCTAAGATTCTCTGATATATTTCACACACAAAAGTACATTTTTAATGCGAAATAGCGCAAAAGATTCTGCACAAAGTGTACAAAGAGAGAGAGAATGAAGATTTTACAAAAAGTAGCAATAGGTGATATTTGCATAAAGTGTTTTGCCATATAAATCAAGAAACAAAAAGCGACTCTGGAAAAACAGTGCAACGTAAAGGGACTACGCATATCTTCATGGCAGACAAAACGGGTCTGTGGAAGCTCGCTGGATTTGTGGTCAAGGAAATTACTCCATCACTTATCTTGTTTACAGAGAAAGAAGTGACATGAAGATCCGTCAGATGCTGTGAAGGAAGGAATATCTGTGTATTCTAAATCGTCATATTTATATTGCAAAGAGATGCCTTTGAATACGATTGGCTGCATCCAAGGTTTCCATTGGGATAACACAGGAGACTCTATCCTAGCAGATATGCAGACTAAATCCACTGAATGCACAGCTACCGAAGAGTGACCATAGTTTTTGGCATATCAGGGCGCTTTGCCATTTGCAACATTTGTGATTCAGGAATATCGCATTGACATTGTTCAAGCGGCTAATGGCATTGGCGGTAAAACCGATAGTGAGGACAAGTACAGCTATATGATAGCGAGATTGACAGCAAACTAATGAAAGTAATGAAGGGCTTGGGATTTGGCACGTCAAATAGAAATCCATAGATTACCTGACATCGGAAACTGTTCCTGTATGTTCAATAAGAGAGGTATAATGGGGTTCTTTTCAAAGTATGGTGAACTTTTGCAAGGCTGCATGATTACACTTTTGTGTAATATTTCAGACAACAAATTCAGAATTACACAAAAAAGTGTAACGATATAATTTGGAGAAACCAATACATTTGCAACATCGAAAGACAAGAAAAGTTGTCGGCATATCATGATGTTGACTCCAAAATTATAATAAGACAATACATATAATAAATAATATAATGTTTATGAAAAAGAAAATTCTCACGTTGCTCATGTCTGGCTGCTATGGTATTCTTGCTGCACAAACTACGGGAACGGTCGTAGATGAAAACAAGCAACCATTACCAGCTGCAACGGTTTCGTTGTTTCGTGAAAGCGAAAATAAGATGATTAGTGGAGTAGTAACTGATATGAATGGCGGCTTTTGAACTGAATACGCATGAAGGAGAACTATAGAATAAGGATATCTTTTGTTGGGTGTTCTACGCAGGAAATTAAATGCCAAAACATTTCTAAGCACCTTTCGGTGGGTACAATCATGTTGGAACCAGAAAGTAAGCAGCTTAATGACGTTACAGTGATCGCCAACAACGTAATACAAAAAGCTGACCGCCAAATAATTATCCCTAATCTGCTTCAGCAAAAAACATCAAGCAATGGTTTAAGTTTGTTGCAGCATCTTCAGCTTTCACGAATCTCTGTAAATACGCTTGACAGTAAGGTGACTACCGACTATGGGGGATGCCGTAGGTTACGTATTAATGGTGTAAAGAGCAGAGTCTACGAGGTGAAGGCTCTCTTGCCGGCAGACGTAGTTGAAACGAAATATGATAATGCTGGTCTGGATACGGAAATGTAGCTGCCGTGGTTGACTATCTTAAAAGAAAAAGAAGAATGGATGGAAGCATCTCGGAGAGTTTGATAACACTATCAATCCCTTAGGTGCCGAGTTTCATCGGTTATCGGTGAGTATCATGCGGGTGATCAAAACCAAGGCATCTGTAAACTGGAATCGACGTGATGCTCGACTTTGTTGCGCTGAAAACATGAGAGCTTTCGATAGCATCTGGTATGCAGTAACTATGAGATGGGGCAAAAGAACAAAAGGCACGATATGATAACATCAATCTATCCATGGACACGATTACATAAATAGCGAAACATATTGAGTGTTGCTTTTCGTAGATTTATATAACAATACGCCTCATGCGGTATCTGATAAAATTTCAAAACTTATTCAGGATAACAACTACATTCGATATCAGGACCGCACCGAGTCGAGGAGCAACAATCCATCGTTGAGATATTTATTATCACATGAGTTTACAGGATGGCATCTGTTTCTTGTGACCTGATAGGAACATATATCAATCTCAAAACGACCGTTTATATCTCAATCTCGAGAATGCTGTGGAAATAACTTCCCATGTCGAGGTAAATAGAAGCCGATTCGGCTTAGAAGTTGTTACGACGGGAAAAATCGAGATTCGCGGTTGTTCGGTGCTGCATCAGCAGATATACCTGAAAAATACATACGATGAAACACATCCTCAAAGTGTAAAGAGATGAATCTAGGTGAGAAAGTTATGCTTTTTGAGAATGGGCCTCAAGTTAGAAACTGGGTTATGAGTGGGTGTGGGTGCTATGAGAACCTATGTTGGCAAGATGCAAAACAGGTAAAATATATGTTTCGCCGACTATTCTGCTGGGTATCGTTTCAACAATTATCTGTCAGCCGCTATATGCCCTTATGGAGGGTACCTTCACTTGCCGAATTAAAGCAATCGTTGAACAGCATAGATGTTTTACCAAATACGCCGTGAAATCCAATCTCGGGCGGTCGAGTTTTTCTCTAATGAACTATCAATTAGCGTGAGACAAAAGTATATTGGTGCAAGAATGGTTTACCATTACTGATTGTGACGACAAACCCTATATGGAAGAAACAACCTTTCTCGAATGGCCTCTATGTTGGAGTTATACCTGAATCAAAGAGCTTCCATCGTCTCAAACTCATAAACTAGAAAATACAACCTTGGAAGGATTGTATATCCATTCAATTAGCCCATTTGTCAATCGCTATATCAGCAATAGCATACTATACTCATATACCAACTAGGGTTTGCGTGTAACTTAATCAGGAATGTACAAGAATTGGTATGTAGGGGCCCAATCTTGAGACCTAGTTTCATAACCTGTGGAGACACTTAACAAAGATGAAATAAATCATAGTAGTCTTTGGTACAATAGAGGAAAAATGGGAATTGTAGAACTCGAGTTGGAGAACATCCTCAGTTCACGTTATGATGTCTGCGAAAATCTTTCCATCTTGCTCCTTATAATCAAATGGTATGGTCGAGATCTATGTGGGTTTTGGCTAGACTTTCATTTCAACCTGAACTTTGGAAGCATAGCTCTGAAGTGAACAGTATTCATAACTCTGATACTGATGCGAGTGTGTACCAACAACGAAGTAGCAGATAAAGCATATTCGGCGTAGAGATAAAGAGGTTTCAATCCTTAGAATAGATGTTATTAATAGTCAGCCTTAAAAGCTAATATTCGGCTTTTAAAGGGAATGATACTCTATCCGCTTGCCTACTATATGGCGATTATGCTAACTTTGTGCACTTATATTTGTATAACGAAACAAATTTTCTCAGGTTTTTGTTACATTCTGCTGTAGTTACTGGAAAATATCGACCGAACAGGCTGATTGGTTCTTCAATTGAGACTACAGAAGAATCTTATCAGCCAAAGCTGCTCAGTTTAAATTTTTCGACTTGTGCTAGAATTGCTCAATGAGCAAGTAAATATACGCAGTAGCTTTGCACACCGTGTGTGTTGTTTGCTGAGTTATACTACTCTGTACAATCAAAAAGAGCGTCACAGCTGGAGTATATGGGCGTATTAGCTGCTTCGTTATTAAGAGTCGATAAAACATCAATCTTCCAGTCCATTTCGCGTCTATCAGTGGCACTGTAAGATTTTGAGTCCAGGAATACAATGGTCATCAGACTTACGTTATTTAGTTGATGCATTGAGCGTAGACAGAGCTTAAAATAGGCATTAAAACAACCAAATTTACACAATAAACTATCAAAAAGTGACGGTATCTAAAGACCTCAAGTAAATTTGCACACAATATAGTATAATTATTGTCCGATTGAAACACAAGATATATTCCCTTGTGGCAATGCTAACAATAGCACCTGCACCTAACATCTTGCTTCTAAAGAAGAAGAAAAAGTACCAGATAATGGTTCACCAAGCCACAGCAATTGTTGCTTTCTCTATCCAAGGTAAAATTCTACGATGCGATCGTCAGCTGGAGAAAAGATACTGACTGGTGCAAGTATAGCGCCATTACGGCATATGGGTTCTATATAAATCAGAATGATGGGACTATCTGGCGCAGGTTCATTGCCCTATGGTTCAAGAGCAAAAGCAGTGCCTGACAAACATAACTGCCAAGAGTAATGGAAAAATATTTATGGACCGCTTACCATTGAGTGCGAGCTTAACGCCTTATAAGGGAACGACTCTGTCGATTTCTCACAGCACGCATTGTCGAAGTTTACTCACAGGAATGATATCAGCAAAACACGCTGTAGTAAACGATGATATGTACACAAGCAACGTGGTATGAGATTTAAGTGCGTGGAACACACTTGACGATGTACCTAAATTTTGCATTATTCGATGATGCGAAAATGGTCAGTTATAATATGTATGTGTTTGGCAAAGAGTCAAACTATGTGTTGCTTAAGCTGAAACGATGGGACTGCCACGTGGACTGAGTCCCAACAACATTCAGTGCTGGAGTGTAAAGCGTAGTGCGACTGAGATGAATGTTTTAGCGACGATGGACAAAATTAAACAATTCGAACGATGGAGTAACGGACTACAGTAAGTGCTCACTACAACAATTAAGTAGCTGCAGAACAGAAGCATGCACTATCAAATAATACGCTTGTATCGAAGATAATGGTTATGGATTGGACCTTGAAAT
>BNJU01002308.1_pt1 | contig 65883 bp, 61 predicted proteins | sample 8539281 | NCBI WGS metagenome assembly BNJU01 (sample SAMD00202456, study PRJDB9452) | human saliva metagenome | isolation source: human saliva | place: Japan
ATGCCACGACGGTAATAGCTAATGCTTTCGGATCAATTTGAATGCTTTTTGCAGTCAAAGGTTTGGTCTTCCTTGTGAGAGATAATATTCTGTATAACCATTGCTTGATCTTTTTATGCTAATATACAATATTTTTCTATAATCTGACATCATAGAAATTTGGTATAAATTTATATATTCGTTTATATTTTTTTCTATATTAGGTTTTTGTCGGGATGTTATTGTCTATCATTCTCTGCTCATCATTCTCATTATCCATTATTTTATTTAATTCAGTTGCCTCTCTATATGTTATATTAGGAATACTTATTTCATACGGATTTCTTGTATTAATAAACTTAAAATCAAAGACATTCAGTTTATTTATGTCATAATCACTATTCAATATAATTCCGCCATAAGTAAACATTCTTGCGCCTCTGTACTCTTCATACTTTATATTATATAATGGATAAAAGGATAAATTATCTTTACCCTCTCTATTCCTTTCCTCTATAACTTTGTTACAATACGCTTCTAGCATTCTACGGATAGTTTGCGAAGCATTAATATCCGTACAACAATTATCTTCAATATCATATGGAACGAGATTGATGAATTTTTCATTTAACTCATCTCTTGTATATGGGCGAATAGGATCTGCTTCATCATTACGTAATTGCCTATTACAAGACATCACAAAAATACTACCATGTGGTAGAGCATCAAAAAGAATTTTTATATCAGCAAAACAGGTCATAGATAAGACATTATCGTAGTCCAACCAAATGATACTAGGAGTTGTTAAATCTATTTCTGCTAACATTCCCGTTGAGTTTCCATGTTTAATCTCTATACATGAAAAAAAGGTTTATTAAAATTTAGTTTGTTTATATTGTACTTTTTCTTCAATGCTAAACATTGAATTTATATTCAGTTCCTTATGAAATAGTTTAAAATCCGTAAATGTTAAACCACCAAAACCGACATATTGATATTTTTGTTTAAATACGCCTAGTATTCTTGCAAAAGATGCCAATAACATCTTTCTTTCAGCAAATTTACACGGTCGAATTTCGTAATTTAAAACACTAGGACTCTTCATCGGTGATATCCTCCATTTTTAAATAATATTCAAACGAGGTATTACCCAATTCTTTGTAGCTTTTTGCTTCCGCATGATGCTTTGCTGCATCAGCAAGATCTTTATTTACATCATATGCAATGCGAACATTATTTTTTTTCTGGGCAATTATATCAACATCCAAAGGAGGAGCTATGAATATTTTTTCCGTATGGCTTGAAAAATCATATGTTTTTAATTCTACAGCAGAAACTTTTTCTAATGTATCGCAAAGTGTTTGCCTATAATTATTTGCCTGATCTCCCATCTGTGGTATTTTCTTTAAAAACTCTAACACTTTTACCATTCCGTTTTTCATTATCGGAAGTACAGATTTATATATCTCAGAAGTCGCATCTATACCTTTTTTAGTCGTTGTCAATGGTAAATATAGGGTCTCCTCTGAATCTAAAAAGAGAATTCCTCGAAACATTACAAAATTAATATGCCATCTAGGAATAGGAGCAACTCCCCATCCTGTAATATTAGAGGTATCTGCTTCCACTACTAATCTATTGTTACAATAAATATACCAACCAGAGTTTTTAGGCTCTCCTATTTCACCAAGTCCTGCTATTACACGATATGAAACATCATTAATTTTTCCATTTGCATAATATGGCAATGCAGATTCTGATATAAGTACATCTATACGATTACCTTTCAGAATCCTACCATTTAAAGTAATTTGTATTCCCTTAAGTAAGCTGAAATTAAGTAATTTCTGAATATCATTGGCCAGTTCGTTTAAAAAGGTATCATCACAAAAAAGATCTGTTACTTCATGATTGAGATTTGAAACTTTGATAATAGTGCCATCGGTATCCAGTTTTTTATTATCTATTGATTGATAATTAAAATTCCAATCATCAATTTCCAACTCATTTCCATCATCAGCAGTCACTTTTTTTGTTTTCTTACTCCATTCATCTACATCCACAATAACTTTAAAATGGTCATCGTTAGACTGAGACTCTACAACAAACTCTTTCCCAATTTTAAAGAGAGAACGTTTCATACCAATTCCGAAACGTCCTACAGTACTATGAGCTTTCGGTGCTTCATCTGGGCGTCCAAACCTAAAAGCGTATTTTTGTGCAACTTCTAAAGAAAAGCCTCCACAATTGTCTTCTATTATGAATTCTGAATCATTTAGTGTAATATTTATTTTTCAACCCCGTATAATCATTAGGATTTATTTTATTTGCTCCATCTATAGAATTATCAAGTAAATCAATAATAGCATCCTCTATAGAGATATCTCTAGTTATCATCTCTATAAAGAATTTCTTGGTAGGATTTCCTACAATGACATTAGTTTCCATTTTATTTATTTTTTTCTTCTTCCCAATACTGTACAACCTTAAAAACTTCTGTCCTAGGGTATTCACTTATATTTGAAATGGCTTGACCATTCTGAAGCTTTTCTAAGTTGCGTAAAGCAGTAGTCCCATCCTTTGGAGTGAGTCCGAGGAACTTATTGATTGCCTTTGTATTAGCCATATCATTTATTGGCAACAAAAACGAAGTTTCACATTCTTGCGAAAAATCAAAGTTTGCTGTATTATATTCTGCAATTCCTTGTGATAGCAGAAAAACAGATACACCATAAGAACGAATTTTTCGAAGTATTACCTCTAAGATTTCTAATGATTTTTTCTCGCGGAAAAGATCATGAGCTTCATCTATCATTAGCACATAACGCATTTCTCTATAATTATCGTTGACATCAGTACTTCCCATATTAGAGAATACATTAAAAATGTAATTTATAATCAGGAATACAGAAGTAAATCTGACAGTATTATCAAGTTCACCAGATAATGATAAATAGTAATTGTTATTTAAGAATGCACTAGGATTCTTTACCTTAGAAGCAAACAATTCATACTCACTCAAACGTCCCATTATTTCTGTTAGAGTGTCTCGATTTTCCCCGACTTGATCTATTATCAAATCATAAACTTCTTTCATAGAAGGGTAATCTCCACTTGTTTGTTGGATGAATGCTTCTTGCACTGCATCTTTTAATGTTTGCTGTTGTTTCTTGCCAATGTTTGAATATTTAGCTATAATGTCAACAAATTTATTTATACCAACAAGTTTATTCCTATCATTTATATTGTCTATGAACGAAAGTGGGTTAAGTGGGAAAAGGTTCATCTGGGGCATTGATACAAGTTGTATGAGTCTCTGTAAAGAAATCATGCATCTTATTTTTATCTTCTACTGATATTCCTTTAAAATCGAGGAAAAGGAAATTAACTTGTCCCTGTGTCTTAGATACTAATTGCCTTAAAAATTCCAAGGCAAATTGAGATTTTCCAGAACCGGATTTTCCTGCAACTGCAATATGTTGATTATTGTAGATTTTTGGTGTTGTTAAAAACAAAAATATTACTGGCTCTTTTTGTCTTAGGATTATATCCTACTTTAATATCAATAGCCCCTGTAAAACTCGTCTTGTTGATGTGCTGATTATTGTTTTTAACTGCATCTAACGAAACAGGTGCGTCTTCGATTGCGTCAATACCTTTTCCCAGATATTCAACCAGAAAATCAAAAAAGGTATATTGCGGACGATTCTCAAACAGATAATTAATCTGCTCAAGACCATGATCTATGTGCAATTTCACATATTTGGCAACTAGTTCATCATTCTTATTAATGCCATAAGCTTGGCAAATAAGAGCGATATAAAAATCTCTGTTAGCAGAATCAAATAAAATATGTTCTTTATATTCTTTGCCTTGTGAGTCGTAAGTATTAAATTCATTTTGCTGAAATCTCTTCCCTGAAGACAAGGAATATCCCAAAGCAATACGTGCTATAATATTCTCTTTTGCACCACCAGGTAATTTTTGAGTCAAATTAGAGACTACGACTTGGTTTGCTGCGGAAGTTTTTATATTTATCTGCATATTATTGATGCTTATAAGTGTCAAACAATTCTTCTATTTTTTTATTTCCTTAAAAACAAGATCCTTTCTTTGAATTTTTCAATGAGATAAGTTTTACTTATATATCCATTAATCAAAGAATATTCCTTCTCCGTTAATTCTTTTCAATAGAAGGGGAATAGTATTACTTGTTTAGAAACATTCGGATAAAAATTTTTGTCAGAATATTTTGACTATGATTTATATCAAATTTTTTTGCATCGGACTGTCTATGAATACAGGAAAAGCCATTCCTGTTTCCTCAACAAGTGCACCAAGCAACGCAGAAGCGAACATCTGGCGCTCTCCCATCGACAGAATCCCTTGTCTATTTTTCTTGTTATTAGCATCAAATAAATTTATATCAACATCCTCACCATTACCTTGGATATCAACAACAACAGAACTTACAAGATCTTTTTATGTAAAAAAAACTTGTAAGTTTATCTTTCAACTTTTTCTCAAGGGCTTTTTTTCTTCTCGTCCTTAAATTTTTAATAAGAATTTTTTTGTATTGTCTGTATCAAGTGAGTTGCTTCGTCATCTACAGCTTTATTTTTTTGAGAAACATCAATTTTTCTTAGATAGAATTTCTTTTTTTCTGCTTTGATGTCTTTATTCTATCTTTGGCTTGTTCTATTTCAATATTCAAAAGAAGCTATTTTTTTGATGCAAATCAGAAATAACATCCTCTTTCTCATTCTTCTTTCTACGCAAAGATTGAATATATTCGCTTTCGGCATTCTTTTCTGCTTCTCGTATTTTTTTATCTATAGAATATAACTCCGCTTTTGCTTTAGAATATTTTTGTTGCAAGAGACTCAAATGAAGATTTACATTCCTTTAATTTTTGATACCAAGTTTGAAAAAAATCATCATTTTGCAATTCTGTAAAAATCGTGCAAGGTTTGAAAATTCTCATACCTATCCATATCACAGTCATTATAAAAATGTTTAAGGATCAACTTTCTAATCTCTGCTTCATAAAAGTCCCTTATTCTGATATCTATATGAGACTCAAAATCATTTCTTGCCCTGTCAAGATCATTAAGAATATCGTCTGTTTTCTCTTTTACCCCTTCAAGTTGCAACTTATTTTGTTTATATGCCCTTTCTTCCTTTAACTGGGTTGCCACAATAGAAACCACATTGCCTGCTAAACCAAATGGAATATAATTATATAGTTCTTTTAGCCCTTCCTGAGCATCAGAAACTTCTAATTGACAACGCTCCTGTTCTTTTTGAGCTCTGCAAGACGTTCGACGCTCATTAAATCACCTTCACGAATAAGTTTCTCCTGTAACTCATTACATTCATATCGAAGAATGGATATTTTTTCCTGCTTTTCCTCAATCTGATGTCCAAAGTCTGCAATACTGTCTTCATCATTCTTAATTGAAAGGATGAGTTCATTAAAATCCCTTTTATCTTGCGGTTGAGCAGACTCTTTTCTATAGTCATCTTGTATTTTCTCTAACTCAGATTTTAATTCTGCGTATTTCTGAATACCCAAAACCTGGGAATATGCTTGACTAAGTTCTACTCTTTGTTGTGGAGTATTTACCTGAGCAAATGATACAATTTTTTCAGCATCAAAGAAGAAGAATTTAGCTATTTCTATAGGCAATATATAATCCCTAATGAACATTTCTTCTTCATCTTTATCACTAAATAAATCACTTTCACGTCCATCAATCAGTATTTTCAATTCGTCAGATGTATTAGTAGCCCTATCATACGAACGAACTATTGTAATCTCTGTACAAGTTGTATTTGGTATTTCTACATCAGTAAAAGTAACACTCACGGAAAATCTCGTTTCTCCCTCTTGAGCTGCAATAGTATTCAGACTGTTTCCTATATATTTGCTATAAGAGCCTTTTTCATCAATCTCTTTCTTATACAGCTCATCAACTTTCTCCATATTCTTGCCATAGAGACACCACACAAGAGACATTAGGAAAGTTGTTTTTCCATATCCATTGTTACCACTTACTATAATAATATTCCGTTCTCCATTAGGTGCCAAATCTATTTTATTAACCCCACGATAGATACGAAAGTTATATAATTCTATAGACTTTATTATCATGCTTTTTTTAGAATTTATAAAATCTTTCAGTCGTGATTCTATTTCATTTTTTTAATCCCCTTCTACGCTGCATAAAGGGATTTAGTTTTTTTGAAGAAGAAGTAATTGTTCAATTAACTCACCTTCTTCTGGATTGTTGACACATACTTCACGCATCAAATCGGCTTCTAATTTATTTTTTACATTCTCCTCCATAATGAAAGATTCTTTATAAATTGAATTATATATTTCTGATACTTGATAACCAAAATTAAAGTCTCTATACCAATTAACCTGAATTGCAATTAATTCTTGGTCTGAGATTAATCTTATTTTAGGGTCCACTTGTTGTAATTCGTGCTGTACCTCAAGAAGTCTTTTTAAGATTTTAGCCCTGTATCTAAATACATATGGTCCCATATCATTAACAGCCCTCCGTCCATCTCTGCGAAATGGCATACGATTATCTAAAATATTTCGCTCTGCGTCCAATTCCATTCTGAAATCATACAATGGTCTCATCCATTCTCGTCCATTCTTTATTAAAGAGCGCATAGATTTATCATCCTTCACAACGGTACAAACCCAACATCCAAAACGACTTTGTCCACAAGAACCATGGCTTTTATCTGTGACAACTGTAGGACATTCATAATCATCTGCACTTGCATCCATATATATATTAAAAAGTACAGAATTATCAAAGCCCCATGGACATGGAATCGCCTTAATTATATACCAAACTTCTTCTAACATCAGTTCTTTAATAGGGGCATACACATAAGTATTATGTAACAGTGTATGAAAAGTAAGCCTTTGACCATGTATTTCATGCTTTTTTATAGATCGTGCACGCGTAGCACTCTCTGCTTTCCGTGTCCCAATCAGTATAATAGCCTCCCCACATTCGTCCACTTGTTCCGTAATGAAACGAGCAGTCGGCTTAATTTTCATTTTATCAGTACACCATCGGAATGCCGTATTTGGAACAGGATACCCTTTTCCTATAACATTGACCCAGAAAGAATCTTCTAATTTAGGAATGGTTTTCCTAACAAATATTGGCAAATCTTCTTTCCTTGCTTGTTTTTCTATTTGACTAAGTACATCATCAACATAAGAAGATATTATCGGATTCTCTACTAATGTGTCATTGCAAACAACATACACAGGTCTTCTAAGCTGAAAAGGAACGAGAATATCCTCTTTGATTTTCTTCAATGCAAGCCAGACCAATGTTAGTAATACCGTTGAATCCTTACCACCACTAAAGCCTATAATCCACGGACGGTAAGTATCATCAGCATACATATACTGATCTTTTATTTCATCTATGATATATTCTATTCGTTTATTCATTATCTAAAGAAGTTAGATGAGACTTATTCAATAATTCATCTAATTCAACATCAAGTATTTTAGCAATCTTTAGAAATGTTTCCATAGGCGGCTGACAGGCATTTGTACACCATTTCGACACTGTAGTCGTAGCGCATCCTAATTGCTCAGAAAGCCACTTGTTGGTCTTCTTCTTTTCGACTAGTACAACCTTTATACGATTAATATCTTTACCCATAATATTTTGATTTCATTATTGAGTACAATAATACAAAATATATTTTATAATGCATATAAAATTCTGCGTTATATTGCGTCAGAGTTAATTTGATTATCGAATATGTCACTTTAATGAGATAAAAAGCACTATAATCAATCTCTTCTTTTTATAAATATGAGATGTCTTAAAACTTCCTTTACAAGGAAGTTTTAAGACATGCAACTTGTTGGTAATCAATAACGGGCATTATTAACAAATTGGGCTTTGCTGAGGTTTCAATGCATGAAGATAATGATTTAGAGTCATTTATCCTGCCAATATTCATTATTGTATCTCATATAAACACCACTATAGCTTCAATTCTGGCAAACTATTGATTGCCTCTGACTTCAATTTATCCACAGCACGAGTATATTTCTCTGTGTGTTTCAATCCGCTATGCCCTAATAGGCTGGCAACGGTCTTGATGTTAGCCCCATTATTGAGAATGTTCACGGCAAAGCTGTGGCGAGCACAATGCCAGCTAATGTGTTTGTTGATGCCAGCACGTTTTACCCATCGCTTTACGGATTTGCAACAACTCTCATATGAGGGAAGATTGAATATGGAGGAATTCAAATCGTCTGGAGCGTCACCTATCAATGACAATAGACCTTCGTTCAGAGGAATAACTACACCACTATTGGCAGAATGCCCTTTGGTCCTATTCTGCTCAAACTTCAACAAGTGGTTGGTGTAGTCGATATTCTTATAGGTCAGGTCTTTCACATCGCAGAAACGTAAACCGCAATACAGGCAGAGAATAAATGCTCGTCGCACATTTGGGTTCTCGTTTTCGTAATGGCATTGGATTAAAGATTGGATTTCGTCCATAGACAATACATCCTTACGCAAGATCTGCTCGTCAACCTTGCACACAACACCTTTACATGGATCTTTCAACATCACTTCATGGTCAATAGCATAGCGCACCACTTTCTTAAAACGCTGGTAAATGCTCTTTGCACCTTCACCAACACTTCGCGATTGCAGATACTCCACAAATCGTTCCATCATTTCTTTGGTTATCAGATCGGGCTTGATACTAAACTCATAGAGAGGATAGCGCTCTTTCAGAAAGTCCTTAAAACGATTCAAAGCAATCTTAATCATTCGTAGGTCTTTCTTGGTATAGCTATCAATGTAAGCCTGATAATAGTCTAAGAAGTTGATATTTCTATCTTTCTTCAAACGATAACCGAGCATACTTTCCTTAAACTGTTGTTCACGCTCTGCACGAATCTTGGCAGCCAATTCAAGCGTTTCTTTATTTTGCTGTCGCTCGGCAGGAGTGCGTGGCTTGGCTATTAAATACAACTGCAGGTTTTCTTTTCGCCTGTTGTGTTTGATGTGAACTTTGGGTTTGCCCATCATCTTACCTGTTTCATACAAAACAGGATTGCCATTATCATCCAAAACTGGTGTTTCTTCTCTACCGAGATAATACTCCAAATAGAGACTAATCCGACCATCAGCAAGCACATTTTGCTCCAATTTCGGGTTTTCCTTTACTTTTTTCTCTAACTTTGCCATAATTGATAGTTATGTACCTAAATGCGTATCAAACCGAGTAAAATCATTAACTCGTTTATTTTCAGATGTTTTCTTATTTTGCAAAGATACTAAAAAGTTTCGAATATCAAAGTGTACTAAAAAGTGTACTATCCAACCAAAAAAATAGGCAAAAAAATGGGCTAATTTGGCAAAAATAAGAAAAATATAAATTGCTGATTATCAGCATTATATATTCTTTTCATTTCTCTTGTTTTCACTACCTTGTACCGGGTCTGGGTACTTTATAAGAAAAGGAAACAACTGAATACCAAACAGATACAGTTGTTTCCTTTCTTTTTGGTGCAACATTTCGGAAAATATTTGATTTCGGCTAATGTTGAGGCTCTATTTACAGCCGTTTCATAATAGCAATAAAGGATATATCTCGAAGTTCAGTGAAATCTATAATACAATATCATTCAAAATTCAACTCCAATTTCTTACCCTGCGATGTCATTTCGTCAAGTTCTTTCTTGATTTCTTCTTCCCGCTTGTTCTGTGGGGTTCTTTCCCCTGTCCACAACTTAGAGTATATCAAATCCAAGTCCAAGTCAGGAGAGTTAACATACTCTTCATAGCTATTATATTTATGTCCCTCTACATCAGTACACATTGTATATAGTATTATTTGGCATCTACAACCTCAAAACCTTTCCCTAACTCTTCCAAAAATTGTTTATAATCAGCCAACTGCCACAAAGGAAATAATGCTCCCATATGGTATATACCCTCAGGATAATCAGGCTGATACATAACTTTAATAATTTCACATAATGAGTCCAAAAGATACTTCCTTTCTGTCTCTACCTCCCTGAACTTCCACATTAATGTTTCTGCCAACTCTTCACTAACTTTAATTTGTACCATAATATTTGTATTTGATTAGTAATGCAAAGATAGCAAGCAAATCTATATGAAAATTAAATGATTGATTAAAAGATTTTTGCAATTATTTGTTAATCAAATAACTCTTTTCTTTTTTAACTCATTATTGAAATCGATGACTTAGTTACCCCAATTCGGTTTAAGAAACGCTCTTTCATGAGTTTCTTAAACCGCACACGCATCCTTTCGGCCTTGATCTAAAACCGAAGTATAATTGTTTCACGCAAATTATAGGTTAGAATAACGTGAGCTGTTTTACACCTTGCTTTTCTTCCCTCTCAAACTCCATATTGATGGAAGGTTTGGTGTCGTAGAACGCATATGCAGCAATGCCAGCTAAAAGGTTAACGATGAAATTAGAGATATTTCTATGGCGTGTGTGAACTATCTGTGCAACGTTCTTCAACATATCATTGATAGTCTCTATGATACTTCTCTTGCGAAGCATGATTTTATCATGCACATCCATTAATCTGTTCTTCATATTAGTTCGTATTCCTGTTACGATGTGTACACCTCTATCAAGGAGTGAAGCAAAAAGTGATTGAGAAATATAACCTTTATCGGCATATAATTTTCCAAATAAATCCTTCGTTAAATCGTTGAATACTTTTGGGTTACGGTCGTCTACATTGGCTCTGGTTAGAGCAAAATTGAGTAGTTCTCCTCGTTCATTACACAAAAGATGAAGTTTGAATCCATAGTACCATCCCATAGTACTTTTCCCTTTTGAGCATACCCTTTGAATACGCGATTACGGGATTGTCTCTTATTTTCGCACACTGGAATACGTGTAGAATCGATAAAGGTTATTCCTGTACATTCGCCCATTAATCCCAGTTTGAGAAATAGCAATAAGGGTATTGCAACACGAGGTATACGCTCAACAAAGCGTGTATAAGAGAGCAGGTCGGGAAACTCTTTTTTTAGTTCTCGGCAAACATAAAAGAGATAGAAATGTTTGAAATTCAGAAATGTATTGCTGTGGAACAAAATAAGAATTGTGATCATTTCGGCATCACTCATCCGCCCTTTTCTCTTGCGAGGTTTTGGACTATCGGTAGAGAGATTTGAGAGAGAAAGAGAGGTTTTGTTTAATTCTGAATGATATTTTTTGCAAAAATCATCTGCAATACAATATATTTCCGTAACTTTGCTGACAAGTTTCATGAGGATTGTTGTTTTGTTATATAATTGATTATCAACAGTAAATATACAAAAACAATCCTCTTTTTAGGTTTTTTATTGAAACTTTTTTTGAGGAAAAAAAGAAGAACTGCTTATCCCGAATTGGGGTTAATAGCTTAATTCTTCTTATATGCCCCATTATCCGCAGGACGTGCCGTTTGAAGTACCCGAGGGGTGGGAATGGGTAACGATAGGTAAACTCTGCTCGTTTCTTTCTCGGGGAAAATCTCCGAAGTATTCAGAGGAAAGGAAATACCCTGTATTTGCCCAGAAATGTAATTTGTATGACGGAGATATTTCGCTGGAGCAAGCTCGCTTCTTAGATCCAGAAACGATTAGTAAATGGAGTGATGAATACAAATTAATAGATGGTGACATCCTTGTAAATTCAACAGGGACAGGAACCGTGGGAAGAACAAGATTATTTCATAGTGATATTCTTGGTGATTATCCTTTTGTTGTTCCCGATTCTCATGTATCAGTTGTCCGAACATTAGAAGAAATAGAATCTAAATTCGTGCTGGCTTTTCTTTCTTCAGATTATGGACAAACATATATCGAAGATAATCTTACAGGCTCTACAAATCAAAAAGAATTATACATTGGTATATTAGAAAATATGCAGTTCCCTTTACCACCGCATGAGGAACAACTTCGCATAGTTACAGCTGTAGATAAATGGTTTGCTCTCATTGATACGATTGATCAAGGAAAGGTGGACTTGCAAACAGCTATCAAGCAAACCAAGAGCAAAATCCTCGACCTTGCCATTCACGGCAAGCTCGTGCCACAAGACACTAATGACGAGCCAGCATCGGAACTGCTCAAGCGCATCAATCCCAAGGCTGAAATCACTTGTGATAACGAGCATAGTAGGAAGTTGCCCTATAATTGGTCTTGTATTAGTCATAATTCTATAATTGAGTTATCAGGAGGTTCACAGCCGCCCAAAAGAAAGTTTATAAGCAAATCTACTAAAGGGTATATAAGGTTATTTCAAATTCGAGATTATGGAAAGAATCCATTACCAGTCTATATTCCAAATGTAGATGCGGTAAAACAAACACATAAGGGAGATATATTACTTGCTCGGTATGGAGGTTCTTTGGGCAAGGTTTTTATAGCGGAAAACGGGGCTTATAATGTAGCAATGACTAAGGTAATCTTCAAGCAGCCGCAGTTGATTGACAAGATGTTTGCTTTTTTTTATTATCATTCGAGGGTATATCAAGATAAATTGAAAGAAATATCACGAACTGCTCAAGCTGGCTTTAATAGTGGTGATTTTGAGGATTTATATTTTCCCCTTCCGCCTCTCGCAGAACAAAAGCGCATCGTACGTAAAATCGAAGACTTGTTTACTTTGATTAATATAATAGAAATGGAATTGGCCGAATAAAACAGCCAGAGAGAATTTAGTCTCTCTGGCACATCCTAAAGAATTACATCACCCACGAGGTGGGCATGGATCGTTACCATGCGAATCTCGTTCTCTAATACGCCCGTCAGTACCATGAATAAATAGCTCAGACTGTTGATTTCTTGATATCTCACGAGCTTAGCAATAGCTTCAGCCTGAGTATTAAAGGTTGAAGTCAGTTTAGTGTTGCCTTCACCTTTTATTCCCCATCGTCCATTATTTGGAACTACATGCTGATTCTTTCCCATTTTTTACACCTCCTTTCCGAAATATATTTTGTCAGAAAATTACTCTCCAACATATTTCATTCCTGTTATTTGCAAAAAAACATGCCATTGTTTTACCAATTCACCACTTTATCCACAATCTTCTGTTGCTCACTCGCAGTCCTACGTAGATAGATACGAGTAGTCTCTATGCTTTCATGCCCCATAAGGTCGGCTAATAGCGCAAGGTCGTTGAAACGGTCGAGGAAATTCTTTGCAAAGAGGTGGCGGAAAGAATGTGGATAAACCACATCACGATTGATGCCATACTTTTCAGCAAAATGTTTAAGCTGTTGAGCAATACCACGTGTTGTGATTCGATTGCCAAAGCGATTGAGGAATATATACCCCGAACTTAATCCCCTCTCTTTAATCCACTTATTCGCTTCTGTCCGTAAATTCTTAGGAATATACAAACGCCTTATCTTTCCACCTTTACTATAAAGATCGAGATACCCTACTTGTACATGCTCTGCTTTAATTTGCAACAATTCACTGACACGTGCGCCCGTTGCTGCCATAAACCATATTGTGAAGTACCACTCATCAAAGCCATCAGCCTTGAGCCTTGTTTTTAGGAACTTATAATCAGAATCACTGATTACATTCTCCAAGAAGTTCTTTTGTTGCACCTTCACAAACTTTACTTTGAACTTATCCTGCTTTGTAAACTCAAGATATTTATTGATACCTTGCAAACGCAGGTTCACTGTCTGTGGCTTGAAGTTTTCTACTAAATACCCTTTGTAAGCCAATAGGTTCTTCTTGTTCACTTCTTTGTAGTGATTAAGAAAATAGCTCACCGTCCACACGTAAGAAGCGATGGTGTTTTTTGCCAAATTTGTTTTGGCAAGATGTTTTTGAAATGTTGTTACCATATTACATTGATTTATAATGAATAAAGTAACAATATAATAAAGCATATCGAGCATTATCCGCAGTTGCCTAAGGGATGGAGCATATGCAGGCTTGGAGACGTTGTAAAATATGAACAGCCAACAGCATATATTGTACAATCAACTGCATATAGTGATGCTTATCCTATTCCTGTTCTAACGGCAGGGAAATCATTTATTATTGTGCATACGAAAGAGACGGAAGGAATCTATAACAGACTACCTTGTATTATCTTCGACGATTTTACAACTGACTCTCGATTGGTGGATTTCCCTTTTAAGGTTAAATCGTCTGCAATGAAAATATTACAAGTGCATTATGGCGTCGAAGTGGAATATGTATCATTGTTTATGAGCATAACAAGACTTGTTGGTGACACGCATAAACGATATTGGATTTCAGAATATTCAAAGTTGGAAATACCTATTCCTCCACAAGAAGAACAGAAACGGATTATAGGGAAAGTGCGTCTACTCTTTGAGGTTTTAGATGTAATTGAGGAGAGTTTATAAGTTCTCCTCAATTATAGTAAGCAATGCATAGGCAGCATTTATTGCATTAATAATTCTTTCTTGTTCTGCATAAGGCGGTATCGGCACAGGGATCGCCTTAAACAGTTTTTTGTTCAAGTGTGGAATAGCAGAGCCTACTTTATTCTCTCTCAAAGACTTTCTATGCAAATTGATGATGTGTAAGACAAACTTTTCATTCATATTTTCATTGATATTTAGCTGCCTGAAAGTACTACCTTGATAGCCCTCAGTTGAAGTTTGGAACACTTCTCCCGAGTTCTCTCCATCAACTAATATCATATATGTGTTGGCTGGAACATATCTGCCAGCTTTTATAACTTTCCCATCAGAAAAACCTCTTAAAAACTTTGCGTCTAAGTTGGTCAGCAACCTGTCTTCTTGCCTTTCTCCATCAAACAAACCACACACTTCCTGCATAGAAGTAATGCTCCATCCCTTAGGCAACTGCGGATAATGCTCGTTATCACAAGTGATTTCAGCCTTGGGATTGATGCGCTTGAGCAGTTCCGATGCTGGCTCGTCATTAGTGTCTTGTGGCACGAGCTTGCCGTGAATGGCAAGGTCAAGTATCTTGCTCTTTGTCTGCTTGATGGCTATTTGTAAGTCCGACTTTCCTTGCTCAACCGTATCAATTAAAGTAAACCATCGTTCAATTTCAGCTACAATGCGTTGTTGTTCTGCAAAAGGGGGGAGGGGAATGTAGAAATTCTTTAGAATATCGAAAGGTGGAATATTCTTGATGGCAGTCCCCTTACTCTCTTTTGCTGCTTCACTTTTAAGCATGAAATCAAAGTAGAGTAAATAAAAATCGGAAATGGACTTATCAAAAAGTCTAATGAGCATAAGAGCTTGGTTAATAATACCATCCCTCAGATTTAGTGGTAATACATAGGTTTCTCCTATTGTCCCAGCACAACTGACAATTATGTCTTCTGATTGAACAGTAAAACCCTTGAGTTCTTCATACTTGTCTTTGTCAATAAAATAGTGCCCTAACGTAGCATCTTTGCTTATGGCATTTTTTTGTTCATAAACTTTATAAGCATCTGGTGAGTCAGGTACGAACATGGATTTCGTGAGACTGCTACCAAATGGCCCCTTCTTATAAAAAGCCAAGTCGTCTAATTTGCACCACTCCCACCTCTCGGGTACTTCAAACGGCACGTCCTGCGGATAATGGGGCGTATCAGAAGTTTTGGCAGTTTTTCGGCTACGCTTAATCTTCCCTTCTTTTATCAAGCATTCTTTTTCTGTACGGATGCGCTCAAGCAAAACAGATGCAGGCTCATCGCTTGGGTCTTGAGGTACAAGTTTGCCATGAATAGCAAGGTCTAATATCTTTTGTCTTAACTTCTTTGTGTCCATTATCTACCAAATTAATCATTTGTATTGTTTTGCTCTTCCAGAAAAAGGTTGCAATATTCATTGAGTTGTTCTTGCATACGCTCTTGCGGAATAAGAATACGTTTGTATTCTGTTATCAAAGTTGGGCTCATACTGCGACTCATAGCGTATTCTACCACCATTTTATCAACATCAGGACATAATAGAATACCAATAGAAGGGTTTTCGTTGCTTCGCTTTACATCACGATCAAGGGCTTCGAGATAAAATTCCAACTGTCCGAGATCACGAGGATGAAACTTTGTCTTTTTCAGTTCTACCGCAACAAGTGCTTGCAAGCCACGATGGAAGAACAATAAGTCGGCTTTGAAAGTTGATGCACCCACATTGAGGTTATACTCTTGATCCATAAAGATAAAATCTTTACCCAACTCAAGAATAAATTGCTTCATGTGTTCTATCAATCCTTTCTTGAGCTTTGCTTCACTATGTTTTTGAGGCAACCCGAGGAAATCAACAAACAAAGTGTCCTTAAATACAACAGGAGCATTAGGATAATTCTGTAATAAGCCTTTCGACATATTCTTTTTATCGCCTAACAATGTTGTGTAGGTCTGGTTGGTGATGCTACGCTGAAGCTCTCTTTTTACCAAATGTTCTTTGTGAGCATACAGAATATAGAATAACCGTTCTTCACTGCTTTTACAACGGCATAATATCTCTATATGATTCGTTAAAGTGGTTAGTGTGAGGAGTTTGGGAAATTGTCTAATTCTTGGCTGGACAACTTGTATAGGAAAGGTGTCTACTCCTTGATAATCTTGTATCAAAGGCTTATCATTAGTTTGTGCAATTTTTGGCTGCACAAATTCTTTAGATAGATATTGTGATGCTATGGATAAGAAGCTCTCGGAAGAATACTCTTCGTAGAACTGTACCATATTATACACACTTCGTCTGCTATATCCTTTCAGCTTTGGTTGTTTGGTACGGATATATTCAGAAAGTTGAGTAACAACTTTGCTACCCCACTCTTCTGTTTTTAACTTATTGGAAACATAACCGCCCACGTTCCAAGCCATAAGTAGCATTTCTTCATTCACTGCCCTTGAAGCACGACCCTGATGCTGCAAAATGATGTTGATTACCTCATCAAACTGCTGCTCTTGACTCAATATCACATTACTATCCATTCCGTTTACTCTTTAATTCCATCCATTAACTTCTGCAATTCAGCTACTGCCTTACTGATGTTACTGGCTTGAGTTTTGATATTTGTCATCAACTCATCTAATGTAAATTGTTCTTCCTCTCCACCTGCCTTAATCCATGTGATATCAAGACTTGTTTTGTCGCGAGCTATGATGTCCTCTATCGCATATTTGCGCCATCTACCATCACGAGCTGTATCTTTATTATAGGTTTCGACACGAGGATTAGCAGTATAGCAGACTACAAAATCATCAAGATGATGACGCTGTAACTTATTAGTTGCCAATGTATGCTTTACATCCGTGCGATAATCATAGAACCAAATATTCTTTGTCGATTGCCCCTTTACAAAAAATAACACATTGGCTTTAACGCCTTGCGCATAGAAAATACCAGTGGGCAAACGCAAGATGGTGTGCAGGTTGAAGTCGCTCAATAGCTTCTTACGGATAGTTTCGCCTGCACCGCCCTCAAACAGAACATTATCAGGAAGTACTACGGCTGCCCGCCCACCAGCTTTCAGCATCAGCATTATGTGTTGCAAGAAATTGAGCTGATTATTTTTAGTCTCTACATAGAAATCGGGACGATTGATATCTACTGAGCCTGCAGGACGAGTTCCAAAAGGAGGATTGGCAAGAATCACATCTACCAAGGTGTCAGGCTCTTTTTCTAAGCTATCTTCACACGCTATAGGACTACGGTCAGTACCAATGCCATGCAAATACAGGTTCATTGAAGCCAAGGTAACAACTAACGGAGTGTTGTCGACACCATGCAATGCCTTGTTATTCAAGAAGTCACGTTTGTCCTTATCTTGTGATTGTTGTTTCATACAATCGTATGCGGCCAGCAGGAATCCGCCTGTACCACAAGCTGGGTCACACACCGTTTCGCCAATCTTAGGTTGCACACAATCAACGATTGCTTGAATAAGAGGACGAGGAGTGAAATATTGTCCTGCACCACTCTTTTTATCTTGACCGTTCTTTTCCAAGATACCCTCGTAAATAGCACCTTTCACGTCGCCATCCATTACGAGCCACTGCTCTTCGTCTATCATTGAAATAACCTTCTTAAGATAAACAGGTTTATCAATCTTGTTCTGTGCCTTTGTGAAAATAGTACCGATAAGATTGTCTTGCTCACTGAGTATTTTCAGCGTCTTCTCGTATTGCTCTATCAAGTCTAAGCCATCAAGCTCTATCAGATTACTCCAGCGATAGCCTTCAGGGATAGAAGATATTTCTTCAAACAATTTCTCATTCTCTGCATCCATCTTGAGGAAAAGAAGATAAGTGAGCTGGGTAACATAGTCGGTGTATCCAATGCCCTGTCCTGATAGTGTGGTTGCTAAATTCCAAACCTTTTTGGTAAGTGATTGCTCTGTTGATATATTTGTTGCCATTTGCTAAGCTATTTTTCTGTAAATGATAAATTGTGATAATGAAGACAAAGCTTCATTTGCTATATTTTTTCCACCAAAGGCTCGAATAAGTTGTGCCGCTTGTGTTTTATCATTATCTTTAATCTCTGTAATTGTACAATAACCATTCGATGCAATGTAGCTAAACACCTGTTGCATTACCTTTATCTGTTCTTCTGTGAGGGGACGTTGATTTTGTCCACACCAAAGATTAAACCTTTGGCTGGCAGATGGATATAAACTTTTGAGCCTTTCTATCTGATGAAAAGCATAACGTACTAACTGGATAATGTTTGTAAGGGCCTCTTTTTCCTCTTTTGTAGAACTATATTTTACCATTTGGGGATTGACGATAGCGTAGGAGTTCCATAGCAATGAAGTATTGAACTTATTACTTGCAAACTTCAATTTGTTCTCCAAATCCTTCAACATGGTGTATGTGAGTGGTTCACCTTGATTGTTGTAGATAATACGCAATGCTTCTATTTCATCTTTATGTTCCTCACAATAGGCTTCAAAAGCAGAAGTGGTGATTTGTGCCTCTTCTTGTGAGAAGCCTTTTGATATAAGCGTATCCTCGCCCGGCATCAAAGTTTCGACAAAACCTGCATTGAGTATCAATAAGAACTCACGTGCATCGGGATAATTGGCAATATTGCACACTAACGCTTTACGGACGGTGTTTGGCTCATTTACATTGATATATTCTGGTAAAGAGCCATTTTCGAGCACATCAAAGATGTTTGATGCTATATCAATCATACTGATATGTGCAAGACTAATAAACTTTTCATGGTCTTTTTCCTCACATTTATGACTGATACGAGATAGGCGACTTGCTAATAAACGCAGATAATCATCACTTACATTACCATGCGATATTTTCTCCAAGAGTTCTTTCAATGAGATTAGTTGGGTGGTTGCACCGTCTGAAGGGGCGGTAACAGTCTTTTCATGCTCTGTAACGCCAACAGCATCAACCAAGTAGAAGCAGTCCTTACTATATGCATTAGGAGTGACGTTACGGAGTTGTTCGTCGCCGACAGTACGCACGCCTCGCCCCTTCATCTGAATGTATAAGGGTTCCGAGGCTACATCACGCATAAACATTACCACTTCAAGAGGTTTAATATCTGTACCTGTTGCCACCAATGTGCAAGTTACGGCAATACGGAAATCTTTATTATTGCGAAACTGTCGTATCAGCTCATTGCTATCACCTGCCGAATAGGTAATTTTTTGTACAAAACGATTATCATTGTGTCCAAACACCTCTCTAGCTATCTGCACAATGTTAGTGGCATGATTTTCATTAAGCGCGAAAATCAGAGTCTTGGGCAAATAATCCATATTAGCTTCACGCTGCGGGTCGGTAAACATTTCTGTATATACTGCATCACGATAGGTTTCTAATATCAATTTTATCTGTGCAGGATTAACAATACTACGATTGAGCTCCTCACGAGTATAATTTTTTGTTTCTTGGTTGTTTACCGTTTCAACTTGTCCTGTATAGCACGTTTCTCTTTTTACCTTCTCACCTTCGAGAATGGCACCTCCATTTTCTGTTGCCTGTGTTTTGATACGATAAACACGACAATCAACATTTACACCATCAATGATAGACTTCTCTAACGTATAGTTTACTATGATATTATTATTGAAGAAAGCCTTCGTTTCAGGGACAGGTGTTGCTGTTAACCCTATCAACTTTGCTTTTGAGAAATAATTAAGGACTTTCTGCCAATTACCATAAATAGAACGGTGGCACTCATCAATGATTATCATATCAAAGAAATCTGAAGGAAGGTTAGGATGCCCTGGGAGTATTATTTCCTTATCTTCTATTTCGTCATAATCATCGTCACCATCAGTAATTTCGTCACCCTTTAACAATGAGAAAAGTCGTTGTATAGTGGATATTACCACATTGCTATCCGCTGGTACGCTTGAAGACTTCAAGCGATTAACCGTAAAAATAGTATTGAATGGGTCGCCATTCTCTGTCAAACGGAATGTACCAAATTCTGTTTCAGCCTGCTTGCCCAAGTTATTCCTATCCACCAAAAACAAGATGCGCTTCATTGGCGTGAAAGCTAACATGCGATAGGCAGCCAAACAAGCTGTGTATGTCTTCCCTGCACCTGTTGCTAAAACCATCAAAGCACGATTTTCACCATTACGATATGATTTTTCTAATTCTGTAATGGCTTCATACTGGCAAGCACGCAATCCCTTGGGATTTAACGTGGGTAAGCCAACATAATCATCCTCCAGGCCTAATAACTTTTTAACCTCTTTAGGAGTATGAATTTTCTTACAGTATTCAACTTCAGAGTTACTCTTTCGAGTATCATAAAACATCAAGTCTCTACTATTCGCAACATAGGCAAGAGGTAAAGGCAAATTAGGGAACCATGCTTGGCACCACTTAGGACAACTACGTGTATATAAGCGAGCTTGTTCTTGCACTATATCAGAATTTATATCTATTTCTATGCGCTTAGCTTCCAATACCCCTACTGCTTTGCCGTTGAGAAACAATAAATAATCGGCTTCCCTATTACCAACCATCAATCCTTCCCTGATGGCCACAGCCGTCATATTTGGAGCATACTTATCTCTATCAACAACTTTCCAGCCTGCTTCTTCGAACATTCTGTCTATGATAACTCGCGCCTTTTCTTCTGGTTTCATATTTTCTATGGTTCTTATAAGTGCATATTATCGGAAGTTAAAGTAATGATTTTTGCAAATAAATCATCTAAATAACATATTTCAAGATAAAGGCAAGATTTCTTCGTCTCCAATCCGAATTAAATCACCAAGCACTATATACATTATTATTACACATTGATAAGCTTCTTGTTCCGTCACTTTATTGTGTACACCCTTGTTAGAGAGCTCATTTACTTTCTCAATTCTTTTCACCAAATCTTCAACATTTTGGTTTAGCAATTCTGTATGAGTATGCTTACCTGCTTTTTCAAATAACACAAACGATATTCTATTTAAGTATTTGTCTTCTGTTAAAACTCTCCGTTTTCCATCGGAACAAGTAACAGGATCTGATTGGGGTGGACAAATCGCATTTGCATAAAGCATCAATACTTTTCTTATATCAAGTAATGCCTCCTCGTAATCAATAGGCGTCCCCTTTATCATATGAGAATCTATCGCTTTAATATAATCATTAAAATTAGTATCTATGTTTTCCAACTTATTTACGACCCATTCTTTATTATTTTCAAAGTACCTTGATAAGGTATTACCCTGCATTAATTGCATTTCCGTTTCTATGAGATAGTCTATTACTCTGTCTCTAATCCTTTTTACTATGTTCTGAAATTGCTCATACTGAAGATTAAGGAACATTCGATTCACAGCATTATTTTGCTCCGCATAATACACATCCAAAGTATGCATACCCTTGGTATTAACCAAAGAATTTCTGTGATTTTCTATTGTCTGGATCCTATCTTCTATATTATAAATACTATATGGGAAGACTTGGTCGCTTTTCTTTATATCCCCTGTTGGATTTAGTTCGTTAATACTCCTTTCTTCTAACCATTTAGTTAAATACTTTTTTCCATATGATTCATAGTCTTCTTTAACGAACTTAGTCTTCATTGTGTTATCAATTCTTCGAAATGTCCCTTGCAGATTACCCTGCAATTCTTGTAATATCCACCATAGATTTATAAAATCTTCGCGGTGGGTAGCTATGCGTTGAGCTTGTTTAAGCAAATTGCTGGTTAGATAATTCGGTGTATTCGCATTTGATAATGCACTTTGAACCAGTTCTAATAAATATCCTTCAGCCATAAGATTCCCTTATATTATTTTAGACCACAACAAATCATCAACTCTCACACCCAAGATCTTTGCCAACTGGATGAACATTTCGACATTGGGCTGAGCGACCTTTGTAACCCATTTTGATATAACGGCAGGATCTTTGTCCAAGATTTCTGCCAATTGTTTATTTGTCATTCCTTTTTCGGCAAGTACCACCTTTAGGCGATTGATTTTCTTCCGTTCCATACTTATGTAAGTTTGTTACACCATAAAATTACTCATTATTTCTCAGAATGAATCTCTTTTGAGTAAAAAGATGGTCGTTACTAATCAAAAAAAATGTTTTTTAATTCATTTTTCTTATTATAACCTCAATTCTGGTAAACTATTGATTGCTTCCGACTTTAATTTATCCACCGCACGAGTATATTTCTCGGTATGCTTCAATCCGCTATGCCCCAATAGGCTAGCGACAGTTTTGATGTTAGCACCATTATTCAGGATGTTCACGGCAAAGCTGTGGCGAGCACAATGCCAGCTAATGTGTTTGTTGATGCCAGCACGTTTTACTCATCGCTTTACGGATTTGCAACAACTCTCATACGAGGGAAGATTGAAAATGGAAGAATTCAAATCATCAGGTGCTTCTCCTATCAGTGAAAGTAATCCATCGTTCAGAAGAATGACGACACCACTATGCGCCGAATGCCCTTTGGTTTTATTCTGCTCAAATTTAAGTAAGCGGTTGGTGTAGTCAATGTTCTTATAGGTTAGATCTTTCACATCGCAGAAGCGCAGACCGCAATATAAACAGAGGATAAATGCTCGTCTGACATTGGGATTTTCGTTGTCGTAATGACATTGAATCAGTGATTGAATCTCATCCATTGACAACACATCTTTGCGCAAAATCTGCTCATCCACCTTGCACACTACTCTCTTACACGGGTCTTTCAACATTACTTCATGATCAATTGCGTATCGTACAACCTTCTTAAAACGCTGGTAGATGCTCTTCGCACCTTCACTAACACTTCTTGATTGCAAATATTCCACAAAGCGTTCCATCATATCCTTAGTTATCAAGTCGGGCTTAATGTTAACGTGAGTTCGACGAATTCAGAACAATGCAAGCTGTGTATCAATAGTCCTTTGTACATTGATACACGGCTTCTTTGGAAACAGACAATAGGCAGCAATGGCCCCTAATAGGTTGATGATGAAATTGTCAAAGCATCTATGTCTGGAGTGTTCCACCTGCGCAATGTTCTTAAGTTCATCATTCACCGTCTCTATAATGGCTCTTTTTCGGAGTAAAAGTCTGTCTGAAACACTCATTAACGCTCCTTTCATGTTACTTTTCAATTTGGTAAAGATGGCGAAGATGCTTACATACTTTTTCAAGATAGAAATGTTTAAAGCAGCGATAACCGGAAGTGTGGAAAAGAATCATTATCAGCATGACTTCTGCCTTTGACATCGTGGAACTTCGATGATATTTTCTTTTTCCAGTAGGTTTTAGCGTATATTTTGCTGTTATAGCATCAAATAACTTGCAGAAGTCGTCTGCCATACAAAAGATTTCTGTAATTTTGTCCTCGGTGATCATAGCAATTTTTTGTTTGTAATTATTTGTATTTCAACACCTTAAAATTACAACAAATTTCGCTAATCACCAAATTTATAGACACTTATAATTCGTCAAACTCACGTTAAATAAAGAAAGATGAAGATAGTAGGAAGATTTATTGTGCTGATATTCGTGGCTTTTGCAATGATTTTCTCGTTAATATTCTGCTTCGACTCATCAGATGCACTCACAAATATTGAGTTGATAGGCGGATGGATTCTCTTTTGGGGAATCGTTCTCTATGGGTTAAAGAAAATGCGAATACTGTGAGAAAAGGACAAACGGAGATTTGAAGAAAAACTTATAAAATCAAGCAACAGAACTGTGGGAGTTGGTGTATCTTTGCCTGTATAAAACAAAAGAAAGAATAATGAAGTACGATAATTCTGGAGTGCGGAGACAGGATAGGTTGCTGGATGAAGAGAGTGCGCTGGAGTTGCTCAAGGATGCTGACTTCGGATTTTTGGCGATGCAGGCTGAAGATGGCGGTGGATATGGCGTTCCGCTCAACTATGTTTATGACGAACGTGAGGATGTGGTGTATCTGCACTGTGCGCCGGAGGGGCGGAAATTGAGATGTATAGAGCGAGAACCGCGCGTGACGTATACGATCATCGGGAAGGACTGCCACGTTGTGTCCAATAAGTTTACGGAGGCCTACAAGAGTCTTGTGCTGACGTGTAGGGCGGAGATCGTGAAGGATGAAGAGCGGAGACGGCAAGCTATGCGGCTTTTCGTGGATAAGCTCAGCCCGAACGACAGGATTGTGGGTTATAAATACGTAGAAAAGAGCCTTCACCGCACGGCTATCATCTGCCTGCACGTGGAACACTTTACGGGAAAAACGAAGCGCGTTACGGCGCAAACGCCTATTATCAGTAAGGGAGATTGAAGATTAGAGTTTTCGGAGTACTCGACAAGGATTGCCGACGGCAACAACGCCGGCGGGAATATCGCGCGAAACAACACTGCCTGCACCTATGACGGAATTATCGCCAATGGTGACACCCGGAAGCACACAAACTTGCGCTCCAATCCACACATTATTGCCCACACGGATGGGCTCGGCACGCTCTTCGCCACGATTGCGTTGCTCAACATCGAAGGGATGAATCGCTGTATGAAAACCACACATAGGACCGACGAAAACATTATTGCCGAAAGTTACACGCCCGCCATCGAGGATTTGGCAACCTTTGTTCATAAAAAAATGATGACCTACGCTGATATTCACGCCATAATCGCAAAGGAAAGGTTGGAGAATGCAGCACTCCTCGCCCACTTGCCCCAGAATCTGACGGATGAGCGCATCGCGCCCCTCACTATCAGACGGGTGCAGGCGGTTATAGTCGTAGAGCAAAGCTTGCGTACGCTTCATTTGCTGCCGGAGTTCGGGGTCGGCTGCGGGATTATACCACTGCCCTGATAATGCTTTTTCTCGATCTGTCATCATACCGCAAAGATACATAAAATATAGAAAAAGTTCGAGGCCCTCGGTATTCGCATACGGAGGGCCCCTAGATGGTATTATTAAAACTTTACAAAAGTTACTGTACTTGAGATTCGCATCTGAAGAGACAGCGGAGATGATAAATACTATAATAGATGAGTGTTATTATCATATTCCTCGGAAGAAGAGTCTTTTGCTCTCTTTTTCCTTATTGTTGACGCAAAGATATAGGTTAAATCCAAAACTACCAAGCGTCCGCTCAATTATTTCTCAAGATTTACCTATATTTTTTTGTAAAGTCTATGCATCAATATTAGCGTATGTAGCATTTCGCTCAATAAACTCGCGACGAGGCCCAACATCTTCACCCATAAGCATAGAGAAGGTGAAATCGGCGTTGGTAGCGTTTTCGAGCGTTACTTGCTTGAGAAGGCGCGTTTCGGGGTTCATGGTAGTTTCCCAGAGCTGACTGGGATTCATTTCACCCAAACCTTTGTAGCGCTGCGTCACGATATTGTCTTCTGAGCCTTCACCGTAGTCTTTGATAAACTGCAAGCGTGCTTGTTCATTATAGCAATATTCTTCGTGGTTACCCTTCTTACTTTTGCAACGATAGAGGGGCGGCATGGCAATGTAAAGATAACCGTCCTCAATGAGTTGTGGCATATAGCGATAGAAAAGAGTCATGATGAGCGTTGCGATGTGCTGACCATCGACATCGGCATCGGCCATGATGATAACCTTGTGATAGCGCAATTTCTCAATATTGGCTTCTTTACTTTCACCGTCCAGGCCGAAGCGAACGCCCATGGCCTGAATGATGTTGTTGACTTCATCGCTCTCGAAAGCTTTGTGCCACATGGCTTTCTCTACGTTGAGAATCTTACCACGGAGCGGCAGAATGGCTTGCGTACGACGACTGCGTCCCTGCTTGGCAGAACCACCTGCTGAGTCACCCTCGACAAGGAAAAGTTCGCATTCAGCAGCATCTTTACTGGAGCAGTCGGCCAACTTACCTGGCAAACCGCCACCCGTGAGCGGACTTTTGCGCTGCACACTCTCGCGTGCCTTTCGCGCAGCGATGCGGGCTGTTGCTGCCACAATCACTTTGTCGACAATGAGCTTTGCCTCCTTAGGATGCTCTTCCAAATAATTGGTGAAAGCCTCACCAACTGCTTGATTGACGGCACCTGTCACTTCACTGTTGCCAAGACGCGTCTTAGTTTGCCCCTCAAACTGAGGTTCGGCCACCTTAACGCTGATGACAGCCGTGAGACCCTCGCGGAAGTCTTCACCACTGATTTCGATTTTAGCTTTCTCAATCTGCTTTGCTGCTGTCTGTTCAGCGTAGTTTTTAAGCACACGCGTGAGCGCTTGGCGGAAACCTGTTAAGTGAGTACCACCTTCTATCGTATTGATATTGTTGACATAGGAATGGATATTTTCAGAATATCCTGTGTTGTACATCACAGCCACATCGATGGGCAAGCCATTTTTGTTGGTTGAGATATGGATGACATCGTCGAAGAGATGTGAGCGACTGCTGTCCAGATAGCGAACAAACTCCGGCAGACCTTGTTCACTGAAGAATTCTTGCTGGCGGATGTTTCCTTCATCGTCCTTGCGGAGATCGGTCAGCGTGATTTTTTTAAGCCTGCATTGAGGTAGGCCAACTCACGCATACGGTTGGAAAGAGTATCGTAGTTGTAAGTCGTGGTAGAGAACACCGTATCATCCGGCCAGAACTGTTGGCGAGTACCTCTCAGTTCGGTTTCACCCACCACCTTTACACTGTAGAGCGGCTTGCCTTTTTCGTATTCCTGTTGGTAGATTTTACCATCACGGAACACTTGCGACTTCATGTGAGTGGAGAGAGCGTTAACACAGCTCACACCAACACCGTGAAGACCGCCACTGACTTTATAGGAGCCTTTGTCGAACTTACCACCGGCATGGAGTACGGTCATAACAACTTCGAGGGCAGAACGATGCTCCTTGGGGTGCATATCTACGGGAATACCGCGACCATTGTCTTGCACAACGATAGAATTGTCCTCACAAATTGTTACTTCAATGTGAGTACAATAGCCAGCAAGGGCTTCGTCGATAGAGTTGTCCACCGTTTCGTAAACCAGATGGTGTAAGCCGCGTTCACCTGTATCACCAATGTACATGGCAGGGCGCTTGCGCACCGCTTCCAGACCTTCAAGAACTTGGATATTGGAGGCGGAATAATTGGAGCCGTTCTGTTCGATTTCTTCCATATATTATGCTTTGTTTTTATCTTGTCTTATATAGGTTACAAATATACGATTTTTCCTAAGTAACGACAAAGGTTTAAGGGTAAAAAGGAGGATACTGTTCTACTAAGAATTACACGTCTCTATGGCTCGATGCTTTGGGAGCGTAGATACAATAAAGATGTCGGCTGACAGCCTTATTGTATCAGCTGACGCAATAAGGCTGACAGCCAGCTTCCTTATAGTATTTTAAGGCACAATAGACGTGTTTCTTAACGGCTTTGAAGCAGTATATATCATTCTAAAGGGGATGTGAGAAAAGACGCTTAGAATAAAGAAAGGGACAGTCTTCAGTGAGTGGATTCATACATACACAAAAAGGGCTGCCTCCTTTTGTCGGAGACAGCCCTTGAGAATTATTGAAGAAATGATTTGATTACTTTACCAAAACCTTCTTACCATTGATGATGTAGAGGCCAGACTTCACGTTCTGTACGCGACGACCCTGGAGGTCGTAAACAACGTTAGCCTTATTGCCTTCCACTACGAGGCCGATACCCGTTGAGAGGTTCTCATTGAGAAGCTCCTGAGCAGTAACATTGTTAGGCAGAGCCACCTGGAGGTTGCCAGCTTCAGTAGTCATTGCCAAGCCAGAGAAGTAACCGCTGTTAGCGCCTACATTTCTCATGTATTCGGGATTAGAAGCACGTACGGGAGAGAGAGTTGCAGAGTAGAAGTTCAGAGAAGTGAACTTAGTGATCTTCGTACCATCTACAGTACCAATCATACCGTTGTTAGTCTTACCTTCGAAAGCGAATGTCGGTTGACCGCCATTGAGCGTTACACCTACGTTAACTTCATTTTCATCAGCATCAGCTACATAGTAAACAGGAGTACCTGCGGGGATTGTACCAGAGATTTCCTGGAATGCAAGAACAGTGTCAGTGCCAGTAGCGTGGAGGCCCAAGAATGAGTATGCCTTACCATTACCATAGAAGCCATCGATATCGAACGGCATAGTGATGATTTGACCCTTACCCTTAGTAACAGCTACGAAAGTACCGTCAGTGCTGAGAGCAGATTCAGCCATAGTGAATGCACCATTATTCAAACCTGCCTTGATATCACCGTTGTAAGCTACGATACGACCAGCAGCACCAGTGTTGAGATACTTGTCAGTACCCACCTTGATGTTCATTGCGCCAGAGTTAACATCGTAAGCAGAAGAGAGCTGGATGTCGCGAGCAGTGTCAGAGAGAGTTACATTTGCGTTCAACTGGTTCTGGAGATCCATGTAGCGACCAGTACCCATATTCTTCAGACGTACAGTCTGGTTAGCAGCATCAACGCTTTCAACAAGCCAGTTGTAACCATAGTGATCATCTACCTTCACAGAGTCAGCGCCAGACTGGTTAGGAGCCATATAGCGAATACCAGTACCGAAGCCATTGTTCACAGCGTAAACAGGAGCGTTAGCGGCACGACCGTCAGCAGTGCTGCTGGTTGCAGTGCGGATAGTGTAGATCTTACCAGCTGTTGGGAGAACCATCTTAGCTTCGAGCGTCTTCTTAGCTTCAGCCAACTTAGCTTGAGCTGCTTGAAGTTCAGCAACCGTCCAGTCGTTTGCATTAGGGCTTGTTGTTTGCGAGTAGAAACTTCGTCTACAACAGTCTGAGCAGCTGTCTTAGCACTTGTGGGAAGAAACCTACAGAAGGGTATCAGAGAACGGAAGCTTAGTGAGCTGAGTCTTCAGTGCGTTGAGCAGAGATCTAACAGTAGAAGGATCGGGCAGAGCAGCCTTCACCTTGTCGTAAGCCTGAGTCAGAGCGTCGATAGTAGCTTGCGTAGCAGCCTTATTGTTCAACTCGCGACGAGCGTCAGCAAGAGCAGTTTCGAATGCTGCAACATCAGCTGCAGGCACCTGAGAAATTGTAGAGCGAGCTGCGTCGAGCTGTGCGTTGTTGTAGACACGGAACTCACCAATGTGGAAGAACTTGAAGCCATTGAGCTGCTGATTACCCGTTGAGTTGAGGCAGACAATGCGGAAGAACTTATAAGGTTGAGAGAGAGTTGGAGCAACCATAGCTGCGCCATTCTTCAGCGTGTCGCTACCGATAATAGCATTCTGCGTGTAGTTAACACCATAGAGGCCTTCGTCAGCCCAAGTACCAGTTGTATCGTTAGTTGCGAGCAAGCGGAAGAGCTGGAGGTCGTTCACGCCATTTGCGTTGTAACGCTTAGCAAACTGGAAGAGAGGTTTCTGAACAGCATCGTTGAGGTTCACCTGCAGATAGTGGTTCTCACGGATAGCGCCCTGCCATGCAGAGTGGAAATACCAGTTGTTACCAGAAGCACCCTTAGGACCTGCAACGTTGTCGATAAGACCTTCGAAAGAACCTTCGTTGCCTTGCTTAGCATTAGAAGAGAACTGAGCTGCGTCAGTAACAAGACCAGCTTCGTCGAAAGTTACATAACCTTCTGCTGTTCTGTTGGGAACATCACAAGTATAAACGCGGCACTCTGAATTGAGAACAGACGCCTTTTCATAGACACCGTTAAGAGCCACATTGAGCTTGTTCTGAGCCACCTGGCTTACAAGAGCTGTAATCTCAGATTCGGGAACCGGAGTGAATACGAAAGCATCACCTGGATCGTTCTTTTGGTTCCACTGAGAGATGAAGCCCTGGCTTGTGTATGTATTCCAAAGACCATCGCTCTCCGTCTTACCAATATTGAATGTATTGCTGCTGAATGTACTCTTAGATACAGTCCAAGCGAACTGATCAGAAGAAGTTGCATAAGCTGTATTAGCACCCGTATACTTCACATAGTTGCTTGTACCGAAGTTCTTGATATAGAACTTACCTTCCTCACCTGTTGGGATGAACTGGAAGATGTAAGCAACATCGTTAACAGTAGCGGGAGATTCATGAGTCACACCGCTCTTGATCATCAGTTTAGAACCATTGTCGTAAGCATGGCTTGCTGTAGCACGGCTATCGTTCAGATAGTAGTAACCAGCAGTTACTGGGTTCGTATTCTTCAGAGCTTCAGCAGTAGATTTGAGGTTCTGAACGAGAGTTTCAGCCTCAGCATCCGTCAGAGCAGGGTTAGCCTGAGCTGCAACAGCAGCCTGGAATGCAGCCTTAGCAGCATCCAATGTTGCTTGAGAGATCTGACCAGGGAGAGTACCTACAGAATACTGATCCGTAGTGGGCTCGCCATTGGGATAGAACATATTGATGGCATTGCCGATATATTCTGCACCATGAGCTTCAGACACAGAGAAGATGAGCCATTCTGTACCACCCGTCCAAGGAGCGAGGTAAGGATGTACGTGCTCAGCCTCTATGTAAGTAGCTGTCAGGTTGTTGTTGTTCAAGGTATGTGTAAGTTGAAGCAAACACAAAACCACCTTCAACAAACTTACCAGTCACCTTCTTACGGAAGTCGGTACTGTTTTGTTCAGCAGCCATTGCTGTGAAGACAAGAACATCAGAAGGATTAAAGTGTAAAGGAATCCATGCACCACCCTTATCACGAGTGTCCATACCACCATCAAGGATTACATTCTGAATGTACTTGCCGGTAGATACTTGCTTGAAGCGATAGGTGGGCTCACCATTCACTTCTTCGCCCGTGGGTTCGAAAATGACGAGACTCTCGTCGCCCACTTGGGCGGTCAGATCCGCATCGCCATTCCAATACTTGCTATGCCCAACATTCTGGATAACAACCTTGCTACCATCTGTCGGGATTGCCGACAGCTGTTCGCCAAGACTGTACTTCTGGGCATACGCATTTACTCCTATCAGAGATAGAAGTAATAATGAAAAAAGGTAAGAAATCTTCTTCATTACGTAACAGTTTTTTTGAGTTTAACAATTTATTTAAGTCTCTATTTGCAATCTTTATACGCAAAATGCAGCAAAATGCGCATCCTGAAGATACTCTTCTTTCGCATAAGACGGACAAATATAATACGTTTCTTAAAACATACCAACTTTTTGCAAAGTTTTAACTACTTGAAATGACAAGAGCACTATACAAAAGAGAAGCTAAAAGCAGAAAAGTCCAACAGAAATACGTAATTTCGCAGATAAAAGAAAAATAATGAACAACGAAGAATACTTACGCAACAAGGCATTGGCTGGTGATGCTGAAGCACAAAGAGAACTGGGCAATCGCTATCGCGAGTTTGATCTCATGATTACTCCTGCTGAGGGAGAAGACCGCTTTGAGCCCACGCTGAAAGAAGCTATTCACTTCCTATCCTTGGCTGCTGAGCAAGGACTCGTCGAGGCACAAGTGGACTTGGCGAATATGCTGTCGCTCGAGCTCCCCACACAAGCTAACTACGCAACGGCACTCACTTGGTACGAGCGTGCGGCGAAGAAAGGCAATCTCAGCGCACTGATTCGCCTCGGGATGATGGCCGAACAAGGACAGGGACAACCGCGCAACTATCCGCTGGCGGCTAAATACTACGAGCGGGCGGCAGACAAAGGGACACGCGTTGGGAATGTTCAACCTCGCCCTGCTCTATCGCTCGGGGCGCGGCGTGGAGGCTTCGCCCAAGAAAGCTATCAAATATTTCAAAAAAAGCTTCCGACAAAGGCGATCTCTACGCTCCTTATTATATGGGGAGATGCTCGAATTTGAAAATCCCGACGAAGCGCGCACTTGGTACGATATGGCCGCCTCTCGAGGATTGCTCGAGGCAGAACTCAAAATCGGGCAGCTCCTCCATCGCCAAGGTCACAACCAGGAAGCTCTCCCCCACCTCCGTAGCGCGGTTAAACTGGGTGGTGCCGCTGCCCGACAAGCTTTGACCATCTTAGAAGAAATAGGCCTCGAACAATAGACAACGTTTCTCTTGGCATCTGCGCTATAGGGTTAAAAAACAGGAAAAATTTGGTATGTCTGAATTAAAAGCCTACCTTTGCCAACAGAAACGAAAAATAACATACAGGATGTAAAGGATTCTCACTTGTCTAAAGCGAGAGTTCTTTTGTTTTTGTACTATTGTTGAATAACTAATAAAGACAAATAACAATGGCTTACATGACCCAAGAGGGCTACGATAAGATTGTAGCTCAGATTCGTCACATGGAACGAATCGACCGCCCCGCAACCTCTGCAGCGATTGCAGAAGCGCGCGACAAAAGGCGATCTGGTGAGAATAGCGAATACGATGCTGCAAAAAAGCTCAAGCTATGCTCGAAATGAAGATTAACCAACTAAAGGAAACTATTGCACACGCAAAGATTATCGACACCAGCAAGCTCAGCAACGAGACTGTACAGATTCTCTCTACCGTGGAAATGAAAAAAACGTGAAGAACGGTATGACAATGAAGTACACCATCGTGAGCGAAAGCGAGGCCAACCTGCGCGAAGGTAAAATCAGCAGTCGCACACCGATTGCTCAAGGATTGCTCGGCCACAAAGTGGGTGACATTGTTGAGGTAAAAATTCCACAAGGCATCATCCAACTCGAAATCATAAAGATCTCTATTGCCTAATTGCTAATCCGCAAATCCCACACAAGCGGCGAACGCACGATATCTCCATCGGAGACAACTGCGCTCGCCGCTTTTTTCTCACTGCTTTCTCGAGAGCAACTCAGACGAGCAGAGGAGAGTGCTGTGCGTCGCATTGCAAGCGTGGAGGAGTATCTTCCCCTCTCCCCCAAGAAAAAAACGCAAATTTTGTTGTCACGTTGTCACGCAGGAGAAAGCGTTGATAAACAATAGCTTTAATTGAGTGACAACATTTTTTTGTTGTCACACTGTTGTCACGCCCATAATCTTCCTACTCAAGGTGTGACAACAGAAAAAGAAAGTCCGATACAAACGGAGCTATAAGAAGAAAGAACTAAGCATTTTTTCATCCACAAAGAAGGCTGTCACCGATGCAGGAGAGCATCAAAATGACAGCCTTGAATGTTTAGTTTTGAAAAACTAAGTTGCGAAAGGTTTGTGTTCAGTTTGCGGCCGACCACATAAAGTTGGTCGGCATACAAACGGAGCGGTTACCTCAGTTTATTAATAGTTTTTCAGCGTTAATCTCGAAGTAGCTCTGCGGATGGTTGCAAGTGGGGCAAACCTTAGGCGCTTTCGGACCAATCACGATGTGGCCACAGTTGCGGCACTTCCAGATGCGATCGCCGTCACGGCTAAACCTGATGCCTTCCTCGATATTTTTCGAGGGAGCTTGCGGTAGCGCTCTTCGTGGTGCTTCTCAATGGCTGCTACGAGTTCGAACTTAGCAGCAATCTCCGTGAAGCCTTCTTCGCGTGCTTCCTTCGCCATAGTGGCGTACATATCTGTCCATTCGTAGTTCTCGCCCGCTGCAGCATCCTCGAGGTTTTCGCTGGTAGTGCCTATGTTGCCACCATGAAGGTATTTAAACCACATTTTGGCGTGTTCCTTCTCGTTTTTGAGCTGTCTCTTCAAAGAGAGCTGCAATTTGTTCAAAACCATCTTTCTTTGCCTTTGAAGCATAGAAAGAATACTTGTTGCGAGCCATACTCTCACCTGCAAACGCGGTTTCCAGGTTCTTCTCTGTCTTAGTTCCTTTTAAATCTTTCATTGTTATGTCTTATTATGTAAAAAAATATGTTATGTTCGTTTTCTCTATGTTCTTTTTTGCTCTTAGATACGCACAGGCTCTATGGTATAGCCTGCTTTCTTGAGCATTTCCACAATGCCAGGGCCTGCATCTGTGGAGGTGAGGTGTAGGAGGCCAACCACGAAGAGGTTCGATTTCTCCTTCATCATGGAGGGCATCACTTTCATCCAGCGATCGTTGCGTTCTGTGAGCGCAATCTGCTTCCCCATTTGCTGAAAGGCTTGCTTGTCGGTAGCTGCCATGACTTGAGCTGTGCGCTGCCCGTCTTGACTCATATATGCCTTGAGCATTTGATGTGCATATACCATCATCCCGTCCAGCGATGTCATGACGTTATATAGCATATTAGCTCTATTGGCGATAGGGCCAAGATTGGCAAGACCACGGTGCATCTTGTTGATAAAGGTGGAATCAATTTTCACTTTTCGGAAGTCGATCATGATCTGAGGGAGCAGACTTTTCTGATATTCGAGCGACTCCAACTGAGCGTAGTCCTTGTGAAGAGAATCGGCCAATACGTTCATATACTCATCTATCATGACTGATTTCTGTCCCGTTTTCACCCCAATGTATTCTTGTCCTAAAATGGCATACATCTCCATCGCTAGTTGCACCGCTGATGCAGCAAACACTCCTGGTTCGTAGTGCCACCAACAAGTGTCGGTAGGTACGAGAAATTTCACCAGATGATAGCGGTGTAAGAGCGAATCAACGGTGTGGAATTTTTCGGGGGCGATGACCTGCATTTGGCTATCTGCGGGGAGCATGATATAAGGGAGAATCTGCTCGGAGGAGAGCTTTGGCAGACGCCATGTTTGAATCGTTGTACAGCTTGCTTTGGCGATGGTCGATTTCCGTGACGATGCGCTGCACGTTGTGCGCAATGTCCATAAACTTTTGGCTACGACTCACAAACTCGTGGGGCACGGTGTGCACAGACCCGAAGATATACGAGGGCGCAGTAAGTCCATTCCCCGAAATGCGATACATCAGCGCACTCGGAATCGTATCTTTCTTTGCTGTTTGAGCCGAAATCCCAGAGATGCTGAAAGCTACCAGCATCAGAACGACCGCAGCTCTGATCATTCCAGAGCCTCGTAAAATATTCTTTATCATGCTCTTAAAAGTTTCTGTTGCAAAGTTAGAAAAAAATAAAGTCTTTCATATAAATGTGCGTATAAAAAAATAAAAAAATCAACCTTGAAACCCCAATTCGGTTTAAGAAACGCTCTTTCATGAGTTTCTTAAACCGAATTGAAATAATAATAATAATAATGTGTAAATTTGGAGCAATTCAGATTGATTTTAAAACTTTTTGCTACATTTACACTCGCTAACTCACGCCGTGCCGATTCTCGCAAGAGGTCGGAGCGGCTACGAGAGGAGCACTACATGATTAAAAAGTGTTTGCTAACGCTTTGTATTTTGGTACTATTGAACCTGGGAAACTCAATATCCCAAATCGGATTGCTCTGTACTGAAAAAGGGTGACAGTTCTGTTTGTTATTTGAGGAGTTTTCTCAGGACCTAATAGTACGACGAGCAGAAGTGAGATATCCCGCTTTCTTTATGTAGTTACAAAAGAGGAGTTTCACGCTTGCGTCTGGGTGTCTGGCAGGCTAACTGATAAATGGCGACGTGAAGCCTGCTGGTATCTATCGTAACTATCTGAAAAGAGCAATTGACTTTGTTCTTTCCCTTCTTGCGTTGATATGTCTTTCCCCCATCCTTTTAGTTGTAACGGTATGGCTCCATTTCGCCAATAAAGGCGCTGGCACTTTCTTCTTTCAAGAAAGGCCAGGAAAGAATGGACAGATTTTCCGAGTTATCAAGTTTAAGACGATGACGGATGAAAAAGATGAGAACGGGAACCTGCTTCCTGATGCTCAGCGTTTAACCCCTGTTGGTCGTTTTGTTCGCTCTACCAGTATTGACGAACTGCCACAATTGTGGAACGTATTACGAGGCGACATGTCACTCATTGGGCCACGTCCGCTACTGCCACAATATCTTTCGCTTTATAGCAAAGAGCAGGCTCGTCGCCATGAGGTGCGACCTGGTATTAGCGGATGGGCGCAATGTCACGGTCGCAACGCTATCAGCTGGACGGAGAAATTCAAACTCGATGTGTGGTACGTGGATCATGTGAGCTTTATGACAGATATAAAGGTCATTTGGATTACAATTATGAAGGTGGTGAAACGTGCCGACATCAATGAAGCTGGTCAGGCGACAATGGAAGCATTTAACGGAAAAAACTAATCAAGATATAGGCATATGAAGGATATTGCAATCTTTGGTGCAGGCGGATTCGGTCGTGAGGTGGCCTGTTTGATAAACAGTATTAACAACCACATTGAATGCGAAGATGACCGTTGGAATCTAATCGGTTTCTTTGACGACGTGAAAGAAAAAGGATTCAAAACAGAATTTGGTGAAGTGCTTGGGGGTATGGCAGAACTTAATCTTTGGCAAACCCCTATAGCGATAGCAATCAGAATTGGATCGCCAAGAGCAGTAAAGGCTATTTCTGGAAAGATTACAAATGAGCATGTCTCTTTTCCTAATCTTATTTCACCAGACGTTACGTTCTATGATAAAGAAAGCGTAAAGTTCGGCAAAGGTAACATTTTTTGCTCACATTGTCTGATTAGCTGTAACGTAAAAATAGGGAACTTCAATATCTTCAACAACTTCATTACCGTTGGTCATGATGTCGTTATTGCTGATTACAATTCTCTCATGCCAGCTGCCAGAATTTCTGGGAATGTAAGTTTGGGAGAATGCAATTTTATCGAGTAGCTTCCATCGTTCTCCAAACTATGAAACTGAAACAACACTACTGTTGGCGCAGGAAGTGTTATCATGCGTAAGACAAAAGATGGTTGCACATACGTTGGCAATCCAGCAAAGAAAAGTAGAATATTAACAAATAAAATAAAGAAGACATGGACATCAAAGAATTTATCGAGAACTTCGCCAGCAATTTTGACGATACGGATATCAGCGTATTAACTCACGAGACACAATTCCGCGAACTGGATGAGTGGACTTCAATGTTAGCACTTTTCTACGATGGCGATGGTAAGCGAGGGATACGATGTGGAGCTTTCTCCAGAAGAGATGCGTAAAGGCTAATACTATCGAGTTTGTTTAACGCAACGAAGTCACACTGTAAACCGTCATGGATAATCTTTTGTCACTACAAGGCAAACACATCTTGGTGACAGGTGCATCATCGAGAATGGGGCGAGTCCTCGCTCAGATGATAGCCAGTCAAGGTGGCATTGTGGCTCTGTTGGCCCGCAATGAAGAGCGGCTTAATAAAACTCTACAGTCACTTGATGGCACTGGGCATCAAGTGTTGGTCTGCGACGACGGACGAGGAACAACTAAAAGGCTGCAGTGAGCAACATGGAGCCACTCGACGGAATCGTGCTCTGTGCTGGCATAAACGAGTTCGTTCCCGTAAAGTTCATAAAGCAGGGAGAAAATCAACAAGATGTTCCAGACCAACTACTTCTCGCAACTGATACTTTTTGCAGATGCTGTTGAAGAAGAAACTGTTGAACAAGGGAGCAAGTGTTGTCTTCATTTCTTCCGTATCATCCGTGATGGGCGTACAGGGAACGCTGCTCTATGCTTCATCGAAAGGTGCCATCAATTCTGCTGTGAGGGTTTTGGCTTCAGAACTTGCTGGCCAGAAGATACGTGTAAATGCCATTCTGCCAGGTATTGTGAGGACAGAGATGCTTTCTGGTACAAACATAACAGAAGAACAGTTTACCAAACAGGAAGAACTCTATCCGTTAGGACTTGGAACGCCACAAGATGTTGGCCATGCGGTGCTGTTCCACTTGTTCGATGCAAGTCGCTGGTTGACTGGCCAGTGTATGATTCTTGATGGAGGATTAACTTTGAACTAACGATAATATGGCAACAATAAAATATAATGGTGTGGGCATAAGGGCAATGAGTGCCTGTGTGCCTAAGCAAGTGGTTTACAATAAGGATCTGGGCTACCTGATACCTGAGGATGAGATAGAAAAGACCATCCAGAATATTGGTGTAGTAGAGCGCAGAGTGGTAGATGAGGATACGTGTGCCTCTGATTTGGCCTACAAAGCAGCCGTCAGACTGATGGAGGACAACAATATCGACCCTAACAGCATCGATGTGCTGCTCTTTATGAGCCAGACCTCAGACTATCGCATTCCTGCAACAGCCCCTATCCTTCAGCATCGCCTTGGGCTATCTATTGACACGCTATGTTTGGATTTGTCGTTAGGATGCTCAGGCTTTGTTTTTGCACTTTTCCACTGCTTTTGCCTACGCCTCGATGGAGGGCATCAACAGAGTGCTACTCCTTGATGGAGAGACATTCTCGAAGATTGTCAACAAGCGTGACAAGGTGGACTGGCCGCTCTATGGCGATGGTGCAACAGCCACATTGGTGGAGAAAAGGAGATTTTGCTCCCTCAACTTTCATTCTGAAAAGTGATGGTTCGGGCAAAGATGCTGTCATCATCCGTGATGGTATGAGGAATAAGATTACTCCCGATTCTTGCATGGAAAAGGTGGAAGAAGAAGGAATATCCGTACAGGTCTTGAAGTGTTCATGGATGGCATGTTAGTCTTCAACTTTGCCATGAAGCGAGTACCAAAGAGCATCAAAGAGATTGCTGAGGGTTTCTGGTATCACACTGGATGATGTTGACTGGTTGGTGTTCCATCAAGCCAATAAGTTCATGACGGACTTCTTTACTAAGAAACTGAAGTTCAATCACGAAAAGGTGCCTTACTGTATTCGAAATACGGCAACACCAGCAGTACATCCGTGCCATTGACCATCGTTTCAGAATTGCACGACAAGTTGCAGGATGGGCAGCGAGTCATTATAAGCGGGTTTGGTGCAGGACTCAGCTGGGGGACGGCAAACATTGTGTTCAACGGATGCAGAATATCACCTGTTATAGAAGTACTGATAGTATGTAACGCTGACTTTCAATTTCATCACATCGGCATAGCAGTCAAGGACATTAAGGCTACTTCTGCTATATATGAAGGTGGCGGTTATAAGCCATCAACAATCATCTATGACCCCATTCAAAAATGTTGACATATGCTGGCTAACAAAAGATGATTCTCCAACCTTAGAGTTGCTTGCTCCAGTAAACGAGAACTCTCCAGTTAACAATATTCTGGAGAAGAATGGTGTGAGTCCGTATCATACCTGCTACGTCGTTAAGGACATACAGAAGCCATATCGAGCTGAGAAAGCAGAAATATGTAATGATAAGCAAACCTGCTGAAGCTGTAGCATTCAAAGGTTCGAGTGGCATTCCTTTTCAACAAGAATGTAGAGCTTGATAGAATTGGTGGAGACACCAGCTGAAATTATTGATTAGTAACAGTTAGCGACAAATGAATTATTTCGTTTTTCAGAAACAATACCATAGAGCGTTTCTTCCCGAAAAGAGTACGCATTCTCTGGGTATGATGACATGTTCCAACATTCCGACAGATGTTGACGGCTATGTCTGGTTCTATCGAGGTGCCTGTCAAGTTTGACCAAGGTGTGTTGGCTGCTGAGATTGACAGCTACACACAGAAACTGGGCTTTGTGCTATCACAAATGAGACAAATCTAAAACGATGATGGCACTGACAATGGAGCGGCTGTATAGCGTGCCGTTTACTGATGATGACCATCGCCTGCGCAGTTCGATAGACCAATACAATGCAGCATTGCTTGATTTGGCTGAGCAGCATACGAACACGAAAGTTATTGATTTCAGCGAGTTCACCTTGCGGCATAATGCAAAGGAACTTTTTGATTGGAAGTTCTACTTCATTTCGCAGATGGGACTCAATCCTGCACTGCACAAGGAATTCAAGTCGTGGCTTGCGCGTAAGATGGAAAGCATTGCCCTAAAACGCAAGAAGTGTCTGGTATTAGACCTCGATAATACGCTCTGGGGGTGCTTGGTGAAGAAGGAATTGAAGGCATCAAAAATCGGAGATGACTATCCTGGCAAAGGCTTTTCTGTATTTTTCAGAAGCACTGCTTGAATTGAGCAGGAATGGCGTGATACCTACGATTTGCTCAAAAAAACAACGAGCAAGACGTGCTGGACGCATGGGAGAAGAATCCTTTCCTAATCACGAAGAAAAGAGCATTTTGCCGCCTATCGTAGCAACTGGCAGGATAAGGCAACGAATATCAAAGGAACTTGCCGATGAACTGAATATCGGCCTGGACTCGTTTTGTCTTTGTAGATGATAACCCCACGGAACGGGAACTGATACGTCAGCTGCTACCTATGGTGAGTGTGCCCGAGTTCCCAGCACAGCCCTACGAGTTGCCCATATTCTTCAAGCAACTGGTGGATGACTACTTCAAGGTATATTCTGTTACCGACGAGGACAAGAAGAAGACTGAGCAGTATAAGGCCAATGCCTCAAGAGCGCAGGCACAGCATTCGTTTACAGACTTCGGGGCGTTCTTGGAGAGTTTGGATATACAGATAACCATCGAGGACTGCAATGAGTTTAATATCTTCCGTATTGCGCAGATGACTCAGAAAACAAACCAGTTTAATCGACGACCAAACGATATACCGACGCAGATGTGCGACAGTTTATGGAAGAAGGTTGGCGTATTTGGTGTATCAGCGTGGCAGACAAGTTTGGAGATAATGGGATTACGGGGTGCGTGATGGTAAATGACTCTGAGATTGATACTATGCTGTTGAGCTGTCGAATACTTGGTAAGGGTATTGAGTTCGCGTTTGTGAAGACAGTCTTTGCTATGCTAGAAATGAAGGAGTAAAGAGTTGGGCGCAACTTATATTCCTACTGCGAAGAACGGCCAGGTGGCAGAGTTCTGGGATAAGTGTGGGTTCTCCTTGGTGTCTGAACAGGAAGGAGCGAAGCACTACTCTGCCAATACAGATTCTCTGAACTTAGAAAGTAGAAGATTATTATCATATCACAATCAAATAGAAAACGAATATGGAAGAAAAGATTTTTAGAAGTGCTGAAAGAGACATTCGAACTGGACAGCGTGGACAAGACTATCTCGCAGCAGAACTGTGAGCTTGGGACTCGATGGGACAACAACCTCGTCGCAGAGCTCGAAAGAGGCCTTTGACGTCAGTCTTGAACCTGAGGATATAGGCGAAATGAAATGCTTTGATGATATCGTGAAGATACTAAAGGCAAAGGGTGTGGAGTAAAAGGAGGCAATAGTAATGGGTGTGGTTCTCCATGCAACATTATGAAAAACAATGCAAATTCACAGAATTTCATTGCCTTAGTTTCTTCAAAAATTTCACCGAATTTCACCGAGAAAAGAACAAAGGAGCTAAGGTTTTTACTAGCTCCTGATTTTTCTTTAATGTGTGGACCAGCTAGGGCTTGAACCTAGGACCTCCAGATTATGAGTCTGTTGCTCTAACCAACTGAGCTACAAGTCCGGCGCAAAAGGTCGGTGAGTGAACTTTGCGTTGCAAAAATAGAAAAAGTTAAGGATTCTACCAAATGAGGGGACTAAAATTTACTTTTCGGCCTCGAAAGCGGTGAGAATCTTGTGGGCTGTTTGTTGCATTTCCTCGGCGGAGAGATGGAGTTTCTCCTTGCGGAAATCCATGTCGCCTTCTGTTTGCATAGGGACGAGGGTGGATGTGGGCGTGGTTCACTTCCAGTCCCAGGACAGCCATACCCACTTTAAGGCAAGGGAAGGCTGTTTTGATGGCGCGAGCTACGCGTTTCGTGAATACTATCATGCAGCTCAGTTCCTCATCGGTCAGATCGAAGAAATAGTCCTCTTCGCGTTTGGGGATGACGAGGTATGACCTTGTGAGAGTGGGCTGATGTCTAAGAATGCGTAGAATTCTTCATTTTCTGCACAGCGATAGGAGGGAATTTCGCCTGCTACGATTTTGCTAAATAGTGTCATACTGGATGATGTTTTGATGATATAGAGCGAAGATAGTTACTTTTGCTGAAACGTGCTCGCTTTCTCTCAGGTTTATACAGAAATTTTTGTGATGTAGCATAATAGTGTTGTAGTAGTTTCCTCCTTTCGTAGTAAAAATAATGTACCCGTCTGACAATTTTTCCTATTTTTGTAATCTCTATAAGAATTTTAATAATGGCATTGGCACTTTTTAGCAATAGCACATTAGAAAATATGGCAAAAACATCGCACTCATCACGGGTATAACAGGACAAGATGGTTCTTATCTCTCCGAATTTCTTTTAGAGATTACAAAGTGCAGCGGCATTATTCGCCGTTCTTCTGTGAGACTTTCGTGAACGCATTGCCCATCTTGAAGGACATCCGCACTTTCATCTCCACTATGCCGATTTAGGCGACTCTATGAGTCTTATGGGAGTCATTGGTAGGGTGCGCCCTACGAAATCTACAACTTAGGCGGCACAAAGTCATGTGCAGGTGAGTTTCGACTCTCCAGAATACACGCCAGCATTGATGCTACGGGTGTTTGCGCATTCTCGAGGCTGTTCGCAATACGGGACTGACGGACGGTTGCCGCATCTATCAAGCTTCAACTTCAGAACTCTACGGCAAAGTGGAGGAAGTGCCGCAAAACGAGAACACGCCGTTCCACCCCTTATAGTCCTTACGCTGTTGCAAAAGCTCTACGGCTATTGGATTGTTCGCGAATATCGCAGAAGCTTATGGCATGTTCTGCTGTTCAGAATTTTGTTTAATCACGAAAGCGAGCGCCGTGGCATGAAACTTTCGTGACGCGCAAAATTACCCCCGCGCTTGCTACGCATCAAAGCAGAAACAGAAAAAGCTCTACCTGGAAATCTTAGTTCCTTGCGCGATTGGGGGCTACGCCAAAGATTATGTGGAATGTATGTGGCTCATCTTGCAGAACAAAGTCCCCGAGGACTTCGTCATCGCTACAGGGGTTCAGCATAGCGTACGCGAATTTTGCTACCACGCTTTTTAGCGCGTGGGCATAGAACTTGAATTTCATGGAGAGGCATCAATGAAAAGGTATCAACAAGGCCACGGGGAAGTGCTTATTGAAGTGTCGCTCGACTTCTTCCGCCCTACCGATGTTGTCAATCTTTTGGGGCGACCCGACAAAGGCAAAAAGCAAAATTGGGTTGGAATCCGAATAAAAACCAGTTTTGAAGAACTCGTCAACCTTATGGTTGATAGCGATATAGCTAAAAGTGGCAGCAGAACGAGCCAGCGAACAAGTCAGAACAAATCTTGTGGAATATTTGGAGAAGAATTGTTAAGTAACAATATGTTAGAAAACAGCTAAAATTTACGTTGCCGGACACAACGGACTTGTTGGGTCGGCCATTTGTGAAAAACCTCCTACAGCGTGGTTACTACAAACCTTGTGAAACGTTCTCATCAAGAACTCGACTTGACGGATCAATACGCCGTTGAGCGGTTTTCGAGGCGGAACGCAGATGCTATAGTTCTTGCAGCAGCTTTCGTGGGTGGCATCATGGCTGAATTCGATTTATCGCGCAGACTTCATCATCCCAAAACATGAAGATGCGGTGCAATGTCATCAGTAGTGCCTATTCACACAAAGTTCAAAAACTCCTCTTTCTCGGCTCCCACCTGCATCTATCCAAAGAATGCTCCCCAGCCCATGAAGGAGAACTGCCTGCTCACTTCGCCGCTCAGACACACCAATGAGGAATATGCCATTGCAAAATAGCGGGGCTAAAAATGTGTGAGGCTACAACTACGGTATGGTACAAACTACATTGCTGTTATGCCCTAAATCTCTACGGCCCTAATGACAACTTCCATCTGGAAAACTCACGTCATGCCAGCGATGATGCGAAAAATCTACTGCCCGACTCATCCGCAGACAACAATTGGGACGCCATTCGAACCGATATGAACAAACGTCCTATAAATCCTACGGACAATCTACGAGCTGAGATTGGTGAAGGCAATGTGGATGGTGAAGATTCTAAGAGCGCATTCTTCAAGCATTGGCTTTCTACGGCATCGAAGACAATCGTGTCACGCTATGGGGGATGGAGTCCGCTCCGCGAGGCTTTTCTTTGGAGCGAAGATATGGCAGATGCCAGTGTCACGATCCTGCTAAATGTTGATTTCAAGAACATTATGTGGTGGAGAAATACTCCAGTGTTTTTACGGAACACGTACTGATGGCGCTGTAAATCGTGATAACAGTGAAGGTCGAGGTTGGAGCTAGTTCCCGATTTGGGCGAAAATCGCAATGTGCCATCAATATCGGTACAGGTAGGAAATCACCATCCGTGCTCTTGCTGACCTCATCGTTCATGCTGTCGGATTTGAGGGGCGAAATCGTATGGGATGAAACCAAGCCCAATGGTACGCCACGAAAAGCTAATCGATGTTAACAAGCTCCATAGTCTTGGCTGGACTCATCGCGTAGAGGTGAAGAAAGTGTTAGCCGTCTCTATCGCTGGTATAAAGAAGTCTTGAACATTAGAATAAATCACGCAATTATGTTGAAAATCTTCAGAATCTTCTGAAGATTTTTTAGCTTTCTGGAGGAGATGTGTAGATATAAGAAAGGTAGCGTAGATATCCTATGTGTGTTTGAAAATACAATAAGGATATGAGCTGAAGAGCTTATTGTGTCAGCTGGCGCGCTTATTGTGGCGGAGATCACAACCCCAAGGGAAGGAAGAGTATGGGGAAGTACGCCCTTCTTGTGTGTTTGTTTTTCTGTTGTCCCGATGTCACACTGTGGTATAAGTATCTGAAAACATGAGATGTTATAAGTGTGACAACAAAAACTTTGTTATCATTCACCTAAACCACTGTAATTTCAATTTTTCTCTCTACATAACAACAAAATTTGCGTTTTTCTTAGAGAAAAGAGTGATGCTCCCTCAACGCTTGCAGTGCGACGCCGCCGACGTCGGAGGTTCCTCTCTCCTCTTCTCCACGGGTTTCACCCTTCGGGCGTCACCCGCGGTTAAGCATGGTGCGCCTCCGCCGAGGCGAGAGTATCTGTGTGGATGCTGCTGAGGAGGAGAGGTGGTATGAGCATCTACAGACTTGCGCGATATGCCAGGGCGGAGGCTGGCGAAGTAGTGGATGAGAGCATCCACAAAACTATACACGATATGCAGAACAGGCGGGCGAAACGCCTCCGGTGCTCACCCACTGTCCCCAGAGGGACCACCATGCATAACCGCGGGTGATGCCCAAAGGGCGAACCGTGGAAAGGTGAACAAAACCATCCTACGACACTGGCGGTGTCGCACGCCGCTACCCTACCCATCAGGGTTTCTCCCTCAACGCGCGGTGCGAGCGCCGCCCGGCGTCGAGAGTTCTCTCATCCTCTTCTCCACGGGTTCACCCTTCAGGCGTCATCCGCGGTTAAGCATGGTGCGCCTCCGCTGGAGCGAGTGGTTGATGCGGATGCTCAATGCCTGCAGTACGACGCTGCCGGCGTCGAAGGTCCTCTATCCTCTTCTCCACGGGTTTCACCCTTCGGGCGTCACCGCGGTTAAACATGGTGCGCCTCCGCTGGAGGCGAAAGGTGGTTGTGCGGTTGCTCAGCGCTGCAATGCGACGCTACCAGAGGCGAGAGTATCTCTGTGTGGATGCTGCTGAGGGAGAGGTGGTGAGTGTCTACAGACTATCACGATATGCAAGAACAGGAGGCGAGGCGAAGTGGTGGATGAGAGCATTCACAAGACTATATGCGATATGCACAGGACGGAGGCAGGCGAAACGCCTCCACATGCTCACCCACTGTCCCCAGAGACACACCATGCGTAACCGCGGGTGATGCCCAAAGGGCGAACCCGTGGAGGTGAACAAACCCACCCTCCGACACCGGCGGTATCGCGCAGCAGCCACCCCTGCCCACTGAGTTTCTCCCTCCACGCTTGCGGTGCGACGCTGCCGGCGTCGGAGTTCTCTGTCCTCTCTCCACGGGTTCACCCTTCGAGGCATCACCCGCGGTTAGCATGGTGCGCCTCCGCCGGAGGCAGAGTGGATCTGTGCGGTTGCTCCAGTAGCTTTGCAGTGCGACGCCGCCGGCGTCGAGTTCTCTCATCTTCTTTCACGGGTTCACAGCAGGCATCACCCGCAGTTGACGCATGGTGCCTCCGCCGGGCAGAGTGGATTGTGCGGTTTGCTCAATGCGCGATTTGCGGCGCCGCCGAGGCGGAGTATCTCTGTGTGGATGCTGCTGAGGAGGAGGGGGAGGTCGATAGACTATACGATGATGCAGAACGAGGCAGGGCGAAGTAGTGGATGAGCATCTACAAGACTGTATGCGATATGCAATGACGGAGGCAGGCGAAAACGCTGCACGTGCTCACCCACTGTCCCCAGAGGACACACTGTCTGTAACACTGCATGGGTGATACGTGCAAGGCGAAATGAACAGACCGCACCGACACTGGCGGTGTGCACAGCAGTCCCCTGCTATCGGGTTTCTCCTCCACGCTTGCAGTGCGACGCAGCAGAACTAGAATGGGCTGTAGTTGTTACTCGTCTTCCAAAGAAAATACTCTTCCCTTATACTTAATAAACTACAAAAGTTGCGTTATATGAAACTTTCTTTTTATCTTTGCCTATGAACAGAAAAGATAAGAGTTTATAAAAGATACTTTCAGACTTTATACGACAGCTAAGCGAAGGAGGCGACGAAAGATTGATTATGACTTTGACTTCTAAAACTCAAACAGCTTTCCACAAAGTTGTCAGAAAGCTCATTCGGAGAACTATTCGAATTGCGCTACGGAATTTAATAGGACATCTATCGTGTCTTTTTATTTTTTGATGATGGACAAATGTTGTTGTTCGACGGTTTCAGAAAAAGACACAGAAGACACAGAGCACCGAAATAGAAGGCATTAAAAATAAAAGAACAATACTATGCAGAAAAGAAATATGCATGACAGACTAACTGTGCCATGTTAGAATCATGATATGGTGAGGGGCGTACAGACGCTTGCAAGTTCGAGAAGAAGAGCTAGGGCTTCTATCAAACGCACTGTAAGGAAGCCAAAGTATCCTGACAACTTGCTGCGATTAGGGACTGCAAAGTCTTATATCTCTAAGATTGAGAATGGGTGGTAGAGCCTGGCGTAGGATTGTTTTCCAGCTGATCAATGCGCTGGGCCTGCGTATTGATATTGCTAATCCTATAGAGGATGCAAAAGCAAACGAAGAGGAGGGACAGGGGCGGATCCGTGCTGCCACTGTGCCTCCCGAGAGGACACTGCATGACCGCGGGTGATGCCCAAAGGCGAGACCCGTGGAAAATGAACAAAACCATCCTGACACCGGTGAGTGTCGCAGCAACTCACCTGCCGCTCTGATTTTCTCCCTCCACGCTGCGGTGCGACGCCGCTGGCGTCGGAGTTCTCATCCTCTTCTCCACGGGTTTCACCCTTCAGGCATCACCGCAGTTAAGCATGGTGCGCCTCCGCGGAAGCGAGAGTGGCGTGCGGTTGCTCAATGCCTGCGGTACGACGCTACCGAGGGCGGTATCTCTGTGCGGATGCTGCTGAGAGAGGTGGTGGTGTCTGCAGACTGCACGATATGCAAGGGCGGGCTGGCGAGCACTCTACATGCTCACCCACTGTCCCAGAGGGGACACCGTGCGGCAAACCGCGCGATGCCCAAAGGGCGAACCCGTGGAAGGTGAACAAAACCATCCTACGACACCGGCGGTGTCACTACGCAACCACCCTCGCATAGAAGTTACTCCTTCGCGCTTACGTACGAGATACAGACGGTAGGGAGGCTATACGTAAAGAGGAGATCTCAGCGCCTGAGATTCTCCCTCAATTCAAAGATGAAGATTATTCTCGTCTTCAGACCGGTCAGGCGTTCAGTTATCTTCACGTGTCAACACCATTATTTACGGGTCGTTACATCCTAGCATCTGTTTGAATACTGCAGATTCCATATTCATTGCCTTTTACAGCAGAATTTTGACATACTTCTTCGATTGTATTCGTTTTATTTGTTGTTGAGATTTAGAAATTGAGAGACAACCTTCTTGCCGTTTACGATATAGAGACCTTTCTGAGCCTTCTCTACGGCGACCCTGGAGGTCGAAGGCCTTCTGAAGCGTTGTTGAGCGTTGCAGCATTCACCTGTAGTGTTATCGAAGAGCGGGCGCGAACACAGCTGCTGTTGCGAGGGATATGCACGGTTGCCAGAGAAGTCTGGCAATCGTGAAACCTTCCACTTCGTTTTTTGCCGGAAGAGGTCAACTTCGCGAGGCGGCGTACCAGCAAAGCATGGCGGCGCGGCTTCGTTGATTGTTGGCGTGACACGCTGGTTTGAGCATCAACCCGGTAGCATAACAAATTTTGTGCAAATAAACTTGTGTATTGAGCAGAAAGGCAATCCTCCAGGTTTTAATATCAACATAGAGGTGGGATTTTTTGGACGGAACTATTGTTTTTAGTAGCAGCACCTACATGACATGAACTTTGATAGCATAAGTGATATGTACTTTCATATCTCAGATGAACAACGATTGTAGGTTTTGGCTTTACCGATAAACTGCATTATATAGAGATACCATACTGGCACCTGTATTCTTCAAGAAGTAGTAACCGTTTTGGGATGTTTCACAGCATGATGAAAATTCTCAGCAATCTTTCTTCTCTTGTGCCGTGGTCTTCAGCGTATGTACTGAGCCTTAAAAATTGTAGTCTGAGTAGAAAGCGTGAAATAAGTATTAAGGGTAGGGGTTGTTTCAACATCAAATGAGCTGAAATCAGCAATCGATTTGAGTGTATAATCATCCTCAAGAGGACTTCTGTCACCGATAGATGTGAGCCTTCATCAGGCTTCACCGCGTTCTGAAGCGAAAGCGTTGTGATACCATCATCTACACGATTGTGGAGATAGCAGACAGCATTCAGTTGAACGAAGTGAAACCAGTATCGCCATTCTTACAAAATTACCCAAACTATGGGCTACCTGCAACCTTAATAGGGCTACCAGGACGACTTTCGCTGCATCTTCGTATGCCGGCTGCCTCATCGCCTGTTGCCTTGTTGATCACTTTCACTGCAGGATTACAGACAAAAGCCCACTTAATTCTGCTGTATTGAATTTATCACGCCCCATCATCTTATTTTTCAGTGTCAGCACTCCAAGACTATGCTTGCAGGACGAAGTTGGAGATAATGCAGTGGCGTGTTTCTGCATCAGCAGAGAATTGAAAGACATTGTAGAAGCGTATGAGTTTACCTCTTCATCTGTTGCAGAAACAGTTGTCTTATCAGTAGTCCCAGAGTGACACTTTACGGATTTTTGATTGCTTGAGGGAATAACAGTTGCCGATACCTACCACATAGATACTTGCAAGGCGGAGCCATCTTTCTTGGCGATATCTAGTTCTGCATACGTAACTTCTTCTATGAGGTACAAAATTTCATATTGAAATTACCTCCTGTACCACAACCGTGAGTTTGGTTTGCCGTTCATGTATTCACCATTAGCACCTCTGAGCAAAAATTTATTTGTATGAGCCAAGCCAAGTAACAGTATATTTACCTGCTTGACTTCTTCTTTGGTGTACACATCTTGGTTACGACCGCATTCTCCAATATATTGGTTATTACTGACCAACAAAAGAAAAGTGCCATCAGCGATTTTCTTTACTGTAAACAATAGCAGTTACATCAATTGACCCTGCACAGGAGCTTAGTTCTGTTAGCTTTTGCACCATCGTGTTAGGGTAAACGCATCAGTCAAATAAAGATAAGTGTTGCGACCAGTGTTGGCGAAAGATAATCTTACCTGCCCGTTAATTCGGTCACATTGCTCCAACGATTTTCAACTCCTAATGGGTCAGTTTGAGCTGCAGATGCTCCTAGCTAGCCAGGAACAACATCAGAGTGACATTTTCCTCATCTTGATTGAATATGATTAGCATTAATAATTGTGTATTGTCGTGTAATCTGTTTGGAGATAAGCAAAAGAAATAATAAAGTATAAAAGACTTTTTATATTCTGTTTGTTTAAAGCATACCACAACATGTTGCGAGGCGTTGAGATACTATTTTCAGTACGGGATTTGGAAGCGATGAGAGTTTTTCCTTGATAGTGTTTTCTCCATCTTCCCACCGATAGTGAGTGCGCGTAGTAGCAACAGGGCGACATCTCGTGCTCGTTAGATGAAAACTGGACGAGAGGGTCTTTTCGCCACTCTTTCTTTTGCGATAGAACACCCACTGATATTTTGCGCCATTGAGGAAGATTTCCTGTTGCGCCATTTTTCGGTAACAGATTGGCATCGCCTCCTGCTGTGCCACAATCCTTAGCTCCATCAAACAGGCAACGGCAGAGACCACCACTTCGTGACCGAAACGCAGCGTTGCACTGGTACGGACTTCTGCAAACAACTGTCGGCCGTGGTTAAAGAAAATTGCGCAGAGATTGTTCTGCAAATAGGGCATCACACCTTTACAGGAGGCTATTATCGCCATAACGAGCTGCCGCCTCCGATTTCTATATTTTCCAAATGCTAGCACTCTTCTGGCGTAAAAAGCGGTAGGGATCGAGGCTTTGTATCGCAACTCTGCAATTAGCCGCCACGGAAAAGAGGTTGTTGGCGAAAAGCCACATCACGCTATCGCGAACATAAGCGGCATCGCGGAGAACGCTCCTAAGATGATCTATCTTCATTCTCCTCTGGCTTTCGGTGAGTGCTGCCTTAGTAAGCGTCGCTTTATGAAGCATTGAATGGCGGGTTGGTCTTCATCGTTCATATAAGCCATGTCGTGATAACTGCATCGGTCTTGATGCGCAAGCGCGGATTCTCCGCTTACAACTGCAAACACTCATTAGCCATGGAAGGATACGGCGGATGACTAACCGTTGAGCGAGCATCTACCGCTCCATCAGCAAACACCGTGGGAAGTTTTGTGCATGCGCTGTGCAATGCCGCGATGTTAGCGACGCACCTTTTTCTGTGATTCGCCCAGCGTTTTGTTCGCCATGCGATACACGCTATCCACTGCAACAAAGCGCCTGCTGCCCTGCGAGTAAGCATTCCTGCTACGCTAGCTTTCTTGAGGACTTACGGCAGCGGGTGTACTGTTCTGGATGGATGAGCCAGCGCGAACCGTGACGAGCATACGCGCTAATGACCTGCGTTCGTATCGTATCGGTGCTGGTGTCAGTTTGGCATTCAGGTGGGATAGGCATAATGCAGTTTAGCTGCCGAGCGATGAGCATCGGCAAAGATTTCTTCGCGTGCCACTGCGCCCAAAGTGGTGCAAGCTGCAAAACGAAGAGAAGGTGCTGATTTCTTCGCCAGAACGTTTGTTTAATGTCGCGAATTTAGCGATTTGAGAACTTTTCAAGAGAAAGGAGAAAGGAGAAAAGGGGAAAGAGCCCCTCCAGCTTCCATGAAAGTGTTCGGATACCTCTTGCATTGAGAAACTTCTCTTTTTATGCTCTAACAAAAAGCTGTACTTTTGCAGTATGAAGAAAAGAATGCATCCGAGAGAAGCACCGGCGACGATGTTGCCCGCTGGCTTTACAACTCGTGGGCGCGCGACCTCCGAGCTAACACATCCTGCAGCAGATTGAGGGTGGCAACGACTGCGTACAGTACCGTCGTGGGCGGCGATGGACAGACTTGCTATCGCCACGCCTTGGCGTTGGGTGCTCGGGCGAAAAAGCTGCGCGCTACAAAAGCGGATGTGGTGGAACATTGTTGCCCGAAAGGCGCTACGATGTGTAGACCTCACGGGCGGATTAGGGAGTTGATTTCTCTTTCGTGGCGAAACATTTCCGAGGCCACCCCATTGAGCGCAATGTAATGCTCGCGAAAATAACGGCGCACAACTTCCCGCTCTTGGGAGCTGAACCCGATTGCTTGAGCGGGCGACGGCAGAACTGTTGCGACGATGAGCGTGTTGATTACTTTTCTCGTCCTGCGCGCCGCGATGCTGGGCGAAAAACGGGTGCTGCTGGAAGATTGTGAACCGAACGTTATGGGGCTGCTCCGCTTTTTCGGAGGAAAAGCACACTATGTGATGCTGTTTCCACTGTATGCTGATCTTCACCGCGCATGGAGTCAGTTGGATTGGACGGAAGAAGTGCATATTGTGGCGGAGCGCGGAGTGTAAAGACTGCTTCGTGGTTGCTCAATATGCAGCAAAAACAAAGTGGTTTTCACGCCCACTATCTTTTGTTGCAGTGAAAACGTGTTAGTTTTCCGCGCTGACGAATAGTTCCGCACCTGTCTGCACTCTACCCCCTCCGCTACCTCTACAGACCCAATGCGGCCATCTTGAAAGCGAGAGCCTACAAACTTCCGGCGGTTCGTTTCGAGCACGAAATTCCATCCCAGCAGTTATCTCTACTTCCGACAAGCATCGAAAACTTCCTGGTAGAATCTTCGAGTGGTTCCGCTACAGTATTTCAACAAGCAGAACTAAAAAGCTTTTGAAAGGGAGATGTGCATGCAAACCAACGAGTTGCCTAACTTCCCCCGCCTCTGTGCTGAAACTCACCAAAGCGGCTCAAAATAAAGAAGCGGTGACGAATACTGGTTTTGCAACTACCTGCGGTGAGGATGAGCATTTGCTGATAAGCAGTGTAAGAAAAGCCCCATTTGGTAGGGTATCAAGTAGACTGATCTTCAGATCAAAAACAAAATTAGTGGAGAAAGGCACGCGAGCATAGCGGCAACAGGAGAAGAACTTTGAGCTGCTACGCGGAGATAGTGGTAGCTTTGGCCGCATCAGCAGTAACACCTTGACCGCGGAGTGAAAGATACCGATGTTTATATTGTGCTTCGGGTTTTGCTTGTTGAGCGGCGTTCAAACCATGTAGCTGCTTTTGCCAATCTTGTGCAGTTCCTGTTCCGTGGCATAAAGTCGCCAGGAGTTATTGCTTCCGCGAGTTTGCGCCGCTGCGGGCGTATGCCGCGCCTGACTGGCCCGGGATTGGCGGCTGCCTCCCCTCCTGCTGAGCATATTTCCACAGTTGTTTGTCACTCAGGAGTCGTTGCTCGCTGCCCGTTTATAAAAGTTAGCGCACTGGTTTCCTGTCTTTCCTTGCCTCCACTGAAAGATTCCCTAATTGTTCTCCGCCTCTGGCATAATGCAAACGCGCGGCTTCTGAATGGTAAACTGCGCCACATCTACGACTGAAATAAAGCAGCGCCAGGTGTGTGCGCTTGGAGCAGCTGCCGTCAGCGCTTTCTGCTCTAGTATTCGCCGAGTCGGGACGCGTGGCGGCGTAGTAATAGCCCAAAGTCAGCATAGCTGCAGATGTCCCAAACGCGCCGCTTGCTGATAATAAGCAGTGAACCTGCAGAGTCTTTTTCACCCATCGCCGATATTCGCCCATGTTCCTCCCAGCATAAAGAGCGCGTTAGAATCAGGCGCGCGGCCAGTTCAGCATACCAACGCGCCACTCTTTTGCGATCACGTTGCGCCATTGCCGCGATAGAGCATCTCCGCCGGTTCGCTGGGCTTCCACGCTGCCTTGACGCGCCGCCTGTGCTGGCCGCCGCTGCGGATCTTTCAGTGTGCCGTGCCATTGCATCATATTGACTTCAGAGAAATTACGCGCCAGCGTCACCTTTCACACGACTGCGCCGCATAGTACTCAACAGCGCGCTCATCGTTTCTGCCCACCTCGTCCTTGATGATGAAGCTACCAGGCTGCGCGCTGCGGCAGGATTGCCCTGACTGGCCTTTAGCAGAGCGATTTAACAGCCTCGGTATATTGCTCCGGCGCAAATAGGCATCTAGCGATACTCATTTTGCGCGGGTTGTACAATAGGACGAGGGAGACATAAAGAAGGAGAAGAAGAGGGTGCATGGTTTTGTTGGGGTGAGAGAGCGGACGAGGTCCGCTGGGCCCAGAGCCCTGTCTACTCGTCCGATTAAGCTCATAAAAGCATATTGAGTGGCTTCTGTTGTCTTATTTTTCGCTCTCGGGCGGTCGATTTCTCAGCACATCTTTGGCGATACGCCTCAAAGGAGCAGGTCAGTTTTGAGCAGTGGCGCAACACTGTCCGTTTACTTCATCGAAATCCTGCTGCACATCATCAACGCCTTCCATATAGTTGCGCCAGTATGACATTGGCGATTGGCACTCACCTGCTGCTGCCTCTCTAGAGTTGCACAGCGCGCTTTGGGCTTCCGCCGTTGGGATATGCCGTCAAACAAAAGATGGCGAGTTATATTTTTGCAGCAGGAGAGACCTTTCTCTGCCAATTTGCTCAAAAGAGATGGTAAGCCTCATCAGGTCTCTTCATCCCCTCTCCGCGCAGCAACATTCCCGCCAAGTCCGCAGGCATCGTCCGAACCATGGCGCGGCACCGAAGCCATTCGGCTGCCGCTTCAACATCTTTTCGCCCACAATACCATGCAGGCATCACCGCTAGCGTCGGCTTTTGCTTTGCACCTGCATAGCCGCCTTTTATACCAATCGCAAACGCATATCGGAGTTCCTGACCTGCGCCTGCCACCGTTGGTCTAGAAATGGGCTAACAAACTCTGCCCTTGGCGTGCCTGCTTACCTGATTTGCGACGATCAAGCAAAAAGCCTTCTTCTGCTGTTTCTCGTCGCCCGCTCGGGAGAACGCCTCAGTGTGCTGTGCCGAAGCATCGCCAGCCATCGGCTGCTAGCATATATTTTCTAATTCTTTTCGTCACCCATGCTTTGAAGATGTGGACATGTCTTGAACCAGTTTCGATGGGCATTGAAAGTTTCTCTTACTTCACTGTGTGAGAAGTAGTTCTGCTTACGCTGCAGTATATCATCGAGAGGATCGTCGGCGGTGATGGTGCGGTCGAACGCTTCGAGGTTTTCTTTGTTGAGACTCACTCCTCCGCACCTGCGGGTTGCTTGTTTCGCGCTTTAGACGCGCAGCACTTGGTGGTTTCTGCAAAAGAGGTCGACGGCGCTTAGCATCAGGGCTTCGGCTTTGACTCACCCTCAAAATGCACACCACTTCAAAGGCAGCCAGAGCGTGGCTTCCTGTCGAGCGAGGTTCTCCTTTGCTGGCCCTTTCCGAAGAGGATGTTACCTGGAAGCTGCGGGCTTTCTTGTATTCTTCCTCACCGTGAACCATCTTCATCTGCTTCGCCAAGTCCTTTACCCTGCTGGTGCAGCCTGGATGTGACGGTGCTCGTCATTCGGCTGTGATTTCACTTTGAGAAGGTAATGGTGAAAATCTTGATGCTTGCGTTCAACGTCGTCTGACCAGCGTGTGAGCAAGAACTGGTGGGGCTTCACTGGTGTTGGTACGCTTGGCATCGAGGCCGAATGAGTACCATGTTCTGTACTTACCAAGCACGTCCATCGGCTTTCGTGATGAGCGCGGACACGTACGAGGGCGAACACGATTTTTCAGAGACCAAGTGTGCGACGAATCGATTCGGCACCTGTCGTGATATTTCACTGGTCCGGAGCCGCCGCATTTTACGTTGCGGTTCTTTTCTTGATAGAGGATGGAGGAAGTCGTGTACCGGAGAGCTGATGGCTGAACTCCGTGAAAGCTCAAACCATCGCGAGCTTCCACCGTTTCAGCGTTTCTGAACGCTATCCTTCGCCGCCATGTAGTTCACGGTGATGTGCTTGCCGATATGCATGATCTGCCGAAGGAATAACCCTTCATCCAGTACGTAGTTGTTGACGAGTTCGGCGCGGTTGGGGAGCGATCGGACTCAGTCGAGGAAAGCGAGCGAGCTGCTCCTTGATGCAACGGATGTTGTGCGCCAAAGTCTCCTCATCGAGCAGTTGCGCTCGACTCTTACCGGGGGTCGCCAATCGTTATGCTTTCCGCCAACAGCGCGACAGCGCAACCTAATCCTGCAAGTTGGCTGCGTCGTGATGCCACGGTGACTAATATGGAGAATCAGCCGTAGGGTTAATACATAAGCCGTTACTTGTTCTTTGCAAGAAGTTCTTCTGGTGCCCGGCATCATCTGATGGGCATACTGCGCGCCATTGAGTTCGTCTACAAATTCGTCGTTTGATCTGTTTATGATTTTGCGTGCAAGATACGGCTTTCGGAATATATGTTCGCTTACGGTGGGGAGGTTTTCTCTCGCCCTCTGCTGCAAATGTGAACGAAAAGACAAGACATATCGATGATAAATATGGCTTCTCGCCCTCTGAAAATTTCGTCATTTTCGTTTCACGTTCTGGTAAGACATACTGAGCAACGCTGCGTGACAACAACTCATGATTCTGTTTTTTTGTCACACTGTTGTTGCGCTCGTAGCTCATTTATTTCAGTGTTTGAACCGCAGTGTGACAACGTGACGATGGCAGCAGAAAAATCAAACTACGGGAGGAGATTGTGGCTCTCTTGTTCTTTATTGTAGCTCTCACACAGTAGGCGCGTGGCTGACGCAATAAGCGGCTGACGTAATAAGGATGTGGACGGCCAGCCTTGTGTATTTTCGAACGCTAATAATAATGTCCCAGCGGGGCCTATCGCTTAACCGCGGGTGTGCCGGGTAGTCGAATAACAATCCCATTCCGACACCGGTGTCTGCTTACTGCCTATATTACCTCTTCATTCATCTACACTTTGCTGTTGGTGGGTTCAACAAAAAACCAATAACAACTTAGGATATTGGAAAGAAAAGGGTTCATCCCAAATTGTACAGGTATTGTGAGTAAAGAAAAGTACCAACGCAGTTCGGGGATGAACCTAAACGATATATATATACTGCTGTTGAATCTATTGAGATTGTACCTACTTGTCTTTATTTATCGTTTTTAGGTGACAGGTTGAACTTATGATGGCGTAAACATGGTAGGAAGGAAATTGTGGTAGGTTTCAGTGCGACTTTGCATTGACTGTGCGTGTCACGTTGGAAGTTCGTTGCAGCGGGTCATCATCGGAGCAGGTCGGATTTCGTGCGAATGCTGCGCTCGGGCGAAGGTTCAAATGAAGTGGTTGGTGTTGAGCTGCTGTCGGTGTTCTCGACTGAATACGGGTAAGTCAGTGCTCGGTCACGCCAGCAAGGAGGCGTTGATCAGTCGTAACTGTGGTCACGCGCTGATCTATGAGGATGCTGCTGGCCGGTCGTGCGTTGTAACTGCCGCTTTTGCTCCCAGGTGCCAACCGCGTTGAGTAGTTGACGGGGAGTCGTTCGCGGAGATAAAGACTACCGTGGTTCTCAACTCATGTGTGTACTGCCGAACGTTGTGTATCGACATTGTGGTCGTAGAGAGAAGATGCTTCTCCAATCAGCTGTTCGCGCAAACGCCATTGGTGCTGATGTGTCAGTGCGCCAGTGCCGTTCGTGACAGGGTGCGTCCATATCTTCTGTGGTAGGATTGTGGATGCGTTCTGTAACGCGTTGGAAGTGGGGTTGGTAGGACGTTCAAGTCGTGTGGGTTTCTATGCTTTCAGCGTGTTCGTTGTGAACTTGAAAGGTTTTGTGGTGCTTGGCGCAAGTGGGCATTCACTTTGGATGTGAAGCGGTTGGAACGTCGCGTCGCTCGGGGGGAAGGCAAAGTCGGGCGTGCGCGTGACGGGAGTAGTTGAGGATGGTTTGAGTTAGTCTCTTTCTGAAACTGTTGGTGAATATGGGCCAGGGAAAGCAATGCCTGCGTTGATTTCGGTCGAAGTGCTGCCGACTGTCGGGCTCTTTTGTCTCCAGTTCCAACGAGTTGGAAGGCTATTGTAGTGCGGTTTGATGCTTCGTGCGATATTCCAGCGAGCTCTTTTGATGCACCGCTGCTGACGCGAGCGTCGCTGTGGGCGCGTCGGGTGCCTGCATTGTCGGCCATTGCCGGGGAGCCTGGAGCGAAGTCGGTGTTGGCCCCCATCCGCAAAGGATCGGGCGGTAGAAGTTGGTGTTGGCATCGCGATGGTCTTGCGTATTTGTGTCGAAGTCGGATAAACGCAAAGGCATTAAATAAGATGCCTCCGTGTTGAAGTTGTATGATGGGGGAGAACTGCGATGATGTTTGCGCGGAAGTCGTTTGTTACTCCCGCACCGGATATTTAAACGATGGTGGTCAGTCTGGGCGCGATGTCGGTCGTAACTCTGAAGAGGGTTAAGAAGAAGTCGTTCACGACTGCTGAAAGACTCTAGCGTATTGTTGGTGCCTCAAGCGCCAATTCTCGCCATTGCCGCGCATCAGGGAATGTGACGGGCGTGTAACTGCTGCGGGCGCGTGCTGCCGGCGACGGCTCATCGGCACCTCCATTGGGCACCAGCTCAAACGGATTGGCGCCCTCGCCGGCACGTTGCGTGTCGTTGGTGTTTTTGTCGTAGTTGAGCTGTTTGCGATTGTCGACCTTTTTCAGAGAAATCGATGGCTCGTGTTGAACCACGTCGTGGTTGTTCGCTGAACGACTGAGTGAGAAGGAACGCTGAGTGGGCGAAAACTCTCATGGTTTGGTGGTGAGCGTGTAGGTTGTCGGTGTGTCATCCGTTGTGTCCGTTCAAACGTCTTGTTGCGTTTTCGTAACTGTATTCCGCTCAGGCCGTTTGCTCGTTTGCAACCTGCGGCGAGATGGGACGGCGACCCTCTTCCTTTGCCGGGCGCCGTGTGTCGTTGGTGTTGTTGATACTGCCGAAATCGCTAAGCGTGAAGTCTGAAAACCGCGAGGTGCAAACGGTCGCATCAGGTACTTGTCTTTCGTGCGCGTGCAGCCTCGCATTGGCAATCAGCGATGGAATATTGCGCGCAGGTTGACATCCATCACAACGTACGATCCATTTTCTTCAGGCCGTCATCTCCTCAAAGTCCTTTTTGTTGCTCAGACATGACTTTGTTGACCATGTGGGCGAGGTTTCAATGCTATTTTGGGTCTTATGAAGTCCTTGCCGTTGACCAGCAGACTGCTCACCCGCTTGCCGTTCTGCCGTGATCACGCCGTTCTCGTTTGAGTTGTGCCCAGGCGGTTATCAATCAGCGCATCGAGCATCGATCCTTTTGCGAGTTGGAAGCGTCGGCGTTGTAAACGAGTGTGTCGGCTACCATTTTTATCTTATTAGCCCTCACGCTCTCCGTGCTCGTGGGACGCCGCGTGAGGCTTTTGGTTACCACCAAAATACTATTGCGTGCCAACTTTTGAGTGATGTAAATGAGGCAGGAAATAATTGGGGTGCTGACCGAGTGATATGATTTGTTTTTGGGAACGCACAGTAATAGGCGAGCTGTCCGCACGTCATCGTGTGCCATTCTCCTGGAAAGGTACCGTGAATCGGGAACAATACATAATGATTTCCATCTTCAATTGCAGTGTAAGCGTCCTGTTGCCTTTGCCATAATGGGTCTTTTGCGAAAAAGCCGGCAAGAAGAGTAATCGAAAAATGCATATCCATATTATGATTTGCTATGTCATGTGAAAATGATTTTAATATTCTTTTCTAAGTTTTGGTTGTCCCAGGTGTACAGTTACTTTTTTACTCATAACCTGTACAATTCGAGGATAACTATTACTCAGAGATATGTTGTATATCGAGGGCTTACAACCAATCATCATGGTTTCTTCCGTAGCGTGGGGAGGTGTAAGGGCGAAGGATTCCTCGTTGCTGTTTTCAGAAACTTAAATCAAAGCCCTGTCGAGCACTGGTGAGGCAGGACGACCTGGGAGCCAGTCGTCCATTGCTGTAGGGCGGGCTTTTTTTGAGTTGCAGAGAAATATCAAAGGCTAATTTATTGAATGATGAAGCTTCTAGGTTTCTGGACAATACCTGCTGGCAGGTACCCTTCTTGCATCTGCTACTGCTGCAACGGTCGAGCCTGCTCTTAACGTACTACCTGCGGATGCTCTAAAGCTGTTTCAGCCCCTGAGCAGAGCCTCAACATCGTCCGCTTCTGTACCAGGTTGAATGCCAGCAGAATAGACCCACCACGGGCAGAGCGTTTCTGGCTGCTCGCACAATATCGGGCGATTGACGATAGCGTTCCTGGTGCTCTTTGATTGTGAGTGTGGAAGTATGTTTTATTTGCTAATGTGGGAATGTGCTTGTGCTATTGAGAATGGTGAGTTTTGAATGTGCTAATGTGAGATAAAACATGGCGGGCAGGCGGCGGAATGCGCTACGTTTGACAGGCATTAGCACTTGGCATTGAAAGGTTGTGGTACTGGATAGCAGCCGCTACCGCCCTCAGGTTTGCAGCGGAGGATGCGCCAAATGGCGGTAGAGTGCTGATGGACCATGGCGAATAGCCTCAACGGCATATTTTGAAACGGTCAGGGTGAACCGACAAGGGCGGCGTCGGAGATGAAACGCTGATAAAAAGCAGTTGGAGCTATCAGCAAACGGATGAAAATGACGGAGCATTCTGTGAGTTTTATAAACGAACAATGAGTAATTACATCTCCGTGCACCTCAGAAAGGAGCGAAGTGTAATTACTCATTGATATTCTTTCTTGTTCTTTTAGCAACTTATCGCCAACACCTTGCATCAACTAACAAGTCGCTCTTCTACAGCCCGACTCAACAGGCTTATTCTCAACAAAGCCTATGTGAGCTGCGTTCTGGAAGGGCTTGCATAAATGTCTTTGTGGTGGCGGTAGCCTCACGCAGTTGTCGCTTCGCGCGGTTGCGATCTACAGCATGTTTGAAGCAACGCTTGAGCACTCAACACCTTCACCTTCGGCCCTTTCCGTCGTGATCCACAAGGCGATGAACAGCGCGCAGGGGATAGACACTGGAGGCTCTACTGCACGGGTGAAGTGCTTCCACATCCGTCCGCAAACAAAAGATGTTCTATTTTCGGGAATCGAAAGCTTCTCCATGCTGAGTTTCCCGCTGAAAACGGGCGTTAAATATCTCAGTTTGTTTCCTTGAGGAAGAGCTCAAGCGTTCCCGTCATAGAAGGGCTTGATGAAGGCTTCCATAGCAACAGAATACCAGCGTCTTTGAGCGTTTGTGCAGTGTTCTTTCGAAACAACACCGGCACCTTGCCGTCGCTAAAGAGGATTGGCATCGGCGGTAGCAATAGCACCACTCGGCGTGAAAAGATGACCATATCGCAACCTTCAGCGTTTCGGCATATCGATGGGAACAGTGCGGTACATCGTACACTCCGTGTGTTAGCTTCTTAGCTTCGGCATAGCAGAACTTCATCACCAGCCACATCGCTCTGCGGCAAGGGTGTGATCTTGTGTTTTGCCATAAGATTCAAGGTCGTCCACTTACCCGTTGCTCCGAAGAAAATCTTACGCGGTACGCACTACTTCTGTGTAAGCATAATTTTCTCTGACCGAAATACTTCATGTCGTCGGGAATAGCAACGCGCATCGATGTCAAAATATGCAACCAGAGAGCTACGGGAAGAGAAACTCCCATGGAAGAGCGACAAAGGTAGGAGTCGTTCCATTGGGAAATCACTTTGCAGTCGAAAAAGGCATTATTGACAAAGTAGTGAGTGCAATCTTCAAAAATAAAAGCCGCCGAAGATACTGGAGAACCAGGAGAATCTTATGGGGCGATACTGGATTGAAGATTTCTGGTTTGAATGATTGTATATAATCGAAGGTGGGCACTCTAACGTAAAACACAGCTGGAAGATGAGATAGAGTTGCCCGCGCAACTCATTCTGCGTACGTGGGGCGAAAATATCGTTATACTCGTGGGGCGAGAAGAATTTTGATATGGTTTTGAGGTAGTGACGACTGCGCGAGATGACATAGAAATCATCAGAAAGAAAAGCATGAGCGCGGTTTGACCACAAACAAAAATCGTCAGAGCGGAAACGATGAGCACGGATCTCCGCAACGCCTTGTGCGGACGAAGGCACTACCTCTGTGCTGTGCCCAGAGAGTCGACAAAAAGCGTTCTCCACGGTGGCTTATAAAACGTGAAGTCGTGGATTTTCACTTTGGTGAGCATCCGTCTGCTCTACCGTGCTCACTGCGGTTGGAGCGACGGTGGGCCCTCTTCCGTAGCAAGCTTACATCAGGGTCTGCGCAGGAGAGGGCCATTTCCCGTATGTTTACGGTTCCCCAGCTTCGGGTGCGAACCATGTCGCTGGAAAGATGCTTCGGAGGCTGCCGCATCAAAAGAATAGGCGGTACTATCCGACTGAAAAGTGCGTTGTCTTCTGCATTAGAGTGCAGCAAATTTTTGTAGGTTTTATCCCATTCGGGTGTTGTCTCTCAGAGGTGTGCAGCTTCTTCCGCCGTTTCTGCCACGCAGGTTGAGCGTGTAAAGGACGCATGAAATGTTCTTCAACAGCGCGTTGCAACTGTTCGAGCAACGGACTGAAGCAGCCGTCGACATTGAGCACAACGATGGGTTTGAGATAAAGTCGAGTTGCTAATGTGATGATTTCGAGCAATTCCTCCAAAGTGCCGACGCCGCCGGGCAGTGCCACACAAGCATCGCTCAATTCGGCCATTCGCTCTTTGCGTTCGTGCATATCGCGCGTCACGATGAGTTGTGACATCCCCTTGTGTTGCAACCCTGCTCTATCGTGAATTGTGGAATGACTCCGATAAGCGACCGCCAGCTTCGTACGAGCTTCGGCAGATGCCATCAGCCCCATACGTCCAGCACCATTGACCAGCGCATGACCGCGCTGAGCCGATATCATGCCCAACTGGCGAGCCGTTTCAACATAAATATCTTTACTTGCCCCGAGAGCTGCAGACAGTTATCTTCATGGGTCACTTTGAAATGTGGCGGGCAAGCCCGCCACGTTTGTTTTATTTATTAAAGCCCAAAAGCTTCCTTATCTTCTCAACATAGTCGGGCTTTTCCCAGGTGAAGAGCTCATCATCCATTTCTTTCCTCATTGCCGAGGCGGAATACTGCTTGTGCTTCATGCGCGGTTGTAGCCCATGTGGCCGTAGCGTGCTGTTTCCCATAGATGGGGTTGCGCGGTTGGGACGCTGCTCATGCGTAGGGACGAAAGATCGAAGGATTGCATCGATGTTCTGCAATCTCGCATCGCTTAAAGAGCGTGCTTCTTACGTAAATGTGCATAGATACTAATGGGTTCAGCCACACCGATAGCATAGCTCAACGAACGAGCATCTCAGCCTGCTGCCACCATATTCTTGCAATATGACGAGCGGCATAAGCAGCACCGGTCTACGTGGGGTCTTTGCCCGAAAGCACCACCTGAGCGCGCGACCTCCATAGTATCGATGATTTTACGTCTGTCAGACCTGTATCGCCGTTCGGTCCTGCCAACAAACTGCCCGTGGGGTTTGCATGATACTTGATGTCGCTATTTTCGAAAAGTGCTTTGATTTCTGGGGTATTGAACGCTCTTCAATGGTGCGCGGAATGAGGATATGATAACGTCCTCACGAATTCGCCAACATCTGCTCATCGGCCTTCTCGACTGCCAGCTTGGCTGCGGAGATGAACTCATCGTGCTGCGTGGAGATAACAATGGTATCGATAGCCACGGCGTGGTCGTTGTCATCGTATTTCACCGTTACTTGGCTCTTTGCATCGGGGCGGAATGGGTCATACCTTCCCCTCGCGACGGATGCGAAGGCGTAATCATCAAGTCGTGAACCAAGAGGCAGCGGCATGGTAGTTTTCGGTCTCATTATTGGTAACCAAACATCATACCTTGGTCGCCAGCACCTTGATTTTCTGCATCACACGCTCACACCGCGATTGATGTCGGCACTCTGCTCGTGAATGGCACTGAAAATGCCACAGCTTTCAGAGTCAATTTATAATCGGCTTTCGTTATAACCAATATGGGCAATAGCGTCGCGCGCCACGGTCTGCAAGTCGGCCCAAGCGTTTGACTTTACTTCCCCAGCAACGACTACTTGTCGAGTCGTCACCATTGTTTTCGCAAGCTACTTTGGGAACTGGGATCGAAAGCGAGCAGTTCGTCAAGCACGACGTCCGATGTTTGGTGGGCCACCTTGTAGGTGTCCCTCGACACCGATTCGGAGGTGAATAAATACATAGTTTTTTGATAATAGAAATGAATAAATCTGTAGCGATGGCTTACGGAGAACAAAAAAATAAGCGCCCTCCGTTGGCGCTATCCATCAGACATTATTACCGTGGACTTAACCGTCGGTCATTTAGCATTCTTTTGCGAAAAGGGTTGCAAGCAGCCAATCTATCCTCGGTGTTCGTGGTGCAAAGCAGGCGTAGCGCAAAAGGCTCATGCCACGTCTTTCCCACTTTGCGTTGCAAAGTTAGCGCTATTCTCCGTACCACCAGAAAAGGAGAAATAATTTGTTATGTTGTGTAAACTCCCCTTTTTGTATAGTTCGTGAGAGTAGACATAATAAAAAATCAGGTCAGCCGTTCTGTTTGGACTGCCTGATATGAAGTTCTTACTCGTTAGTGTTTGGAGCTTTATCGATAAGATCCTACGTGATCGAGCTTCGGCGTAATAATCATCTGTGTGCGGCGGTTGCGCTTGCTAAGTCAGAATCGTTTGCGGTGATGGGTTATACTCGCCACGACCGGCGGCTGTCGGACGGGCGGATTCACCATACTGATTCTGGGTGCCTGTACAACTGGAGGCGCGGGCAGGAGAGGTCCCAGTTTTTTGCGGATATTGGTGCGAGAAATGGGCAGAGGTCGGTGTTACCTTCCACGAGCACATCATAGTCTTATAGTCGCCATTGATGATTTTGCAATCTTGAAAGCGTCTCTACTGGCGCGGTCGTTGATTTCATAACTGCCTGCTTGTAGAGCAATGTCGACCAGAGAGATGTAAACAACGCCGCTGAACTTGAACATCCACTTCAGAGTTCGTCGCGATTGAGCGAACGTGTCAGATTATTGAGCACATATTCGGTGAATCGCTCTTTGTCTTAGCCTCAACGAGCTGCTTGATAAAGCGATTGGAGCGTTGATTTCGTCCACCAACTTCGAAATGTTGATATTGCCTTGGTTATTCTGTTGCAAACTCTTATCGAGGAGCCTTGCAGCGTCTGATGATCTTGCGCAGTCTGCCACGCGGCGCTGCTCTTCCGCCAAACGATCTTGGAGATTCTTAGAATTTAGGCACACTCCATCCAAATTGATACGAGGTGTCTTGGTTTTGGTTTGAGCTCTGCATTTCAGCTTTCAATGCCTCAAACTCTTTCTTGCTAACTTCAACTGCTCAGCATAAGTACCTGGCAAACAGGAAAGGATACTTCTGATTTTCATTATGTACATTGGATTTATTGTTCCAGCTCGCAAAATAGGCCTTTATCTGGTCGAACAAATCATTTTTGTATGTTTTAATGATTCTTGCGGTTTTTACAAGGTTTCTGCTTATTGCTTGTTGCCCCTCCCACCCTTTTGCTACACAACCGTTGTTATAATCACGTGAACAAAGGCCAATAGCTTATTAAGACTGTTCAAAAATACAATAAGGGTGTCAGTGACAACTTATTGCGTGAACAGCGACCTTATTGTGTCAGTGACGCAATAAGGAAAAACGACCACATTATTGCTTTTATATATCAACGTTTACGAATGAGCATCCCTCTTTGCTTAGCTGAGCAATAGAGATGACGGGGAAAGGGAGGCGGTGCGACAATCCGCACAAGCACACCCGCATAAAAACCAAAAAGCCAACGCTCCTCATGGCTATTTTTGAAATTATAACAATTAAATTTACTATAACTCATTAGGAAAACTTCCACCTTGAATCCGAGTGCAAAGGTAGGGCTGTTCTTATAGAACAATACCACTAACAGAATGTTGGAACTGATAGCCTAAAGTAATGAGCCCAGAAACATTGCTTTTGCCGATTTATCAAAAGGAAA
>BNJU01002416.1_pt1 | contig 65839 bp, 98 predicted proteins | sample 8539281 | NCBI WGS metagenome assembly BNJU01 (sample SAMD00202456, study PRJDB9452) | human saliva metagenome | isolation source: human saliva | place: Japan
AATTTCTCCACGAATCGTAAAAAGCGGTTTTTTTGATTGGAGTTAACCGTGTCGAATTGCACACGGTTAATTTTGAAGGAGGATGCACTTTTTCAATTCATGTAAGAAAATCAAGTCGGAGTGTGCTATACTAGTAAAGATTTAGTATTGAAAGGATCTGATGAAATGTCATCATTCATGGAAAGAAGAAAAGGATTGCTGTGTACATTTGCCATTGCGGTTGTCGCAGTGATGCTCGATAAGCTATTCCCAGTCATCGGGAGTGCGGTATTTGCCATTATTTTAGGGATGGCCTTAAACCAATTTTGGAAAATTCCGAGTGATTTTAGACCGGGTATCAATTATTCAGCGAAAAAATTATTACATTATTCGATTATCGCGCTAGGATTTACAATGTCGTTTTGCGCAAGTAAGTCAAACAGGTGCGTCATCGTTCCCAGTGACAATCGTGACCATTTCGATTGCGTTTCTAACAGCGCTATTTGTTGGTAATTTCTTTAAATTGTCTCGTCCATTGAAGATTCTTGTTGGCTTCGGGACTGCGATTTGCGGGGGATCTGCGATTGCGGCAGCTTCACCAATTATTAAGGCAGAAGACGATGAAGTGGCGTTGTCGATTTCAACGATTTTCCTATTCAACGTTATCGCGGTATTTTTATTCCCATTCTTAGGACATATGATGGGCATGGACGCGTCGCAGTTCGGACTCTGGGCAGGAACAGCGATTAACGATACATCAAGCGTGGTCGCAGCCGGCGCAAGTTACAGTGCGGAAGCCTTAGAAATCGCAACAATCGTAAAACTTACTCGTGCGTTGATGATTGTTCCAGCATGCCTCGTGTTGTCTTTAGTTGAAGCACGCCGTATGAAACAAGAAGGACAAAGCGTACAATGGAAGAAAATCGTGCCAATGTTTATCATCTGGTTCATGGTCGCTTCCATCATTACAAGCGTGGGCCTATTCCCAAATTTACTTGTACCGTATGCAAAATTAGCATCTAAATGGTTGATGGCGATGGCATTAGCCGGTATCGGTATGCAAGTGTCGTTCCAACAATTCAAAGAAGCAGGGGCAAAACCAATCTTAACTGGTTTAGCCACTTGGTTTATGGTCGCTGTTTCTAGCTTGATCATGCAGTACTTCGTTTTATAGAAAGGACATCTCATGAAAAGATTATTAGGACTCGGGTTCTGGATTAGCGCCTTGTACTTTGTCTTATATACGAAAATCCCAGCGCTACAAGCCTTCGTGAATACACCAGTAGGACCGTATGTGCATGTTGCGATGGTGATTTTACTCATCGTGGGGATATTTCTTCTACGTACTGCGCATTATCCATTACTTATTTTTCCGCAAACATAGAAAAGAGCTTAGGCAATCTGATAGTACCCCTTTACTGGACAAACCAGTAAAGGGGGTATTTATTATGCGTTACTCATTTGAATTCAAAATGAAAATGTGTCGAATTATATCGACAAGGAATATGGGTAGAAACACCTGAAAAAGTTAAGCAACAGAGTTTTAGAAGAAAAATACTGAATTGGGATAAAATTGAAAAAATTCACGGCCCTAAAGGATTGGAGCGCGTTAAAAAGCAAAGAAATTGGACGGTAGAAGAAAAATTGACATTTGTTTTACAGGTTTTAAATGGGAAAGCTCTATCAGAGGTTGCTTTCCCAGCGGGAATAAGTGTCGGATTATTAGGTTCTTGGGTTCACAAGTATAAAACTTATGGATATAATGGTTTAAAGAATAAGAAAAGACGACGACCATTATCTAAGGAGCCTATTATGAATAAAAAAGATGTGCCTGATAACCTTTCAGAATCCGAACGAGAAGAATTAGTTCGATTACGTGAACGCAAATGCATATTTAGAAGCTGAAATTGCTGTTATAAAAAAACTGAGAGCCTTGAGAAAAGAACAGGAAGCTGCGCTTCTCAAGGCGAGAAAGCAGCGGTCATCAAAGAATTACGAGAAATAGGATACCAACTAAAACATCTTCTTAAAGCGATGAAAATGGCGAAATCTACTTACTATTTTGAATTGAATAGAGTTGATGCTGTGGCTGAGAAGAATGGTGTTTTATTATCAGAAATCAAAAAAATCTTTCATGAAAATAAAGGTATATATGGCGTTAGAAGAATTTATCAAGAACTTTGTCGTAGAGGCTACGTTGTTAATCATAAAAGAGTTCAACGTCTTATGCATATAAACGGTTTGTTCGGAAAACGTCCTAAAGAAAAATACCATTCTTATCACGGCAATGTTGGGAAAGTTGCTGCTAATATTATTAACAGAGATTTTACGGCCGATAGGCCACTTCAAAAATGGAGTACAGATGTATCTCAATTCACTTTTCCTTGGGGAAAATGTTTCTTTTCTCCAATTTTAGATATGTCTACTAATGAAATAATCTCCTATGATCTTTCTCTAAGTCCCAACTTAGAACAGGTTCAAAGGATGCTAAATATAGCTTTCAAAAAATTCCCTGATGTTAATGGATTGATTCTTCATTCTGATCAAGGTTGGCAATATCAACACGCATTTTATCAACAGTCATTAGAAGAACGAGGCATTATTCAATCAATGTCTCGAAAAGGAAATTGTTATGATAATTGCATTATAGAAACATTTTTTGCCAGAATGAAGAACGAAATGTTCTATGGTTTTGAAAAGGAATATTCTACCTTTAAGGAATTTCAAACAGCTGTGGAAGAATATATAGATTATTACAATAACAAAAGAATTCAAGAAAAAACAAAATGGATGTCACCTGTTCAATACAGGGAAACATCCATGCGTTCAGCTTAATTATTAATGTGTCCAGGATTCTGGGTACATATCAAATCGCCTAAGCTCTTTTTGTGTTTAACGTTGTGCAAGATGTTTCCAATCAATCCCGCGGGCGTCACACCAGTTTTGGATGCTTGGTGCGACCACGATAGGGGCTTGTTGGAGACTAGAAATACTATTAGCACCGACAAGCGTTAAGATTGTTGTCAGTTGCTCTTTCCATGTTTGAACCGTATTGATTGCGTCTAGAAGGGAGTCATCTTTACGTACGAGATGCAACATTTCACCAGACATTCCGACAAGGCTGGCTCCTAGCGCGAAGCATTTGGCCATGTCGAGTGGTGTCTTCACGCCGCCGGAAGCGATGATTGTGGTGCGGCTTCCTTGGGCTTCCATGAGCGACGTCAAGGTCGTTTGTCCCCAGTCTTCAAGGAAATCGAGTTTATCTTCCTTGCGACGGCCGTTTTCGATTTTGGCGAAATTCGTACCGCCTGTACCGCTAATCGTCAATAGCGGCAACTCCGATACTTCTAGTTGCGCGATGGCTTCACGGCTAAAAACCGAATCCGACTTCTTTTACGATAACGGGAACGGCACTCGCTTTGACGATTTCTTCGATGTTTTTAAGCCAATTGCTAAAGACGCGGTCGCCTTCTGGCATGACGAGTTCTTGTGCACGGTTGACGTGAATTTGAATCGCGTTCGCTTCGATGAGTTCGACAGCACGTTTAGCAGCTTCAGCGTCGTAATGCGCACCGAGGTTCGCGAAGAGGATACCGTTTGGATTTTCCTGGCGAATCACCTCGAAGCTTTTCTGCACTTTCAGGAAATTTCATCGCGATACTCATCGAACCAGTCGCCATTGCCATGCCTGTTTCACGAGCCAAGATGGCTAAGCGTTGGTTTAACGCAGTCGTGAGCGGACTTCCACCCGTGATGGCGTTGATGAAAATGGAACGTCAAAGGTGAGTCCAGCGAGTTTGGTCTGTAATGACACATCAGCCACATCAACCGTTGTGAAGGGATGATGTACGAAGCGCGTTTCCACGAACTCTGGAGCGCTCGTTGAACGGTATTGCTGGTTCGCATGCCCCACATGCTCGTCCTTTCGATTCATTTGTTGTTGAAATAAATCCATCATTAATCTCCTTTACCAGGCTTCAGCGATGGTCAGCGGAAGCACTTGAATTTGAGCCTTGGCCCATTTGGTTTCAATTTGTTGCTCTCGGTTTTCGTTTTGTGTAAAGCAAATGCCGCAGTCGCCGCCCCCAGCGCCGGATGTTTTTGCGCAAGCACCGACTTGTTCTGCAAGGTCGCAGAGCGTTTGTAGTGCGGGTGTTTCGATTTCTAGCTGCATTTCTTTAGCAAATTCATTTAAGAGCGCACGGTTAGCACGGATGCCTTCTTTTAAGGCTGGGATATCTTGTTTGTTCCAAGCTGTTTGTAGTCCTTGAACGATGGCGTGACTCTTTCCTAGAAATTCCTTGTAAAATGCGCTATCGGTTTCGACTTTCCGTTTCTTCTCAGTGGCTTGAATCAGTGAATCTGTGATAGCGACTTGTCCTGTCCATCCTACTAATAGGGTGAAGTTTGGGATTTCTGGAAGGCGCTCAATCGTGAGGTCTTTCCAGTCGGAATCGCAAATTTCTTTAATTGATTTGTTTTGTAATTGTTCGAGTAATTCGCCTCGGTCTGGGCTTGTGTAATACACCATTCCTCCAAAAGAAGAGGCGGCGATATCTCCAAAGGATCCACGTTGGGATAAGCGGAGATTCGTTAAAACACTCAGCTTATAGACGAGTAGAGGCGTGCGCGGAGTCTTGTAAAAATCAAGAACGGCTTGAATCGTTGCGACTACAACGGCACCACTTGAACCGAGTCCGTATTTAATGCCACGCTTGGCGTCATCGAGTTCACTCGTAATTGCTAGCGAGTAGAGTGCGTTCGTTGCTGTGCCGCATTCACGAACATATTGCTCTGCGACCAGAATCGCTTCTTCAACTAGTCTATAGGGATGGTCTTCCTTTGCGCAGAACAGTTCTCCTTCGCGCGTCCATTCCACAATGACGTCTGGATTTTGCGTAGACGTTAAAGTTCCTACACTAGTAGCTTCGTCGATGGTGACGGTTAAGTAGCGCGACACTGCTGCAACAATGGCGCCGTGTCCGGGTTCGACAACCGCATATTCTCCGGCCATAAAGAGTTTACCGGGAGCTTTTGAAGTAATCGTCACGCGCTCACTTCCCTTCGAAAGCCGCACAAGAAGCGTTCCATTCGTCTTCCGTCAATGTGCGAATGCCTTCTCCTGGAAGCGTAGGGATGAGTTTTTCACTCGGGAATACTTTGCCAAGCTCTTCCATAATCGCTGGAATATCACTTGCCTTGCAAATCACTTTGACGTTTGGTCCAGCATCCATCGTGAAGTAGGCTGGAATGCCTCGTTCTTCTCGAATTGTGCGAATCGTTTGTTGGGCGATAATACTCTCCGGTTCGAAATAACAGAATGGAGGGTTACTTGCTAGCATCGTAGCGTGCATTTTCATGCCATTAAATTCCGCAATAGAGCCGATACGATGAATGTCGCGATCCTTGATGGCTTGTTTGATGTCGGCTAAATCAGTCGCGGCTGAAGTGACCCAACCTTCGTAAAATGGTGAAGTCGAAACGGTCAGTTCCATGCCGGCACGACTGGAAATTTTCTTCTCGGCCGCACTCACGACGATAATAATCATCCCGATGTCAAAGTTCGCATCGTCGACAGGGATGGCCATACTGTTCTCGTTGGAGTCTCCCTTATTCCATTCGACAAATCCGCCAAATAAACTACGAGTAGCACTGCCGCTACCACGACGAGCGTAAGTCGATAATTGTTGGGCAGGCAAGTGAAGGCCTGTCGCCTCGTTCATCGCACCTGCCAGTGCCCCAAAGGCAGAAGCAGAGCTCGCAAGGCCTGCTGCTGTTGGTACGAAGTTTAAGCCTCAACACGAGCACGACGCGTATCGCCAGTTTCTGCGCGGAACAAGTCTAAGAAGCGTGTGATTTTAGCCGTCGCCGCTTCGTCTTGTTTCACCCCATTGAGATAGAATTCGTCTTCAGTTAAGGCGTCTGTGAGTTCGACTTTAGTATCGGTATAAAAGGCCTCAAGGGTCAAAGAAAGGCTGCTATTCATCGGAATGAAGAGCTCCTTATTTTTCCTTTTCCCCAATATTTAATCAGTGCGATATTCGTATGCGCACGCGTGATTCCAATGTTCGATGTCATTTGGTATTCTCCTTTTTCGCCAGCGACTGAATCCAGACCGCCTGCGCTCCTTGTTTCATCAATTGTTCTTGTAAATGAAGGGCATCTTCCTCGGTTTCAACGAGGGCAATCATACATCCGCCAAGGCCACCGCCTGTGACTTTTGCCCCAAGTGCGTTGTTTTGATGGGCCGTATCGACGAGTGTATCGATGACGTCATGCGACACGCCGAGTTGTTGGAGACGTTCATGATTTTCGCTCATCAGTTGCCCTAGTTTTTTGCGGGTCTTGTTCTTCGATGGCCGCTTTTGTCTCATTCACGATAGCGCCAATCGATTGGACTGCATCCGAACCCGTCTCCTGTGTAGTAGGGTCGATGATGCGTTCTTGCAGGGTACTCACATGTTGCACCGCTTGCTTGGTGTTTCCTGTAACCCCAGAGTCGGCAATCACAAGGTAGGCCGGCATATCGAGGTCTAACGTTTTTAGTTCTTGTTCTTTTTGGAAAAATACAGGACGCGTTCCGCTCGTTGTCGCCGTATCCACCCCGCTTGGATTTCCATGCGAAATCGTTTCGGCTCCTTGAACGATGTCCCATAAGGTTTCTTCAGGAAGAGTCGCATCCAAGAAATCAAAAATAGCACGCACGACCGCAACGCTGACCGCAGCGCTCGAGCCCATTCCACGTTCTGCAGGAATCGTTGACTCAATCGAGAGCGTAAACGCATGAGCCTTCACTTCTTTTGAAGAGGCTGCTTTGAACGCTTCGCGAATTGCAAATTGTAGCCCCGTCATCGAAGTAGGCATGTCTGTTACGGCACCTGTATAAAGTTCACATTGAATCGTTTGGCCTTCTTTTGCAGAGACGATATCTGCCTTCACGTAAACCGCGTCAATTGGCAGTGCAATCGCTGGTTCGTGGTACACAACGGCATGTTCACCGGCAAGAATAATCTTCCCGTTTGCCAGGCCTGTTCCTGTTTGTGGTTTCATACGACAAATCCTTTCCTTATATTCACTTTTCATTCTACTAAATCCACGCCCTTACGTAAACAAACACGGCGATTTCATGGGGAAAACTTAAATTTATAAGAAATAGAAACCGTGTTCAACTTGTGGTACAATTCAAGAATAGGACTCAGTAGCTGAAGGAGACGAATCCGTTGAAAGAAAACGAGACGTATTACAAAATTCAAAGAAGTGAGTGGAGCCAGTACGAAGGCGCACATCCATTCACAATGACGAGCGACGAACTTGCGCACTTAACATCGTTAAACGACCGCATTTCCCTACAGGACGTGCAAGAAGTGTATGTGCCAATGCTCGATTATTTCGATTTATACTTTAAAAAACATATTGAATTACGCACGGAGGAACAGCAATTTCTTCATCAAACGAAGAAAACAGTGCCGTTTATTATCGGGGTGTCTGGGAGTGTGGCCGTTGGGAAGAGTACGACAGCCCGCTTGATGCAAACGATGCTGCAACAACGCTACCCGGATAAGCGCGTGTTCCTAATGACAACGGACGGATTCTTATTACCAACGCAAGAGCTGATTAACCGCGGAATCTTGGATCGCAAAGGCTTCCCGGAAAGTTACGACATGGAAGCTCTCGTTCATTTCCTACTCGAAGTGAAGACGGGAAATCCAAGCGTGGATGCACCGGTATATTCGCATGAGATTTACGATATTGTGCCAGGGGAAGTGCAAACGATTGAGTCGCCTGACATCTTGATTGTTGAGGGGATTAATGTGTTGCAACTACCGCCAAATCGTGAAATTTACGTGAGTGATTTCTTCGACTGGTCGATTTTCGTAGATGCTGATGCGACGTTGATTGAGCAATGGTACTTGGAGCGTTTCGAGCTCTTGATGGATCGTGCGAAATCACAGCCGGATAACTATTACTATCAATATGCGATTGGGAATCGTGCGGACGCGATTGCGATGGCGAAAGATGTGTGGCAGAAGACTAACCTGAAGAACCTTAAGGAGTACATCTTACCAACGAAAACCCGCGCCGACTTCATCCTACATAAAACAGTCGGACATCACATAGATTATGTGCAAATAAAGAAATATTAGGTACATCGATTACTCAAAATCTTGCGGATTTTTATAATCACTGTAATGGGGCACCGGATTGAGCCTATGTCTCAATCTCTACCAAGCTTCAAACTGACTCTACGGGTTTCACCCTAGAGTCAGTAATTCACATTGGTTGCTATCCCCATTACTGCGATTATAAAATCCGCTCGGTTTTTCGTAATCGATTATTTTTTTGCAAAATTATGTGTGCCCTGTTTTTGTAGGTGAAGCGGTACGGGGTTCTTAGTAAGAGTACGGGGAACCGTAAGAAAGAATACATCTGGAATTGCTATAAAAAATTGGTATAAAAAGCTAAAAAAATACTGTTTAAAACGCGGGATAGTAGTGGTAAAATGTAGGTGAAAAATTGTAGCTTGTAGTATGGTTTCTTTAACAATGAGGTGAGGACATGTACTTAAAAAGTGATCAAGATAAACATCAAAAATTGCCGACTTATGGTGTTGGGCCATATCTCGTGGTGTGTATAATTGCGATGAATTTGACTGGATGGATGCTGAATAAGTCTGTGCTTGAGAGTGGACTGTTAAAAGGTGGATTCAAGGACTTGTTTTATCTGATTGGCTTCCTCTTAATGGCCGTTGCGACGGGAATCTGGTGGCTTAGCGTGGTGAAGTCAGATATTAATACGAGCATCCAAAACAATGAACTCAAGACGACTGGAATCTATGCGCGCACACGAAATCCGATATATTTTTCGTGGTGGCTCTGCGGTATTGGAAGTATCCTACACCTGCATAATGTGTGGTTGCTGCTTCTGATTCCGATTCAGTGGGTGATATTAACCGTCGTGATTCGTAATACCGAGGAAAAATGGCTCTATGAACTACACGGTGAGGCCTATAAGGACTATTGCGCAAAAGTAAATCGATGGATTCCGCTGAAGAAAATTTGATAAAGTTAACTGAATTTATTTGTATTAGGTTACTGAACTTCATCCAATAGCATGTCTAATGGATGGAGTTTTTGTACCCTAATTAAATCTGAAATAGAATTTTCGAAAAGTTACTTACAAATATCGAAGTAAAATTGAAGAAAGATAAGTTTTTTTCATAAGCGACTATTCTTTTAGGATATGAGACCGAGCTTTCAGAAATGGAACGTTGGAATGGACAACGCAAAGGTCTCGATTCGAGTCGGGCGGCTGTTTCAGGAAACTAACGCCATTTCTGCGAGGGTGACTTGACTATTTGTACAAAGTCATATTTACTCTGTTTTAGTAGGTAAAGCTGTACGAGATTTTTAGTAAGAGTACGGGGAACCGTAAGAAAGAGTTTAATGAAAATAAAAAGAATGCTCTAGTGAAGTTTTGTAATGATTATTAAAAATCTATTGTTGTAGAATATTGTGAATGATATAATTTGTATTGGTTAGGAGAATAGGAAAGGTGTGAAATTATGGCTAATAAGAACTATGTAAAGAAGATAGTTAGCAATTATTGTGTGTTGATTTAGAAACTACGGGATTATCCCCATACTATGACGAAGTGATTGAAATTGGAGTTTTAAGAATAGAGAGGATGAAATAGTAGAACGTTACTCACAATTGATTAAGCCTGAATGTGGTATAGATTACTTCATTACGGAACTAACAGGAATAGATAATAAGATGGTAGAGGGAATGCCTTCTTTATGTGAAGTAAAAGATGAAGTGATAAAATTTTTTAGGTGATGATATTATTATTGGTCATCGAACGGCCTTCGATTTGAATTTTCTTAAGTACGGATTTGAAGTAGATTTTAATAATTTATATATAGATACGTATGAATTTGCTAGAAAACTATTTCCTGAACTTAAACATCATAGATTGAAAGATCTACAAAATATTTAAACCTATCAAACAATGAACATCGAGCGCTAGTAGATTGTATATCAACTAAAGAATTATATGATGCACAAAACAAAAGATGATTGATAATAATCTTGTTATTAGTGATTTATGGTTTAGAAGACAAAGCCGTTCAAAAAGGGAAAAATATTCATTCAATCGTCCCAGAAACAATTGAAATAGATGAGGATAGTTATTTTTTTATAATAAGCATGTTGTGTTTACGGAAAACTCGAAAAAAATGTTAAGACAGGATGCTATGCAAATTGTGGTTAATCTAGGGGCATTCTTGATAATACTGTAATTAAAAAGTACAAATTATTTAATTTTAGGAGATAATAGTTATAACGCTATATTGCGTGGAGAAAAATCTAGTAAACGAAAAAGCTGAAAAAGATGAAGTTAGAAGGTTATGATATTGAAATAATCGACGAAAAAGACTTTCTATGATTTATTAGAGTTATAGGATATTTATTGATAATGGTTATTAATCTTTAATTACTAGTCCGCGTACTGAATAGAGTTGCTTTTGATAAAGTTTATGTTAGTAGGTGTTTTAAACGTTTTATTTGCAGGTGCTATATAACATTATATTTTTTTAAGGCTAGTGATTGATACAGTAAGATAATAGGAAGGATAAATATATGCCAAGAAAAGGAATAACGATATACGAACTACTGATTTCGTGCCCTGGAGATGTTTTTAGATTATTTTGATGTATTAAAAGAAAGTGTTGAGAACTTTAATAGATTGTTTGGTGCTCTAAATAATATTGAAGTGGTTATAAAACATTGGAGCACAGATAGCTATCCAGAGTCAGGAGATAAGCCACAAGAATTGTTAAACAAACAGTTTGTAAGAGATTGTGATGCGGCAGTTGTTATTTTCTCAACAAGGTTTGGAACACCAACTGATAAATATGGTTCCGGAACAGAAGAAGAAATAGAAGAAAATGATAGCAGCTAATAAGCAAGTTTTTTTATGTATTTTTGGATGCTCCAATTACTCCTTCATCAGTAGATTTGATCAATATCAGAAAGTAAAAAGTATTCCGAGAAAAATATAAAGATAGAGGACTTTATGGAGTTGTTAATGATAAAAATGATTTTCAACGGAAGTTTACAAATCATTTATCATTATACTTTTTAGGATTAATTTCAGAAGAATCAAATGAGGGTAGAGAATTATTAAAACCCAATTTAATAATAGAGATAAAAATACACTTTCGAATGAAAGTTACTCACCTATGAGATGTGATTTTTCTCGAATCAAATTTTATTAATGAAAAAGGAAAAATCATTGAGGTGATTGGGGTATTACAAAGCAATATTTTATCTATAAATGAGACAGGTGTAGCAGGTAGAAATGTTGCTTCGAAATTTAATAAAGATAATACTCGGAATTACGACCGAAGAAAATGTATTGTAATGGTTTAGGCCGAGTAATAGATAGTGTAAAAGTAAATGAAAAATGGATAAATGCAATTAATGAATTTGCCGAAAAAGAATAATATTAAAATTGAAGAAGAGTTCTGGAATATAGGAAATTTAAAAAGCTGGAAATCTCCGATTAATTTTTCCTTTTTGGGAATAGTGCTCCATATACGAAGGGTCGGCAGAGGAAAAAAACGAGATTTTTCTTCATTGAAAAATTTATACAAAGAAGTAATAGTTTACAATCAATATTGTGAATATTTCCAAGATATTGATAGTATAGATATAGTAGAACTAATGATTTCTAACGAAGGTAAGACTTTTGATGAAGATATTGATGTTAAAATAATTTTTACCTAAAGACTGTCGTCTGAAAAAAACAGGATATTCCATATCCAGGTATTAATATTATAGATGAAGTGCTGGATTTAGAGCTAGTTGAAAAGCTTTTGCAATTAAAGAAAGTGATACAGTAAGTAAGTATAGTTTTCCTGTAATATCTAAAATAGACAGCAGGAAAATAAATAACTTTCCTTTTGTTGCTGAAGGGTAGAAGTGAAGAGTACGAAGATAATAGGAGTATTACGATTCCTCACTAGATTCGCTGTTTATCTATGAGGAATTTGAAAATAAAGAAGTTGATATTCTAAAAGTTTTCTATACAGTATTTGAAACATAATACTTCGATGTCTTTCCCTTCTGTATTAATTTTTGAAAGTTTACCACAAACGATTGAATATGAAATATCTTCGAAGCATATGGTTGATGTTATCCATGGAAAAAAATAACTTTAAATAAAGAGATGAATTAGCAGAAATTTTAAATTCTTATAACTTTTTAATATACAAAGGACTAACGTCAAGGGAAAAACGTAACCTCTAGCCAGTAGCATGTCTATTGGCTAGTTTTTTGTTAAAAAGCAAAAAGTAGCATATTTGTTACTGAGATATGCTCCCTCTAAAGTAGACACTTAAAAAGTAAACTACTTTTAGAGGGGCATTTTTAGATTGGTTAAAAACATACTGCAAAAAGAATTAGAACGATTCATAGAATTGTATTTAGATGGTGTGCCTTTTCGTGAGCTGCGTAGTGAATATGGTTTAAAAGATTTCACCTGGAGCATTTAATATGTATTTTTGAACTATAAAGCAAATGGACCTTCTGCATTAGAAGATCGAGACGGGTTTAACACTTATACAAAGGAATTTAAAGAAAAGGTGGTTAAAGAGTTTTTTAGAATCGAAAACCTATTTAAGAGTAATCGCAAGAAAATACAAAAATTCCTTCTGCTAGAACTGTACGAAATTGGATTATTAAGCATACTAATGGTGAGGCCACGAAGGCCTACGATCCTAAGCCAGAGGTGTACACTATGAAATATAGAAAAACAACGCACGAAGAAAGAATCCTTTATCGTCAAAGACTGTATTCAAAATCAATTAAACTATAAACAAACCGCACAGAAATATAACGTTTCTACAACTTGGTGTATCAATGGGTAAAAATATCAAAAATATGGTCCTGATGGATTAATAGACAGTCGAGGGAAACGAAAACCAGAAAATATACAGACAGAAACTGAGCGTATTCGTGCAGAAATGGCAATATTAAAGGCGCGAAACGAATATTTAGAAACAGAAAATGCCGCACTAAAAAATTACAAGAAGTGGAAAGCGAGTTGATGTTTGCCAAACGAGATTTGAAGCGGAATATCAAACGATTAAAAAAATTAAGTAAAAGAGGATTTCATATTACTCTATTATGTAAAGTGTTAAAAAGTCAGTAGAGCTGGCTATTATAAATGGTTAAATCGTGTCCCTTCGAATCTGAAAAACGACTACGTCGTTTAATGGAATTAATACACGAAGTATATGAATCTGTTCAAGGTATATATGGATATCGTCGTATCACAATCTATTTAAACTATTATAGAAATGCAAAAGTGAATCATAAATGTATTCAGCGTCTTATGAAACTAATGGGATTAAAGGCAATTATACGAAAAACGTTATCGTTATAAATCGAACACTGAAGAATACACTGCAGCTAATATTTTAAATCGAGAATTTAAGAAGGAATACGAGCCAATGGCTCTACTATTAACGGATATCACTGAATTGAAGTATGGAAAAGGGAGAAAAGCTTATTTAAGTGCAGTTTTAGATTATGGAACAAAGAAAAATAGTTGCATATCAAATATCTAAACAAAATAATAATCAAATCGTTAAAGATACTTTTGATCAAATAAAAAGGAAGATAATTCCAACAAAAACAATGATTCATAGTGATCGAGGATTTCAATATACTTCTATTTCTTTTAAGCACTTTATAGAAAAAGGACAAATAACACATAGTATGTCCCTGTCCTGGAAGATGTATCGATAATGGACCGATTGAATCATTCTGGGGAAACATTAAAGGAAGAAGTATATCGTTTATATCATTTCAAAACCTATGAATCTCTTTTTCAAGAAAGTTGAGGAGTATATCCAGTTCTATAATAAGAAAAGAATCACTTTATCAATGGGGCTAAAAATCCCAGCATAAATATAAAGACGAGTTCATAAGAACTCGTCATATAATTTAATTATTTTTCCTGTCTACTTGACAGGGTGCACTTCACTGTAGCATATATGCTACATTTCAAAAAATTAAAACACAATTTTTTAGCGTGATGTCAACAGTTAGAAACGTTGATTTGACAATGTTTTTAGAAGGTGCGGACTGCTAGTGTACACTCTATATACTAATTTATATATCCGAATGAAAGCTTGGTGTGACGCGAAAAACGGGGTTTAAAAATCCGAACAAAAAAATTCAGTTTTTTAAGTAATTTTCGTGCTTTTTCTGATACAATGAAAAAGAACTAAAACTAAGGAGGCCTCTTATGACAGCTCAAACCACTTCGTTAGAAAAGATTATTGTGCTCGACTTCGGTAGTCAGTACAATCAGTTGATTACGCGCCGTATTCGTGAATTTGGTGTGTTCAGCGAGTTGCTACACAACGACATTACCGCCGAAGAGATTAAGGCACATGGTAACGTAAAAGGGATTATTTTTCTCAGGGGGACCGCATAGCGTTTATGCAGAGGATGCTTTTTACCGTGATCCTGCGATTTTTGAATTGGGAATTCCAGTGCTTGGGATTTGCTACGGATGCAACCGACAAACGCATCTGTTCGGCGGGAAGGTAGAATCGTCTACAACGCGTGAATATGGTTCTGCGAAAGTCGATGTCTTTAACACGACGTCAGGCATTTTCAAAGGGTTAGCTGAAGAGGAAGAGGTACTCATGAGCCACGGCGACCGTATTACAGCGATTCCGGAAGGCTTCAGCGTGACGGCTTGAATGCGCACACGCCATTTGCGGCTTTTTGAAAAACCAAGAACGTCGCATCTACGGCGTACAGTTCCACCCAGAAGTTCGCCACAGTATTCACGGGAACGACATGCTTCGTAACTTCGTGTTCGATATTTGTGGGGCAACAGGCGACTGGTCGATGGATAGCTTTTATTGAAATGGAAATTGCGAAAATTCGCGAAAAAAAGTGGGCGATAAGAAAGTCTTACTTGGGTTATCTGGTGGGGTAGACTCTAGTGTCGTTGGGGTTCTTTGCAGAAAGCAATCGGCGACCAACTCATCTGTATTTTCGTAGACCACGGCTTGCTTCGTAAAAGGGAAGGCGACCAAGTAATGGAGAGCCTTTCTGCAATTTGGCCTCAATATTATCCGCGTGAACGCTCAAGAACGTTTCCCTATCGAAACTAAAAAGGCGTGAGCGACCCCTGAACAAAAACGAAGATTATCGGAAATGAGTTCGTACGTATTCGACGATGAAGCGGCAAAACTCACAGATGTGGATTTTTCTGCACAAGGAACGCTTTTATACAGACATCATCGAATCTGGAACGAAAACAGCGCAAACCATCAAGTCTCACCATAACGTGGGGACTTCCAGAGGATATGCACTCGAGTCGATCGAACCACTGAACACACTCTTCAAAGACGAAGTGCGCGCTCTAGGAACGGCGCTTGGCATGCCAGACTCTATCGTATGGCGCCAACCATTCCCAGGACCAGGACTTGGAATCCGCGTGCTTGGAGAAGTGACGGAAGAAAAACTTGAAATCGTCCGCGAGTCAGACGCCATCTTACGCGAAGAAATCGCAAAAAGGCCTTGAACGAGACGTACGGCAATACTTCACAGTTCTTCCAGGAATCCGCAGCGTTGGGGTAATGGGTGACGGCAGAACGTACGACTACACGATTGGAATCCGTGCCGTAACGAGTATCGACGGTATGACGAGTGACTTCGCTCGCCTTCCATGGGAAGTGCTACAAACCATCAGCGCTCGTATCGTGAAATGAAGTAGCCCACGTCAACCGCGTCGTGTACGACATCACGAGCAAACCGCCGGCTACAATAGAATGGGAGTGACATAGATATTTGTCTCTAATTGCTTAGTTTATATATGAAGAAAATAGATAATGGTAAATCGTGAATTTGTGGGAGATGAAAAGTATGGATATTATATACAGGAAGCAACGATTAGCACTTACACGATTTTGGGGCGACAATAGATTGTGTCTAAGGGCTACAAAACCGGAGCAAATAGAAATGCCTAAAATGCAATTTGTTGGTGGGCATCCCAATGAATGGTATATATTTATTGACGATCTTACAGATGAAGAAAAAGTGAGATTACAGATATTTATGGCAACTCTATTAAAAATACAGGACTTTGATATATAAATCCCTGTTTTGGGACCTTCTACAGAATGAAAAATTTGAAATTGCGGAGATGAATGAAATGAGTCGTATCTTCAAATATCTTATTGCAAGTATAATTATGGGAGTTACCGTATTCTATGCCGTTTATTATACAAAAGGTGAATATAACTATATGGCATTTCCGATAGCTTTCATTCTTAACGGAACAATTTATTTCAGTAGGAAGAAAACTTAGTTTAGTAAGCTAACTTTTAAAAATAAATGGAAAGGCTCTGGAATTTTAGTTCTGGAGCCTTTATTGTTGGAGTTGAGAGCCTGTATTTGAAGGAGTAAGGGCATGAATGAAAAGGTTGAAATCAGAAGCATGATTTCATGAGATGATGTATTTAATGGAGAAAATTCTGTATATCGCAGAACGCTCAGGGGCAGAGAGGATAGCGACAACAACGCGTATTCTTTAGCCATCACGTTTGGAAAAGAAAACGTTGTGCAGGAACTGCTATCGCTTCGAAGAAAAATGAATCGCTACTTAGATGAGCAGGGCGAGGCGGAGTTAGAAAAAATCCTCGAACCAATCGATGACATTACCATTCCCTGTGGCCTAACACTCGAAGCCTTACGAAAAGAACTTGCCCCTGTACTCTGCCGAAGAGGGTTTAGGGTAAGCAACATAAACTCAATTAAGAAAGCTTAGAAATCGTGTATTTCTAAGCTTTTTGTATAGAAAATATATAAAAAGCGATATTGCTTTGTGAAAGGTTGAACGGGTAAAATTGAGTTATTAGGTTTTAATAATTAAGAAAGGGAGAATCAATTTATATGAAAAATTACGTCAATGAAACTTAATAATTTTAGAGGGTATAATAGGGAGATAGATATTAAATTTAATGATTTGACAGCAATTGTGGGGAAGAAATGATATTGGAAAATCAACGATATTAGAGGCTCTAGATATTTTTTTAATGATTCGAAAGGTGCTGTTAAATTAGATAAAAATGATGTGAACAAATTCAATCTTGAAGAAGGAAATGCCGAAACGACAATAGGAGTGTGTTTTGAGATTTACCACAGAGCGTGGTTATTGATAAGCTTCCGTTGAAACTGATTTAGAAAGTGAGTTTTTATTAAACGCTAGAGGAGAGTTAGAGTTATAAAAATACCAAAATGGTGGCTCTGCAAAGATTTATATTAAAGCGCAACATCCGAGCAACCCAGAGTGCGCAGATTTACTATTAAAGAAAAATCAAGATCTCAAAAAGAGTGATTGCTGATAAAGGTATAGAATGTCATAATTTAACAGTGAATTCCATAATGAGAAGAGTAATATGGGATAATTATAGAGATGATTTACAGCTAGAGGAACGGAAATAGACGTAAGTAAAGAAGATGCTAAAAAAATTTGGGAAAAATTAACAACTTTCCTTCCAGTATATTCATTATTCCAAGCGGATAGGAAAAATAGTGATAATGATAGTGAAGTACAAGATCCTTTAAAACAAGCAGTAAAGCAAATTCTTAACGAGGAAAGCATCCAGAGAACATTATCGGAGGTTGCTGATACAGTCCGAGAGAGAATTCAGGAGGTTTCAGATAGAACTCTTGACAAAATAAAAGAGATGGATGTAGATATTGCTAGTAGTTTAACCCCTATAATACCTCAGACAGAAACTTTAAAGTGGGCGGATGTGTTTAAAAATGTTTCGATTTCTGGAGATGAAAATATACCAATAAACAAAAGAGGAAGTGGAGTACGGAGATTAATCTTGTTAAACTTTTTCCGTGCAGAAGCAGAAAGGTTGGCTGAAAACAACTCTAATTCTAATGTTATTTATGCGATTGAAGAACCTGAAACGTCACAACACACACATAATCAAATAAAGTTAATTAACTCATTAATTGATTTATCTCAATCAGAAGGAGCCCAAATTATATTAACTACTCATAGTCCTAACATCGTGAAGAGACTAGAATTTTCAGATTTAATATTGATTAGAGAAGTTGATGGAGAGAAGAGTTTAGAGCCTATAGATTCAAGCAGTCTAAATTATCCTTCTTTAAATGAAGTTAATTATTTAGCATTTGAAGAGGTGACAGAAGAATATCATAATGAACTTTACGGATATATTGAATCACAAGGGTGGTTTGATGAGTACAAAAATGGTAAAGAAACAGTTTCTTATAACAAGCTACTACGGAATGGTGGAACGAGTAGAAACTATAATTTTAACTCAATATATTAGGCATCAAATACATCATCCTGAAAATGAAATGAATAGTAGATTTACTTTGGAAAGATCTGAAGAACTCTATAGAAATGATGAGAGAATTTGTAAGAGAAAGAGGAAATGAAGCAGATTAGTTATTCATAGGTGGTTTAAAGAGGAGATGCAAAAATGAAACGAGATTGGGATTTGTGTAGAAAGATTTTTACTTAAAATAGAAGATGATTATATAGATACTGCTATTGTGAATTTAACTGTTGAAAAATATTCAAAGGAGGAAGTAGCATATCACTGTAATATTATGTATGAAGCAGGCTTAATAAGTTCCTTCGACAGTAAATATGCAGACAATCGTATTTATTTATTTCATGTGGGGACTTACATGGGAGGGACATGAATTTATTGAAAAAGATTAGAGATGAAAGTTTTTTGAAAAATTAAAAAGAAATAAAAGAAAAAACGCTGTCCCATTATGTTTTTGAAGGCATTAAAATCTTTTGTAACAACATACTTATATAAAGTGTTTTCTTAAAGCAAAAATTATAAATGCGAAAATTACTATACGTTGTTTTTAGAGAATCCGTTAATAATAGTAGAATTAAGCAACTCTAATGTTGCTTAATTTTTTGCCTAATTTTTAATAGAGCTAAGAGCAAGTCGTAAATTTAAATGGTATACTTTATATAAGTATTTGCGTTTGAAAAGAAGGGTATAGATGAAAAAGTGAGTTAGTGTTTAATAAAGGAGAATACAGAACTGATGTAAAAGAGGTTCAGTTTAATCCAGAAAAACAGAAGTATCTTGTAGATTTCGGAAAATGGGAAAAATATCCTTATAATAAAGAAAAATTGTGCGATAGTTGCGGGAGATATCATCGAAGTTACTGACGATAGTGTTGTTTATGTGAACGGAACAAAACTTGAAACATATAACAGCATTTATAAGTTTACATTTGATGAAGAAGATTATTTTTAAGGTGAATTTCGGTGATGAATGTACCATTTATACTAAAAAGATTTTTGAAGTAAGAACATCAGTACTGCTTCAAAAAGAGGCGGGGGATGTATTTGAATATCTTAAAGAGTTGAGTGGGTTAAACGAACTGGGTGATGACACAAGTATTTTACAAGGCTATGCGGAAAGAATTACCGAAGTCACTAAAGATCGTCTTTTGTCAAAGTATTTAACAAGAAATAGTTCATTTGAAAAAGATAACAAACAACAAAGTTTAATTTTCCCGTTTGGGTGTAATAATAGTCAGATGGAAGCTGTTGAAAAAGGCTCTATCTCATTCGATGAGTGTAATTGAAGGGCCTCCAGGAACTGGAAAGACGCAAACGATATTGAATATTATTGCTAATGTTTTAACTCAAGATAAGACAGTGTTGATTGTATCGAACAACAATGCTGCTGTGGAGAATATTAAAGAAAAATTAGCATCGGATAAATATAAGTTAGATTTTTGTTGCACAATTAGGAGTTCAAATAAAAAAACAGAATTCGTTTCATGTCAAACTGGATTATATCCTGATTTTGATGGTTGGGAAATTAAACATGATGAAAAATAACGCCTTAAAAGAAGAATTAAGCTATTTAACAACTACTGTTAAGGATACTTTTGATAAGAAGGAACATTTATCTTTACTAAGGCAAGAACTATCTGAAGTTGATTTAGAGTGGAATCATTTTAAAGATTCTATAACTCAATCCGGAGATCTTTTTATGGAAGAAAAATCAAACGAAAAATGAATTCAAAGAAATGGTTAGAGTTATGGAGCACTGTTGAAGATTCTCTAACTTTATCTCGTATAGGATTTATATTTAAAATTCGAGCTTTGTTTAAGTATGGGATACTAGATTGGAATTTTTATGAAAATGCCAGACTTAATACTACTAGACGAGGTGAAAAGTTTATTCTATCAGTCAAGAACTTCAGAGTTAGAAGAGCAAATCAGATTTCTAGAGGCGAGTTTGGAAAAATCATGCGTAGAAGAACAAGATAGATATACGGATATTTCTATGTTGATATTCAAGAATTACTTACAAAAAGAAATATAAAGATAAACAAGGTAGAAGAGTTTTCAAAGAGGAAGAATTTAAGCATCCTGAAAAAGATTGAAAAGAGATTTCTTCAAGAATATCCAGTTGTATTAAGTTCAACATTTTTCAGCAACTAATACTTTAGGGAAAGATGTACTTTTTTTGATTACGTAATCATGGACGAAGCTTCCCAAGTTGATATAGTTACAGGCGCATTATCGTTGTATTGCGCAAAAATGCGGTGATAGTTGAGATACAAAACAATTACCTCATGTAGTCACAAATGATACTAGAGGCAAGTATGAAGAAATATTTAATCGATATAGTATTGATGAAGCTTATCAGTATACAAATAGTTTTCTAGCTTCTGTTTTTAAAATTATTTCCAGATGTACCGAAGACTTTATTACGCGAGCATTATAGATGCCATCCGAAAATTATTAATTATTGTAATAAAAAGTTTTATGACGATCAATTGATTATTATGACGAAAGACAATGGCGAAGATGATGTCCTTCAAGTTTTAAAAGGGGTCCCTGGGAACCATAAACGTTATGGGACCAGTCAAAGACAAATTGATATGATTAAGAAAGAAATAATTCCATTTTTAGGTGTTGATGAAGATGAGGTGGGAATAGCTTCTCTATAAAAAAATCAAACTAAAGAGTTAAATAAACAGGTAGATTCATACTACGCAGCAACAGTACATAAATTTCAAGGAAGAGAAAAAGATGTGATGATTGTCTCTACTGTTGATGATGAAATATCAGACTTTGTTGACGATCCATCGTTGGTGAACGTTGCGGTTTCTAGGGCTGTTAAGCGATTGATTTTAGTTGTCACTGAAACGAACAAACAAAACGTGGAATATAACGGATTTAGTAGAGTATATTCAATATAATAATTTTGATGTTCGGGAAAGTAAAATCTGTTCAGTTTTCGACTATTTGTATACACAATATAGTAATGAGCTGAAAGAAAAAGTTAAAAGATAGTCGTGATGATATAGAGCATAACTCGGAAAAATTATTAGATTTGCTATTGACTGATATCTTATCTAGAGAAGAATTTCAATCTTATACGTACAAGCATCAATACTCTTTACGAGATTTAATACCGGATAGTGAAGATTTACCCGAAGATGAGCTGCGATATGCTCGAAACGAAAATACACATGTTGATTTTTTCTTTTTGTACTCAAAGATTAGTAAGAAACCCATACTGGCTATAGAAGTTGATGGATATAAATTCCATAAAGAAGGTACAAAACAACATGAGAGGATAAGCTGAAAATAGTATTTTTGAGAAAAATAGGTTTACCTTTATTTACGGTTGGGAACTCAAGAAAGTGGAGAGGAAGAGAAAATCATTTCTGCTCTAAATGAAATTCAAACTGATTATGATGCATCGAAGTGTAGAGAGATAAAAATATAAAATAAAGTTCTGATTACAGGAGATGAACCTTAATGAGTAAAGAATTTGATGAATTTATTACACTAGCTAGATTTTGAGGGTGCATTGGATTATTCACTTTCATCTGATAATTCACAATTAGCGAAAGAAATTTATAAAAGTTGTTTGAGTTTTATGAGGATAAAAATATTCTGGTGACTTAATTTTCACATGGAAGTCGCCATCTTTAGTGAAAAACGGAGATTTTATTGGCAAAAGAGAGGAATCTGTTGATAACAAAAGAGTTATTGGGAATATTTTTCCAAATTTTTATCAGATAGAAAGTTTAGCTTGAATTTGAATAGAAATGGTCACTTTGGAGATTTTTCCACATGATTATTTCTGATATTTATTTAGACCATATAGCGAAATATGTTTATGGCATAGATCGACCAAATATTAAAGAGTACTTTCCTCTTAAAAGAGCGATATTAAATGAAAAACCAAGAATACTTTTCAGCAGTTTGATTCTTTTTGAAGTTTTTTTCTAGAAAAAGAATTATTTTGAGAAAATATGGTATTTTATGGAGGCTAAACCTTTTTCTGATATGGAATTTGATGATTTTAAGAACGTTAGTACAGATTTGATGCGCATACGAGGCGAAAGAATGTTAAATATATTGATAACTCAGAGTTCTGAGAAATAAGATATTAAGATGAAGAATAGGTAAAAGTCAGTCGCAAAAACGGCTGGCTTTTTCTCTAGAAAAGGGTGTATAAACTGTTTTTAAAGTGGTATACTTGAGAGGAAGAATTTTAGCGGGAGGCAGTTATGGCAAAAGGGATTATTTATATTATGGAAACCGTTGTTCCGGGGATTATTAAGATTGGAAAGACAAGAACGGATCAATTTGAAAACCGTATGAATTACCTCGAAAGAAATGGGTATTCGAATATCAGTGGTTTGAAGAGACATTTTTGCAATTGAAGTAGATGAATACGATAGAAAGGAAGATCTCATTCACAAAATTTATAGTAAGAGTCGTGTGGGAACTTCTGAGTTATTTGCGACAGATATGGTGACGGCAGTTTCTCTGTTGTCTTCGTTAGAAGGAAAACAAATTTATCCAACAACACTAACGAAAAAGAAGTATTTGAAGAAGCAACAGATGAGTTAAAAAGCTCGTGAAGGTCTTGAGTTACTTCCTGATGGTGAATATCGTTTGAATCGAAAAATTAAAGGATTTGGTGAAGTAAATGGCCGAGCATCGGTGAAGCGTGGAGTATTTACTTTATTGAAAGGTAGTCTTTGTGCGAAGGCGACTACGGATGTCATTCCAACTCTGTACAATCAGGCAGAGATTAAAGATAACATTTTGCAAAAAGATCTTGTTTGTTCCTCTCCGTCAACAGCCGGTTTCGTTGTCATTGGTAAAGCGAACAATGGCTGGGTAGAGTGGAAAGACGCTAACGGGAACAAAATTGATATTTATAGAAAGAAATAAAATACACGGCATGGTTGGTTTTCCAGTCATGCCGTTTGCTATATTAGTCTCCCTAATCGTATACTAACGATGTACAACCATTAAGGAGGGTTTTTATGTTTTTATCGGAAGAGTTATTACAAGAAATTCATGAGCGTGCACCGCGTTATGACAAAGAGAATGCGTGGCCTGCGGAAGACTATGCAGCGCTAAAAGAGGCGGGATACTTGAAGGCGTTCGTGCCAAAAGAGTACGGCGGATTCGGCCTCTCACTTAAAGAAATTGCGCAAGAACAAACGCGTTTAGCGATGGCGGCTCCAGGGACTGCGCTTGGGGTGAATATGCACCAAATTATTGTCGGCCTTGGCAAGCACATGGTTCGTTTTTGGCAACAAGAAGGAGAGCAAATCCTTCGCGATGCTGCAGAAGGCAAGTTGTTAGCGTTTGGGATTTCTGAACCTTCGAATGACCGCGTGTTATTCGGTTCGATTTCTGAGGCTTGTCCGCAGGAGAACGGCGCGTATCGTTTTTACGGCAAGAAAGTCTTCTTATCAATGGGCAAATATTGCGACAAGTTGGTTTCATTTGGGCAAGATAATACAGGCGAGTCACCACTCTCAGTCTTTGCGTATTTAACACCGGACCAAGAAACGTTCTTGGTGAAAGAAGACTGGGATACAATGGGCATGCGAGCTACGCAATCAAACAGTGTTGAGCTAAAAGGCATCTTCGCTGCAGAAGAGCAAATCTTAACGAAAGTCGCCCCTGGGCCAAGTTTCGATCCAGTGGTGTTTGGTATTTTCGCGTACTTCGAGATTTTACTGGCGGCAACGTACTTCGGTATCGGGAAACGTGCGCTAGAAATCGGGGTAGAGACAGTGAAAACTCGTCACTCTGTATCCAATGATGCGCCTTATGCCAACGATAAAAACATTCGCTGGAGAATTGCGGAAGCGGCGATTATGCTAGACGGTATTCAACCACAAATTAACGAGTTGAGTGACACGCTAGAAGCAAGCACGGAATACAGCTTCATCTGGTTGCCTCGTTTATCTTCTATTAAGAACCGTTCAGTAGAAGTATCGAAGAAAGCCGTGGAAGAAATCGTCCGTGCATGTGGTGGTAGTTCATACTTCAACCGTACAGAATTATCTCGCTTATACCGCGATGTGTTGGCTGGCTTGTTCCAACCAAGTGACCAAGAGTCATTACATGATGCGTGGGCAAATATTCTCTTAGGACCGATCCAATAATTTCATTTATATAGTAGAAAAGCTCGCTTGCGTTGTGCAGGCGAGCTTATTTGTCGAAAGAAATAGCGAAAGGATTAACGAATTAATTGCATATAATACTCAACAACCACTTCTGGAGAAAGAGTCATTCCGTTACTTGACCACCATTTGACAGTTTCCGCAAAACTCGTCACATAATGATTAGTGACGAACTCTTTTGGGATGGACTTATTTGCGCTGTTAGAAAAATCCGCAAAAAGAATGGTTAAGTGTTGCTTGAAGTATCTCAAAAAGAGATCGCTGTTTTCATCGGTTAGAAAGGCACTGATCTCCTGTTTTTGCTCTCGTAGATGCCATAATAGATGAGAGAGTTTATCGGCTAGTGCACTGTTTCGATTTTTTGAAGTATATGAATCGTCAGTGTGAAGACTTTCGAAGATATGGTCAAAAATCTCTTCGCAAATAGCGTTTAACAATTCGTCTTTTGTCTCGAAGTGAGCGTAAAAAGTGCTCCGTCCGACATTGGCGGTGTCAATAATGTCTTGCACAGTAATTTTACTGTAACGCTTCTTTTCTAAAAGAAGGCTAAAAGCTTCAAAAATAGCTTTTCGTGATTTTTGTTGTCGTCGATCCATAGGAAGATTCCTCCGTACAATTTATTTAAAATGTTCGTTATCTTACAGAAATACTAAATTGACTGTTGTTTTGAAAAATTATAATTCTATATAATTACGATACAAAGTGTTCGATAGTGACAAAATATACAGTATTTATTATTAGATTTCAAGAGGTGAGTAGATGAAGCAAGAGATGCGAAGGGGATAATCATGGCGATACTTGCTGCAGTATTATATGCGGTGAGTTCTCCTTTTTCAAAAAAATATTATTAAATGAAATGCCGCCGACATTAATGGCAGGATTTTTATATTTAGGTGCGGGGGTTGGAATGAGCTTAATTGCGGTTTCAAGAAGAGTGAGACAAGCTGAAATCACTGAGATTCATCTCAGTAAAGCGGAAATGCCGTATACAGTTGCTATGATATTATTAGATATAGCAGCGCCTATTTGTATGTTGATAGGGTTAAACGCAACAACTGCTGCGAATGCCTCTTTATTAAATAATTTTGAGATTGTTGCGACTGCGTTGATTGCATTAGTAGTTTTTAAAGAACGTATCAGTAAACGGTTATGGACGGGAATCCTTTTCGTAACCCTTTCTAGCGTTATCTTGTCTTTTGAAGATGTTACGAGTTCTAGAGTTTTCCTATGGCTCTTTATTCGTATTATTGGCTGCTGTTTTCTGGGGGTTGGAAAATAATTGCACCAGAAAACTTTCTTCGAGTGATCCGTTAGAAATCGTCTTATTAAAGGGAATATTTTCGGGAATTGGTTCTATCGTGATTGGACTAGTGATTGGGGAGAGATTGGTGAATCTTTGGAGCGTCATTGCGGTTATGGCTGTAGGGATTGTGTCTTATGGACTAAGTATTTATTTTTATGTCCATGCGCAACGACTTCTTGGGGCGGCGAGAACTAGCGCTTATTACGCGGTCTCTCCATTCATTGCAGCTTTCTTGTCGATTCTCATTTTTTGGTCAGATACCAGAAGTCACTTATTTTTATTGCATTAATATTGATGGCAGTAGGCGCATGGTATTCTTCCCACGATGGTATTGAAGAGTAAAAGCTCGCTTGCACTGTGCAGGCGAGCTTTTTAATGGTTGAACAACCGAAATGTAACATATAAGTTACGTAACTTTTTATGTTACATTTTGCTTTTTTAGAAATAGGACTTCACAAGTTGGAGTTCTGCTTCGTTTAGTTCTCGGTATTCTCCAGGGGATAAAGCCTCATCTAAGACAAATTCTCCAAAGCGAATGCGTTTAAGATAGGTCACTTTCACACCAACGCATAGAAACATCTTCTTGACTTGATGGAATTTCCCTTCAGAGATGGTGACAGTTGCACGGCTAAAGTTGTCGCTACTTTCTATAATCGTAAGCGTGCTTGGTTTACATTGGTATCCACCGTGGAAGGTAACGCCAAGTTTGAAGGTTTCTACAGCATCTTCGTCAAGCGGACCGTTGACTTCTACATAATATTCTTTCTCGATATGTTGGTCGGGGTTTAGCATACGATATCCCAGCGGACCATTATTCGTCACGAGCAGCAGTCCTTCAGTATCCCCGTCGAGTCGTCCGAGCGGGTAGAGGCCTTCGACGTTTTCGTTTGCGAAGAGGTCGATAACCGTCGTATGTTCCTTGTCGGTCGTAGCAGAGATGACGCCTTGAGGTTTATTCAACATATAGTACTTCTGGCTATCGTCATAGATCCGCGTTCCGTTCACCGTGATGACTTGCAGGGCCGCGTCGACATTATTGCTGACGTGAGTAGCCGGAACTCCATCGATTAAGACGGCTTCATTCTTGATGAGCTTCTTCATTTCGCGGCGGCTCAGCACCAGATGTTTCATTAATAGATGTTCGAGTCTCATAGGCCCTCCTTCAAGTCGTTTTTCTCGATTATACAATTTTTTGAAAAATGGAGTAGTTATTCGTTGACGTCTCTTTCTTCCTGTGGTAAATTATTAAACGTTGTCGCGCAAGATGACACAATCATCGAAATCATATTTCTTGCAAAAGAAAATGAGAGCGTGATATGATATCAAACGTTGTTGAAAAACAACGATTGACCTTTGAAAACTGAACAAAGAAGACGAACCAAATGTGTAGGGACTTCATCTTTCGGATGAAGAAACAACAATTTCTTATCTCTTAAAGAGATACAATAAGTCAGTAAATTAAAATGAGCTTTTTCAAAGCTCATGAAAATTCAAATTTTTTTCATGAGAGTTTGATCCTGGCTCAGGACGAACGCTGGCGGCGTGCCTAATACATGCAAGTCGAACGAGAGCGACCGGTGCTTGCACTGGTCAATCTAGTGGCGAACGGGTGAGTAACACGTGGGTAACCCTGCCCATCAGAGGGGGATAACATTCGGAAACGGATGCTAAAAACCGCATAGGTCTTCGAACCGCATGGTTTGAAGAGGAAAAGAGGCGCAAGCTTCTGCTGATGGATGGACCCGCGGTGCATTAGCTAGTTGGTGAGGTAACGGCTCACCAAGGCCGTGATGCATAGCCGACCTGAGAGGGCGATCGGCCACATTGGGACTGAGACACGGCCCAAACTCCTACGGGAGGCAGCAGTAGGGAATCTTCCGCAATGGACGCAAGTCTGACGGAGCAACGCCGCGTGAGTGAAGAAGGTTTTTCGGATCGTAAAACTCTGTTGTTAGAGAAGAACAAGTGCTAGAGTAACTGTTAGCGCCTTGACGGTATCTAACCAGAAAGCCACGGCTAACTACGTGCCAGCAGCCGCGGTAATACGTAGGTGGCAAGCGTTGTCCGGATTTATTGGGCGTAAAAGCGAGCGCAGGCGGTTCCTTAAGTCTGATGTGAAAGCCCCGGCTCAACCGGGGAGGGTCATTGGAAACTGGGGAACTTGAGTGCAGAAGAGAGAGTGGAATTCCATGTGTAGCGGTGAAATGCGTAGATATATGGAGGAACACCAGTGGCGAAGGCGACTCTCTGGTCTGTAACTGACGCTGAGGCTCGAAAGCGTGGGTAGCAAACAGGATTAGATACCCTGGTAGTCCACGCCGTAAACGATGAGTGCTAAGTGTTGGAGGGTTTCCGCCCTTCAGTGCTGCAGTTAACGCATTAAGCACTCCGCCTGGGGAGTACGACCGCAAGGTTGAAACTCAAAGGAATTGACGGGGACCCGCACAAGCGGTGGAGCATGTGGTTTAATTCGAAGCAACGCGAAGAACCTTACCAAGTCTTGACATCCTTTGACCACTCTAGAGATAGAGCTTTTCCCTTCGGGGACAAAGTGACAGGTGGTGCATGGTTGTCGTCAGCTCGTGTCGTGAGATGTTGGGTTAAGTCCCGCAACGAGCGCAACCCTTATTACTAGTTGCCAGCATTGAGTTGGGCACTCTAGTGAGACTGCCGGTGACAAACCGGAGGAAGGTGGGGATGACGTCAAATCATCATGCCCCTTATGACTTGGGCTACACACGTGCTACAATGGATGGTACAACGAGCAGCGAACTCGCGAGGGTAAGCGAATCTCTTAAAGCCATTCTCAGTTCGGATTGTAGGCTGCAACTCGCCTACATGAAGCCGGAATCGCTAGTAATCGCGGATCAGCACGCCGCGGTGAATACGTTCCCGGGTCTTGTACACACCGCCCGTCACACCACGAGAGTTTGTAACACCCAAAGTCGGTGAGGTAACCTTTTGGAGCCAGCCGCCTAAGGTGGGATAGATGATTGGGGTGAAGTCGTAACAAGGTAGCCGTATCGGAAGGTGCGGCTGGATCACCTCCTTTCTAAGGATAAACCAGAATGTCGAAAGATGTTCTAGGTAATACGGAACCCTACAGGGTTTAGACTTCTTTGTTTAGTTTTGAGAGGTTCATCTCTCAATTTTGTTCTTTGAAAACTGAATACTATATCACAACAAATAACCAATTAATTTACCGAGAGTTAGAGTAACATCTAACGAAAAGAGTTTTTTAACAAAACGCAACGCTATGCGACATTTAACCAACGGTTAAGTGAATAAGGGCGCACGGTGGATGCCTTGGTACTAGGAGCCGAAGAAGGACGGAACTAACACCGATATGCTTTGGGGAGCTGTAAGTAAGCTAAGATCCAAAGATTTCCGAATGGGGAACCCAACACCTTTCATAGGGTGTTACCAATGAGTGAATACATAGCTCATTAGGGAGGTACACGCAGGGAACTGAAACATCTCATTACCTGCAGGAAGAGAAAGAAAAAAATCGATTCCCTGAGTAGCGGCGAGCGAAACGGGAGGAGCCCAAACCAACGAGCTTGCTTGTTGGGGTTGTAGGACTAGAACGTGAGAAGAAATCAAGATAGCAGAAGTGGTCTGGAAAGGCCCATCAAAGAAGGTGACAATCCTGTACGCGACATCTTTGATGAACTCTACTAGCATCCTGAGTACGGCGGGACACGAGGAATCCCGTCGGAATCCGCCAGGACCATCTGGCAAGGCTAAATACTACCTAGTGACCGATAGTGAACCAGTACCGTGAGGGAAAGGTGAAAAGAACCCCGGGAGGGGAGTGAAAGAGTACCTGAAACCGTGTGCTTACAAGTAGTCAGAGCCCGTTAATGGGTGATGGCGTGCCTTTGTAGAATGAACCGGCGAGTTACGTTTACATGCGAGGTTAAGATGAAGAGTCGGAGCCGTAGCGAAAGCGAGTCTGAATAGGGCGCATGTAGTATGTGGACGTAGACCCGAAACCAAGTGATCTACCCATGTCCAGGTTGAAGGTGCGGTAAAACGCACTGGAGGACCGAACCAGGGCACGTTGAAAAAGTGCTTGGATGAGGTGTGGGTAGCGGAGAAATTCCAATCGAACTTGGAGATAGCTGGTTCTCTCCGAAATAGCTTTAGGGCTAGCCTCGGAATCAAGAATCGTGGAGGTAGAGCACTGTTTGGACTAGGGGCCCATCTCAGGGTTACCGAATTCAGATAAACTCCGAATGCCATGTATTTATATCCGGGAGTCAGACTGCGAGTGATAAGATCCGTAGTCGAAAAGGGAAACAGCCCAGACCACCAGCTAAGGTCCCAAAATATCTGTTAAGTGGAAAAAGGATGTGGGGTTGCACAGACAACTAGGATGTTGGCTTAGAAGCAGCCATCATTCAAAGAGTGCGTAATAGCTCACTAGTCGAGTGACCCTGCGCCGAAAATGTAACGGGGCTAAACAGATTACCGAAGCTGTGGATTGGACCTTATGGTCCAGTGGTAGGAGAGCGTTCTAAGGGCGGTGAAGCATGATCGTAAGGACATGTGGAGCGCTTAGAAGTGAGAATGCCGGTATGAGTAGCGAAAGACGGGTGAGAATCCCGTCCACCGAATAACTAAGGTTTCCTGGGGAAGGCTCGTCCTCCCAGGGTTAGTCGGGACCTAAGGCGAGGCCGATAGGCGTAGTCGATGGACAACAGGTTGATATTCCTGTACTTCTATAAATCGTTTGAGCAATGGAGGGACGCAGGAGGCTAAGAAAAGCGTACGACTGGAAGTGTACGCCCAAGCAGTGAGTCGGCTGATGAGTCAAATGCTTATCACAGATGCGACAAGCTGTGACGGGGAGGGAAGTTTAGTACCGAAGTTTCTGATGTCACACTGCCGAGAAAAAGCTTCTAGCAAGATTTATAGGACCCGTACCGCAAACCGACACAGGTAGTTGAGGAGAGAATCCTAAGGTGAGCGAGCGAACTCTCGTTAAGGAACTCGGCAAAATGACCCCGTAACTTCGGGAGAAGGGGTGCTGGTAGCAATACCAGCCGCAGTGAATAGGCCCAGGCGACTGTTTATCAAAAACACAGGTCTCTGCAAAATCGAAAGATGACGTATAGGGGCTGACGCCTGCCCGGTGCTGGAAGGTTAAGAGGAGAGGTTAGCCGCAAGGCGAAGCTTTGAATTGAAGCCCCAGTAAACGGCGGCCGTAACTATAACGGTCCTAAGGTAGCGAAATTCCTTGTCGGGTAAGTTCCGACCCGCACGAAAGGCGTAACGATCTGGGCACTGTCTCAACGAGAGACTCGGTGAAATTATAGTACCTGTGAAGATGCAGGTTACCCGCGACAGGACGGAAAGACCCCATGGAGCTTTACTGTAGTTTGATATTGAGTGTTTGTGTCACATGTACAGGATAGGTAGGAGCTGAAGAATCCGGGACGCCAGTTTCGGAGGAGGCAACGGTGGGATACTACCCTTGTGACATGACCACTCTAACCCGCACCCTCTACCGGGGTGGGAGACAGTGTCAGACGGGCAGTTTGACTGGGGCGGTCGCCTCCTAAAAATGTAACGGAGGCGCCCAAAGGTTCCCTCAGAATGGTTGGAAATCATTCGTAGAGTGTAAAAGGCAGAAGGGAGCTTGACTGCGAGACCTACAAGTCGAGCAGGGACGAAAAGTCGGGCTTAGTGATCCGGTGGTTCCGTATGGAAGGGCCATCGCTCAACGGATAAAAAGCTACCCTGGGGATAACAGGCTTATCTCCCCAAGAGTTCACATCGACGGGGAGGTTTGGCACCTCGATGTCGGCTCATCGCATCCTGGGGCTGAAGTCGGTCCCAAGGGTTGGGCTGTTCGCCCATTAAAGCGGTACGCGAGCTGGGTTCAGAACGTCGTGAGACAGTTCGGTCCCTATCCGTCGCGGGCGTTGGAAATTTGAGAGGAGCTGTCCTTAGTACGAGAGGACCGGGATGGACACACCGCTGGTGTACCAGTTGTTCTGCCAAGAGCATCGCTGGGTAGCTAGTGTGGACGGGATAAACGCTGAAAGCATCTAAGCGTGAAGCCCCCTCGAGATGAGATTTCCCATCATTTTTAAATGAGTAAGACCCCTGAGAGACGATCAGGTAGATAGGGCTAGAAGTGGAAGTGCCGCGAGGCATGGAGCGGACTAGTACTAATCGGTCGAGGACTTAACCACGAGTTGTATAGCTGGTAGATTGATGGAGTTGGATATAGATTCAGTTTTGAAAGAACGAAAGTTTTTTTCAGAAGATAAAAGTGTGGTGACGATGGCAAGAAGGATACACCTGTTCCCATCTCGAACACAGAAGTTAAGCTTCTTAGCGCCGATAGTAGTTGGGGGTTTCTCCCTGCGAGGGTAGGGACGTTGCCACGCAAACTGTGTAAGCTGGGCCTAGTGCCCAGCTTATTTTTGTAGCTATTTTTTTCTAATATTTTTATTTTTAAGAGAATTTTTCGAAGGAAGTTTGCTATAATAAAACGGATGATAAGGAGGAGGTAAAATCATGAAATGGATTAAAAGTACAGTATTAATGGCGTTTCTATGCGTTTTATCTGCTTGTGGAAATGGCTTATCAACAGAGGCGGTTCAAGACCAAATCGTAAGTTCTGAAGAGTCGGTTTCTAATTATCATATTACCGTGAAGCAATCGGACTATAAGGAAGGGTCAAAAACTCCTGGAGCACAAACGGTGGCGAGTGCTAGCGCGTGGAAAGACGGCACAGGGTACGGCTCGAAAATCGATAAAAATGCTGGGAAGGTAACGAACCAACTCGAAGTGATTGCGGATGCCAATGTCGGATTTATTCGCTACTATCAAGATAAGTGGGAACAAACCATCACGGCAGCCTCAAGTCTTCAAAATACGGTTGTTTTCCCTTATGCAAAGGTGATTCAATTAACGAAGGAAATTCATCAAGAAGTTCCTTGGAAGAAGACATTCTCTGGATATGAGAAGACGTATACAGGAAACGACGAATCGATTCGTAAGGCGTTGACGTCGGTTCTTGGAATTGCGACGACGGATACGTCAAAAGTCGAGTTAAAAATCAAGACAGATGGCGCTGGAAATCTGATTACAAATGTTGAAATCAAAGGTAACGGATGAAGGCGAACAAATGCGTAAAGAATACTCGATCGCGTACTTACAATTTAATGAACAACAAAAAGAAAGCTTTTGCCGCAATAAGGGCGAAGCTTTTTTCGTAAAATAAACCGCTATGACTACAAAAAAAGGCGCTTTTTTGTTACAATAGAAAAGAACAAAATATTGCGAGAAATGAAGAACATTTTGTAGACATGCGAGAGGGAGAATGCTTGCATTCTCCCTTTTTTATAACAAGAAAACATGGAGGAAGAATATGGGACGTGTGATATCCGTTGCCAACCAAAAAAAGGTGGAGTTGGTAAGACGACTTCAACAGTGAGTTTGGCTGCAGCACTTGCCGTTCATGGCAAAAAAGTATTAATTATTGATAGTGACCCTCAAGGAAATGCGACGAGTGGTCTTGGCGTGCAAAAAGGAGAACTAGAACAAGATGTATATGACGTTTTAGTGAACCAAGTACCAATGGCCGATGTCATTGTACCGACAACGCGCGAAAACTTGATGATTGCTCCTTCTACGATTCAGTTAGCAGGTGCCGAAATCGAGTTAACGAGTCAACCACGTCGTGAACAACGCTTGAAGGAAGCCGTGAAGAAGATTAAAGATGACTACGATTATATCTTTATCGACTGCCCACCTTCACTAGGGCATTTGACAATGAATGCTTTTACGGCCAGTGACACAGTTCTAATCCCTGTGCAATGTGAATACTACGCGCTTGAAGGGTTGTCACAACTCATGAACACGATCACGATGGTTCGCAAACACTTCAATCCGCAGTTGAAGATTGAGGGCGTTCTTTTAACGATGTACGATGCGCGTACGAACTTAGGGAAACGAAGTGAAAGACGATGTGATTAAGTATTTCCGTGAAAAAAAGTATAAAACAATTATTCCTCGAAACGTACGTCTATCTGAGGCGCCAAGTTACGGACAAGCGATTGTCGACTACGATCCACGCTCTCGTGGTGCTGAAGTGTACATGGAGTTAGCAAAGGAAGTGTTGGCACATGAGTAAAAATCAAAAAGGAAAAGGTCTTGGACGCGGTATTGATGCGCTCTTTATGAATGACTTGGATACAATCGATGCTCTTGAGCAAGTTCAAGATTCAGAACAAATTCAACAAATTGCCGTTTCAGAAATTCGTCCAAACCCATATCAACCTCGTAAAGAGTTCGATGAAGAGGGATTGGCAGAATTAGCTGAATCGATTCGTCAAAATGGAGTCTTCCAACCAATCATCGTTCGTAAGTCGAAAATTAAAGGCTACGAGCTTGTGGCTGGGGAACGTCGTCTGCGTGCGTCTAAATTAGCCGAGAAAGAAACGATTCCGGCCATCGTACGTGACTACTCTGAAGAAACGATGATTCAAATCGCGGTTGTTGAAAACTTACAACGCGAGAATTTGAAACCATTAGATGAAGCCATGGCATATCGCACATTGATGGATTCATTGAAATTAAAACAAGAAGAAGTCGCAAACCGTGTCGGCAAGAGCCGTTCATATGTAGCCAAACTTCTTACGTTTATTAACATTGCCAGTTCCTGTACAAGAACTCGTTCAAAGCGGAGAGTTATCAGCAGGACATGCACGTACTTTACTTGGATTAAAAGACCAAACGAAAATCTTACCGGTCGCTAAAAAAGCGGTGAAGGAAGGGCTTAACGGTTCGTGCCTTGGAACAACTCGTTCAATCCATCAATGAACCAGTCAAAAAGGTTGTTAAAAAAAGCAGCGAAACCGAAGAAATCTATGTATATCGTTGAGTCAGAAGAACGCTTAATGGATAAATTTCGGAACAAGCGTGCAAATCGTCGAAAAAAAGGCGAGCGTGGAAAAAAATCGAGATTGAATACCTTTCTCAAAAGGATTTAACACGTATTTTAGAAGTATTAGAAATCGAATTAGACGATTAAAAAAAGGAGTCTGTATGAAAGCAGGAACAACGTATCAATTACACGATCATGTGGAAATGAAAAAAAGCCGCATGCGTGCCAAACGAATTCCTGGGAAATCATCCGTATGGGGATGGACATTCGTATCAAGTGTGATCACTGTGGTCAAATGGTCCTAATGCCAAGACGGGAATTCGAGAAGAAGATGAAAAAAAGGTGACGATTTCTGTTGCCGAAGAAAACAAATAAAGAAAGAGTGTGACAAATGGCCTTAACAGCTGGAATCGTCGGCTTACCAAACGTTGGGAAGTCAACATTATTTAATGCAATTACAAAAAGCAGGGGTCGAAGCAGCGAACTATCCGTTTGCGACGATTGACCCAAACGTCGGGAGTGGTAGAAGTACCAGACCTTCGTTTACAAAAACTAACAGAATTAGTGAAACCAAAGAAAACTGTCCCAACGACATTTGAATTTACAGATATCGCAGGAATCGTTAAAGGGGCAAGCCGCGGGGAAGGTCTTGGAAACAAATTCTTAAGCCACATCCGTCAAGTAGATGCGATTTGCCAAGTGGTTCGTTGTTTTGAAGACGAAAAATATTACACACGTGGCTGGGAAAGTTGACCCAATCGCTGACATCGAAACGATCAACCTAGAGTTAGTGTTGGCCGACCTTGAGTCAGTAGACAAACGTATCGCTCGTGTGGCAAAAATTGCAAAAACAAAAGATAAAGACGCGGTTGCTGAACTTGCAGTCTTAGAAAAAATCAAACCTGTCTTAGAAGAAGGAAAAATTAGCACGTACGATTGAATTCACAGATGAAGAACTTCCAATCGTGAAAGGCTTATTCCTTTTAACAACAAAACCAATGCTTTACATCGCAAACATCTCTGAAGATGACGTGATGGAAGGTGGCCATAACCAATATGTGCAATTAGTAGAAGACTATGCTGCAAAAGAAGATGCAGAAGTCGTAGTGATTTGTGCGAAAATCGAAGAAGAGGTAGCTGAATTAGAGGAGGAAGAGAAACAAGCCTTCTTAGAAGAAATGGGTATCGAAATCTCAGGGTTAGATATCTTAATCCAAAAAAAGCATACCACTTATTAGGATTAGCGACTTACTTTACAGCGGGTGAACAAGAAGTACGCGCGTGGACATTCCGCCGCGGCATGAAAGCTCCGCAATGTGCGGGAATCATCCACTCAGACTTCGAGCGTGGATTTATCCGTGCCGAAACTGTAGCCTACGCAGACCTACTTGAATACGGTAGTATGACGGCTGCAAAAAGAAAAACGGAAAAAGTTCGTCAAGAAGGTAAAGAATATGTCGTGCAAGATGGCGACGTAATGCTCTTTAGATTTAATGTATAAGGTTATCGGAGGATTGTAGCATGTCAGAACAAAACGTACAAGAAGAAGTAGTAGTGTCACTAGACGCTCTAAAAGCTGAATTAACAAATAAAAATGAACAATACATCTATCAATTAGAACGCGCATTGAAAGAAGCTGGATTTGACGAAGCGCAAATCGAAAAAGAATTATCAGTGATGCTTCCAGAAATCATTGAAAAAAACAAAAAGCGGGTGTGACTGCTCGTCAATTGTTTGGTACGGTAACAGAACGCGTTCAATCAATCATAGCTGGACCAACTAAAAGATCCCAGATGCAAAAATCACCAGACTGGCAAATTGCCGTTGATGGCGGATTGTTAGTCGGCGGATTATTCGCTCTTGTTACAGGAGTGATGTTGATGTTAAACCCAAGTGCAGATACACAACCAATGGGACTCTTCACACTTATCATCAACTTTATTGCAGGGGCATTTGTGATGCTTGCGATTTCTAAAAAAATGCACCGAAATTCGATAATCCAAAAAGGTCAACGCGGATATATCCGTTACTTAGTTGTAAGTACAGTTGCGATGGTCGCTTGGTTAATCTTAGTGGTGTTAAGTCAACAATATATCCCATCAGTGATTAACATTGTGATGAGTTACGAGTGGTACTTACTCATCGGAGCTGCGGCTCTTGCTGGTAAATTCTACTTGAAGAAGAAATTAAATATTGTCGGCTCAGTAATGTAAGAAACGAAAACAATCTGTGTGACGGTGACGGCGAAGTGCTTCGTGGAAGTCGGCAGTCATCGCACACTTCTTTTATAGAGGTGAGCATATGAAACAAATGAAACGTTGGATCATCACGTTTTTTTATTAGGATTAGTTGCCTTTTTGGGACTCGGTACTACGGTTGATGCGAGAAGTTTAGTCGTTGATAAGTATGATATCGAAGCAAATATTTTAGAAAATGGGGACGTTCAGTTCTTCGAAACGATTACCTTCCAATCGGACGGTGCGTATAATGGGGTCTTCTACAACTTGGATTACTCTGGTTTTGGGAAACCAACAGATGTCAATGCATATTTAGAAACAAGCGAAGGGCGTCTGTTAATGAACCAGGAGAATTCTGGGGAAAAAAAGGGAACGTATCAATTAACGGATAGCGGTTCGAAGATTCAGTTCAAAGTATTTTTTTCCCATTCTCGAACTCAAAATTAAAAAGTGACATTTCCAATATACGATTCCAAAAACTCATTACGAACTACTTAGATACGGCGGAATTAAACCGTAAAGTAGTCGGACAAGAGTGGGAAATCGACCAACATAATATTACGGTGAAGGTGAATATTCCTGGAACAGCTTCAAGGGAAACGCTTCGTGCATGGGGGACATGGCGCAGGCCAAAAACGGGAATGTGCAAAATTGCGAGCGACTATCGTTCGGTAACACTCACGGCTCCTGAAAAATAAAAGTGGTGACTTTGTGGAAGTCCATATGCTTTTTCCCACAAACATTGACACATGCGAATACAAATGTGAAAAAAACGAAAAAAAGCATTCGACCGTATCGTAGCCGAAGAGGAAAAAGCTCATCAATGAAGAAAAAGCTCTTAAAAACAACAGGCTTCATCGGAATGATTGTAGGGTGGGTTCTACTTGCCTTAAATATGGTTTATGCCTTTGCGACAGGATTCTTTGCGAATCGTAAACGTCTTGCTCAGGTGCAACATATTCCAGATCATCTCTATGAACTTCCTGAAGATATTACGCCAGCCGTCATGAATCAGGCGGTTTATGGAAAAAAACAGATATGACCGATTTTAGTGCGACGGTGATGGACCTTGTTCGTAAGAAAGTCTTGAAGTTATCTGATACGGAGCCGTATACGATTACGCTTTTGGACGATACAAAAGGAATGCTTCGTCATGAAAGATTAGCGATTCATTTACTCTTTGATGTTGTTGGTGATGGAAGCACAACGATTGAACTGGAACAAGTGAAGAAGTATGCGAAAAATCATTCAACGACTTACTATAAAAGAGTGTCAAAAATGGATGGGCGCTGTCGATACAGCGGCTGAGAAATACCGCGTCACACGTTTTGGCAAAGACGAACCTCAAGGACGTAGTGGCTTCCCAGGATGCTTACTCGTTATCATCGGGGCTTTAACGATTGGTGCGGCCTTCTTAACGAAGAATTTAAATTATTTACTGTGGACTGTTGGAGGCGTACTCCTTATTGTTGGACCATTAACGCTGATCGGTACAGGAATTTTTTTGCCAACCGTCGTTCTCTTGAAGGGGAATTACGTTATCGTAAATGGCAAGCCTTTAAACAAATGCTAAAAGATCTCTCACCAATGAAGCGGATCGAAGATTTACCAAGTATTCAACTGTGGGATCACTTCCTTGTTTACGCCATCTCTTTAGGCGTAGCGGAACACGTGATTAAAGTGTTGAAGAAATTAATACCAGACCAATTACCAAACAGTGTGTTCTATTCAACTCAAAACGGAACGATTTACTATCCTGTTTCTGATTTTAATAAGACATTTACAAGCTCATACAACACTGCGAATTCTTCTGTGAACGGAAGTAGCAACTCTGGTGGATTCGGCGGAGGATTCTCTGGCGGATCGAGCGGTGGTAGTGGTGGCGGATCCGGCGGTGGCGGATTCTAATCAAAAGGAGAATTTATGTTAAACGAAATGATGCACAGACCAGTTGTCAAACCAGAACTGGTCGAGTACATGCGTTCAAGTCAACGCCGTTTTCCGGGGGACTTGGGTGAATTAGAAAATACAGCCAATGAATTAGGAATTCCAATTATTCCTCACGAAACAGCGGTATTTCTAGATTTTTATTGTTGGATTGTACCAACCAAAAAAATATTTTTAGAGATTGGAACAGCAGTCGGATTCTCAGCGAGTTTGATGGCAACAGCTTCACCACAAGCGAAAGTCACAACCATTGACCGCTACGAATTGATGTATAGCCGTGCGAAAGCGAACTTTGAAAGATTAGGGTTGGCCAACCGTATCACACAACTGGAAGGCGATGCGGCAGATATTTTACCAACTCTGGAACAAGGAAAATACGACTTCCTGTTTATGGATAGCGCAAAAAGCCAAATATATCGAGTTCTTCCCCTATTGTATGGACGTGCTTGAAGTCGGTGGCGTGCTAATGGTTGATGATATTTTTCCAAGGAGGAACGATTTTTAGAAGACGTGATGGAGCGCCCAAGACGCGTGCGTAAGATTCATCGTCGTCTCAATATGTTCCTTGATTTGGTTCAAAGTGACCCAACTTTAAAATCAACTTTACTTCCACTAGGGTGACGGAGTGATTCTCATTCAAAAGATGGAAGAAAAAGATTTTAAATATATTTTAGAAGAGTTGTAAATTAATCATGGAAATCCCCATTGAAAAAGTTTTTACAATAAGAAGGATGACAAAAAGAAAGGAAGTTTTACAATGACAGATAAAGTGCGTGTACGTTATGCACCAAGTCCAACAGGGCACTTACACATCGGGAATGCCCGTACAGCTCTATTTAACTATTTATTCGCGAGACATTATGGTGGAGAGTTCATCATCCGTATCGAGGATACTGACCGCAAGAGAAATCTTGAACACGGTGAAGAAAGCCAATTAGAAAACTTAACATGGCTTGGAATGGATTGGGATGAAGGTCCAGACAAACCTGGCAAATACGGTCCTTACCGTCAATCAGAACGTGAACACATTTATAATCCACTGATCGAGCAATTAATTGCCGAAGACAAAGCGTATAAATGCTACATGACAGAGGAAGAATTGGAAGCAGAACGTGAAGGTCAACGTGCTCGTGGCGAAATGCCGCACTACAGCGGTCAACATGCTCACTTAACACAAGAGCAACGTGACGCTTTTGAAGCTGAAGGACGCACTCCTGTTGTTCGTTTCCGTGTTCCAAAGACTGGGACTTACGCATTCGACGATATCGTTAAAGGCGACATCTCATTCGAATCTACAAGTGTCGGTGGCGACTTCGTTATCTTAAAACGTGACGGAATGCCAACTTACAACTTTGCAGTAGCAGTGGATGACCACTTCATGAAAATCACTCACGTTTTACGTGGAGATGACCATATTGCGAACACTCCAAAACAATTAATGATTTACGAAGCATTCGGTTGGGAACCACCACGTTTCGGACATATGACATTAATCATTAACACTGAAACAGGTAAGAAATTATCAAAACGTGATGAATCAATCCTACAATTCATCGAACAATATAAAGACTTAGGTTACTTACCAGAAGCGATGTTCAACTTTATCGCGCTTCTAGGATGGTCTCCTCAAGGTGAACACGAAATCTTCAGCCGTGAAGAATTCATCGAAATCTTCGATGAAAAACGTCTTGGTAAATCACCAGCAGCCTTCGATCCTAAGAAATTAGAATGGATTAACAACACATACGTGAAGAAAACTCCATTAGAAGAAGTCGCTGAAATGGCGATTGCTCAATTAAAAGAAGCAGGCGTTGTACAAGAAGAAATTTCTCCTGAAGAACATGCATGGTTAGTGAAATTAGTGGCGTTATACCACGATCAAATGAGCTACATGAATGAAATCGTTGAGTTATCATCTTTATTCTTCAGAAAAGACTTCGAAGTAGAAAACGATGAAGCCAAAGAAGTGCTTCAAGGTGAAACAGTTCCAACGGTATTGAATGCTTTTGTTGCGAAGTTAGAATCAATGGAAACATTCGATGAACCAAGTATTCTTGCAGCGATTAAAGAGGTTCAAAAGGAAACTGGCGTGAAGGGTAAAAACTTGTTTATGCCAATTCGTGTGGCTACGAGTGGACAAACACACGGGCCGGAGATCGGCAAAACGATCGAATTGCTTGGAAGAGAACGCAGCATTGCACACGTGCAAGCCGCACTTGCTCTTATTAAATAAAAGCTAACAGAAAGGGTGGCACTGACCCCCGTAAATGAGAATTAAATAAAAACACCTCCAAGTTGGATTTGGTACAATATTATCAAATACGCATGGAGGTGTCTTTTTATGGTTAAAAATCGTGTTGCTTATTCAGCCGATATTAAAAATAAAGCCGTAGAAATGAAATTACAGGGATATAGTACAAAACAAGTAATGCAGGAGTTAAACATTAAAAACAAAACGCAAGTAGAAACATGGTTTAGATGGTATAAAAATGGAGAAACACATCGTTTCCACCAACAGGTGGGTAAACAATATTCTTATGAAAAAGGAATGGCTAAACTTTCTGAAATCGATCAATTAAAATTAGAATTACGAAGAAAAGAAGTTGAATTAGAAATATTAAAAAAATACAAGGAATTGGAAAGGAAGTGTCGCCTCAAGCAGTTGTAAAATTAGTAGAAGAATTGAAAGGTAAATATACAGTTCATTTAATCTGTTTTTGCCTTAATGTACCCATATCTACTTACTACCGATGGAAAAAGAAAGACTTTTCTCCAACCGTTATCGAGGAAACTATTGGTAAAATTTGTAAGAAAAACAAATTTATTTACGGGTACAGAAAGATTAAGCATTTGATTCAGAAGGAATTAAATCAGATTGTTAACCATAAGGTTGTGCAGCGGATTATGCAGAAAAATGGTTGGAATTGTGCCGTGAAACCGAAAAAAGCTATCAAAATAGGTAAACCTTTCTCAATTACTGGCAATACTCTGAATAGAGATTTTTCAGCGGATAAACCTATGCAAAAGTTGACTACTGATATCACATATTTACCTTTCGGCCCTAAACGATTATATTTGTCGTCGATTATGGATTTATACAACGGAGAAATACTAGCTTTATACAATTGGTTCTAAACAAGATACTAAGTTTGTATTGGATACTTTAAATCAAATTGACTTACCTAAGAATGTTCTACTACATAGTGATCAAGGCAGCGTTTATACTTCCGCTGAATACTACAATCTATGTAAAGAAAAAAAGGCATTATCCGCAGTATGTCCCGTAAAGGGGACACCCGCAGATAATGCGCCCATCGAAAGCTTCCATTCTTCGCTAAAGTGCGAAGCTTTCTACATAAAAGATGAAGTAATAACTTCATCTTCTATTGTAATTCAAATTGTAGAAAATTACATCAAATATTATAATGAAAATAGAATCCAACAAAAATTGGACTACCTGTCTCCGGTTGAATACCGGAGACGGTAGCCCTAGGGTGTTTTTATTAAATTCTCACTTTTTGGGGTCAGTCCCGGTTAACGCAAACTGCGTTAACTCTTTTTGTGCATAGATAGAAGAAGGAGGACCTAACGGTCCGATATACTCGAGATTCCCTCGGATGTCTTCATAATAGCGATAATGGGGTACCGGTTCGAGCCTAGGGTCTCTCACCTTTAAAGCTTCAAAGCAGGAGTACGTCCAGGAGTGGACTACTCCTGCTAATTCACATTTAATACGATTCCCCATTATTGCTATTATAGAATCCGAGGTTTCTCTCGTATATCGGCCCTTTCTGCCATAAAAAGGTTAATCCTTTCTTGAATAAGAGAGTGCGACAGAACATGTAGATGCCACGTTCTCTGGCGCGGGGAAGGGGAAACAGGAAGGGTGTGCTAGTAACGACCGCAACATGGACGCGCAGGGAAGGGGAAACATGGGGGTACTTGATAAAACTAAGAACATAAAGTGTACGCTTGGAGGAAAAAAGGGCAAAGAAAAAACGGATGAGGGTTCATCCGTTTTGTTGTATTTTATGACAGAAGAAGGTGAGCGAGAGTAGGTCTGCGCTGCCTCCAGGGCTCAAGTTACGCTCGATAAGAACGTTGTCGTAGTCCTCGAGTCGGTTTGCTAGTTCAGTTTCTGTTAGGGGTTGGGCTTCTTCAAATAATTGTTGTGCTTCTTGTTGCACTTGTTTATACGCATCGATTCCGCCGCGGTGAATAAGGTTTCCGTCTTCTACGAAAGTCATCAAGTAGAGAAGAAGGAGTAGGTCGCGGTGACGTGGTGTGTGCGTGTCTAGTGTATTGTAATAGTCGAGGGCTTTTGCAAGGCTTGGGTAGCCTGTTGCTGCTTCGCCTCGAATTCCTGTGATGCCATGTTCGACGTAGAGTTTTTTTCACCGTAAGAGAGATGTTCTTTTTGGTCGAGGTTGGCAAAAGTCCACTTCGATGAGGTGGCGCGTCATTAGGTGGCAGTAATACAAGGCTTCAGGAATGTTGCCTTTTGTATGAGCTGTAGCCCCTAAGACGAGGGCAAAGGAGAAGTTGGCTCCTTTATGAGTGTTAATATTGTTGGTAGCGGCCATCATTGCGTCTTCGGCTTGTTTTCCAAGGAATCGAAGCTCGTTAAATAAGTCGAGTGGAGTGCCATTGTGGCGGCTTCCTGCTTCGGCGTAGGCCAGTAAATAAGGGCGGAGAGCAACGATACTTTGATAGAAGGTTTCCTTTGTCATGTCCTTATGAGCGCCGACAGAAATAGGGTCCACTAAGCCGGGTTTTGGCGCGAGATTGACTTCTTGTAGAAGTGCGTCTGTAGCCACTTTTGCTAAAAACTCAGGATTAATCAATGTGTAATTTCTCCATCTGTTTCAAAATAAATTGTAATGAGCGGTCTAAGTGCTCGTGTGTAATCAGCGTGATTTGTTCCACATCGTTATTGAGCATGCCGCGATAGATGAGTTTGTGTTCCTCGAGCGCTTTTGTACGGCGTTCTGATGAACGGATCGATAGGTCGCGGAAGTAAATCACGTATGTACGTAATTCAAATACGATTTCTTTTAGACGTGTCATTTGGCATTTTTCGTAGATGAAATCATTGAAAGTCGTGAAGTTTGCAAGTACTTCGTCGACTTTGTCTTCGTTGTTGAGACGTTCGCATTCTTCGAGGATGCCGCTCAACTCTTTGAAGTCTTCTTTCGTCATAAGTTTCATCGCATTAATTGTTGCCAATGTGTCGAGTGATTTTTCTAATTTCGTAAATTTCATGGGCATCTTTAATGGAAATTCCTTTTACGATGACACCAATCTTAGGGATGTGCTCTACTAGGTGCTCTTTCGTTAACTCGTTAAGAGCGTAGCGAATGGGTGTACGGCTGATGTTTAACTCAGTCGAGAATTCTTTCTCGTTAATACGCGTACCTGCAGGGATTTCTCCTAAGATAATCGTTTTACGAAATGCTTCGTAGAGCGAAATTTTTAAGAGGTTTGTTTTTGGGTAATATCTAAATTTTTTTCTTTACCGCTTGGATAATCGCTGACATAGTAGCCTCCTGGAAATTATTGTAAACATTAGAAATAGTATAAACGATAAGATGGTAAAATGCACAAAAAGACTTGTTAGGCTAAGCCTAAACAAGTCTTTTTCTAAAATTCAATTGTTTGATTATTGTGGTAAGTATAATGGCATGTGACCCATTAATACGATTGTTACAACGAAGATGACGAAGATAACAGCTGCGTATTTAGCTGATTCTTTTTGCCATTCACCCATGTCTAATCCTGTTAGACGTAATAGTAAGTAGATGAACGCTACTAATGGGCTTAATAAGTGGAATGCTTGACCCATTAATGAAGCTAATGCCATTTGCATATCTGTGAAGCCGTATTGACGTCCAACTTCAGCGAATGGAATTAATACTCCGTAGTAGAATCCGTCGTTTGTTAAGAAGAATGTACCAGGGATCGAGATTAATGCAATGATTAATGACCAGAATCCTGCTAATTGTTTAGGGATGATTTGAACGATGCTATCTGTTAAAAGCAGTTGCCATTCCAGTTCCTTGGAATAATCCCATGAATACTCCGGCACCGAATACTAGTAATACTACTTGTACAGCATCCCCAGCGTTGTCCCCAATACGTTTAGATTGAGCTTTTAAGTCTGGGTAGTTAATCATTAAGGCTAAACCTGTACCAACTAAGAATAATACAACTGGTTTCACTTCGATTGAATTGATGAATGAACCAGCAACTAACCAACCGATTAATACGATTGTTAAGATAGCGTTGATTACGAAGTTTTTGTGGACGACGTTTTTTTCTAATACTTCAGGATCAGAAATTGTAGTCAATTCGTTTAATTCTTCTTCAGTTAATTCTTGGATACCTAAACGAGCGCGTTCTTTTTTACCCATTGAGCGAGCAACAAAGAAGATTACGTAAAGAACTGAAAGAATCATACCTGGTGCTAAGTAAGCTAGGATATCTGCTTCTACACCAAGAACTGACATCGCACGAGCAGTAGGTCCGCCCCATGGTAATAAGTTCATGATAGTGTTTTTGTAAGATAATAAGAACCCCTAAGTTCATTAATTTCATGTCTAATTTTTTTGTAAATTGGCACGAAAGCTGAGCAGCAGATTAATGTAGTTGTTGTTCCGTCACCGTTTAATGATACGGCAGCAGCAACGATAGCAGTAGCCATCAATACTTTCATTGGGTCGCCTTTAGCGAAGCGAATCATTTTGTTAGTGATTGGATCGAATAATCCAGCGTCTAACATTGTAGAGAAGTAAAGGATTGCGAATAGAAGCATAATTCCCTGTTTCAGCAGTCCCTTTCATCGCTGTTAATTTATCTTTTGAGTTATTTCCGAATAACCCTTGGCGAATTAATGTACCGATGTTAACGTCTTGGACTTGACCTGTAGCAACTAAAATAATTGCAAAAACTAATGGAATTAATACTAAAGCTGTAAATGGTGACATTTTTTTCTTCATGATAACGTACATGAAAAATTGCCATCATTACGTAAGCTGAAATTGTGATAACCATCATATCTTCCTTTCTTTATTAAAAAAAATTGTTTTTTTAGTTGGAGAACCGTTCAGTCGCTAAAACCTGAAAGGGAGCTCCACGAACTCATTAGGTAGAATGAATTCGTTTACTTATAGCGATATCTTAAACAATATTTAATAAAAAAAGATAGTGTTTTTCATAACGAAAAAAACATTAAAAAGAACAGTTTGATGTGACAAATTGAGCATAATATTTATATCCTATTTATAATAAAACACCAAAAGAACAGGAAAAACCCCTGTTTCTAGTTTAGGTATGACGCTGTTTTTCTGTATAATAATTGCATGTAGATTATGTTGGGAAGGGAGTGAAGGAATGGGAATTCTCCAACGATTATTTGGCAAGAAGAACTCTGAAGCAACGGAACACGCATCGACGAAGTCTGCACAAACAGAATCTGAATGGGAAAAAAATTAGAAGCTTTTTGTACCGGTAGAAGCAGAAGAAGCTAAGCACGTCTCAATCATTGCAGCGGCGATTGCGGCCTCAGATTATCCAGAAAGCCAATTTGTGGTCAAACGCGTCCTTAAACGCAACCCAGAAACCAAGATTATCTCGGTTATTGCCTCAGCGATTGCTGCAGGTGAATCAAATGACAGTCAATGGGCTGTTAAAGAAATCTACCAAAAACGCAATTCATAATATATTTTTAGGAGGAATGTTACGATATGTTACGTAAATTCAAAAATTAAAGTAGACGGTCAAGAGTACCAAGTAGAAATGGAAGAAATCGGAGCAGTTGCCCCAGCAGCTCCTGTAGCACCAGTTGCAGCTCCAGCGGCACCTGCAGCACCAGCAGTAGAAGCTGCTCCAGCTCCAGCAGCTCCTGTAGCATCAACACCAGCCGGCGCAGACGCAATGCCATCTCCAATGCCAGGGAACATCTTACGTATTTTTAGTAAACGTAGGAGACACTGTTACTGAAAACCAACCATTAATGATTTTTAGAAGCAATGAAAATGGAAAACGAAATCGTTGCAGCTAAAGCAGGGGTTGTAGCAGGAATTCACGTTAAAGAAGGTCAAGTGGTAAACCCAGGAGACGCTTTTAATTACAATTAACTAATTTTAATAACTTTCAAGGAGTGAAACAGTGGAAACATTAGTTCAAAAATATAATGTCTATTACTGGCGGCCAAATCTTCATGATGCTTTGTCGGTGCCCTATTAATGTACTTAGGGATTAAAAAAGAGTACGAACCAACATTATTAGTACCAATGGGATTAGGTACAATTTTAGTAAACTTCCCTGGAACTGGGGTTCTTGACCAAGTCGTTGGTGGACAACAACAACACGGGGTTCTACAAATCTTATTCGAAATCGGTATCGAAACTGAATTATTCCCATTATTAATCTTCATCGGTATCGGTGCGATGATCGACTTCGGTCCATTATTACAAAACCCATTCATGTTATTATTCGGTGCGGCAGCTCAATTCGGTATTTTCTTCGTAGTCGTTGTAGCTGTATTATTCGGATTTGACATTCGTGAAGCAGCTTCAATCGGTATCATCGGTGCTGCTGACGGTCCTACATCAATCTTCGTTGCGAACCAATTAGCCCCTCAATTACTTGGAGCGATTACGGTTGCGGCCTACTCATATATGGCTCTTGTTCCGATTATCCAACCAATCGCTATCAAGATGGTTACAACAAAAGCAGAACGTCGTATTCGTATGACATACCACGCTTCAGGCGTATCTAAATTAACTAAAAATCTTGTTCCCAATCATTATCACAATTGTGGCAGGTTTCATTGCTCCAATTTCATTACCACTTGTTGGATTCTTAATGTTTGGTAACTTATTACGTGAATGTGGCGTTTTAGATAACTTAGCTCAAGCGGCTCAAAATGAATTAGTAAACATTGTTTCTATTCTATTAGGGATTACAATCTCAGTTAAAATGCAAGCTGATTTATTCTTAAATGTTCAAACATTAATGATCATCTTGTTCGGTTTAGTAGCCTTCATCATGGACTCAATCGGTGGTGTGGTATTTGCTAAAATCTTGAACTTATTCCGTAGAGAAAAGATCAACCCAATGATCGGAGCTGCAGGTATCTCTGCATTCCCAATGTCAAGTCGTGTTATCCAAAAAATGGCGACAGACGAAGATCCTCAAAACTTCATCTTAATGTACGCTGTTGGAGCTAATGTTTCTGGACAAATCGCTTCAGTTATTGCTGGTGGATTATTATTATCATTCTTCATGTAATAATATAGAAGGAAAAGGAGGAAAACGATGACTTTCAACGCAGAACATTTAACACAAGCTTTCGAATTAATGGCTTTTAGGGATGGGTGGAGTTTTTCCTAGTATTAGAATTCTATATGCCGTTTCTGCTCTTTTTATTAAAAGCATTCCCGCCAAAATAAGGAGGCCGTTCCATGGAAAATTTCATTCTCAAACGTTTATGGCTCGATCGTGATAAGAAAGCCCGTCAAGATTGGGAATGGTTAATGGATCAAGCTAACCTTGGCAAAACAGAGCAGGTTGATTATACAATTGCGATTTACCATACTTCTGGTGAACCAGCAGCAACCGGTTCTTTAGACCGCAACATTTTAAAATGTTTAGTGGTTTGTAAAAAGTATCAATCAGAAAATCTGTTGACGCATCTCGTGATGGCGCTCTTAGATGAATTAAGAGAACGTTCTTATACAAATAGTTTTGTCTACACGAAACCAAAGAACATTGTCTTCTTTAAATCTTTGGGGTATCGCGTGGTTGCCGAAACAGAAACCTTGCCTTTTTAGAACAAGGTATCCCATCTTTTAGTGATTACTTAAAATTACTCAAAGAACATTTCGTAGAAGGAACTAGCAATAGTGCAATCGTCATGAATGCGAATCCTTTTACACTGGGACATCAATACTTGGTAGAAACGGCTGCGAGTCAGTCGAGTCACCTCTACGTGTTTGTTGTTTCCGAGGATCGTTCGTTCTTTCATACGAACGACCGCATGGAAATGGTGAAACGAGGCGTGAGTCATCTGCCAAACGTAACGGTGCTTCCAACGAGAGACTACATGGTCTCAAGTGCGACTTTCCCATCGTACTTCTTGAAAGAGAAGGCGGATTTGGAAGTGGCAAAAGTTCAAGCAACATTGGATGCAACACTCTTCTTAGAAAATATTGTTCCAACGTTACAATTGACCAAACGTTATGTTGGTCAAGAACCACTTTCCCCAGTAACCTCCGTTTATAATGACGCGCTAAGAGCTGCTTTTGGGAGCGACTTAGAGCTAGTGATTATAGACAGACTTTCTGCCAGGGACGAAGTGGTGAGTGCGACGCGGGTGCGCGCTGCCATTCAAGACAAAAACGTAGACGAGTTGAAACTACTCGTTCCAGCAACTACGTATCATTATTTAGAAGAAAAACATTTCATTGGTTAAAATCCAAAAGAAAAGGTGGAAACAATAATGGAAATTAAAAAAAGTGCAGTAGTCGGCACTTTGGAATCAAGTGACATCATGATCACTTTAAATCCAAGTACCGCTGGTCGAATCGACATTCAATTAGAAAGTAGTGTCGAAAAACAATTCGGAAATCAAATCCGTCGTGTGATCGAAGAAACTTTAAAAGAACTAGGGGTTACTTCAGCAGAAGTCATCGCAGTTGATAAAGGGGCTTTAGATTGCACAATTCAAGCTCGTACAGTGACAGTTGTTCACCGTGCAGCAGAAGTTGAAAACTACGACTGGAAGGAGATCGACTCATGGAACGCTTAAGAAGAACAATGATGTTCGTACCTGGTTCAAACGCAGCAATGTTGCGTGACGCTCCACTTTACGGCGCAGACTCAATTATGTTTGACTTAGAAGATGCTGTTTCTTTAAAAGAAAAAGACTCAGCTCGTGTATTAGTACATTTCGCTTTAAAAACTTTTGACTACAGCAATGTAGAAACAGTTGTACGTATTAACGGTTTAGATACAACAGGTGCTTTAGATATTGAAGCCGTTGTATTAGCTGGTGTTAACGTTGTTCGTTTACCAAAAACTGAAACAGCTCAAGATATCGTAGACGTGGATGAAATCATCACTCGCGTTGAACGTGAAAACAACATCCCAGTAGGTCGCACTAAAATGATGGCTGCGATTGAATCTGCTGAAGGTGTGTTAAACGCTCGCGAAATCGCTAAAGCAAGTGACCGTTTAATCGGTATCGCTTTAGGTGCTGAAGACTACGTAACAAACATGAAAACTCGTCGTTACCCTGATGGACAAGAGTTATTCTTCGCTCGTAGCATGATTTTACACGCGGCTCGTGCTGCAGGAATCGCTGCAATCGATACTGTTTACTCTAACGTAGACAACATGGATGGATTCCGTGAAGAAGTAGAACGCATCAAACAATTAGGTTTCGATGGAAAATCTGTTATTAATCCTCGTCAAATTCCTGTGGTTAATAAAGTTTATGCACCAACAGAAAAAGAAATTCAAAACGCTAAAGAAGTTATTTGGGGAATTCGTGAAGCTGAAGCTAAAGGATCAGGTGTTATCTCAGTTAACGGTAAAATGGTCGATAAACCAATCGTGGAACGTGCTGAGCGCGTAATCGCATTGGCAAAAGCGGCTGGATTGATTAGCGAGGAGGAAATTTAAGATGGTATTAAATAAAGCTGGACGTGAAATTCCACAAGAATATGCAGATCAATATGGGGTATACGAAGGTGAGTTAGCTCGCATTAAACCTTATGAAGCAGCTAGCCGTAAAATCAAACCTGTTGAACCTCGTCAAGAAAAATTATTAGGTAGCATTCGTGAAGCTATCGAAAAAACTGGCTTAAAAGATGGCATGACAATCTCATTCCACCACCACTTCCGTGAAGGAGACTATGTAATCAACATGGTTATGGATGAAATTGCAAAAATGGGGATTAAAAACCTATCAATCGCGCCTTCTTCAATCGCGAACGTACACGAACCATTAATCGAACACATCAAAAATGGTGTCATTACAAACATCACTTCATCTGGTTTACGTGATAAATTAGGGGCAGCCATCTCTAGCGGTATCATGGAAAACCCAGTTGTGATTCGTTCACATGGTGGACGTGCTCGTGCGATTACTGCAGGAGACATCCACATCGACGTTGCCTTCCTTGGAGCTCCAAGTTCTGACGAGTACGGTAACATCAATGGTACAAAAGGAAAAGCAACTTGCGGCTCTTAGGATACGCAATGATCGACGCTAAATACGCTGACCAAGTAGTTGCGATTACAGATAGCCTTGTACCTTATCCAAACACACCAATCAGCATTCCACAAACAGACGTGGACTACGTGGTTGTTGTAGATGAAATCGGGGATCCTAAAGGGATTGCCAAAGGGGCAACTCGTTTCACGAAGAACCCTAAAGAATTATTAATCGCAGAATACGCTTCTAAAGTAATCACTGGTTCTCCATATTACAAAGAAGGATTCTCATTCCAAACTGGTACAGGTGGAGCTTCTCTTGCTGCAACTCGTTTCATCCGTGAAGCAATGATTAAAGACGGCATCAAAGCAAGCTTTGTACTTGGTGGTATTACAAACTCAATGTGCGAATTGTTAGAAGAAGGGCTAGTTGAGAAAGTCATCGACGTTCAAGACTTCGACCACCCATCAGCAATTTCACTTGCAAACAATGCAAACCACTATGAAATCGACGCAAGCATGTACGCAAACCCATTATCTAAAGGTTCAGTAATTAACCGTTTGGACGTTGCAATTCTTTCTGCTTTAGAAGTAGATACAGACTTCAACGTAAACGTAATGACAGGGTCTGACGGAGTTATTCGTGGAGCTTCAGGTGGTCACTGTGATACAGCCTTTGCTTCAAAAATGTCAATGGTTATCAGCCCATTAGTACGTGGACGCATCCCTACATTCGTAGAATCAGTAAATACTGTGATTACTCCAGGTACAAGTGTGGACGTGGTTGTTACTGAAATCGGTATTGCAATCAACCCTAACCGTCAAGACTTAATTGAACACTTCAAAGGGTTAGATGTACCTCAATACACAATCAAAGAATTACAAGAAAAAGCATACAGCATCGTTGGAAACCCAGAACCAATCCAATATGGTGATAAAGTGGTTGCGGTAATCGAATACCGTGATGGAAGCATCATCGACGTTGTTCGCAATGTTTAATTCCTTGTTTGACGGAGCACCTGTGGATATCATGCAAATGCTTGATGCCAGAGAAAGACGTGCTCATACCCAACAACAATTACTAGAACAATTTAACCCGTGTGTATTGGTGTCTATTACACTCAATATTCCAGGTCCTGTAAAAAATTCAGAGGCGATTACAACCGTCTTCGCCTCTGTCATTTCTGAATTAGATGAGGCTTTACAGTCTTTTGAGAAGCTTCACCAAGAAGACTTCTCGCCTCAGACAGGGATGGAATTTTACCGAGTCCTTCGCGCAGACGCACTTCATGTCAAGCGTGCTTGTACGGAGTTTGAAGAAGGACACCCACTCGGACGATTACTCGATATCGATGTTGTTGAAATGGCTGGAGATACACCAACTCCAATTTCCAGAACAGCACTTGGAATGTCTCCAAGACGTTGTTTTATCTGCAATGAGGAAGCAAAAGTGTGCGCCCGTTCTAGAAAGCACACGGTTCCTGAGATGCAAGAGCATATTGCTCGCATTGTTGCAGCATACACATCCATCGAAAGACCTTAAGAAAGGAAGATATTATGAGCAAAATTATCCGTTTAACTGAAACGGTTTTGCGTGACGGACAACAAAGTCAAATCGCGACTCGTATGTCAACTGAAGATATGTTACCAATCTTGGAAACATTAGACCAAGCTGGCTTCCATGCGTTAGAAGTATGGGGAGGAGCAACTTTTGACTCTTGTATTCGTTTCTTGAATGAAGACCCATGGGAACGTCTACGTCAAATTCGCGCAGCAGTTAAAGATACAAAATTGCAAATGTTATTACGTGGACAAAACCTATTAGGATACCGTAACTATGCTGATGATGTGGTACGTTTATTCGTAGAAAAATCTGTACAAAACGGAATCGACATTATTCGTGTATTCGATGCTTTAAACGATGTTCGTAACATGAAGACATCAATCGAAGCAACAAAATTAGCAGGCGGACACTGCCAAACAGCAATCTCTTACACAACAAGTCCAGTTCACACTGTGAACTACTATGTTGATTTAGTAGGACGCATGGCAGAATTCGGTGCAGACTCAATCTGTATTAAAGACATGGCTGGGGTATTAACACCTCAAACAGGTTACGAATTAGTAAGCCGTATTAAAGAAAAAACTGATCTTCCTTTAGAAGTTCACACTCACGCTACAAGTGGTATTTCTGAAATGACTTACTTAAAAGTAGCTGAAGCAGGCGCAGACATCATCGACACTTGCTTATCATCATTCTCTGGTGGTACAAGTCAACCTGCAACTGAATCAATGGCTTTAGCACTTAAAGATTTAGGCTTCGAAACAGGCGTTGACATGAAGAAAGTGGAAGAAGCAACAGCTTACTTCAACGGCATTCGTGATAAATTCCGTGCAGAAGGCATCTTAAACCCTAAAGTAAAAGATACAGAACCAAAAACATTAATTTACCAAGTACCTGGTGGAATGTTATCAAACCTATTAAGTCAATTAACAGAACAAGGCTTAGCTGACAAATACGAAGAAGTATTAGCAGAAGTGCCAAAAGTACGTGCTGACTTAGGGTACCCACCACTTGTAACGCCATTATCACAAATGGTTGGTACTCAAGCGGTAATGAACGTGATTTCAGGCGAACGTTTCAAACTCGTTCCAAAAGAAATCAAAGACTACGTTTTAGGATTATATGGACAAGCTCCAGCAGAAATTAATCCTGAAGTGAAAGCAAAAATTATCGGAGATGCAGAAGTTGTGACTGTTCGTCCAGCTGACTTAATCGAAGATCAATTACCAGAAATTCGCGAAGAGATTAAAGAATACGCTAAATCTGACGAAGATGTGTTAATGTACGCACTCTTCCCACAACAAGCGAAAGATTTCTTAGGTCGCCGCGAAGATCCATTCTACGATGTACCATTACAAACAGTAGATGTGACTTTAGACTTACAATAATTTCTAAGAAAGCTGAAAGGCTAGGCTTCGCGCCCGGCTTTTCAGCTTTTTGTGTGCTTTAAACTGTGCTATAATGAGGGGAAAGACAATGCGAAGGAAGTGAAGGAATGGGACGTTTTAGAGAAGATATGGAAACTTATAAAAGAAATGATCCGGCGGCAAGAAGTAGCTTGGAAATCGTCTTGACGTACCCAGGCTATCACGCTACGGTCTTGCACCGTGCTGCGCATTGGTTACATACAAAGGCAAAATTGAGACTACTGGCTCGAATGGTGAGTGGCTTTAGCAGGTTCCTAACGGGCATCGAGATCCACCCAGGGGCAACGATTGGACGCAGGTTCTTTATCGACCATGGTATGGGAATCGTAATCGGAGAAACCACCATTATCGGGGACGACGTGAAAATGTTCCATGCGGTGACCTTAGGTGGAACCGGGAAAGATACTGGCAAGCGCCATCCAACCATCGAAAACGGTGTGCTTTTATCGGCGCATTCGCAAGTGATTGGACCTGTAACGGTTGGTGAATATGCCAAAATTGGAGCGGCGGCAGTTGTGTTAGACGACATTCCTGCTCATACCACAGCAGTTGGACTGCCAGCGAGAGTGGTTCGCGTCCATACACCAGAAGAAATTGAAAGAGATACGACTATCGGAGGAAACTTATGATTCAAATCTACAACACCTTAACAAGACAAAAAGAAGCATTTAAACCGATTGAAGAAGGCAAAGTACGCATGTATGTGTGCGGCCCAACGGTTTATAACTATATTCATATCGGGAATGCACGTAGTACGGTTTCCTTTGATACGATTCGTCGTTACTTTGAATACCGCGGCTATGACGTGAATTTCGTTTCGAACTTTACAGACGTGGACGATAAAATCATTCGCGTGGCCAACGAAACTGGCATGACGGCTGAAGAAGTTTCTAAAAAAATATATCGAAGCGTTCTTTGAAGATACAAACGCGCTAAACGTGAAGAAGGCGACTCTAAATCCCAACGGTTATGAACACAATGGATGACATTATTGCCTTTGTAGCGGACTTAGTCGATAAAGGAATGGCCTATGAATCAGAAGGCGATGTGTATTTCATCACTGAAAAATTCAAAGACTATGGAAAACTTAGCGACCAACGCATCGAAGACTTACAAATCGGGGCAAGTAATCGTACAGCCTCAGAAGATGATGCAAAAAAACGCAATCCGTTAGACTTTGCATTATGGAAGAGCGCAAAACCAAATGAAATTAGCTGGAACTCTCCATGGGGCAAAGGTCGTCCAGGATGGCATATTGAATGCTCTGTAATGGCGACAAAACACTTAGGCGATACGATTGACATTCACGGTGGTGGACAAGACTTAGCGTTCCCTCACCACGAAAACGAAATCGCGCAAAGTGAATCAAAAACAGGTAAGAAATTTGCGAACTACTGGATGCACAATGCATTCGTAACAATGGGCGAAGAGAAGATGAGTAAATCTCTTGGAAACTTCGTGCTCGTTCACGACTTAATCCAACAACTTGACCCACAAGTACTCCGTTTCTTCTTAGCAAGCGCGCATTACCGTCGTCCGTTGAAATTTAGCGAAGCGGCTCTTCAAGAAGCGGCTGTGAACCTTGAAAAAGTACAAACAACCTTCAAGAACGCACGCTACCGCTTAGAAACAGCCGTAGATGCATTACCAGAAGATGCAGAACGTTTAGCGAAATTTGCAGCGATTGAAGCAGAATTCCAAAAAGAAATGGATGATGACTTCAATGCGGCAAACGGTATGACGGTGTTATATCAATGGTTGAAAAGAATGGAATGTGTATTTAGAACAAGAAGTCGTTTCAAAAGCAGTACTGAAGCGCTCCTTGAAAAAAAGCAACGGTTCTATTTGGAATCTTCGGTATCGTTGAAAAACAAGAAGCATTACTCGATGATGATATTCAAGCGTTAATCGATGAACGTCTTGAAGCGCGTAAAGGCGAAAAACTTTGCTCGCAGTGACGAGATTCGTGATTTACTAAAAGAACAAGGGATTGTATTAGAAGACACTCCACAAGGAACACGATGGAGAAGAGAAGCATGACAGAAAAACTGGAAGCTACTAAATGGGTTTGGCCTTTGGCCTATATGGGTGACGGGATTTATGAAGTGTATGTCAGAAATCACGTGATGCAAAAAGGGTTAACAAAGCCAAATCAATTGCATGCGACCGCAACGAAGTTTGTTTCGGCAAAGGCGCAAGCACGCTTGATGCAACAAATGCTGGAACAAGAAAACTTCTTAACAGAAGAAGAATTAGAAATTTACAAACGAGGACGCAATAGTAAGAGTCATACGGTTGCCAAAAATGCAGACGTAGGAACGTACCGTATTGCGACTGGTTTTGAAGCATTAATGGGGTACTTATATTTATCAGGTCAACAAGCCCGACTAGAAGAACTCATTAATTGGTGCTTACAACAAGTGGAAGGTGAATAGCAATATGGCACGAAATGAATATGCACCAAAGAAAAAATCAAGAAACGGAAATCGTTCAGACCGTGGGCGTCCTGAGCGCACAGAGAAGAGACAGCGCCCAGCTCGTGAACACGTAGAACGCACTGAAGCTCAAGAAGTAGTAGACTTTCGTGTTTGGTCGTCATGCAGTGGTCGAAGCCTTGCAGACGCCGGACCGCGTGAATCGCGTCTTTATCCAAGAAGGAACTTCTGGACGAGATGCCGCAAAAGTCATTGAACTCGCGCGTGAAAAAGGCATTCAAGTTCAAACCGTTCCAAAGACAAAGATTGAAGACCTTGTCGGCAATGCCGTTCACCAAGGGCTAGTGGCTTCGATTGCGGCGTATGAATATGCCGACTTAGAAGATGTCTTTAAGAAAGCCGAAGAAAAAGGCGAGGATCCATTTATCGTTATCTTAGATGGAGTGGAAGATCCTCATAACTTAGGAAGTATTTTACGAACAGCTGACGCAACAGGCGTTCACGGGATTATTATTCCAAAACGCCGTTCTGCTTCACTGACAGCGACCGTTGCCAAAGCCTCAACTGGAGCCATCGAACATGTGCCGGTTGTTCGCGTGACGAATTTAACGCAGACGATTGAACAATTGAAGGCTAGAGGCGTCTGGGTATTTGGAACCGACATGAACGGAACCGACTACCGCAAATGGAATACTAGTGGACCCTCTTGCAATTGTGATGGGGAACGAAGGAAAAAGGCGTGTCTCGTATCGTGAAAGGAAAGCGTGGACGAAATGGTGACTATTCCGATGGTTGGGACATGTCCAAAGTTTAAACGCGAGCGTGGCGAGTGCCTTAATGATGTACGAAGTCTTCCGTAACCGTTCGTTATAGGAAACGGGGGATGCACATTGAAAAAGCGACTGTACATTGTGGATGGCTATAATATGATTGGCGCTTGGCCAGAGCTTGTGGCATTGAAGAAGCAAGACGACTTAGAGAGTGCGAGGGATTTACTCATCCAACGCTGCTCGAATTTTCAGAAGTTTGAAAATATCGAAGTCTGGATTGTATTCGATGCGCAGTTTGTACCAGGCATTACCCAGTCATTTGATGAGGCCGAAGTCAAGGTGATTTTTACGTCTGAAGGGGAGACGGCGGATAGCTATATTGAGCGTACGGTATCAGAAATGAACACGCGACTCATTCAAGTATCCGTGGCTACCAGCGACTTGGCCGAACAGTGGCTCATTTTCCAAAAAGGAGCCCTGCGTAAATCAGCTAGAGATTTTTATAAGGAATTAGAAAGTAGTAGGGATAAACAAACAGAGATGGCACGCACTTTCCATCATAAAGGAAGTACGCGCCGAAATCCCTGGAGTGACGCACAAATGGCGCTACTGAATCATTTGCGCTTCAGCTTGGGAGGCAGTGCAAAAAAGAAAAAATAGTGAATTAGCGCATTTCAAATACGTAACTTCACACTTTCTTCATAAATTGTGGTGTGTGATTTCATATTAATGATGTACAATCTGTGAAGAAAACTTATAATAATTATAATTTAGCTATAAAAAAGGAGTGTATGTCATGCATATCTTAATGATTGAAGATACAGAAGCAGTTTGCGAAATGATGGAAATGTTTTTTGAAAACGAAGGTTGGAAGGCAAGCTTCTACCACGATGGTAAAGAAGGTCTTGATGCATTCTTAGAAAACCAAAACAAATGGGGCGTTGTCATCTTAGATGTCAACTTACCAAGCATGGACGGAATGCAAATTTGCCGTCAAATCCGTCAAGTGAACCAAAACGTTCCAATCGTAATGCTTACAGCACGCGATTCAGAAAGTGACCAAGTTATCGGTCTTGAAATTGGTGCAGACGACTACGTTGCAAAACCATTCAGTGCCGTAACGATTATGGCTCGTATCAAAGCATTATTACGTCGTACACAACGTGCTACTGTTGCAGACAACACATTTGCTTCAGAATTCGATGTTGAAACAGATCACGTGAAAATCAATACGAAAACACACGAAGCATTTATCGATGGCAAACAAATCGAAAACTTAACACCAAAAGAATTTGACTTATTAATGGTTATGGCGAAACATCAACGTCAAGTATTCACTCGTGAACACTTATTGACGAAGATCTGGGAAGATCCATTCTATGGTGACGAGCGTACCGTTGATGCTCACATCAAGAAAGCTTCGCCAAAAAAATCGAAGCGGTTGGTCCTCACGTAATTCATACAGTTTGGGGCGTAGGGATATAAATTTGACGATAGCGAGTTGTAATCCATGAAATACTTTTATCAGCAACTCTTCGGGTTCGTATCCGTGGTGCTGTTAACGATTGCTGCTTGTGGAATTCTTTTCTACAACGTAATGAGTAATAATGTGTATACACAGCGTTCTCAGCAATTGCAGTCGTATGCTAAAGGATTAATTGCGACTGATATGAGCGATGCGGATATTTATAAGTTGGGTACCATTTTACGCGAGGAAAATGTCAGTATAGCGATGTTTGATGAAAACAACGCGATGACCTATCCGTCTAGTAGTTTAGATACAAATTCTGCACTAACAGAGGATGAATTAAATCACTTAAAAAATGGTGCTGCGATTAACTTGAAGGAAGTTCAAATGAACTTTACCGGAGAAGCCGTAGATAACTTAATCACGGTATACTATCCCATTATTAAAAATGGACAGTATAAAGGATATGTGGCTTTAGCCAGTCCGATGAGTCGTATTCAAACCGAAGTACGCGAACTTCGTAATTCGATGTTTATTGCGTTTGGCGCTGCGATTATCATTGGAATTATGATGAGTTTTGTTTTTGCAAACTATCAAACACGTCGTATCAACAAGTTGCGTAAGGCGACTCATAAGATTTCGGAAGGGGACTTCGATGTTAAACTTCCTGTCGAAAGTCGAGACGAGTTTGACGACTTAATGAAAGACTTTAACAACATGGCGCATTCGCTCCGCGAGTCTGAAAAAGAGGTTGAGCGACAAGAAAATGTCCGCCGCCAATTTATGATGGACGTGGCGCACGAAATGCGTACACCATTGACAACCATGAATGGATTGCTCGATGGCTTGAAATACAATATGGTGCCAGAGTCTCGTCGTGGACGTTCACTGGAACTGATTTCTAGTGAGACACAACGATTGATCAGGCTCGTTAACGAAAACCTCGACTACGAGAAGATTCGTTCGAACCAGATTGTATTAGTGCAACACCGTTTTGCAGCGATTGGAGCCATCCAGACCGTTGTAGAACAAATTCGCGAACTAGCGAAAGTAAAAAATAATACTTTGCGCTATGAATGCGATACAGACTTCAGCGTTTATGCCGACTATGACCGCTTTGTCCAAATCTTGGTAAACATCACAAAGAATGCGAACCAATTTACGGATAACGGGGAAATTCTAGTGAAGGCGTGGAATGAAGGTAAAAAAGCGATTGTTGAGATTTCTGATACAGGTATCGGAATTGACGAGAGCGAAATTAAAGAAATCTGGGAACGTTTCTACAAAGCGGACGTTTCAAGAAAGAGCACGAAGTACGGAGAAAGCGGCCTTGGCCTTGCGATTGTGAAGTCGCTTGTGGATAGTCACCGCGGTAAAATCTCTGTGAAGAGTGAAGTCGGCAAGGGTACAACCTTTAGAGTCGTATTTCCCTGGCGAAAGTGAATTGTAATTTAAGGAGAACGAACAAGGAGGAAGAACATGTATTTACTTGGCCCATTCTATCAATGGCTAGTCCGATTATTTGATGGGCGAGTGAATCACCTTCCACTTGTTCGTTTGTTTATTTTCAGTGTAGACCACGCAATCATCCTGTTTCTCGGATGGTTGATCGTTTGGTCTATTTATTTATTCTCACGGAAAAAAGGCGAAATCGTCTGGAAGTGGGAGGTCTACCGAAATTTATTTATCTTCTATATTATATTGCTCGCGCAGCTCACGATTTTCAGAAGCACGAACGAGACGTTTACGCTACAGATTGTCGCGCATCCGCTCTCGGATATTATGTGGGTGCCGTTTGTCGATAGTATTAAATTATTTATGCAAGGTTCGGTCTTTGCAGCGTATTATAATGTAGTAGGAAATATCGTGTGGTTTATGCCGCTTGGATTTTTCTGCGGTTTGCTCTATGGAAAAGAAAAAGGACACTCTCGTTCACTCTGGTACGGGTTCTGGACCTCTTTTGCCATCGAGTTCTTTCAATTTATCTTTTACACAGGAGTCAGCCATATCGACGACATTCTCTGTAATGTTCTTGGCAGTTGGCTTGGATTCCTACTGTATCGTGCCATTATGAAATGGAGGGGAAAATAATCTATGGGAACAATCATCGTGAAACAAAAAGCAGCGGGATTAATTAAAAAAGGAAGTCCACTGATCAGTCAGATGGACCTAGCGCAAGAACTTCGCGCAGATGAAGGCGAAGTGGTGAAAGTTGTTGACCAACAACGTCGCTTCTTAGGGATGGCCTATGTTGGATTCCAAAATAAGGGAGTTGCGTGGGTGTATAGCCGCGAGGAAGACGAAGCGTTGGATGATGCGTTCTTTAGCGGCATCTTCAAGACAGCCTTCGAGAAACCGACGTGCGCTCTTACATTCGGACGATACGACGACTTTCCGTCTCTTCAATGGGAGAGGGCGACGGCTTTTGGCGGAGTGACAATCGACTGGTATGACGGTTTTATCGTTGTCTCTTGGTATAGCGAGGGCGTTTATCATTACCGTGACCTGATTTTAACGCAGGCACTTGCTTCGTTTGAAGGAGTCAAAGGGGTCTACGAAAAGATTCGTTTCAAGAATGAAGCGGACTTGCCAGAAAAGCCAATTTGTCGGTGGGATAGAAGCGCCAGAACCATTAATCGTATTAGAGAATGGTGTTAAATACGCAACCTATATGAATGAAGGATTGATGACCGGTATCTTCCTAGATCAACGAGAAGTGCGCGAAACGATTCGCCAGCGTTACAGTGCAGGACGTACCGTATTGAATACCTTCAGTTATACAGGTGCCTTTTTCTGTAGCTGCAGCGATGGGTGGCGCAACTAAAAAAACAACCAGCGTGGACGTTGCCAACCGCAGTCTTGAGAAGACTAAAGAGCAATTTGCGGTGAATGGAATCGACCCAGAATCGCAACAAATCTATGTGATGGACGTGTTCGATTATTTCAAATACGCCGTGAAGAAACAGTTGAAGTTTGATACGGTCGTGGTCGATCCACCAAGTTTTGCCCGTACGAAGAAGAGAACTTTCTCTGTGGCGAAAAGACTACGGCAAACTAGTAGCCCAAATCACTCCATTAGTGGCACCAAAAGGAACGCTCGTGTTATCAACAAACGCTGCGAATGTGAGCGAATCTCAATTCCAACAAATGATTGAGAAAGGAATCCGCGAAGCAGAAGGCAATCGCAAGTTCCGCATTGTCTTGAAAAAAGGTTTGCCAAGCGATTTTGCAGTCCCAGTAGCCACACCGCTAAGCGATTATCTCAAAGTTTTCTTTATTGAATTTAACAACTAGCATAACTGCCCGAAATTCACTTATAAGTGAATTTTCGGGCAGCTTTTCGATCACGCATCACATTCCCTGCACAAACCCCGTCCCTTATGCCATTTTCGCGGCACGAGAGGCCGTTAAAGGCACCGACATGTCCTGTTCACGTCTTGGCACAAATCCCATTGCAACGCGATTTCTAGCAGTTCACTTTTTTTGCAAAAATTCCATTTTTCTTACAAACCACTGAAAAACCTTGTGGATTTTTATAACCGCAGCATTGGGGATAGTAACCAATGTGAATTACTGACTCTAGGGTTAAACCCGTAGAGTCAGTTTGAAAGCTTGGTAGGAATTGAGACGACAGGCTCAATCCGTTGCCCCTATGCAGTGGTTATAAAACAATCCGCAAGGATTGGAAAGATGGTTTGTAAGACAAACGAAGTTTTTTTCCACAAAAGATAGTAGACTATAAATATTGCATTGCAAATTAAGTTTTGATATAATACCAAAAGTGCATGAAAATGCACATGTCGGAATACCGTGGGAGGAGAAATCTTCATCTCCATTAAACCACGCACGAAACAATCAAGGAGGTAATGTCTCGTGGCTAAAAAAGTTGTAAAACTAGTTAAATTACAAATTCCTGCAGGTAAAGCAACTCCAGCTCCACCAGTAGGTCCAGCTTTAGGTCAAGCACAAGTGAACATCATGGGATTCTGTAAAGAATTCAATGCTCGTACAGCTGACCAAGCAGGTTTAATCATTCCGGTTGTGATTTCAGTTTATGAAGACCGTTCATTCGACTTCATCTGTAAAACACCACCAGCAGCAGTATTATTAAAGAAAGCTGCTAAAGTAGAAAAAGGTTCAGGCGAACCAAACAAGAAAAAAGTTGCTACTGTAACTCGTGATCAAGTTAGAGAAATTGCTGAATTAAAAGCACCTGACTTAAATGCAGCAGACGTAGAAGCTGCTATGCGCATGGTCGAAGGTACAGCCCGTTCAATGGGATTTGTAGTAGAAGGCTAAAAACAAATGCAGCTTCCAAAAGTCCCTAGCACGAGTGTTTCACTCATGGACTTTGTGGGAGGTAAAACCGTTAAAACCACACAATAGGAGGAAATTATACAATGGCAAAGAAAAGCAAAAAAATATTTAGAAGCCGCTAAAAAAATCGATTCTTCTAAAGCTTACTCAGTTGAAGAAGCTATCGCATTAGCAAAAGAAACAGATTTCGCTAAATTTGATGCATCTGTAGAAGTTGCATACCGTTTAGGTTTAGATCCAAAGAAAGCTGACCAACAATTACGTGGAGCAGTTGTGCTTCCAAACGGAACAGGTAAAACTCAACGCGTATTAGTATTCGCAAAAAGGTGAAAAAAAGCTAAAGAAGCTGAAGCAGCTGGTGCAGACTACGTTGGTGACAGCGAATTAGCTCAAAAAAATCCAAGGCGGATGGTTTGAGTTCGACGTTATCGTTGCAACACCTGACATGATGGGTGAAGTTGGTCGTTTAGGTCGTGTATTAGGGACCCTAAAGGCTTAATGCCAAACCCTAAAACAGGTACTGTTACAATGGACGTAACTAAAGCTGTTGAAGAAATCAAAAGCTGGTAAAGTTACTTACCGTGTTGACAAAGCTGGTAACATCCACGTTCCAATCGGTAAAGTTTCATTCTCAGATGAAAAATTAGTAGAAAACTTCAAAACAATTCACGAAACATTATTACGTATCAAACCTGCTACAGTTAAAGGTCAATACGTACGTAACGTTGCTGTGACAACTACTTTCGGCCCTGGGGTTAAAAGTAGACGTAGCTTCTCTATAATTTAAAAAAATGGATAGAACCAGGCCTTGTGCTTGGTTCTTTTTTTATAAATGAAAAAAACGCATACTGTCATAGAGACAATATGCGTTTTTGTCTTTTATTGTAGTAAAGAATCAAAGTTTCTTCTTCTATATAATAGTCTGCGAACTTCCATAGTTTGTCCAATAACCACATAGTAAATAGAGAAGTTCTTAACACGAATTCTGTAGTAAGGATGTTTACGAACACGATTAGACGGAACAGGTTGAAATAAAAGTGGGTTGAGTAATCTCTTAAAAATAGCTTTTTCAATCTCATCGACTAATCGATTCGCTGCAGAAGGATTTTTCAATTCGTCAGCAATATAGTGCACAACATCCGTTAAATCTTTTTGAAATAAAGGAAGGTAGGATAGTTGATACTCACTATTTTCCATTGATTTTTCCTCTGATTTGATCAAACACTTCGGAATGTGTATAACGGGTCTCGTCAGTTTCGGCAATTCTGTCAGCAACGTCAAGTTCTCTCTCAACAGACTCCATGAGGGTAGTATACTGTTCTACACTGAGGACGACCATTGAGCCATGACCGTTTTTAGTTAGAAATACCGGAACATTTTTGTTTAAGACAATCTCTTCAATTTCAGGGAACTTATTACGTAAATCGGATACGGGTCTAATATGAATCATAGTACATACTCCTTTCTTATCAATATTTTATCATAAAAAAATAGCAAAAAGAGATAAAATGATAAACTTTTGAGATAGAATTGAGTTCTTTCTTGACAGAAGAAAGTCAATCATGTAAACTAATAAAAGTTGAATGCGACCGAAGACAGTAGGGGGCGCTAGCCTTAATATCCTACCGAGGGAGAACAAGTTGATCTTATTTCTCTATGTCTTTGTGGGTATAGAGTTTTTTTATGCCCTACCTAAATTTCAGGAGGTGAAAAACGAAGATGAGTGAAGCAATCATTGCTAAAAAAGCGCAACTAGTTACAGAAGTTGCTGAACAGTTCAAAAACGCATCATCAGTTGTTGTTGTTGACTATTTAGGAATTACTGTAGAAGAAGCAACAAATCTACGTGCAGAATTACGTAAAGCAGGAGTACAATTTGCAGTTGTTAAAAACAGCATTTTAACTCGTGCAGCTAAAGAAGCTGGTTTAGAAGGAATGGATGACATTTTCAAAGGACCATCAGCTGTAGCTTTCAGTAACGACGATGTAGTAGCTCCTGCTAAAATCTTAGCTGACTTTGCTAAAAAAGTTGAAGCTTTAGAAATTAAAGCAGGTGTTGTTGAGGGTAAAGTTTCTTCAAAAGAAGAAATCGAAGCTCTTGCAAAATTACCAAGCCGCGAAGGGTTACTTTCAATGCTATTATCAGTATTACAAGCACCAGTTCGCAACACTGCATTGGCAATCAAAGCCGTTGCAGATCGAAAAAAAGATGGCGCAGCAGCTTAATAAAAGCTAGCTAGCTAACTTTAAAAAAACACAAAACCAAAAAAATTATAAAAACAACCAAAAAAATGGAGGAAATTAAAAAAATGGCATTAAACATTGAACAAATCATTGCTGACATTAAAGAAGCAACTGTATTAGAATTAAACGACTTAGTAAAAAGCTATCGAAGAAGAATTTGGCGTAACAGCAGCAGCTCCTGTAGCTGTAGTAGCAGGTGGCGCTGGTGAAGCTGCAGAAGAAAAAAATCTGACTTCACTGTAGAATTAACTTCTGCTGGAGACCAAAAAAATTAAAGTAATCAAAGTTGTTCGTGAAGCAACTGGATTAGGATTAAAAAGAAGCTAAAGCATTAGTTGATGGCGCTCCTGGCGTATTAAAAAGAAGGCGTAGCTAAAGAAGAAGCTGAAGCATTAAAAGCTCAATTAGAAGAAGTTGGCGCTTCAGTAACATTAAAATAATTTTTTTAATGACAC